>Ga0213822_1000648_pt1 | contig 25203 bp, 14 predicted proteins | sample MC6MC0908MG_FD_179872 | JGI IMG/M metagenome (GOLD analysis project Ga0213822, IMG submission 179872) | Enriched soil aggregate microbial communities from Iowa State University, Ames, United States - MC6-MC0908-MG | ecosystem: Environmental > Terrestrial > Soil > Unclassified | place: USA: Iowa...
AGGCGCGGCGAGGCTGTTGTCATGGATCAACTGGTTGATCATGGCGTCAGCTTCAGCGAGTTGGCGGTCATACACGTTGGTGGTGAACGAGGCTTTCTGCGGCGCCTGTTGCGCCAGTACCGGGCCGCTCTGGTCGTGCAGGTCGACATTGACCAGGGTGCTCAAGCCCACGCGCAACGGATGCTTGGCCAGCTCATCGGCGTTGATATGGATACGCACCGGCACCCGTTGCACAATCTTGATCCAGTTACCCGTGGCGTTCTGCGCCGGCAGCAGGGCAAACGCGCTACCGGTACCGGCGCCCAGGCTGTCGATGGTGCCGCTGAATTTCACGTCGCTGCCGTAGATGTCCGACTCAATGTCCACCGGCTGCCCGATACGCATGTCGCGCAGTTGCGTTTCCTTGAAGTTGGCATCGATCCACAGCTGATTCAGCGGGATCACCGCCATCAATGCGGTGCCCGGTTGCACGCGTTGGCCCAGTTGCACGGTGCGCTTGGCCACATAGCCGGTGACCGGTGCGATCAGGGTGCTGCGCGCATTGGTCAGGTAGGCCTGACGCAATTGTGCGGCGGCGGCTTGCACGTCGGGGTGGGACGAGATCACGGTGTCATCCACCAAGGCATTGGTGGTTTTGAGTTGCTGCTCAAGGTTGGTCAGTGCGTTTTTCGCCGCCGTCAGGCTGTCACGGGCGTGGGACAGTTCTTCCTGGGAAATCGCCCCGCCCTGGGCCAGGGCTTTACGTCGGTTGAAGTTGTCCTGGGCGGTTTGCACGTCGGCTTTCTGCGCATTGACCTGAGCTTTCATGCCGTCGACGTTGCTGTACAAGCCACGCACCTGGCGCACGGTGCGCGCCAGGTTGGCCTGGGCACTTTGCAGGCCGACGGCGGCATCGTTCGGGTCAAAGTTGACCAGCACCTGACCCTCATGGACCAGGTCGCCATCGTCGGCGCCAATGCTGACCACGGTGCCGGTGACCAGCGGGGTGATTTCCACCACGTTGCCGTTCACGTAGGCGTCGTCGGTGCTTTCGTTGAAGCGGCCGTAGAGCTCATACCAGCCCCACACGCCCACCACCGCCAGGACGACGATCAGCGCCAGGCCGATCAGCATCACTTTGCGTTTGCGTGGGTTGTTGTCTTTAGGTTGTTCGGTTGCGTTGATGTTTTCGGCAGTGGCCATGACAAATACCTCAAATTATTCCGTGCGTGTGGCTGGGGTGGTCGCTGCCACGTTGTCGGCGCTGTAGCCACCGCCCAGGGCCTGCATCAGTTGAATCGACAGATCGATCTGCGCGGCATTCAGGGTCGCCAGCTGGCGCTGGGCCTGCAGCAATTGCTGCTCGATGCTGAGCACGTCCAGGTAGTTACCGATCCCGGCGCTATAACGCTGCACGCCGGTGTCGTAGGACTGCTGGGCAATGTCAGCGGCATGTTGCTGGGCCTGGATCTGCCGGCCGGTGTCGCGCAGTTGTGAAAGGGTGTTGCCGATATCGCCCAGGGCTTGCACCAGGGTCTTGTTGTACTGCGCCACGGCCAGGTCATAGTCGGCGTCGCGCGCATCCAGGTCGGCGCGCAGGCGGCCGCCGTCGAAGATCGGCAGCGAAATTGTTGGTGCGATATTGAAGAAGCGGCTGGCCGAACCAAACATCGCGTCACCCAGCAACGACTCGGCCCCGGCGCTCGCGCTCAGGTTGAGGTTGGGGTAGAAGCGGGTCTTGCTCGCATCAATGCTTTTGCCCGCCGCCTCGACACGCCAGCGCGCAGCAATCAAGTCCGGGCGACGACCCAGCAGTTCAGCCGGCAGCACTGAAGGCACGGCGACCGCGCTGGGTTTCAGCACGTGGGGACGGGCCAGCTCATTGCTACGGTCCGGGCCTTTGCCGAGCAGCACCGCCAGGGCGATTTTCGCGCTCTGCAGTTGTTTTTCCGCATCAATCAGTTGCGACTGGGAGCTGGCTTCCAGGCTTTCGGTCTGTTGGTACTGGTAGTGGCTGTCGATGCCCGAGTCCAGGCGGCGTTTGCTCAGGTCAAGCATCTGCCGGGTGCGCTTGAGGTCGTCGTTGGCCAGGTCGCGCACGATGTGCGCTTGGCCCAGGTCGCTGTAAGCCTTGGCGACGTTGGCGGCCAAGGTCAGGCGCGCCGCCTGCTGATCGACCTGGGCGGCGCGCGCCTCGCCCAACGCGGCTTCCCAGGCAGCGCGCTGGCCACCCCAGAGGTCGAAGTTGTAGTTGAAGCTGGCGCCGATGTTGCGCACGGTCGAGTAGGCATCGCCCTGCCCCCGCGGGTCCTGATCCTTGGCCAGGCGTGAGCGGCTCACGCCCGCGCTAGCGTCGAGAGTCGGCATGCGCTCGGCATTGGCGGCGTAAGCGGCCGCTTCGGCCTGATGGGCACGGGCGCTGGCGACTTGCATGTCGGGGCTGTTCTGCAGGGCTTCCTGGATCAGGCCGTCCAGCTGTGGGTCGCCGAGGCTTTTCCACCAGTCAGCGGTGGGCCAGGCGGCGCTCGACAAGGTCATGCCGCTGAGGGACTTACCGGCTTGCAAGGTGCTGGCGTCGAGGCGTTTGCCTTGGGTGTCGAGGCCGCTGTAGTTGGCGCAACCGGCCATGCTCATGGCCACGAGCACCAGGCATAAGGCGCGTGTGTTCATTGATTACCTACCCGCTGGATGACGATGGCGTCACCGGCAGCTACCAGAATTTTCTTGAGGATGCGCTCCAGGGTCTGCAACTCGCCGGGCTCCAGGGCACCCGCCAATTCGTTCATCGACTGGGCGCCGATGTACGGCAGCATGTCCGCCAGGCGCTTGCCGTCTTCCGTAAGCACCAACCGCACCTGGCGCCGGTCCTGCTCGGAACGCTGGCGCGCGAGCAAGCCTTTCTGCTCCAGGCGGTCGAGCATGCGGGTCATGGAACCGCTGTCCAGGGACAGGTTGCGGCACAGCTCCGCCGGGGTATCCACGTCGAACTGGGCGATGATGATCAACACCTTGAACTGCGCGGCTGTCACGCCGTGCGGCTCCATATGGGTGTCGATAATGCGGTCCTTGAGCAGCGCCGCCCGGCCCAGGAGAAGGCCGAGGTGGCAGTTGCGAAAGCTGTCAGGGGTGAAGTGGGGCATCGGAAGTCACCTTATTACTGCCTAGGCAGTGAATGTATGACAAGATGTTACTGCTTAGGCAGCGAATGTCAAATGGAATTATTAGCTTGCTTGGTATCTGGCGGATGAGTGGCGGTGTTCTAAGGATCGTCTGATTTTTCCTGCGCTCGGCCACCCCTAGAGTGCCGGGATGAGATTAAAGAGCTACCTGCACCAGATCAGCCCCGTACTATCCACGCCCAATGCCGCGCGTCGCCTGTTGCGCATTTTCGCGTTGGTACTGTTGGTGGGCATCTTGGGCGGTGTGTACAGCTTCCTGCTATTCACCTTCAACAATGAGATCTCCCAGCGGCGCAGCTACATGAGCAGCGCCATTGCCGAGGCGCATACGTTTTTCACCACCCGTGAAGCCGTGCTGGAAAGCCTCAGCCTGTCGGCGACACGCAATGTTAAACTGGACCTGCCGGTCTCCGATGAAGAGATCCGCCTGTTGCTGGGAAACACCCCGGGCAAGCAATGGAGTATCTGGCTGACCGAACGCATGCGTGCCTTCTTGAAGTCCAAGCAGCTCAACCTGCTGTATGTCAGCACGGATGCCCAGGTGCTGCGGCTATACGATGCGACGCCCGTGGCTGCGGATTTTCCCGCGGCCATGCTTGAGCAATTGCACGCCCTCAAGCAGCAGAAAACCCTGCAGGAACTCTGGCTGACCCATGCCACGGACGGTCACTCACAGCTGTACATCTTCATTCGCCTGGATGAGCGCGACCTGAACTCCGGCTGGCTCGGCCTGGAAATGGACGACCGTGAAGTCTCTAACGCCTTGAGTGATCACAGCGCTGGCGACTTCACCATGTTCAATACCCAGGGTATGCCGCTATTCAGCAACAGCCATAGACCACCACCAGGACAAAATCTGCCGCACCTGCGCCAGCAGGACTTCTTCGGCTTTGTCGGCGATGGCTGGCTGCCCGAGCAAATTGTGCTGCGCAAACAACTGAAGTCTTCGGACTGGCAGCTCACCTACTCCATCGACCTGCGCGCGGTCCTGTGGGCACTCTGGCCGCAGATGCTCGGCGCCCTGCTGTTCTGCCTGCTGACCATCAGCCTGGTGTGCCTGCTGACCCGCCGCTTGGAACACCGCTTCATCACCCCGGCGATCCACCGCATCCAGGCGCTGGTGGAAAGCGAGCTGTTCAGCCGCGACGTGATCCAGACGGCCCCCGTAGCGCTGTGCGTGCTACGTCGCACCGATGGCGCAGAGGTACTGAAAAACACCCTTGCCCAACAATGGCTCGGCGAACGTGGCGCACAACTCGGTCCCGGCTGGATCCGTCAGGCGTTCGACCCCGACGCACCGTCCCTCACCGACTACTTCGAAGCCGCCGACGGCCGCCATCTGTACCTGAGCTGCGCGCCCACCCGCTACAAAGGCGAAGACGTGTTGCTCTGCGCCTTCAGCGATATCAGCGCGCGCACGCAGATCGAAGCGGCGCTGGAACAGGCACGCCAGTCCGCCGACGCAGCCAACGAAGCGAAGACACTGTTCCTGGCCACCATGAGCCATGAAATCCGCACGCCCCTTTACGGCGTACTCGGCACCCTCGAACTGCTCGCCCGCACCCGCCTGGATGCCCAGCAGAAAAGCTACCTGCACGCCATCGAAGGATCGTCTGCGACGCTGCTGCAACTGATCTGCGACGTGCTCGACGTGTCGAAAATCGAAGCCGGACAACTGGCCCTGGAATTAAGCGAATTCTGTGTGCCGACCCTGGTACAGGAAGTGGTGCAAGGCTATGCGGCAGCGGCACACAGCAAAGGCTTGCAGCTGTATGCCTGCCTCGACCCGCAACTGCCCCGGCGCTTGATCGGCGACGCCAGCCGCGTGCGCCAGATCCTCAACAACCTGCTGAGCAACGCCGTCAAGTTCACCGACTCCGGCCGCGTGGTGCTGCGGGTCAAAAAGCTCGGCCGCGAAGGCGAACGGGTGTGCCTGCAATGGCAAATTTCCGACACCGGCAAAGGCATCGCCCCTGCCGACCAGGCGTTCATCTTTGAACCGTTCTACCAGAGCGAAGGCAACTCCCATGTGATCGCCGGTACCGGCCTGGGCCTGCCAATCTGTCTGCGCCTGACCCACTTGATGAACGGCACACTACGCATGGTCAGCGAGCCGGGACTGGGCAGCAGCTTTTCACTGACCGTGCCACTGGAGCAACCTTCCGGCAACGCGCCGCAGAGCTTGCAGGCACTGGCGCCGGAGATCGTGTATGTGCTGTCGCCGATCCGCGAACTGGCCGACAGTCTCTGCGGCTGGCTGCGCCGCTGGGGCGCGCGCGCGCAGGTCGGTCTGCCGACCAGCACGCAGCTGGCGGGGCACTGTGTATTGCTTGAACTCATGGAACGCCGCCTCGACTTGCCCTGGCAGGGGCCACGGGTACTGGCCAGCAATGACGGAGCCCACGAACCGCAGTTCAACGGCGATGGCTGGCAGGTCAACCTGAACGACCTGGACGCGATCCAACAAGCGGTTCGCCATGCCCAGAACGGCCAAGTCGTGCCACCCCAGACGCGCTGCGAAGCGCGCGACCTGCGCCCCTTGCACCTGCACATCCTGGTGGCCGAAGACAACGTCATCAACCAGTTGATCCTGCGCGACCAGCTTGAAGAACTCGGGTGCAGCGTGGAACTGGCCGGTGATGGAGAAGACGCCTTGGCACGCTGGCACGAAGGCACCTTTGACGTCGTCCTCACCGACGTCAACATGCCTAGGCTCAACGGCTACGAACTGGCCGAAGCACTCCGGCGGCTGGGCTGTACCACCCCGATCATCGGCGCCACCGCCAACGCCCTGCGCGGCGAAGAGGCCTTGTGCCTGGCGGCCGGCATGAATCACTGCCTGGTCAAACCCTTTACGCTGCGAGCCTTGTCCACTGTCCTGGCTCCCTACGAACGAGCCACCCATGAAGCCCTGTAGCATTTTGATTGTCGAAGACCATCCCTTTCAGCACCTGTATTTGCAGAACCTGTTCAGCGAGTTGGGCGATTTCGACCTGGTGTGCGCCAGGGACGGTGAAGAAGCACTGGCCTGCCTGAAACAACGTGATTTCGACCTGGTGCTCACCGACCTGCTGATGCCGGGCATGGACGGCGTGCAATTTATCCAGGGCCTCGCTGCGCAACCGTCACGTCCGGCGCTGGCAATTATGAGCGCCGCGTCGCGGCGCATGCTGATGGGTGCGAGCCTGGTGGCGAGCAACCTGCAAGTGAAGGTGATCGGGCTGATCTCCAAGCCGGTGAATGCCGCCGCTTTGCGCTGCCTGACCGATCAGTTGCAAGCGCTGCGTCAGGTCGCACCGGCAGAGATCCAGCCGGGTATTGATTGCCAAAGCCTGATGAACGCCCTGGTCAATGGTGACCTGCAAGCCTGGTTCCAGCCCAAGAAGGCCCTGAGCAATGGCCGCATCGTCGCGGCCGAAGCCTTGGTGCGCTGGGCCCACCCCGAGCATGGGCTGTTATTGCCCGGTGTGTTCCTGCCGGCATTGATTGCCTGCAACCTGGAGGAACGCCTGTTGTGGTGCGTGCTGAAACAGGCGATGGCCGCCCAAGCCACGTGGCGCCAACAAGGCTACGACATCCCGGTATCGATCAACTTGCCCACTCACCTGCTCAACAGCCACGACCTGCCCGACCGCATCCAGGCGTTCGTGCTGGAACACCAGGGCTTGCCCGCGCGCATCTGTTTCGAGCTGATGGAGTGCTCGGTACCGGATGACATCAGCAACTTCTACGCTGGGGCCTGTCGCTTGCGCATCAAGGGCTTTGGCTTGTCCCAAGATGATTTCGGCAAAGGCTACAGCTCGTACATGAACCTGGTATCGGCGCCTTTCACCGAGTTGAAAATCGACCGTGCACTGGTGCAAGGCTGCAACGCCAACGAGGAACTGGCCCAGGCGCTCACCAGCATCGTCAGCCTGGGACGCCAGCTGGGTTTGATCGTGGTGGCTGAAGGTGTAGAAACCGCGCAAGAACTTGCGCTGTTGCGTAAAATCGACTGCACTCAGGTCCAAGGATTCCTGATCTCCCACGCCGTGTCTGCGGATCAGTTCCAGCAATTGCTGACCCACGACGGTCCGGCGAGCGCCTATTGACCCGCCGGCCGGGTGTGGTCGAACGCCGTTAGCTTGCGAGGTCACCGCGTCATGCATCACCCCAACGCCTTCCTGGAGAAACTTACCAGCAGCTCGCTGCGCCTGAACAAAGGCTTGCTGGTGCTGGGAGCCTTGGTACTGTTGCTGCTGGGCATCAGCTATCTGGGGGTGCAGCGCATGGTTCAGGAGCAGCGCGACACCTTGCAGTTCCACTTCGCCCGGCTGATGGAAAACATCCGCGAGCAGGAAGCGTTCCTCGGCGATATCTCGCGGGGCAGCAGCACGGGTAAGTTCAACCCCTCGGCCATGCTGCCGCCCTACGTGCAAAAACACCTGCCTGAAGAAGGCGCCAATATCTATGAAGGCCGCGGGCTGCCGTTTTCCCTGCCCTATAGCCTGAAGATCAACCCGCAAAAGGTCGCCGTCGACCAATACCCCAAAGTGTTCGCGCTGGGCACCTACCTGTCCGCCTACTACAGTGCCTTCTGGGCGGCATCCCACTACCAATCCCCGCAAGTGGTGGTGGTCAACGGCCCGGACAACTTCGACATCAGCGTGCCCGCCACCGGCCGACTGCGCGATGGCGGCCACGTGCAGATCGGTGCACTGGTGGAGGTGATAACCCAAGTGAACAAGCGCCTGCACCTGCAGAACGCGTCATTGCCAGATCATCCCGTGCGCTGGGAACCCTACCATCCCGCGTCCGATGACAAGGGCGCCCCTGTGCTGCTGGGCTATGTCGACATCAACCTGGCCTCGACCGCGCTGACCATCGACGGCGCCAGTACTTGGGTGGTGGTGGCCTCGTTGCTGGACCTGGCCAAGGTCAATAACATCGAGCGGCTGATGCAATGGTCGATCTACGACGACTTCACCCTGATCACGCCCGCCGGTGTAGTGCTGACCGGTGCGACGAAGCCCGGCCAGGTGCTGAACGAGGGCATAAACTTCACCCGTGATGGCCTAGTGTTCAAGTTGACCAGCCAGGGCGAGCAACACTGGACGGCGATCTATGTGATCAGCGTGCAGCGTTTTCTCGACTATGCGATGTGGCCATTACTGTGCCTGGTGGCCGTGGCGCTGGCGATGCTGGGGTGCAGTCGGGCGTTCACGCGTTGGTACACCGTACGGGTGGTCCTCCCCGCCCATCAGGCCCATGCCAGTATCGCCGAAAGCGAGGCCTTCAGCCGTGCACTCATCGACACGGCCCCGATCGGTTTGTGCGTGATCCGTCGCAGTGATCATCACGTACTCCTGCAGAACCAGCACGCCCTGCAATGGCAAGACGCTCGCCCCTTGTACGACTTGCTCAAGCAACAGCCTCACACCGCACCGGGCCAGGCCGACCTGGAAAGCCGCGGCCGGCATCTGCACGTGGCGTTCGTGCCCACTCGCTATCAGAGCCAGGACGCGTGGTTGTGCGTGGTGCATGACGTGACCCGGCATATCGAAGACGCTGCCGCCCTGGAAGAAGCGCGTCAGGCCGCAGACTCGGCGAGCCAGGCCAAGAGCCGTTTCCTCGCGACTATGAGCCATGAAATTCGCACGCCGTTGTATGGCGTGCTGGGCACCCTGGAGCTGCTTGGCCTGACGTCACTCGCGCCACGCCAGCAGGATTACCTGCAGACCATCCAGCGTTCTTCCACCACCTTGTTCCAGTTGATCAGCGATGTATTGGATGTGTCGAAGATCGAGGCCGGGCAAATGACCCTCGAACTCCAGGATTTCTGCCCCCTGGAACTGACGGAAGACTGCGTGCGCACCTACGGCGCATTCGCCCGCTCCAAGGGCTTGCAGCTGTATGCCTGCATCGACGCGAACCTGCCGGACAGGTTACGCGGTGACCCGCTGCGTATCCGCCAGATCCTCAATAACCTGCTGAGCAATGCGATCAAGTTCACCGATAACGGGCGCGTGGTGCTGCGCCTGCGGGGCCTGGAAACCAGCGATGGGCGGGTCGAGTTGCAGTGGCAAGTCAGCGACTCTGGCGTGGGCATTGCCCAAGCACAACAGCATCAACTATTCGACCCGTTCTACCAGGCCGAAGATGCCACCCGACAGGCCGGCGCCGGCCTGGGCCTGGCCATCTGCAAATGGCTGTGCGAGTTGATGCACGGCCAACTGAACGTGGTCAGCGAACCCGGCCTGGGCAGCAGCTTTACCCTGCAAGTCGCGCTGGAGTCCGTGCCCGGCACCTTGGCCGATTGCCCCGTCTTCAGCCCCGACACGCCGGCTGTCTACGTGCGCGCGCCGGAAGCGGAGCGGACGCAATGCATGATCGACTGGCTCAAACGCCTGGGGCTCGACAGCCGCGTATGTGCCACCGACACACCCGCCGCCGCGCTGCTGGTGGATTTCACCCATGACCCGGCATGGCCCGGCACACGCATCATCGCCAGCGCCGGAGGGCCGAGCCCGGCGCAACCGTACGGCAGCGATTGGGCGGTCGACGCCAACGATGTTCGCGCCATCGCCTGGGCGGTCTACCTGGCGCAGCACGGTGCCGAGGCCGACCATCGCCCCGCGCCATCCACCCAGGCACGCCCGCTGAACCTGCAGGTACTGGTGGCCGAGGACAATGTGATCAACGCGGCCATCATCCAGGAGCAACTGGAAGCCCTGGGCTGCTCGGTGGTACTCACCTCCGACGGCGAACAGGCACTGACCCAATGGTTGCCCGGACGCTTCGACCTGGTGCTGACCGACGTGAATATGCCGGTAATGAACGGCTATCAGTTGGCCGAAGCATTGCGCCGACAAGATGCCACGTTGCCGATTATCGGGATAACCGCCAATGCCATGCGCGAAGAAGGCGAACACTGTACGGCTGTTGGCATGAACGGGTGGATGGTCAAGCCGCTGAACATCGCCACCTTGCGTGCGCAATTGGAAAAACACTGCAAGATCGAAGTGCCCGCCGTCGTCGATATGCCGCCGCTGTCGCCCAAGATGCGCGAACTGTTTGTCACCACGCTGCGTCAGGATGTGCACACCACCCTGGCCGCATTGGACAACCAGGACGCCAGCGGCACGGCGCAACAATTGCACAGCATGGCCGGAGCCCTCGGCGCGGTGCAGCTCGTTGATTTGGCCAACGCCTTTGTCGAACTGGAACTGCGCCTGACCGGCATGGCCATCACGCCCACGCTTGCCCTGGAAGTACGGCGCAACCTGGCTCGCCTCACGGCATTGCTCGACTCCTTTGAATAATTTCACTCTGGATAATCAACCCATGGAAACCCTCAACGTAGTCATTGCAGACGATCACCCCATCGTGCTGGTCGGGGTACGGGAGCTGGTCGAGCGCGACAAGCGTTTTCGCGTGGTGGGCGAAGCCGTGTGCTCCAACGAACTGGTGACGCTACTGGAAAACACTGCAGTGGACCTGGTGATCACCGACTTCAATATGCCGGCGGACTCGCCCTACGGCGATGGCCTGAAGTTAGTGGAATACCTGGTGCGGCATTTCCCCAAGGTACGCGTGCTGGTGCTGACGATGATCTCCAATCCGCTGATCCTCACGCGCTTGCAGGAAGTGGGCGTGCTGGCCGTGATCCAGAAAAACCAACTGCACAATGAGATTCAGGCCGTGCTCAAGGCCATCGCCCGGGGCATCCCGGTACGCAGCAAGGGCCCGCAACCGACCTCGGTACTGGAATCGTCCGATCTCGATGAGCGCTTCACTCGGTTATCCCCAAAGGAACATGAGATCCTGCGTTTGTTTATCTCAGGACAAAGTGTCAATGAAATTGCGCGAGGTTTGAACCGCAGCGCCAAAACCATCAGCACACAAAAAGTCTCGGCCATGCGCAAGTTGGAAGTCGGCAGCGATCAGGACTTGTTGGCTTATTGCATAGAGCGCAACTTGTTCAACTAACACCGGTTTCTAGGGATCGTCTGATGTCCCACTCACCGCTGCGGCCTTATTGTGTTGTTTTAACCCCAACATGGAAAAAACAACATGAAACAGCTGTCTCGCACACTTCTGGCATTGTCGATCTTCGCCGCTGGTAATGCGTTTGCCGCCGACCCACCGGCAACCCCTACCAAAGCCGGTAGCGGCACCATCAACTTCACCGGCAGCATCAACAATGATGCTTGCTCTGTTGAAGGCATCGGTGAGAACAAAACTATCTCGGTCAGCATGGGCGAAGTGTCGATCAAGGACATAGGCACAGCCACCGCACCGAAAGGCAACGGCACCCTGAGCGCCGAGAACTTCGGCATGACGATCAACTGCAACGCTGGCACCAAGGTGGCGATGATCTTCCAACCGACCAAAGGCGCCGGCTCCGGCATCGTGACCGGCACCAAAGTGTTGAAGCTGACCGACGGCCTGGGCGCCGCCAAGAACATCGGTATCGCCCTGCTCGACTCCAATGGCGCGCTGATCGACCTGAGCTCGCCGACCGCCGCGAAGGTCGAGAACACCCTGCAAGACAGCAATACCACGCTGAAATTCTCGGCTGCCTACGTCACCACCGCTGACGCCGCCTCCGCCGTGGCCGGTCGCGCCGATGCCACCCTGCCATTCACCCTGCAGTACGAATAAGCCCAACCTGTTGCGGGGCCTGCGGGCCTCGCATACCTCTCAAACATAGCGGTAGCCATTATGTTTTTTCGCTATTCACTGTCCCTCTGTGCGGGTCTGCTCGGCCTGTTTGCGGTCGGCCAGGCCACAGCCGGCATTTCGTTGAGCAGCACACGCCTGGTGTTCGACGGCCAGCACAAAGAAGCCGGTATCACCGTACGCAACAGCGGCGAGGACATATTGATTCAGTCCTGGGTCGACACGGACGACGCCGACGCAAGCTCCGTACCGTTCGCCGTCACCCCGCCGCTGGCGCGGGTCACCAGCAATGAGCAACAACTGTTGCGGGTGATCTATGAAGGCACGGGCATGCCCACCGACCGCGAGTCCGTCGTTTGGCTCAACGTGCAGGAAATTCCCAAGGCCTCGAAAACCGAGAACACCTTGCAGCTTGCCGTGCGCCAGCGCATCAAGGTGTTCTTTCGCCCAGCCGGCATGAAAAACAACGCCTACCTGGCGCCGACCGAACTGCGCTGGCAACTGGCCGAGCACGGCGGCAAGCCTGTGCTGCGGGTGAGCAACCCTGGGGCTTATCACGTGTCGATTGCCGACATTACCCTGCAGGCCGGTGCCGTCAGCGAACACCCATTCGATACGATGATGATTGCGCCAGGCGAACAAAAAGAGTTCGTCCTCAAACAACTTCCGGTCACTAACGCAGCGCACTTGAAGTTCAGCAGTATTAATGACTATGGCGCACAAGATCCCTACAGCGCGCAAATTTCCAACAGCGCTCAAATAAGCGCCAGTTTGAACAAAGAATCACCATAACGCGCCTGCCCTTCGCGCAGTCGCACTTTCACTGTATTTCTCTTCGCTCCGTTAGTTCGTATCGGAGGTGATATAGGGTTCCTGCATGTTTTTATTCAAGCGCGATAGTCTGGCGCCACTTTTGATTGCCGTGGGCTTCAGCTCGGTCTGTCACGCCGACGGCGATGAACACTTCAATACTTCGTTTTTGCAGGGCGCAGCGGCGTCGGTCGACCTGCAGTCGTTGCTCGCCAGCAGCAGCGTGCTCCCCGGCAATTACCGGGTTGACCTGTATGGTAACGACACCCTGGTAGGCCGACGCGATATCGACTTTCGCCGCAACCCTTCGAACGGCCGGGTCGAGGCCTGCCTGACCCTGGAGATGCTGCAACAAGTGGGCGTCGATATCGGCGCCTTACAGGCCAACGGGAAACTCGTCGACACCGATCCCAACGCCTGTCTCGACCTGCCCGCACTGATCGAACACGCCAGCGTTCGCTACGACGTACCGCGCCTGCGCTTGCTGGTCAGTGTGCCGCAACGCGCCATGGAGCGCGGGCGCCGCGGTTATGTCGATCCGGCCCTGTGGGACGATGGCGTACCCGCCGCGTTCATGAACTACCAGTTGAGCAGCAACCGCAGCAGCACCGACGCCAACACCACGCTTTCAAACAACCTGGGCCTGCGCAACGGTATCAACCTCGGGGGCTGGCGCCTGCGCAACGAGTCGAACTTCAGCAGCAGCACCGGCCGCTCCAGCACGTTCAAGAGCAACCGTAGCTACCTGCAACATGACCTGACCGCCTTGAAGGGGCAGTTCAGCGCCGGGGACATTTTTTCGGATGCCGACCTGTTTGACAGCGTGCGCTATCGCGGCCTGAAGATGGCCTCTGATGACGGCATGCGCGCCGACAGCGAACGCGGCTACGCGCCGATCATCCGGGGCGTTGCGCAGTCCAGCGCCACCGTGGAGATCCGCCAGAACAACTACATCCTCTATACCGCCAACGTGCCGCCGGGGCCGTTCGAAATCAGTGACATTTACCCCAGCGGCTCCAACGGCGACCTTGAAGTGACGGTGATCGAGGCGGACGGCCGTCGCCGGGTCACGGTGCAGGCGTTTTCCAGCTTGCCGATCATGGTGCGTGAAGGCCAGGTGAAATACAGCCTCTCGGCCGGTCAGTACAACAGCAACAGTGACGGGCAGAAAACCCCGCAGTTTGTCAGCAGCACCCTGGCCTATGGCATCAGCAGCAACCTGTCGGGGATCGTCGGGGTGCAGGCTACGCAGGACTTCCAGGCGCTGTCGGTCGGGGCCGGGCGCAACACATCGATTGGTGCGGTGTCACTGGACATGACCCACTCCGCCAGCCGTACCTTCGGCCGGCAGGTCACGGGCAACAGCCTGCGCGCGCTGTATGCCAAGACCTTTACCGGCACCGACACCAACTTCACCCTAGCGGCCTATAGGTACTCGACCGAGGGCTATCGCACCCTCACCGAACATGTCGAGGAATTGAGCAGCGACGGCCGGACACACCTCGGCAACTCGAAAACCCGCACCGACCTGACCGTCAACCAGAGCCTGGGGCGCAACCAGCAGTTCGGCAGTGTGTACCTAAACGCCAGCGACCAGCGCTACTGGGGACGCGGCGGCGCGCAAAGCTTGTCGGCGGGCTACAGCAATTACTGGAGAGACGTGACCTACAACCTCAGCGCCACGCACACCAAGGATGTGGGCAACTACGGGCCGTCGAACAACGACACGTTGATTAACCTGTCACTGTCGTTTCCGCTGGGCTCGAAGCCCCGTGCGCCGAGGGCATTCGTTTCTGCCAGCACGCAAAAAGACAACGACACCACGCAAATGGGCGTCAACGGCTACCTGACGGAAGACAGCAACACCTATTATTCGCTGCAAGCCGGCAACAGCAGCACGGGCGGCAGCACCGGTTCGGCCAACCTCAGCACCCGCACGGCGCTGATGGACATCAGCGGTGGCTACAGCCAGGGCCGTGGGTACAGCGCACAGAACCTCAATGTGGCCGGGTCAGTGGTGGCCCACGCGGGCGGTATCAACCTGGGACAGACCGTGGGCGAGACCTTTGCGCTGGCGCAAGTCGAAGGCGTGCCCGGTGTGAAGATCAGCAGTTTCTCCGGCGCCAGGACTGGCAGCAACGGCTATGCAGTGATCCCCAATACGCAGCCTTATCGGGTTAACTGGATCAGCCTGGACACCCGCGACCTGGGCGCTGATATCGAAATCGATAACGCCACCCAGCAAGTTGTCCCTCGGCGCGGGGCCGTGGTCTTGGCGCACTATGCCAGCAAGAGCGGGCGCCGCGTGCAGTTCGCCTTGTTCGACGCCCAACATCGGCCGATCCCGTTTGGCGCGTCGCTGGAAAGCATGGCGGGCAAGCAGATGGCGATCGCCGATCCGAGTGGCAAGGCGTTGGCCTTGGTGGAAGAAGATACGGGTACGCTGGTGATCAAATGGGCCGACCAGCACTGCCAGGCGCCTTATGCGTTGGGCGAACGCAACAAGGCGCTGAACTACGAGCGGGTAGCACTGACCTGCGCGCCGAACCCGTAAGCACCTCGTCAAACACGCTGGCCCAAATCCATGTCGGAGTATGGGCACGCTAAGCCGGGCGAGGTGCCGAGTGGTCGGACTTAAAAGTCGCGCTTGTAGAAGATATCCAGGGAGCTGGCCACACCGCTCGCCACTTCCAGGTACACCTTCTTGCTCAACAGATAACGCAAGGCGATGGTACTCGCCGGTTCGAACACCCCTACGCCGTAACGCAGGCTGAGTTTTTCGGTGATCTTGCCGCTGGCCACGACGGCAGTGTTGTTGCCGCTGCCTTGGGTATCCAGTTCGAAGTCCTGGATGCCCAAGTTCTTCGCCAGGTCCGACGTCACTCCGGCGCTGCCCATCAAACCCAGGCCCAACGCGGCCTGGGCCAGCATATTGTTGTCTTCACCGGTGGTGCTCAGCGGACGCCCCAGCACCAGGTAGGACAGCGCCTGTTCCTGGCTCATGGCCGGCTCCGAGAAGATCTGCGTGGTGGGCTGCTCGGCGCTGCCGCTCAGGCGGATCCCGGCGATCACATCGTCGGTCTTGCGAATCGCTTCGATGTCCAGGTATGGCTGGTCCAGGGGGCCGGCGAACAGCAGTCGCGCACGGCGTACATCAAGCTTCTGCCCGTAGGCGCGGTAACGGCCATCGTTGAGCCACAGCTCGCCACGGGTGTCGAGGTTGTCGCCGATATGCACCTGGCCCTGTACCTTGGCGGTGAGGCCGAAGCCCGAGAAGTTGAGCTTGTCCTCGCCCACCATCACGTCGATGTCCATGGCCATCGCCATCGGCGGCTTGCCCTCTTCGGTCTGGCTGCCGATGATCACCGTGTCATCCGAGACCTTGACGGTGGACGGCGGCAATTCGCGCACCGTGATATCGCCGCGCGGGATGTGCACTTTGCCGGCGACGGCCAGCTTGTCGTTCTTCAGGCTGATTTTCAGGTCGGGCGCCACTTCCAGCACCGCGTAGGGCTCCACCGTCACCGGCAGTTGCGAGCCTTGCAGGCTGAGATCCACCGCCAACGCCTGCCCCCATTCGATCTGGCCTTTGAGGCTGCCCTGCCCGGCCTTGCCACTGCGCCAGCCACCGTTGAGCTGTACGCTCTCGCCGGCAATCACTGCTTGCACGTTCAAACCTTGCAGGCTGATGGGCAGTTCCGGACCGGAAATCTCGCCGCCCACCAGGTTCACGTTGCCGTTGACCTGGGGCGCCAACAGGCCACCAGCAATACGCCCGTTGCCATTGAGCTTGCCGCTGAGGGTTTCCACCATCGGCACAAACGGTCGCGCCACCGCGAGGTCCAGACCGACCAGGCTGAAATTGCCGGTGATCGGCTTGTTCTTCGGCAGCGGGTTGATCTGCGCCTGCACCATCAATTCGCCAAGCTTGCCGCCACGAAAATTCAGCTGCGTGTCGATCCGCTTGGGATTGAGGGTGGTTTCCAGCTTCAAGGTGTCATAGGGGAAGTCCAGCCACTGGTCCTTGTCCCTGACACGCAAGGTGCCGCCACTGGCATCCACCGCGACCACGCCTTTGGGGCCGCTGTCGGGCAAGTCCAGTTGCACGTCGGCGTTGAGCGTGCCCTGCCAGGCGAAATCCTTGGGCAGGAACGCCGCGAGGCTGTCGATGGGGAATTGCTTGAGGTGGTAGCGCAGTTTCGGCTCGGGCATCAGGCGCTGGTCTTCGCCACACAGGCTGGCAGGGCCGGACACCCAGCAGTGCGCGGCAAACGTCAGCTTGCCATCGGCCATGCGTTCGATCTTCGCCGGGGCTTGCAGCTTCCAGTCCTGGCCACCGGCTTGTACATCGCCGCTGGCCAGGCGCCCGCGCCAGTTGCCTTTGTCGAGGTTGCCATCCAACGCCAGGGCAAGCTTGACCAGCGGGCCGGCCAGGTCCAGTTGGACTTTCTGGTTTTTGATATCGCCCTGGGCGCTGGCGGTCAGGGTGCCAACCTGGGTGTCGCCGGATTGGATGCTGCTGCCTTTCAGGTCGATCTTGGCGCGCTGTGCATTGTCGAGGGTGGCGGCGAGGGTGAGGCTTTGCAGGCGATTGTCGGCAAACGCCAGTTGTTGGCCCTTGAGGTCGAGTTTGCCCTGGGGAGCCTTGAGGCTGCCGGCCACGTCAAGTCGGCCGTTGACCTGGCCGCGCAATTGCGGCCAGAGCTGGGCCAGGCGCGCCAGCTTGATATCGATCTGCCCGGCCAAACGCTGTTGCAGGCTGCCACTGCCGTTGATGCGGTTGTCACCCAGGCGAATATCCAGGTTGGCCAACGTCCACTGCTCGCCAGCGCCTTCAGCCTTGGCCGCCAACACGGCGGTTTGCCCACGCAGGCGGCCCTTGAGGTCGAGGTCGGCGTTCAGCTTGAGTTGCTCATTCTTGAACTCGCCCTTGCTGCGTAGCGGTCCCGCCAGGGTGCCCGGCAGTTCTGCGACCCAGTACGCCGGGTTCAGCGCCGACAGGTCCAGCGCGGTGTCCCAGGTAATGCCGTCGGCAAATTGCAGGTTCAGGTGGCCTTCAGCCTTGCCCTGGCCGGCGGCGAGTTTCAGCTCGGGCAGGAAGATCTGCTTGAGGTCGCCACTGAAGGGCGTGACCACATTGAACGTGCCCGCCGGGCCGTCGAGGTCGGCCTTGAGATTACCCAGGTAGTTGCCGTCCTTGTAGGAAATCTCGCCGTTGAACGTTCGCAGGGCGACCTGCGGCTCGTCGATCACCGGATAGAGGCGATGCCAGGGGAAATCCAGCCAGTCGATCTTGGCGTCGGCGCTGAAGCCTTGCTGCCAATCCAGTTGGGCCGTCAACTTGAGGCTTTGTTTGTCACCGGCATTCAGGTCCAGGCCAGCGATCTGCGCACCCTTGGCGTCGACCCGGCCTTGCAGCAGCAGATCCACCGGACCTTTTTCCGCTGGCAATACGGCTTTGCCCTGCAGTTGGTAGCCGCGGTTCAAGTCACCTTTGGCGGTGAGGTCCAGTTGATTGAGTTGCAGGGTATCGGGCAGATCGGCGCTCGGTTTGAAGCCGTCGGCAGTGATGTGCAATTGAGCCGGTAGATTTTCCACCAGGGGTTGCAGTTCGCCCGTGAGCTTGGCCGGCAGGTAACCCGTACTGTCAGCGTCAAGCTTGAGGGTCTTGAGCAGGTCGCCATCGACCTTGAGCGCCACCTTCCACGAAGCGCCGCCCGGTGCGTAAGGCAGGCTCAGGTTACCGGTAGCGTTCAACGGCCAGTCGCCGGTGGGTTGCAGCAGCCCGGTGAGGTCCAGCACCAGGTCATCGCGTTGCAGGTGCACCGAGTCGATCTGCAATCCGGCGGCGGTCCAATGCGCCGCCAATTGCAGGCCCTTGAGTTCCTCACTGCCATTGAACAGCAGGCTGCCGACGCGAACGTCGCCCAACTGGATGGCCAGCGGCAGTTTCAAGTCGGGCAGTTGAATCGGCCCGCTGCTTTCTTCGGTGCTCGGAGGAAATTGCAGGCTGACCTGCTCCACATCCAACGTCTCGATACACAGGGTCATGCGCAATAGGCATGCCGGCGACCAATCAAATGTGGGCGCCTTGAGTTCGACACGGCTGCTGTCCTGCTGCCACAGCACATGGTCGGCGCTCCACTGGCCGCCCAAATGCCCCTGGAAATTTTCCAGGGTCAAACCCGGCACGCGGCCCAACGCCCAGCGGCTGCCCGCCTGGGTGCCGAGCACCGCCCACAGTGCCAGCAACAGCACTACAAGGATGGCCACCACCGCCAGCCCCGCTATTTTTACACCACGCATCACAGCTCAGGCCCCATGGAAAAGTGCAATCGAATACCGCCCGGGTCTTCCAGGGCATGGGCCAGGTCAAGGCGGATCGGACCGACCGGCGAAACCCAGCGGATGCCGACACCCACGCCGGTTTTCAGGCTCGGCAGGTCCAGGTTGTTGAAGGAATTACCTTGGTCGATGAAGGTTGCGATCCGCCATTTCTCGGCGATGGAATATTGGTACTCGGCACTCAGGGCCACCATGTAGCGGCCACCGACGCGGTCGCCACGGTCGTTCTCGGGCGACAGCGTCTGATACTCGTAGCCCCGCACACTCTGGTCACCACCGGCAAAGAATCGCAGTGACGGCGGCACCGATTTATAGCCGTTGGTGGCACTGCCACCCACCTGTGCGCGGGCCAGGAAGCGGTGGTTGTCCCACAACGTGGTCAGGCCTTTGACCAGGGCCGTGCCATACAGCAGGTTGGTATCGGAGCCCAGGCCCTCTTTGGCGACCTTGGTGTCGAATTGCAGGCGGTAGCCGTTGTGCGGGTCGATGCGATTATCGCTGCGCAGGTAGGAATAGCTGACGCCCGGCATCACCAGGTTACTCAGGCCGGAGTCATTGCCCAGGCGATATTCCTCACGCTGGTATTTGAGCGAAATCACACGTGTCCAGCCGCTCGGCAACTTGCTATGCCATTCAGGGCCGAGGGTCAGCAATTTACTGACCGTATCGGTGTTGGCGATTTCTTCGTTCTGGTAGCCCCCGGCGAAACGCAGCTTGTCGGTCAACGGCGGGTCGAGCGGGATGTCGTACCACAGGCCGACGTTCTGCCGGGGCGCCGACAGCTCGGCTTCCCAGCCATAACTGTGGCCCTGGGGGTTGACCCAGTGGCGGGTCCAGTTGGCTTTGCCACGCGGACCGACGTCGGTGGAAAACCCCAGGCCGAGCCCCATGGTGCGCGGCTTGCGGGTTTCCAAGCGCACAGCCACCGGAATGATGTCGTTGGTCGAAGCGGCCGGGGCCGCGTCCACGCGCACGCCTTCGAAGAAGCCACTGGCTTGCAGGTTCTGGTTGAGTTCGGCGATCAGTTCAGAGTCGTAGGGCGTACCGCTTTTGAACGGCACCATGCGGTGCAGCAGTTCTTCGTCAAATGGCGTATCGCCGGCAAAGCTCACTTTGCCGAGGGTATAGCGCGGACCGCTGTCGTAGATGAGTTCGATATCGGCGACGCCAGCCTGCGGGTCTACTGCCAATTTCTGACGGGTGAAGCGCCCACTGAAAAAGCCATAGCGCGAGGCCTGGTTCTGAATCAGACGCTTGGCGTCTTCGTAATGGCCGTGATTGAGCACGGCGCCGGACTTGAGGTCGTTGCTGACGGGCACGCGAAAGGCCTTGAGGTCGGCGGCCGGGCCGTCGACCCGAATGGTCACGTTACGCAAATGCACGGGCTCGCCGGGGTCAATGGTGAGGATCAGGCGCGGGTTGTTGCCGCCCTTCACGTCACTCTCGATCCGTGGCTGATAGAAGCCTAGGGCCTGGGCGGCTTTGCGCGCCTGCTCCTCGGCGCCACGGCTGAACCGCAGCAAGGCCTCTTCATCACGATCGCCCACCCCGCCGATATAGCCTTCGATGTTGGCTTTCAACGCGTCGTTTGAAGGTTTGACTCGCACGTCCAATTCGCTTTGCGCCAAGGCGCCGCAGCTTGTGAACAGCAGAATCAAGCCGCTGGTAAATCTTCCTGGAAACTTCATAGGCGCGGATGCTACACGACCTGGGGAGCCTCTTTGAACTCGGAAATGTCTGAATAATTCTGTATTAAGCCGTTGCAGCATGTAACGACTGGGGATTGGGGTGAAAAAACACATGCTCCAGGATGGGGCCTACAGCGACTTCACCGATTTCCTGATAGCCCTGACGCTTATAGAACTCCAGATAACGCGAGTTGCCCGTGTCCAGTACCACGCCGGACGAATGCGGGTCTTCGGCGCACCAATTGTGCACGGCCTCCAGCAACTGCTCGCCGTAGTGTTTGCCCTGGAAGTGCGGATGAATACCCAACAACGGCAGCACATGCACTGATTCAGTGGGCAGGCACGCCAGCACCGCGTGATGGTAGTCGAGGTAACGTCGCGTACCGCGCACACCCGTGCTCAGCCACATGCGCAGTTGCCAGGCCCAGCTTTCGGTAATGCCCAGGCGCCGCTGCGGCGGTGCGATCAGGGCGATACCGATCAGCCGGTCGTTGACGAACAGGCCGATGGCCGGAAGTTTCTGAAAGAAGTGCTGCTTGACCAGTTCGCGCACGGTGGCGCGTACCCGCTGTTCATAGCCAGGGCGTTCGGCTTCGAAGATGTAGGCGAACGTCGGCTCATGCCGATAAGCCTGGTACAACAAGGAACGGGCTTCGCGTGAATAGCCGCTGTTGAGCAGGCGAATTTCAGCGATTGCAGTTGAAGTGTCCGGCATACCGTCAATCTCCCTGGGCGCCACTGAAAGGATGGCGCTCTTATGGTACGAACCTACACAGCATCAGTCGTTCCCAGACATTAGCAGTGCATCTGTCCTACCGCCACGCTGGCCCCCGTCCGTCTTGTCCGCTAGCATCGCCCTTTTGCCAGGACTGGACTGCCGACCATGAAAATCGTCTCCTTCAATATCAACGGGCTGCGCGCCCGCCCTCATCAGCTGGCGGCGCTGATTGAAAAGCACCAGCCCGATGTGATCGGCCTGCAGGAAACCAAGGTCCACGATGACCAATTCCCACTCGCCGAAGTACAGGCCCTTGGCTACCACGTGTACTACCATGGCCAAAAAGGTCACTACGGTGTCGCCCTGCTCTCGCGCCAGCCGGCGTTGAGCCTGCACAAAGGCTTCGCCAGTGACGAAGAAGATGCCCAGCGCCGCTTTATCTGGGGCACCTTCGCCGACGAGAATGGCCACCCGGTCACCATCATGAACGGTTACTTCCCCCAGGGCGAAAGCCGTGACCACCCCACCAAGTTCCCGGCCAAGCAGCGCTTCTACGAAGACTTGCAGCAACTGCTGGAAAGCCAGTTCAGCAATGATCAGGCACTGGTGGTGATGGGCGACATCAATATTTCCCCGGAAGACATCGACATCGGCATCGGCGCCGACAACGCCAAGCGCTGGCTGAAGACCGGCAAGTGCAGCTTCCTGCCGGAAGAGCGCGAGTGGATGGCGCGCCTGAAGAACTGGGGCCTGGTGGACAGCTTCCGCCACCTCAACCCGGACGTTGCCGATCGTTTCAGCTGGTTCGACTACCGCAGCCGTGGGTTTGAAGACGAGCCCAAGCGCGGCCTGCGCATCGACGTGATCCTGGCCTCCAATGGCCTGCTGTCGCGGGTCAAGGATGCCGGGGTGGACTACGAACTGCGGGGGCTGGAAAAACCGTCCGACCATGCGCCGATCTGGCTGGAATTGAGCTGACACCACCATTCAATGTGGGAGCTGGCTTGCCTGCGATAGCGGTGGGCCAGTGAAAGATTGGTTTGCTGATACACCGCTATCGCAGGCAAGCCAGCTCCCACAATTGGATCCTTGGCTTATCAGTCATATTTCTGCAACCGGCCTGACTTATTCTCGCGGCACTCCCTTTGGCTTAAGAAGGTGCCGGCATGATGCTGCGCGTTCTGTTTCTGCTGGCACTCTTTCCTCTCTACGCTGTTTCCGCCCCCCTACCCGCTCCCGATCAAGGCCCTGCTTTGCGCATCCAGGGTTCCAATACCATTGGCGCGGCGTTGGGCCCGGCGCTGGTCAAGGGCTTGATGGAGCATCAGGGTTTGCAGGCGGTGCACGGTGAACCGGCGGAAGGCGCCAATGAACAGCGCGTGATCGGCAAGACCCGCCAAGGCAAGACGGTGATCATCGAAATCGCCGCTCATGGTTCAAGCACCGGTTTCACTGCCCTAAAGAAATCCACTGCCGACCTGGCGGCCTCATCGCGCCCGATAAAGGACAGCGAACTGGTGGACCTCGAACCCCTCGGCGACCTGAAAAGCCCCGAAGCCGAACAGGTGATCGCCATCGATGGCCTGGCCATCATCCTCCACCCGCAAAACCCGCTGAACACCCTGAATACCGAGCAACTGGCGCAGGTCTTCAATGGCGAGATCAGCACCTGGGAGGCATTGGGTGGCGTGGGTGGGCCGATTCACGTGTACGCACGGGATGATCAGTCGGGCACCTATGACACCTTCAAGGAACTGGTACTGCGCCTGCGTGGCAAGTCGCTCGCCTCGGGCGCCACACGTTTCGAGTCCAGCGAGCAGTTGTCCGATTCGGTCAGCCAGGACCCCCAAGGCATCGGTTTTATCGGCCTGCCCTACGTACGCCAGGCCAAGGCGGTGGCGATTGTGGATGGCGACTCGCACCCCATGCTGCCGCTGAACAGCCTGATTGCTACCGAGGATTACCCACTCTCACGTCGACTGTTCTTTTACTTGCCGCCATCCAGTCGCAATCCATGGGCCAAGGCGCTGGTGGACTTCAGCCAGAGCAGCAAGGGCCAGGCGATTGTGGCAGCCAACGGCTTTATCGCGCAGCAGGTGCAGGCGATCGCCGTGGAGCCGCGCGCGTCGATGCCTGAGGACTATCAAGCGATCGCACGTGATGCTCAGCGCCTGACGGTGAATTTTCGTTTCGAGGAAGGCAGCGCCAGCCTGGACAACAAGGCACGCCAGGATCTGCAGCGGGTGGTGGCGTATCTCAAAAGCCACGACAAGCTGGATAAACAGGTGACGCTGGTGGGGTTTGGAGATGCCAAGAATGACCCGCAGCGGGCGGCATTGCTGTCGAAACTCAGGGCAATGGCGGTGCGCCGGGAATTGGTCAAGAACGGCGTGGTATTGCGCGATATCCGAGGGTTTGGCGCGCAGATGCCGGTGGCGGCGAATACGGCGGATGAAGGCCGGATCAAGAATCGGCGCGTGGAGGTTTGGGTCTACTGAACCTTGAGCGTTGTGGTGTTCGGGCCGGCCTCATCGCGGGCAAGCCCGGCTCCCACAGTGGATCGAGTCGTTCATGTAAACGCCATCTAATGTGGGAGCCGGGCTTGCCCGTGATGCAGGCGGCTCGGTCTTACTGCCCGCCGCGCATCAGCTCTTTAGGCACATACTTGCCAATCTCGAACTTGCCGATCGCCGCCCGGTGTACTTCGTCCGGGCCATCGGCCAGGCGCAGGGTGCGTTGCATGGCGTACATGTAGGCCAGCGGGAAATCGTTGGAAACACCGGCACCACCATGGATCTGGATCGCGCGGTCGATCACCTTCAAGGCCACATTCGGCGCGACCACCTTGATCTGGGCGATTTCGCTTTTCGCGACTTTGTTACCCACGGTGTCCATCATGTACGCCGCCTTCAAGGTCAGCAGGCGTGCCATATCGATCTCCATGCGTGAGTCGGCGATCTTGTCGATATTGCCGCCCAGGCGCGCCAGTGGCTTGCCGAATGCAGTCCGGCTGACGGAGCGCTTGCACATCAGTTCCAGTGCGCGCTCGGCCATGCCGATGGAGCGCATACAGTGGTGGATACGGCCCGGACCAAGGCGGCCCTGGGCGATCTCAAAGCCCCGCCCCTCACCCAGCAGCACGTTTTCGTAGGGTACCCGCACATTGTCGAACAGCACTTCGGCATGGCCGTGGGGCGCGTCGTCGTAGCCGAACACCGGCAGCGGGCGCACGATCTTCACGCCGGGGGTGTCCACCGGCACCAGGATCATCGAATGTTGCTGGTGGCGCGGTGCGTCCGGGTTGCTCAGGCCCATGAAGATCAGGATTTTGCAGCGCGGGTCGCAGGCGCCGGAGGTCCACCACTTTTTGCCGTTGATCACCCATTCATCGCCCTGGCGCTCGGCGCGGGCGGCCATGTTGGTGGCGTCTGAGGACGCCACATCCGGTTCGGTCATGGCGAAGGCCGAGCGGATCTCGCCTCGCAGCAACGGCTCCAACCAGCGTTGCTTTTGCTCTTCGTTGGCATAGCGCACCAGCACTTCCATGTTACCGGTGTCGGGGGCGGAGCAGTTGAACGGCTCAGGGCCCAACAGCGAACGGCCCATGATTTCAGCCAACGGTGCGTATTCGAGGTTGGTGAGGCCGGCGCCCAGTTCGGACTCCGGCAGGAACAGGTTCCACAGGCCTTCAGCTTTAGCCTTGGCCTTCAGCTCTTCCATGATTGCGGTGGGCTGCCAGCGGTCGCCTTCGCTGACCTGGCGTTCGAATACCGGCTCGGCCGGGTACACGTAAGCGTCCATGAACGCAGTGACGCGTTCACGC
>Ga0213822_1000650_pt1 | contig 25189 bp, 29 predicted proteins | sample MC6MC0908MG_FD_179872 | JGI IMG/M metagenome (GOLD analysis project Ga0213822, IMG submission 179872) | Enriched soil aggregate microbial communities from Iowa State University, Ames, United States - MC6-MC0908-MG | ecosystem: Environmental > Terrestrial > Soil > Unclassified | place: USA: Iowa...
TCTCCAAGAAAGTTGATTAGCTCATAAAATAAAACGTTGGCTTAGTTTCAATTGAAACTAATAGTTATTGTTTGTTGACGTTTTTGTTTGTTTAGTTTTCAAAGAACAATCTACTTTTTAAATATTCTGTCTACTAAACTAGCGACATTTATTATCCTATCAAAACATTCATGCAATGTCAACTATCATTCGAAATGTTTTTTAGAATCACTTGTACGATTAGGACATTTCGTAACAGCGACAAGGACTATCATACTATCTTCACTTTAGTTCGTCAATAATTTTTTTAGGATTTTTTTTGCACTAGAAATTTAGTGAGCGGTAAATTTCAAAGAGAATAAAAATTGGGTTTAGATCAATTTTTGCTTGGAAAAAATATTATAGTAAATCATTATTAAAGGAGATGATGCAAAATTGAATTTTCACCCTCAGAAAAAAGAGGAAGACATTGGATTAGTTACTCCTGAGGACACAAAACCATTAGAGAATTCGCATCAAAATGAGAAATTACCAGAGTTTGATGAATTCGGCACTGCCTTGAATGACATTTAATGACCATAATAAAACCCCTTTGCAACAAGAAAACATTCTCTTGTTGCAAAGGGGTTTTTTCATTACCTTTTAATTACCTTCAAAACAACGGCTTCTCCTTGAAAGGAAATAATTTGATCTTCCTCGATAACAACTCTAAATTTATGTTTAATTTTTTCAGATGCACCTTTCATGTATTCAGCTAATTTGACCATTTCGTCTTGAGGTAAGTTCATCCGACTACACCAAGGCTCAAAACGGAAGGTTTTATCAAAGCGATGCCACTCATAAATTTCAAATCCACTCTTCTCAAGCATTCGAAGCCACTCGCTTTTCTTCCAAGCCCGGAAATGACTGTAATCTCGCCATTTTTCAATTGTATTGTAAAATTGATCGAAATCAGCTACTTCTGGAACAACATTATCATCAAGCAAAAATTGTCCATTTGGCTTTAGAACTCGATATACTTCTTCAACAAATTTCCTTACATTTGGAAAATGATGCGGCGCAATCCGGCAGGTCACAATATCAAAATCTTCATTAGAAAAAGGAAGATTTTCCGCATCACCATGAACAAAATCTACATTAAGGTGACCGTTCCCTTTAATAAATTTTTCCGCAGCTGCTAACATCTCAGGTGTCAAATCCATTGCAGTTACTTTTTTTACAAAAGGAGCAAAGGCGTTTGCGGTATGGCCGCCACCTGTCGCCACATCAAGCAGCTTTTCTGCCCCTTTTATGGATGCCATTTCCAACAGTTTCACTAAGTCTTTTCCATCTTTATGAATAGTACTGCTAACATACGAGTCAGCACTTTTTCCAAATTGCTTTTGAATTTCCTTTTTTAGATCCATGCTCCATTCCTCCGTAATTCTCTTTATAACATAACAATAAAGTAGAATATCCATAAAGAAAATTACAGGAAATTTATCAATTGCAATAAGAAAAAGTTTTTGACTTGAATTAATGAAGTTCTAGTACAATTGGGCAATGGTCACTACCCATTACATCACAATGAATATCAGCATTCTTGAGGTACTCAAGCAATCTTTCTGATACGATAAAGTAATCAATACGCCAGCCAATGTTCCGTTCACGGACCTTGTTCATGTATGACCACCATGTATAAGCACCTTCCTGATTCGGATAAAAGTGACGAAAGCTGTCAACAAATCCAGCTGATAGTAATGAGGTCATCTTTCCCCGTTCTTCAACAGTAAAACCAGAGTTTCCTACATTGGATTTTGGATTACGTAAATCTATCGCTTGATGGGCTACGTTCAGGTCTCCGCAAAGAATGACCGGTTTCATTTCATCTAAATCTTTCAAGTGCTGCAGGATTCGATCCTCCCAGTCAAGACGATAACCAATTCTAGCTAAATCTCGTTGTGAATTGGGAGTATAAACATTAACCATGAAAAAATCGTCAAACTCTAGGGTGACAATTCGTCCTTCCCCTTCAGCTTCATCCATACCAACCCCATATTTTACTGTTAGTGGTTTGTTTCTAGTAAACACCGCAGTACCTGAATAGCCCTTCTTATCTGCATAGTTCCAGTATTGATAATATCCATCTAGTTCAAGGTTAATTTGCCCTTCCTGCAATTTTGTTTCCTGCACACAGAAAATGTCTGCATCCACTTCCTGAAAATAGTCCAAAAATCCTTTTTTGACGCACGCCCTAAGGCCATTAACATTCCATGACACTAGTTTCATTTTATCCATTTCCTCTCCCTCGCTGGCTATCTGTATTAAAATCGGTAAATTTTTTCAATTAGATAGAAGACATTTTACCAATTTGCGGCGCAGAGGGGAAGTAATCCGTTCGAAGCAGCGAAAAAGGCAACTCGTAGTTGCCTTTTCATGGGAAATTTCTTCTCCGTTCATTTTCCAGAAAACAATTCTGAAACGGGAACTATTTTTATATTTCGTTTATTAAATTCTTCCACTGATTGAAAGATACCAACCGAACAAACCTTTCCGGTCACCCCAACGTGGCCAATAGCAATCCCATGTCCTTTGATTTCTGTGACTTTTGCAAGTTTGACCATTTGTTTTCGAACATAGTCAGATGAAGAAATGTCGTCTAGGAATACATCTCTCTTTAGCAGGGGGACTCCCAGCTCTTTAGCGATTTGGGGAAATTTTGATCCTGGGCTTGTTCCACTGTCAATGATAAATAATTTTTTCTCTTTTGCAACCTCAACGATTATGCGCACAATTTCTTCATCTTCCACTGCCCGGGATCCCATATGATTGTTTAGCCCGACAGCGTACGGTACACTTTTAACTGCTTCCTCTACCCGCTGCCTAACTTCTTCTGGGGTAAGGTCAACTGTTATTGGCTTCGGACCGAGCCAGGATCTTTTACCTCTTTTCGGCTCCATGGGTAAATGTACCATGACTTCAAAGCCATTTTTATGCGCCCATTCCGCATGCACCTTGGAGGTTTCAGTAAAAGGCATAACAGCTGCCGTAATCGGAATATCTCCTTCTAAGAAATCCCGAACCCCACCGGTACCACCACCAAAATCATCGATGATAATCGCTGCCTTTAGTTGTTTAGTCTCCTTATTTTCTTCAACAGCATTTGTATGAAATGGAAATAACAGTAATGGTATTAACATTAGTACAAACTTTTTCATATTGACCCCCAAATATAATCTTTGAGGTTAATTTGCCCCTGAAAAATCTCAATAATTCTTGCAATGAAAAAAGAGAGCTAAATTAGCCCTCTCGTGTACCTTATTCTACATCAAATACCTTTACTTCTACCATTTTATCACCATTGCGCATCGATTTCGCTGTTTCAAGTCCTGATGTAACTTGACCAAAAACAGTATGCACTCCATTAAGGTGCGGCTGTGATTCATGTACGATGAAGAATTGGCTTCCGCCTGTGTTTCTTCCTGCGTGCGCCATTGATAATGAGCCAGGAACATGCTTATGTGGATTCCCTTCGGTTTCACAGTTAATGGTATATCCTGGTCCACCCATCCCTGTTCCAGTTGGATCGCCACCTTGTGAAACAAAGCCTGGAATTACTCTGTGAAAAACAACTCCATTGTAAAATCCTTCATTCGCTAATTTTTCAAAATTAGCTACAGTTCCAGGTGCTTCATTAGCAAACAAATCAAACTCAATCTTTTCGCCATTTTCCATCAATATGTATCCTTTTTTAGCCATTTGGAAACACTCCTTTATGTAAAAATCAATATTATCATACACTTTTCGGTAAAAAATTGAAAGTTTAGGTTTGAAAAACTTTCTTCGCCCATTCATATTTCCACTACAATTGTGATAAAATAGATATACCCCTTCCGAACATTCGCTTGTTGCGGGACACTTAACCACTGTACGGACGGAAGGGGCACTGATGCTTGATAGGAAAGTTTTATTTTCCTTTCGGCGCACGAAAGCCGGGAAAATTTTTCCCGGCTTTTTGTTTTTATCTATTTTTATTTGCCATCCCTTCATAAAACAGTGTTATGATCGTTAAGAATATCAAATATCCAAAAAACGTGTAAAAATGCTGCCACCCTTCAGCATGAATAAACATGCCCAGTACTTCCGCTAATTTTTCAAAAATAGGCATCAACAAGCTGGCAAATAGAACGATTCCTGCTTTCCCCCAATTATTTACCTGTGAGATACAACGCAGAAAAATCATTACAAGGATGGGAAGTCCCACTAATGTAAACGCGATATTTATCGAAAAAATTTCAGGTAGTGGTCTCTTTGGGAATTGATAGAGTTGTTTTCCGACAAAATATAAATCTAAATACGTTCCAAGCAAGGAGGCAAGCACCATACAAGCAAGCTTCCTAAAAGGTAATCGCTTTTTTTGCAAGGGTTGCAAGCTCGAGTCGTTCAAGTGTTTTACAGTAGTCATTTTTAATCTCCCCGTCAATCATTTCATCGTCCTCTATTAAATAATCCACCACCCGCCAGTCCTTAAACCAATCCCCTTTTTCTGCTTCTTCCTGACTGACATTTTTCCAAGCATTTTCAAGGTTAGGACTATAAATCTTTCTTGCCCCAGTTCTAAGCTGACAGGACTTCAATCGAAGCTGATAGGGAAAACCAGGTATCCCTTCATTGACATTATTAAAGATATGCGGCCAATAATCCTTTCTCGACCCCGTGTGCGGATGCCTCTTTGCCCACTCAAGTGCTTGCTGATGAACTTCCTTATTTTTAAAAAGAATGGTATATAGCCTTTTACCAAGTAAAATCCGTTCATGTAGCGATTCAAATTGGTGGAGTGTTAACCCGCTAATCTTCTTTTTTCCATATGGAAACAGGATATGATTAAAAGAAAGCCAATCTTGAAGCATAAATTCGAATTTGTTTAATACTTCCTTTTGATATTGCTGATTTTGAACCACTCTTTGTTCAAGGTAACTTTGTTCATTAATGACCATTGCAATCGTAAGAATATAAGTGTCTTGAACCCGCCAAAACTGATTCCAAATCGTTTCCATAAAGGTAGAAATATTTAAAAAAGTAAATAAGTGAAACAATGGTCTCCTTTGCCTTATGCTTTCCTCATAAATCAAAAATTGTGGAAATACGTCTTGGAAAATAAGCCAGTTGCCTCTCTCTAAAAAATGAAAAAATAAATTTCGGTCTTTTTTTGCCATTAACCTGGTTAGAAATTCACCTTTTAGATCCGTCATATTCCAGCCGCCATTTCGCGATACCATATGCCCGAGAAAGGCCCATTGGATTTCCGGATGGTGAAGATAAAAATTAAGATAGGCCTTTGTTCTTGTAACATTATTAAGATTATGTTTCCGTGTTTTACCTCTAATTTGCTCTAACAGTAAAACTTCGCCTTTTGTTAGCGGTGATGTTGATGGAGAAATTTTACTTTTATTTTTTAATTCATCCGTTATAAGTTGAAGCGGCGTTTTCACTCGATTTCGCGTAAAAAAAATAGTTCATTACCTCCCTTATGAATTCTCCTGCCATGCTGAGAATATGTATAGTTGAGAATATTTTTTAGGGAGAGGAATGAGGAAATTAATATGATTGATACAACGGTAGGCATTAATTGGATTATTGATATGCTTCGAAAAGACCAATCTCCCGACGGCTCATGGGACTATCCATTTGAAACAGGTATTTCCACTGATGCTTATATGATCATTTTATTACGGACATTGGAAATAAATGATGAAGAATTAATCCAAGGACTTGCGAAAAGGATATTAAGTAAACAAACGAAGAATGGCGCCTGGAGGCTTTTTTATGATGAAGGGAACGGGAACCTGACGGCAACCGTTGAAGCCTATTACGCATTGTTATATTCCGGGTACTATCAGATAGATGATAATCGTTTGCGTGCAGCAAAAAAAATTATTCTAGCAAATGGCGGTTTAGAGGAAGTCAGTATGTATACCAAGGTCATGCTCTCTTTAACGGGGCAATATAAATGGCCTTCATTTTCTCCTCTCCCAATTGAAGTGGTCCTCCTGCCGCTTTATTTTCCGATTAACTTTTATTCGTTTTCTGTTTTTGGCCGGGCAAACCTTGCCCCTATCATGATCCTAGCGGATAAAAAGTTTACTTTAAAAACAAATAAAAGTCCTGACCTGTCACATTTACATCTTCATCGGAATGATATCGATCAATGGGATCGCTCCAGCGAATATCGATCATTGTATTCTTTTATCGAAGATGGGGTAAAAAATTTACTAGGATTACCTGACCAGCTTCACCAGATGGCCATTGAACGCGCCAAAAAGTATATGCTTGACCGAATTGAACCGAACGGAACATTTTATAGTTATTACAGTTGTACGTTTTTAATGATTTTCGCCTTATTATCGCTCGATTACAAGAAAACGGATCCCATCATTACAAAGGCAGTTGAAGGGATTAAATCGATGATGTACGTGATTGATGGATTACCCCATATGCAATATACAACCGCCAACCTTTGGAACACGTCCCTAATCGGCTTCTGTTTACAGACGGCAGATATTTCTCCGGAAGACCCAATGGTTGTAAAGGCAAATCATTACCTGCTTGATCGTCAGCATCATAAATTTGGGGATTGGGTGATTCATAATCCTAAAACGATGCCTGGCGGATGGGGGTTTTCTAATGTGAATACGATGCTTCCCGATGTAGACGATACAACCGCTTCGCTTCGTTCTATTTCTCGAATGGCTGCCTCTGAACTTCAAGCTTGGGAGCGAGCTATCACATGGATCCTCTCGATGCAAAATGATGATGGCGGCTGGCCTGCTTTTGAAAAAAACACAAATTCCAAGCTATTGCAATTTCTTCCGATTGAAAAAGGCGAGTTTTTACTTGCTGATCCGTCGTGTGCGGACCTTACTGGCCGAACTCTTGAATTTTTCGGTCATTATACCAATTTAGCAAAGGATCACACTGCTATTAAAAGAGGAATCCGTTGGCTTTTGAAAAATCAAGAAAACGATGGTTCCTGGTATGGCCGTTGGGGGATTTGTTATCTTTATGGGACTTGGGCTGCCATCACCGGACTTTTAGCAGTTGGTGTTTCCTCAGATCATCCATCTATCCAGAAGTCTTTACACTGGTTACGGAGGATACAAAACAAGGATGGCGGATGGGGTGAATCTTGCCATAGTGACAGCAAAAAAACGTATGTTCCTTTGAAGGCCAGCACTTTAACACATACTTCCTGGGCACTTGATACCCTGATTTCCGTTTCAGAAAAACCGACAATTGAAATTCAAAATGGAGTCTCCTATTTAATAACTTCGCTTAAAAAAAATGATTGGACCACAGATTACCCGAAGGGACAGGGAATGGCTGGGGGATTCTATATTCATTACCACAGTTACCGCTATATTTTTCCACTGCTTGCTTTGTCAAACTATCGTGAAAAATTTGGATTATAAGGAAAAACATCGACGGCTGCTCATTTCCGTCGATGTTTTTATACCTTTATATTGTTTTTGTCACCATATTTGGCATAAATTAAGGTCAATCTCAAAAACGAATCATTTTCCGATGTAAACTTAGACTTTATCACTTTGATTTTACGACTAATTCAATGGAATCACTTTTCTATCGGCGAATTTTCGGTGTCAATCGGCGAATTTTATGTTTCTATCAGCGAATATTGCATTTTAATCGGCGAATATAAAAACCAACAACTTTTTAGAATTAGTCCTTTATTTTTAAATAAATTTAGCAAGGTCTTTATAAATCTCAACTATTTCCTCCAATTTCATTCGAACAAGACCACTTGAAGATGGTGCAACAAAATCGATCACTCCTGGAACAACAGACTCAATCTGCTTTCCCCACGGGGCCACCTTCCAACCACTGTATTGCTGGTAAACTCCTTTCCCCACAAAACAAACCACCTTGGGCATATAATGCTCGATCTTGCGCTTTAAAACTTCCCTCCCCACTTTATACTCTTTCTTCGTAATTTCATCCGCTGCTTTCGTTGGTCTTTCTACAATATTGGTAAAACCATATCCTATTTCTAAAAGCTTCACATCTTCAACTGCCTCATATTTCCGAGGGGTCAATCCCGCCTCGTATAAAATCTTCCAAAAACGATTGTTCGGGTTAGCATAGTGGTGTCCAATTTCACCTGAGCGAATACTTGGATTAAAGCCAACAAATAAAATAGTTAAATCCCTTTTTATATGATCACTGATTGGGTTCACGTGAATTCTCCTCAAATCACCATATTTTTTTTATTTTACCATATCGTTTTCAGATTTTTTTCAGAGTAATGGATTAAACTGCTTAAACAGATGAAGTTTCATGGCTATGAAAACTCCTTTCCGTTCGATTCTGGTAGTTTCGGAACTAGTACGATGCCACCAGTTTATAAAAAAGGAGCTTCCCCATTTCGATTTGATCCATTCACGAATACGGTAACACGGATGGAGGATGGTTTAATTGATCTCGGCGGAATTGGAAAAGGCTATGCGGTGCAAGCAGCTGCCCGTTGGTTAAAACATATTGGCGAGGCTTCAGCAGGTATGGTCGATGGAGGCGGTGATATCTCGTTATGGCTCCGCTTTGAAAACCTTTTTCGCGCAGCCGTTTGCAAACCGAAAGCCCGTTTTCTCCCGGTAGCATCCAATCCAAAATAATTACATCATATGTTGAGATACGGGCATTGTCGTAAGCTTCCCTTCCGTTTTGCACCCAATCAACACGATGAAATTCTTTTTGCAGTAAGTGGGCCACTAGTTTCCCGAGCCGGACATCATCCTCTGCCAGTAATATGTTCACCCTTGCCACCCCATTTCAAAAAAATTCCTTTTACTTTTATCATAGCAAGCTTCTCTGAAAAAGGAGTGAAAAAAATGTGAACATATTAGTTAATAATGACTTTCCATTTTACAAAAAGAAGTAATGATTGCAGCAAGTAGACCGACAATGGATACAATGAACAGCGAGAATAATAGCTTCGGATCCTTAAGAAGCAAGAGCCCGGTAATGATGATAACCGCCTCAATTGCCACCATGATTACACCAACGTTCACTTTTGACCATTTTGCAATTAATAAAGAGAGTAAGTCCATACCGCTGGGGCTAATATGATTGCTGAGCATGACTCCAACCCCAATGGCAATTATAACGGCACCAAAAATAACACTGCTTATAATTGGTAACCGAAAGGATCCATTTAAGGGGATTTTAGGAAGCACTTCATTCGACAAGCTGTAAAAGAAGTTGGTAAAAAATAAAAATAGAGCCGCAAAATAAAGCGGCCCTAAGAATATTAAAAGGTATTATATACATTTGAGCATGTTTCGGCAGTTGGTTCATAAAAACAGTGGCGCTTATGCCGAGACACAAACGGTTGGTCATACCATGTCGACGGACAATCTCCCGGTGGCCTAAAATACCATAGACTAAATTTGGCAGGCCAAAATCTTTGCCCGTCAATTACTTTTCTCGCTAATCGTCTCTCCGATTCCCTGGGCTTTTGGTAAAAGTACCCATGTGTTACCGCTTCAAATGCATGTGGTTGATGAATCATTTGCGGAATGGTTCGCAAGCCCTTAAAATCAGAGCAGTTTGCGCGAATTCGATTAATCCCAACATTACCGACAAGAAGCATCCCCATTGTTCCTTCTCCTTCAGCTTCTGCCCTAAGTAATCGAGCCAACAGGTCAATATCGGACTTTCTAGCCCTCACTACTGCCATAGTTTCACCTCCATAGTTGTTGCCTTATAGCATATTCTGATTAGAATGGGTGTTGACATGAATTTAGATATAACGAATTAACATGAAATGAGGTAGTTCCTTCGGGAAGTCCAGTCCGAAGACAATATTTGTTATACTACTTCATCTAGCTGGGAGTATAGCAGATCACGTTCGTTTTCCCTTCCCTCTATTTCATGATGAATTTTTTGGAGTATTTCCAATTCACTTTCTTCTTCGAGCTTTTGTTTTAAAATATGAATTTCCATTTCAATTTTCTCGATTTTTTGCTCGATATCATCCGCCCGAATTTGTTCTTCCACCTTTACCACTTTTGGCGGAATTGTTTTGTTGATTTCAGGCTTAGACTCTAGTTTTACCTCGATCGCTTCTAACTTTCCTTTAGCCCAATCATAGTTCCCATCAAAAAAGTGGACGGTTCCATCTTGGAGCCAATAAATTTTAGTAAACATTTTATTGAGAAAATATCTGTCATGGGAAACAGCTAAAATCGTACCATTAAACTGTTCCAGTGCTTCCTCCAGCACTTCACAGGAATCAATGTCTAAGTGATTCGTTGGTTCATCCAAAATAAGCAGATTGATATCCTGGTACATTAGCTGTGCAAGTCGCAAGCGCATCCTCTCACCGCCGCTAAGCTGGTTTACCTTACGAAACACGGTTGGCCCAAAGAATAAAAATCGAGCTAAAATATGACGCGCCTCTCCTTCATTAACGACCACCTCAGAGCGAAAAACGTCTATGAGCTGTTCATCATCAAAGTCCTGGAATACATGCTGTGATAAATAGCCCACCTTGACGTTACTTCCAACCTTAATAATACCTTTATCTGCTTCCATTACTTTTAATATCATTTTTAAAAGCGTTGATTTGCCTGTACCGTTTTCACCAACTATTGCGGTACGATCCTTATATTGAACGAGCATGTTGACATGTTCAAAAAGTGTCCGGCTGCCAAAAGTTTTCGCTACACCTTCTAGGACGATTACATCCCTGCCGCTCCGATCATTCGCTTCAAAATCAATCGCCATTTTCTTAACATCCAGTTTTGGTCGTTCTAATTTTTCCATACGGTCGAGCGCCCGCTGCATATTAGTAGCCCGTTTATGAAGGGCAGCACTAGGCGGGTTCGAGCGGTTTGCCCAGTCTCGCAGCCGTTTAATTGCTTCCTTCATTTTTTTCATTTTTCGTTGCTGTTCCTGATATTCCTGAAATTCGCGTAACAGGCGCTCCTCTTTCTCCTTTACATAACCGCTGAAATTCGTATGGTATACATCAAGCTCTCCATCCTCCATTTCGAGTACTTTTGTAACGACCTCGTCTAAAAAATAGCGGTCATGAGAAATGAGCATAATTGTACCGTTATAATCCTTAAGAAAAGAACCTAGCCAATCAATCGCCTTCAAGTCTAAATGGTTTGTTGGTTCATCGAGTAATAAAAGTTCAGGATTTTTTAATAAACTGAGTCCGAGACCAACCTTCGTTTTCTCCCCGCCGCTTAAAGCAGAAAAGTTCTTTTCGAGTAATCCTGTAATGTTCAAGCCGTTGGCAACTCTGTCTAATTGCGCGTCCATTTCATAGCCGCCGTAAATGATAAAATCATCCTGCAGCCTTCCATATTGATCCATTAATCTTTGCAGCTTATCAGGAGCGATTTCTTGCCCCATTTCTATTTCCAATTCTTGAAGCTTCGATTCAGTGGCTGTCAATTGCTCAAATGCCGTTTTTAACACTTCCCTGGCAGTTAATTCTTGAAAGTCAGGAATCTGCGCTAAATAGCCGATTTTAAGCCCCTTTTTCCAATGAATAGCCCCCTCGTCCACCGTTTCCTGATTAGCTAACAGCTTTAAAAGCGTCGTTTTGCCGCCGCCATTGCGGCCAACAATGCCAATCCTGGTCCCTTCTTGTACTTCAAATGATAAATCTTTAAAAATAATAGTACCGCCAAATGATTTTGCGATATGATTGACACTACAAATGATCATGTTCATTCTCCTCGTAATTAAAAATTAAGATGAACATCTCTCCAACGTAAAATAAGCCGCAGGCATCTTTATTGACCCGCTGCTTTAAAAATGGGCATGAAAAAAGAGTGCGGGCGATGCACTCTCCATATACCTATTTATGGTGGGTAAAGAGATGTGTTATCGTTCTATTTTCACTATGCAGTTCCGAAAAAAGGGCAGACTTCCCCCTTGGAAAACTTCTTCATGAAAAATTGCACGATAAATAGTAAGCGCTTCAAGCCACTGTAAGCGTGCAAAAATAGAACGTTTCATCTCTTCCCCACCTCCGTATCTAATTAAGTTAGTTTAATTGTAAATATTTCCGATCACGTTTGCAAGTCTATTTTTCCGACTTATCAAAAGGTTAGGAATGTTATTCTGCGCAATTGAGCAATAATTCCGCGAGTTTTGCCGATATTTCCGCGCCCTTTGATCTTTATTCCGCGAACTTTCGAAAGAATTCCGCGTACTTTGCTATTAATCCCGCAAACCACCTTAGTGAAGGTACTTTTTCCGAGCGGTAAACCTCCTGCGGTAGACAAATTTCCGTAAATCATCATCATGTAAGTTCCCATCATAGATTAAAAACAGTAAAGAGCGAAATTCCGGATAATGCTCCATGACGAAAAGGGCGAACTCCTTCCGGTCGCCCTTTAGTTTATTTTTAAAATCCCTATCATTAATTATTTCATCAAGCTTCCTCTCATAAAATGATTTCGTATCTTCCCATTTTTCCTTACGCCTTTCCAAAATATCACGGGCATACACTGGTAATTTGTCAATTACATGATCGATATAGCCTTCAGACCACATAATCATTTTGTCCTTTTCGGTCAGTTCAAAGACCATACTCATCAGTTCAATGTCATCCACTTCAATGCTTGATGCATATTTACCAACCTTATTCATCTTTTCACCTCAAGACCAATTTGGAATGGTCTTATTTTACCTCGAATTATGCACCTTTATTAGTGGATAATTTAGCTGTCAAAGTCATTTTCTTGCCATCACGATACACTTCAAATTTAATCGTGTCGCCTGCTTTCACTTTTGAATATAAATATTTTCTAAGTTCTGCTGAATTCGCAATCTCCGTTCCATTCATCGACACAATCACATCTTTTGGTTGGAAACCGGCCTGCGCCGCAGCAGATTTTGGGTCAATGTTCATTACCAAGACACCTTTTTTCATATTTTCAGGCATGTTTTGCCAATACATCTGTGGAACTTGGTCTAAGTCCGCAAGACCGACACCAAGATACGGGCGGTCAATTTTACCGCTCTTGATTAATTGGTTAACGATTGGAATTAGGTCATTACTTGGAATCGCAAAGCCTAACCCCTCTACACCGCTCTCAGCAATTTTCAAACTATTAATTCCGATAACTTGACCTTGTGGGTTAATTAAAGCACCTCCGCTGTTACCTGGGTTAATGGCTGCATCGGTCTGGATAACATTTGTATCCCAGTTACCCGCAGATGTTGTAACGGATATGCTGCGATCAATTGCACTGACAATTCCCTGTGTGACTGTTCTTGATAAATTAAGTCCAAGTGGATTCCCAATTGCATATACTTGGTCACCAGGGCGAAGTGTGGAAGAATCACCGAAATCAGCCGTAGCTGTGACGTATTTTGCATCAATCTTCAAAACTGCCAAATCTGTTAAGGCATCCGTTCCAACCACCTCGGCCGTTGTTTTTTGGCCATCAAATAAAGAGATTTCCAGCTTTGATGCACCCTCGACAACATGATTATTTGTGACAATATAGGCAGTGTCATTATTTTTTTGAAAAATAACCCCTGATCCTGAACCGGTTTGTACGCTTTGAGATTGAGCAGAATTCCCCCAAAGATCATTATTTTGCTGCTGCTGATAATTAACAACTCCGACAATTGCTTTAGATATCTTTTCAACGGTATCAGCAATCGAACTAGTAGAAGCCATTGTCGGCTTTGCCGTTACTGGCTTTACAGATCCCGTAGAATCGTTTGTCACTTCCGTATTCTGATAATAGTATTTGAGATAGTCAGTATGCGGTAGTACCGCTAATGTCAAAACAGATCCAATCACGCCTGCTGCAATCGTCGAAACAATTCCTTTTCCCTTCCGTTTTTTTGGTTCTGCCTGACTGTTCGAACGGGTTTGTTCCGTAACAGGGGGAGTAACGAATTCTTCAGATTCTGTCTTTTTCACACTTTCCAGGGGTTCTTCTGGTTCATTAGACCCTGCTGTAAAGGTAGCATCTACAGCATTTACATGTTCTTCTGGCTCGCTGTAATCCGAATTATTTATGGCAATTTCTTCTCTTTGTTTATTTTCTGTATTCTCTACCGAATTAGTTTGATTTTGCTCGAATTCATTTTCATTTTTGAATTCCATTTCAATCGATCTCCTTTAATTTTGTTCTTATCCTTGTCTACACTTTAACCGACAATTATGAAGAAATTATTAACAAACTTTAAAGTCTTTTGGAAAAAACTAAGAAATATTAAGGAAAAAAGCTGCAGATTTCTCCGCAGCTTTCGTCAAAATTATTCATTTTTTAAACGAATCATAAATTTCGTTCCATTTCCTTCTTCACTGAATACTTCTATTTCCCCGTTATGGAGCACAACTAATTGCTTAACAATCGAAAGTCCCAGCCCGAATTGCCCATATGGATTGCTGGTTCTAGAAAGATCAGCCTTATAAAAACGACGCCAGATTTTTTCAATCTCATTTGCATCAATTCCAATTCCGGTGTCCTCCACCTCGATAATCGTTGAGTTCTGCTCTGTTCTTCCTCGCAGCCAGATGGTTCCGTCTGTAGTAAATTGGATACTATTCTTCGTAATGTTAATTAAAATTTGGACAAGCCGATCATAATCAGCGTTTACCATAATCTCTGGTGAGACATCAACGACAATTTGATTATTCTTCTCACCTGCTTGCAGGCTTAACTGCTCCTGAATAATTTCGAGTACTTCTAAAAGTTGAATCTCTTCCTTAAATAGTTTGATTTGATTTGAGCGGATTTTTTCATAATCAAGATTCTCGTTGACAAGACGTATTAGCCGTTTTGCTTCTTGGCTTACTAGGTTAATTCCTCGCTCTTTGTCTTCTTCAGGAATCATATCATTTTTCAATCCTTCAATTACTCCACTAATGGTTGTTAACGGAGTCCGCATTTCATGAGAAACATCGGCCATAAACTGGCGCCTTCTATTTTCAAGACTTTCTATTTCAAGCATCGAGGTATTGATTTTATCAACCATATGGTTAAAATCATTCGCTAATTCTCCGATTTCATCAAAATTAGCGGAATTTACCTTCACATGATAATTTCCCTCGGATACTTGCGATGTCGCTACACGAAGCCGTTTAATCCGATGAACGTGAATTCTCGACAAAAACCAGCTTTGCAAAAAGGAAACACCGAAGGCAATTAGGATGGTATAGAGTAAAAATTTATTTATTTGTTCAATCATTTTACTCGACCCGCTAATTGGCGATGTTAAAATCACCCCGCCATAAAACTTGCCTTTATCTACATAAGGCAAAACAACGAACGTGACGCCTCCTTGGCCAAAGCTTTTAAAATCACTTTTGACAATAATGGTTTGCCCTTTTTTAACTAAATCCCATTGTTCCCGTGGCAATTTCTTAATTTCAGGTCCACGTTTTTTTACTAGATACAAACCGTCCTGATCAAACAAACTAAAGCTCATATTTCTTGCATCCAAAACATTACTGTATTGAACAATTATCTGGTCAGATGAAAGTGGAGCTTCTTTCAAATCGTTTAAGATAGCCTTTCCGAATGAATTCAGTTCCTCCGCTTTATTTTCATAAACCAAATTTTCTATATAATGGGTAAACAAAGTACTCAACAATAGAAACGCAACTATGATGACGCTTATGTGGCTAAAAAATTGCTGGTAAATATACTTAAACTTCATCGGCTTTGATTGTGTCATCGAACTTATAACCTACTCCCCAAACAGTATGGAAGAATGGATGTGCAGTGGTTTCCACCTTTTTCCGGAGCCTTTTGATGTGAACATCGACTGTTCGTTCATCACCATAAAACTGGTATCCCCACACCCTTTCCAGTAATTGTTCCCTTGAGAATACTTGGCGGGGGTGCTCCACCATGTAGTAAAGTAAATCAAATTCCTTTGGCGTTAAGTTTGTAACCTGTGTTTCGTCTACAAATACTTCTCTTGTGATCTTATTAACCTTAAAATGTTCTGTCTTGAGGAGATGGTCTTCTTCCTTTGGTACTTGGACCTGAATTCTTCGTGTTACGGCTTTTATTCTGGCCATAAGGGTAAGCGGACTGAACGGTTTCGTGACATAATCATCCGCCCCCATTTCAAGCCCTAGAACCTGATCTGATTCACTATCCTTCGCAGTTAACATAATTATTGGAACAGTAAACTTCTCTTGCCGAATTTTCCGGCAAATTGAGACGCCATCCATTCCAGGAAGCATCCAGTCAACAATGAGTGCATCCCATGTTCCAGTTTTGAAGCGGTTATATCCTTCTAAGCCATCATTAACAAATACTCCATCGATTCCCTCTTTAGCAAAAAACATTTCTATCATTGAACAAACACCTTTATTATCTTCAATCACTAATATTTTCATCATTGGTCATCTCCCAGTGCAAGAAACTATTCTTCTCTATAGTTTATACGAATTTTTTCTTATATCAAACCCACTGCTCGCATTCTTCCCTACTAATTAATACTTTGTTCATAGTTTATTAATAATTAAAGGGTCTTGAATGCATTCAAGACCCTTTAATTAAGACTATGGCCGGTATAGGATGTTTCGATGACGACTTTACCATCCCAAAGTACAGGAACGATTGAGGTGATCCCTTTGGATGCTGCTAACTTCAAGTCCAAATGATGGTTATGTTTGTCTAAAAGTTTACCAACATATGAATTTAGCAATATTTCATAGGAATCGTGTTGACCGCGAAAAAAATACAAGGCTGTTTTGGCAGCATCGGTTAATTCGTATTCACCCTTTTTCACCAAGCAATCAATTAAATGTCCCGCACCGAAAAAATCTTCTAAACTGGTTTCTCCGGAATTACCAGAGCAAATTACTAAGATGGTATGTTCTTCACGGATGTCCCCTAAGGCACTGGCAACAGCAGGATTATTCAGCATCGATGCGATATAGACCTTCTTTGCAGGAGACGATTTCCTTAGGGCAACCGTCCCGTTTGTTGTCGATAAAATTAACGTCTTCCCTTTAATGGATTCCCCGATCAACGTTGGACTAGGATAAATAAAACCATCAATTGGTTTTGCATCGAGCTCACCTGCTAGAACACATTCACCTTGTTGAAACCCTTTTGCTAGTTCCATAGCTTCATTGCTATGCAAAACTGGAATGACCTCCTTTGCCCCATCCTTTAATGCCGAGACAATTGTTGTTGTCGCCAGAAGAACATCTAAAACAACTGCATATTTATTTCTATCCGCTATTTTTACCGCTTGGATCTCTTCTTTCTTCATAAGAAGGTGAATCTTCGTCATTTCTATCGAGCACCCCTTTTACATCTTTTCATCAGCTATACTAGCTGCGTGCATTATTAAATTATTGACAAAGTGGTTAAAGTTCGCAAAGCGATGATCATTGGTTTGCCCTTTTTTATAGCGATAATAGATTTGCTGCCCAATGACAGCGAGTTTAAAATAAGCAAATGTTAGGTAGAAGTTGAAATTGGTTATATCCCGGCCGCTTTTTTTCGCATAGAGATTAATAAATTCCTTTCTTGTAAAAAAGCCCTCATTTACTGCGGTAACTGGTGCCTTTCCTAAGCCGTTAATTAAAAGCTCAGGATCATCACTCTGATTCCAGTAACTCATGGCGACACCAAGGTCTGCAAGCGGGTCACCGACGGTGGTCATCTCCCAATCAAATAATCCCACCATTTCTGTTAATTTATCATTAAACATCGCATTATTAAATTTATAATCGTAATGAATAATCGTCGACTCGTGTTTTTTGGGTGTATGTTCGACGAGCCATTTTTTCAAGGATTCCACAACAGCGATTTTCTCGGTTTTCGCACGTTCATAACGGCCAATCCAGCCGAGGACCTGCCTTTCCATAAATCCCTCTGGCTTGCTTATTTCAGCGAGTCCTGTCTGTTTATAGTCAATCGCATGTAATTCCACAAGCTTTTCGACCATTACCACTGAAAGGTGCCGACAGAGATCTTTCGTGACTGGTACCCCTTCCGGGAATGACGTATCAATGACAATACCATTTTTTCTTTCCATAAGGAAAAAAGGACTGCCGACGATTGTCTGATCTTCTGAAAAAAGGAACGGCCTTGGAGCAACGGAAAAGATCGGGTTCAGTTCAGTGAGGATTTTGAATTCTCTCTCCATATCATGTGCTTTCGGTGCCACTGCCCCGAGAGGTGGACGTCTTAACACTGCCTCCCAATCCCCCATTTTTAATTGATAGGTTAAATTTGAATGACCGGCGGAAAATTGCAAGATTTCAAGCGTGCCTCCCAGCAAAGATTCCATATTTTCTCGAAGATACTTTTCCAAAACAATCAGATCCAATTCTTCACCCTCTCGAACTGGAATCGTATCGGTATTCTTTTTAAGGCGCATGTTTTGAACCTCCTCCATTTTTGAATATTCAGACTCATTAAAGCGTGGTGATCCTAGTTACGAATGAACTAAATAGTTTTTAAGTTGACCTTTTAACAATTCAGGCAAAGGTTCACTTGTTTGTTTTTCAAAATCAAAATATACCATAATCGCATTCCCTCGTGCGATTAGCTCTTTCGTCTGGACAGCGATAAGATCATGCTCCAACTGAAAACTTTTCGTTCCAATTTTTGAGACATAAGTTTTAATAGATAATTCCTGACCGAAAAATCCTTGATTGATAAAGTCACATTTCGTCGATGCCAGGATGAAATTCCAATTCTCCATTTCCATTTTAAAACCCAATGATTCGATAAAACGAATGCGTGCTTCCTCCAGATAAATAAAATAACTTGTATTGTTAATATGACCGAGTGCATCTGTTTCACTAAACCGCACCGTAACTTGTATTTCATTCATAACCATTTCACCTTACCTATCAAAATTTTTCAATCAATACTAACCGGTTGGTATTTTTCTTCGTAATGAAGAGAAAGGGCAGTTTTTCACAAAAATACCCTCTCTCTTTTTCGGTCAATTTACTTGAATTCCCTTTAATATCATTTCGACAAAAATCTTTGCTACTTCACGATCAGTACAAGTTCCGTTTGGATTAAACCATTGATAACTCCAATTCGTAATGCCTAAAATTCCAAATGTGATTATGGATGCATTTAAATCAGGACGAAATTCACCATTTTTCATGCCTTCGTTAATCAGTTCCTCAATATTGAATCGGAACTGGTCACGCTTTGAATGAATCAGGCTTGAGCGTTCTTCATTCAAATTTTTCAATTCCCTAAAAAATATTTTCGCTGCAGAACCACGGGTTTTTATATCCGCAAGGAGCACAAAAACAATTTCAAATAATTTTTCTTTACAGGACTTTGATCCATCTTTAAAAATTCTGTCTTGTTTAATGAGTAATTCATCGATGTACCCAGAGTGAATGTCCATTAACAATTCTTCTTTACTTGAAAAATAATAGTAAAAGGTACCTTTAGTTACACCGAGTGAATCCACAATATCCTGTATCGATGTTTCGCTAAATCCTTTTTTTTCAAATAAGCGGATGCTTTGTTCCGTTATTCTTTCTTTCACCGTTTTGTCCTCACAATCTGTTAAATATCTCTAAAAAAATGATATCATAACAAACCAAGCTATACTAACCGGTTAGTATGTTATAAGTTCAATTATACCCCCAAAACTTAAATATTCATATCACTTTCAATGCATTAAAATAAAAATTTCATTTCATATAAAAGCTTAAAATTTTATTGGGGAACTTGATCAAAAGGTCGAGAAAATATTAAATCTTACTCGACCAGATCTTTTAAAATCTCCTAATTCCTTTCTTTTGCTTGTTCATTACTTCATAAGATTTTTCGATTATATCCGTTAGAACGTCTCCTTTATAAATTCTGCCAAGTTTTAATCCTTGTTGATAATACTCTACAATTTCATCAAGCATTAAGGAGGTTTCTTTCGTGATCCTTACATTTAATTGAATTCTGTCATTTTGATTCAAGCTGGACACTTCCTCTTCTTTTAGCACGTTGCTAGCAATTATCTACTTCTTTGTTATCCATTGCTACTATACTATATTTCTACATTTTTTTCATTCAAAAAAAAATAGCCGTCATTATATGAAGGCCAATTTAGTAAAAAGTTATGGTAAATCATTTTAGAATTTCTTTCTCCTCCGAAGAATTGTTGACCAAATGATTCTGAAGCCAAGTAGTGAGCAGCTTTAATAATTCCGGATGAATAGGCAGACTTCCCTCTGCCACTATATCCTTCTTAGCTGTAAACATTGTTGATGTACGTGTCACCATTTTACATGAATGTCCCATATTGTCGATAACATGATATTGGGCTTCCCCCTTTACATACATAGGTAAATCCTTAAGTACCTCAGGATTCGCCTGAATATCGCGTGATCCAGTAATCGCAAGGACAGGACATGTAACCTTTGCTAAATCCTCTCTCACGTTATAGGCAAAATGTTCGCGCATCCACTTTGCATTTGTTTTGACAAAACTAACCTTCATGACATCCTCGGTCGAGTTCTGTACCTTAGCAATATATTTTTGCGCTTGTTTCTCCACTTTGTTATGTGTTCCTAATAAGCGAAGTAAAAAGCCCAGAAATCCTTTGGCATTCAAAATATCATCGGTAGCAATATCTCGTTGCCTCTTCAAGGCCTCACTCAGTCTCTCCACGGCACCTGACAATAAAATTAACCCGCCAAGTTCTTCCTTTGCTGCTACTGCCGTACCAATCATTGCTCCTTCACTATGACCCAAAACTATTACCTTTTTAGGGTCCACTTCAGGAAGACTTTTTAAAAATTGGACTGCTGCCACGGCGTCATCAACTAAATCCCATAAACCTGTTTTTAAATAATTACCTTCACTTGCTGCGACTCCACGTTTATCATATCTTAGATTAATAAATCCAATTGATGTTAAAAATTCTGCTAATTGGCGGTATAACTTTAAATCAATTTTTTCATTAACTTTTCCGTTGCGGTCTAATTTTCCTGACCCTGGAATGATTAGAATAGCAGGCGCCATTTCAGCCTGATTATCTGGTTTAATTAGAGTCCCTTTTAGAGCAACTTTGCTTTGAATCGTTACTTCTTTTTCCATCGATTTCATTAAAAATCCCCCCTAATGTTCATTTTCTCGATTTGGAATAATGATTGTGGCTAACGTTCTTCTTCTCCTGCCCTTTTGCGGCTTGTTTATCGTTATCTTTGCGTAAACTGCAGTCAATTCTTGAATAAATTCAGCAAACTCTTCGTCACTTAAGAACAAGGATGTTTGCCGAAAGGATACTCCGTCACCAACTAAATCAATTTTTTCTTGATTTAAATAACTTTCGTACTCTCCCAACAAATTTGCCATGAATTTTATGAATAACCCCATATGTTCACCCTTTGACAGTTTATTTAATTCCTCAGGGCTAATAACCGCTTTATTTGGATCATGCATGGAATACACCTTTTCGACTGTGCCGCGATTCGGTATTTCATCAACAATATGAATGACCTCTGCATCAACAAGTTTTTTGATGTGCCGGTACAATGATGCTTGGGGAATATCCGGAAGTAATTCCTTTAATTGTTGGGCTGTGAATTGTTGGTTGATTAAGCATTGAATAATTCTCATCCGAACGGGATGTAAGATTATGTCAATTGTATTTTCAATGGTCATAATAAATTTTGCTCCTGCTTCTTATTTTTGTTATCAATAATGATAATATTATTATTTCTAATAATTGTAAAGGGCCAATTGGAAATTTTTAAAATATTATTTCTTTCATCATGAAGGTACATGAAATGGTAAATAGCTACAAATATTATTAAAGGGAGGAATGCGAAGATATGATTTTACCTTGGATTTTTGGAATAGTTTTGACAGCTCAGCAAATGAATACTCCAGATAGCTTACTGATTACAAAAGATGGCAACGAAGTGACTTACATCAATCGAATGGATTTTTCCTTTCCTTATACCGATTTACCCATCATAGATTCGAAAAAATACAATCATTTTTTAGACCAACTCGACAAACAGTACTCCATGGATCCTAAAAATGCCAGCTTAGATCAAACCGGAAATATACAATCCGAAAAAGTTGGTTATCGGATCCATCGTCATGCCTTTACGGAACAATTCTATGCATATTTTTTTTCACAGAGAAAGGGAAAATTGGAAATTCCCATGCTTGACGTCTATCCAAAAGTCGATAGTGAGTTACTTGGGGATATTCGCAGTATGCGGATTGGACGTTATGTTACTTCCTTTAATTCGAGAAATAAAAAACGTTCCACCAATATTCAATTAGCAACCTCGGCAATTAACAATTATGTGGTCTTTCCTGGAGAAACGTTTTCTTTTAACAAAGTTGTTGGGAAACGAACAGCTGCGAAGGGATATTTACGTGCTCCTGTCATTGTAAGAGGAGAATTTTCTGAGGACATTGGCGGCGGAATATGCCAGGTATCATCAACACTTTTTAATGCCGTAGATAATGCCGGATTACAGATAGTCCAACGTTTTTCTCACAGCAGAAAGGTTCCCTATATCCCCCCTGGCCGGGACGCAACTGTGAGCTGGTACGGACCTGATTTTGAATTTAAGAATACGTATAATCAACCTGTATTAATTCAGGCAAGGACACTTGGAAATTTGTTAATCATCAAGCTTTATTCTTCAGAAAGTATAGAATACATTCCACGGAAGATTCCTGCTGCACCGTATTAAAAAAAGTCCGCACGAGGCGGACTTTTTTTATTGTTTATTTTTCAAGGCACTCGTCAAAAGCTCCTCCGAAAACTCTGTTAAGGCAGCATTGTTCATCAAATTAAGATTGGTCTTTGGTGAAAAGTTTTTAACTGCATTTTGAAAAGGAAGTGTAAAATTTTTACGTTTCCCTCTTGTTACCCCAACAACTGTTGCACCTAATCCAAGGCCTACGAGAGTAGCCCACATTGTCCCTCTATTTTTTCGTTTTGGTGTAAACAAATTGAAAAATGGTTGCCTTTTTATGTTTCTCATCATCAGCACTCCTTCTGCATGAAATGGAAGGTACAATATCAAACCTTCCATTTGCTTAATTTGTGCATTTACATGGAGAATATGTTTAGGAAACCATGCAAAGTTTGTTATTTACTGGTTAATTTTTGACCGTATTTATCATAAAGCTTTTGTTTTGATAGAAATAAATAAGTAAGCCGATTTTTTTGAAAATGTCTGTAGGTAGAGTTGGAAAGCAGGGCTATAGGCAGCTGCCCAACTTTTTTTACATATTTATACAAGCGGTTCGCTGGAGGATAGCAATCAAACCCAAGTGACCTTACCCCTCTATTGATCGTTGTGATTCCAATGACCCCCTTTATTTTTGCCTCTTCAGGGTGCCCCTTTAAATAACTTGCCAGTAAGGGCATGGAACTTAGCACCAACTTATAGATTAACCTTGCTCTAATTAAATCACTTTTTATTTTTATATATTCATTCAATAACCTAACATTGTGTAAATGAATTTTTAATAAAAGATCATTTCGATTAATCATTGTGCCATCAGAAAGTGTGAAATTCTTCCCTCTATATTTCGTAATTCGAACTCGAAAAACGGATTCGTTGTTTTTGTCATCGTTAATGTAGTGCAAACGAGAACATAAATAAAATAAGGGGTCAATAAGTTTCCATAACCATAAAATTGTTAGGCGTAAATTCAATTCCTAACACTCCCTTCACAACCGTCATCAATAGGATGTTAAACAATTTCCATTTTAAGTATGGTAATGTAAGGATATGAAAAGATTCACAAAAAAAGCCGGATTTTTGCCCAGCTATTTAATAAATAAGTTTACATAATAAAATTATCATTATCCAATTCATGTATGATCAATTAGATGGAAAGAACCTCTCTCCACTATTTATCATACTATGCAAAAAAAGATAATGAGGTGGTGTCTATGGGAGGCTTAACTTATTTTGATTTCTTGGCAAAATTTGGCGTTGGCGGAGCCCATCCCGGTGGAATCCTTTTGACGCAAAACATTCTTTCAAGTGAAAATATTACCGAAAACTCCTTCGTTTTAGATGCAGGCTGCGGCACTGGACAGACTGCCGCATATTTGTACCAGCAATATCAGGCAAGAGTGTATGGATTGGAGATTAATCCGATTATGCTGGAAAAGGCACAAAGCCGCTTTCAGGCACTGCAACTTCCCATTCATTTAATCCAAGGTTCAATTGAAGAGATACCCTTCAAAGATCATACCTTTGATTTTGTATTATCTGAGTCTGTTTTAGCTTTTGTTGATAAACCTAAGGCGCTAAAAGAGTTTTATCGAGTATTAAAGAAAGGCGGCCGGTTAATCGCCAATGAAATGACAATAAACAAGAGGCTTAGTCAAAAAGAAGAATCAGAAATCAAAAATTTTTATGCAGTTGATTCCTTATTATTGGAGGAAGAATGGTATCAGTTAATACAAGAGACGGGTTTTCGAAACATTGAATTAAAAGCACAAAACCAATCCCTAAGCCACGGTAATAATGCACCAGAATTTAATTTTTCCAAAAATTTCGAACCAGAGCTATTTCATATTTTGAATGCTCATGGAAATATTGTTTTAAAGTATCAAGATATTTTAAGCCATCGAATTATTACTGTTACAAAGTAAGGAATGCCCCTTTTTTCTGTGTGGAAAAAGGGGCTTTTCCACGAAGGAAAAGACCTTAGGGAAACAATGAATTTTTCAACTTCCGTTAAAATTGGACGAGTCATGGGTTTTTGCCTTTACATTTTACGAACTCTTTTCATATTTTATAGTAAGTCCGTTTTTGAAAGGAGGAAATTGGAATGCAGTTGAATTTTGAAAAGGCACGTCACTTAGAGGGTAAAATGATTCAGTATAAAAATGAAACTGGAGAATGGGTAACGGGAAGAGTTGTCAAGGTTAAAAAGAATGGCCTTGAGATTGAACAATTATCGTCTTCCGACTCTTCTGATGGGTTCGGGTATGGGTTTTGGGGACCACGCCGTTTTTTTAGACCCCCGGTGTTCTTCCCATTTGTTGGATTTGGTTTTGCACCATTCTTCTTTTTCTAAATTGGAAAAGAGCAGGTACATTTGCTTTGTACTTGCTCTTTTTTTGTTTTCCAAGATTTTATATCAAACTGATATCGCCATTATTCGTGTATATTTATTCTTTCTCGTCAAAAAATAAATGTGTGAAAGGATGATGCATAGATGGATATGACATTGGGGTA
>Ga0213822_1000653_pt1 | contig 25146 bp, 16 predicted proteins | sample MC6MC0908MG_FD_179872 | JGI IMG/M metagenome (GOLD analysis project Ga0213822, IMG submission 179872) | Enriched soil aggregate microbial communities from Iowa State University, Ames, United States - MC6-MC0908-MG | ecosystem: Environmental > Terrestrial > Soil > Unclassified | place: USA: Iowa...
CGAAACGCTCCTTCAGCATGTCCACGTTGTAGCCGATGCCGGTGGTGCCGATCATGTACGGCACACCGTACTGGTTGCCCGGATCCTGTGTGGCGATGCGCTTCATCACCGCCGGGTCGAGGTTGGCCAGGTTCGGGATCTTCGACTTGTCCAGCGGCAGGAACACGCCGGCCTGGATCTGCCGCCCGAAGAAGTTCAGCGTCGGCACCACCACGTCGTAGCCGCTGTTGCCGGCCAGCAGCTTGGTCTCGACCATCTCGTCACTGTCGAACACATCGTAGGTGACCTTGATCCCGCTCTGCTTCTCGAAGTTGGGGATGGTGTCTTCGGCGATGTAGTCGCTGTAGTTGTAGACGTTCAGGACCTGGCTGTCCTGTCCGCCGCCGTTGCCGCCGCCACAGGCGGAAAGCATGGCGGAGGCCAGGCCGAGCGTGAGGATACGCAGCTTCATCGGGTGCTCCAGAATGCGGAAAGGGGGGCCGGCCGGGCCGGCGACGGGTGCCAGCCTACCCCCCGGCGACGGATTTTTCTATTCGCGGCCTTCACACGTTCAGCAGCAGGAACTCGCGTTCCCACGAACTGATCACGCGGAAGAAGGTCTCGTATTCCTTGCGCTTGACCGAGGTGTAGGCGCGGCAGAAGCGCTCGCCGAGCAACGCCTGCAGCTCACTGCACTGCTCCAGCCCATCCAGCGCTTCACCCAGCGAACGCGGCAGGTCGTAGCCCAGCTCCTTGGCGCTGCCGGTCACCGGCGCATCCGGCGCCAGGCGCTCGCGGATGCCGAGCAGCCCGCAGGCCAGGGTCGCGGCCATCGCCAGGTAAGGGTTGGCATCGGAGCCGGCAAAGCGGCTTTCCACCCGCATGTTCTCCGGCGTATCCAGCGGCACCCGCAGGCCGCAGGTGCGGTTGTCGAAGCCCCAGTGCACGTTGCTAGGCGAGACCTCACCGAACACCAGGCGCCGGTAGGAATTCACGTTCGGCGCGAAGAACGCCATGGCCATCGGCACATATTTCTGCAGGCCGGCCAGGTAATGGGCGAACAGCGGACTGAAATCCTCACCACCGTGCTCGCCGGTGAACACGTTCTGACCATCGCTGATGCGCAGCAGGCTCTGGTGGATGTGCATCGCACTGCCCGGCTCGTTCTCCATCGGCTTGGCCAGGAAGGTGGCATACACCCCATGGCGCATCGCCGATTCGCGCATGGTGCGCTTGAACAGGAACACCTGGTCGGCCAGATCCATCGCATTGGCGTGGGTGAAGTTGACCTCCAGCTGCGCCGCGCCGGATTCGTGGATCAGCGTATCCACGTCCAGCTTCATCGCATCGCAGTAGTCGTACATCAGGTCGAGGATCGGATCGAACTCGTTGACCGCGTCGATCGAGTACGACTGCCGCGCCGTTTCCGGGCGACCGGAGCGGCCCGCCGGGGGCAGCAGCGGAAAATCCGGATCGGTGTTCTTCTGCACCAGGAAGAATTCCAGCTCGGGCGCGACCACTGGCCGCAGGCCGAGCTCGGTATAGGCATCCAGCACCCGGCGCAGCACGTTGCGCGGCGCCAGCTCATGCGGCTCGCCGTTCTTGGTGTAGCAGTCATGGATGACCTGCGCGGTCGGGTCGGTCGCCCACGGCACCATGCGCACGGTGTCCGGGTCGGGGCGCAGGATCATGTCCGAGTCCGACGGCGAGGTCAGGTCGTAGTAATCGTCCGGAAATTCGCCGGTGACGGTGGTCGCGAAGATGCCTTCAGGCAGGCGCGTGCCATAGTCGTGCGAGAACTTGTCGGCCGGGATGATCTTGCCGCGCGCATTGCCGGTGATGTCCGGAACCAGGCATTCGACCTCGGTGATGCGCCGCTCCTTCAGCCAGCGCAGCAGGCTGCTTTCCTGCGGGGGCGGGGGCGTGGCCGTCTTGCGCGGGCGCGTTCGGGAACTCATTGGGATTCCAGTCGATTCTGTTGGTGCTGCCGGCAAGCTTGGCCGAACGCACGGAAAATAGCGTGATAGAACGGCGTCTGCATGACACGCCACTCCGGGTGCCACTGTACGCCGAGCACGAATCGATGGCGCGGGCTGCGCGCTGCTTCGACCAGGCCATCATCGGCCCAGGCCTCGATCTGCAGGCCTTCGGCGACCTGTGCGATGCCCTGCCCGTGCACTGAGTTGACCTGCACCCGATCGGCGGCACACCACTGCGCCAGCCAACCCCCATCGGCCAGGGTGATCGCGTGGGCCGGCCCATACTGCACCTCCACCGGCGCCTGCGGGTCTTCGCGATGGTCGGCCAAGCCAGGCACTGCATGCACCTGCGGATGCAGCGTGCCACCGAGCGCCACATTCAATTCCTGGAATCCGCGGCAGATCGCCAGCACGGGTAGATCCATCGCCAGTGCCTCGCGCAGCAGCGCGAACGCAGTGGCGTCGCGCGCCGGGTCATGCCGGTTGCCGTTCCAGGTGCGACCCCCTTCGTAATGCTGCGGCTCGATGTTGCTGACCGCGCCGGTCAGCAGCAGGCCATCCAGGCCCTGCAGCCAATCGCGCGCCGGCAGCGGCGGCTGCAGACTCGGCAGCACCAGCGGTGTTGCCTGCGCAGCGTCAACCAACGCACGCACATACTTTTCCCCGGCCACCGCGAAACGATGATGGCCGAGCACGGTGCTGTCGGTGGGCAGGCCCACCCAGGGCAGGCGACGCATGGGGAAACTCCTTGGCGTGGCATCAAGGTACGCGCCCGGCATCGGCATCGGCAAGCCGCTGCCCTCACACCACGGGCGCCCGGCTTGGGCCAAACTATCGGCGTGAAGCCCGACCGTCCTCCCCCGCTCCGACGCCCTTTCCCGCTTCTGCGAGGCCGCCGGTGAGCGCCGCCTTCCCGCCCAGCTGGTACGCCAGCAGCCTGCCCGAACCGCCCGCATTGCCGCCGTTGCGCGGTGAACTGCATGCCGATGTGGCGATACTGGGCGCCGGCTATACCGGCCTCACCGCAGCACTGGAACTGGCCCTGCGCGGCCAGCGGGTGGTGGTGCTGGAAGCGCAGCGGATCGGCTGGGGAGCCTCGGGCCGCAATGGTGGCCAGGCGCTGGTTGGCTACGGCTGCGAAGTGGACGAGCTGGAACGCCAGCTCGGCCACGAGGATGCGCGCCGCCTGTTCGACTGGTCGCGCGAGGCGGTACAGGCGATGCGCGCGCGCATCGACCGGCATGGCATCGATTGCCATTGGGTGGAGGGGCACGCCAGCGTTGCCATCCGCGCACGCCACGAGCGCGACCTGCGCGCCAACTGCGAACACCTGCAGCGACATTACGATTACCCGATGCAGTGGTGGGAGCGCGATACCCTGCGTGGGCAACTGGACAGTCCGCGCTACCGCGCGGCGATGTTCGACCCGCTCAGCGCCCACCTGCATCCGCTGGCCTACGCCCGCGGGCTGGCCGATGCCGCGCGCGCAGCCGGGGTGGTCATCCACGAACAATCGCCGGTGACGCGCATTCAACGCGGCGCACATGCGGTGCTGCATACCGACCACGGCAGCGTGCGCGCGCCGCAGCTGGTGGTGGCCGGCAACGCCCTGCTGCAGGGGCTGGTGCCTGAGCTCGAGCGGCGCATCATGCCGGTCGGTACGTATATCGGCGCCAGCGCACCGCTGGGGGCCGAGCGCGCCCGTGCTCTGATCGGCAACAACATGGCGGTCTCCGATACGGCCTGGGCGCTGGACTATTTCCGGCTCAGCCATGACCACCGCCTGCTGTTCGGTGGCCGCGCCAGCTATTCCGCGCTGCCGCCGCCGGGCCTGCACCGGGTGATGCAGCGGCGCATGCACGAGGTGTTCCCGCAACTGGCCGACATCCCGCTGCAGCAGGTCTGGGGCGGTTATGTGGACATCACCCGCAACCGTGCCCCGCACTGGGGCCGGCTGGATGGGAATATGTACTTCGCGCAGGGCTTCTCCGGCCACGGCGTGGCAGCGGCCGGGCTGGCCGGTGAAGTGATCGCCGAAGCCATCGTTGGCCAGAGCGAGCGGCTGGACGTGTTCCAGCGCCTGCGCCACGGCCCCTTCCCCGGCGGACGCCTGCTGCGCATGCCGCTGCTGGTGGCGGCCATGTCCTGGTACAAGCTGCGGGATGCGTTGTGGTGAAACCGCGCCCGCCGCACTTTAGCCACTTGATCCACACCTGCGCTTTGTTCGCATAATCTACGCAGACGCAGCGGAGTACCTGGATGCGATGGTGGACTGAGGGGCTGTTGGTACGCATACGGCTCCGCCCCGAAGGGCTGGCCCTGGCAGTGCTTTATGCGCTGGCATGCTGGGGTACCCGCAAGTTCTCGCTGGACCAGTTCTACCTGCCAGCGGGCGTGCGCGTGGCAGCCTTGCTGCTGTGCCCGCCACGGCTGTGGCCCTATCTGTTGCTGGGTGAGTATGCGTATTTCGCGCAGTTGCGCATTCCGCTTCTCGGCAAATACGGCCTCACTTGGGTGATCTTCGCCTCAGTGTTCCTGATGCCTGCCGCGATGCTGATCATCCGTCTGCACCGGAAACTGCTGGAGCGCACCACGATCGTTGGCATCATCTCCATCGCGATGTGCTGTGCCGTGGTGGTGAGCCTGCTCAACCTGTGCATCTCCCACCTGCTGTGGCCGCCGTTGCGCGAGACCTCTTTCCTGACGAGCGCCGTGCGCTACGCGCTGGGTGACTTCATCGGCATCCTGGTGCTCGCTCCACTGGCGCTGCTGTGGATCCGGCGCAAGGAAGAACCCTGGCCCCCCCGGGCCGTCGCGCTCACCGCCGCCTCGTTGGCAGTCACGCTCCTGGTGGGGATGCACGCAACGCCCGTATCACCCGTCACCATGGCCGCCTCGGGTTCCCTGCAAATGCTGCTGCTCCTGCCCATTCCTGCCATCGCCTTGACCTGTCTGCTGGGCTGGCGTGGCGCCGCAATCGGCGTAGCGATGGTGAATCTCATCATCGGACTGACGACCCCGAAGGTCGAGCCCGAAGCGTTCGATGCTGCAACGTTCGCCACCCAGCAGGCCATGGCCATCGCCAGTGTGGCTCTTCTGCTGTTGGGCGCCCGCATAACGCACTTCCAGAATCAGCACCGGCTGCGTGAAGAAGATGGAAGGAACACCCTGCTTCTCGCCCGGCGAACGCATGCATCCAGCGAGATGGACCTACGCGAACGCGCCGCTCACCTACGCCGTCTGGGCGACGGACTGGACCTGTCTCTCAATGAGATGGTGAACTGGCTCCATGCCCAAGGCCACCACGCAGTGGCGCATAGCCTCAAACACACGTCTGAAGTGCATTCGCGTCTGTTCCGTGCACAGGCGAGCATGATCTACCCGGCTGCGCTGGAAAGGCTGGGGCTGTATGTGGCCCTGCAGGCAGGCGGAGTGCGCGAAAACTGGAACAGTACCCACCGTGTCTGCCAGCCTCGATTGAGTGGCGATCCGTGCAGACTCAGTTCCGGCCTCCAACTGGCGGCTTACCGCTCCATTGTTGAGGCGGTTTCAATCCTGCTTGGAGGCGAAACCGGCCAGCTCATCGTGCGCGGACGTTGTGGCGTTCACCGCGACCGCCGTGGCATTGTCCTGCTTGCGTCGATGATAGACCGCAGGCATGTTCTGGCACGATCGACCATGGACCAGGCAGCCGAGCAGCTGGCCGGACGCATACTGGCCTATGGCGGCTCGCTGCACTGCGGTCGGAATCGGATAAGGATCCTGCTGGAAGAATCGATCGATATCCCGCCCGGGGGCGTGATCTCCGTTCGTGATGAACGGCGCGCGAGTGGAGTCGATCCATTCCAGCAACCGCCGCCAGCCGCGAATCACGAATAGCAAAGTGCGATGCACATCACAAACCAGCCGTGACTTCCATTGTCCGGCATTTCATCTGCGCGCCCCATTTCGAGCGCCATGAGCTGAAGCGGAGATTGCGCCTTTCCAGTTCTCCCGATACTGTCCGGTAAGGGAGTTGTTCATGTATCGACAGGATCGCGATAGCGTGCGACGAGCAAGGGAGGCTTGCGCTTGAACTGGTTGAAGAGTGGGTTTGAACTGAGCTTCCGCATCCGACCGGTCGGTATTGCGCTTGCTGCCCTGTACGCGATCACCTGCTGGGCCACATGGCGGCTGTCGGTTGACCAGTTCTTCCTGCCAGCCGGCATCCGCGTTGCAGCGCTGCTGCTGTGCCCACCCCGCCTCTGGCCGTACCTCATCCTGGGCGAGTACGCCTACTTTGCCCAGATGCGCTATCCGATGATCGAAGCCTATGGCCTGGGCTGGGTGATTCTCGCCTCCGCCTGCCTGATGCCGGCCGTTGCATTGATCATCCACCTCCATCGCAAGGCGATGGAGGCCACAACTGAAGGATGGCTGCTGTCGGTGGCAGCATCGGCCGCGTTGGTGGCCAGTGCCTTGAAGCTCGGCCTGTCCCACCTGCTTTGGCCCGCCCCGCCCAGCATGCCGTTCTACTCCAATGCGGCACTGTTCGTGCTCGGCGACTACATCGCCATCCTCACGGTCGCGCCGCTGGCACTGCTGTGGATGCGTCGCCGCAGCGGCTATGACTGGAGCGTCTGGAGACTTCCACCAACGCTAGCCGCGCTGTGTTCCCTATGTGTATTGGGTGCGCTCATCGCACTGGTAGGTGCCCACGATCCCATGGCACGCGCGCTTCTGCAGTTGCTGCTGGTGCTGCCTGTGATCGCTCTCACCTGCATGCATGGCTGGCGCGGCGCAGCAGTCGGTGTCCCGCTCATGAACCTGATGCTGAGCGTGACGATGCCAACCACCGGCCTTCCAAGCTCGTTCGACCAGACTACATTCTTCACCCAGCAGATCATTGCAATCACCAGTACCGCACTGCTCGCGCTGGGCTCGCGCATCACCCATCACTACCACCAGCAGGCCCGCCCTGCGATGGAGGTCTCCCAGGCGATTGCGTTTTCACGTTCGGCGCACCTCGCCAACGAACGGGATCTTCGGGAACGGGCCTTGGGTCTGCGTCGGATTGCCGACGATATCGAAGCGGCACTCGGAGAAACGGCGCATCTGCTGAGGGCCAACGGCCACGAAGGACCCGCTACGGATCTGCTGCGAACCTTCTCATCACGTTCGCAACAGTTCCGCGAACTGACCAGCAGGGTATACCCCACCGAGCTCGAGCACGCCGGGCTGTATGTCGCGTTGCAGGCCGGCGGCCTGCGCGAGGCCTGGGATTCCAGCCATCGGCTGGTTCGCCCGCTGCTTGCGGGCGATCCCTGCCAGCTGAGCATGGGGCTGCAGTTGGCCGCCTATCGCCTGCTTGCCGAAGCGGTGTTGTTGCTGCTGGAGGAAGAAAAAGGCCAGATCCTGATCCGCGCCCGTTGCGGGCGATCCGGAGGCCAGCTGGGAATCGTATTCACCGTGGCCCTGCTTGATCGGCACAGTACCTTGACGCCGGCCACGCAGGGGCTGGCCATCGAGCGGCTCTCGGCCAGGGCAAATGCCTACTCCGGCGCGGTGCAATGCCGAACCAACCGTATCAGGATCATGATGCGGGACACGCCTCTCGACAGCCCCTGGCTTGCTCCGCCTCGAGATTTGAGCTATTCCAGCGAGACATCCGCCCGACACTGAGAGGGGCATGCGCCCCGGCCAGCCCCGCAGCGGACAACCGCTGCAGGGTGCTGACCCAGTCCAGCATCAGGGCGAATTACTTGCCGCCGCTGGCGGACTCGACGGACCAGATTGCGTCGCGGCCTTCGCCGTGGACGACAAGCGAGAAGTCTGGTCCCTGGAAAACAGTGCGTCGGCGGCTATTCTGCGGCAAGGGCAATTGCCTTGAGGGCAGCGAGGTGCGGACCGGCGCCTTTCCGGCCGGCAATGTCCAGAATGTCGAATCGATGTTGGCGATGATCAGCACCACCTGGCCCGCAAGATCATTGACCTGGTAATACGCGACTCCATCGCGCTCGAATGCGTACACGGACCAGGCCGGATCGGCACTCAGGTTGACGGCAGCAGGCTGAGCCTCGCCCAATCCGGCCTGCGCCATCTGGACACCATTGCCTCCACTCGGGCAGCAGGCCAAGGCAAGTCCAGGCGCAGCAAGCAAAGCAGCGGCAGAAGCCACGATCGAAAATCGGGAAAATCTCACAGGCATCTCCATGGTTGAAATAATGGGCAGCGTCCAGGCAACTGAAGCCTGACCACGATCAGATAATGCGATGCCCCGCATGACCGGATGAAATAGTCCACCCCGCAATGGACAAAAAGGGCGCTGCCAGCATACCCATGCGCCGCTGGGCGCGCCATGAAGGGCCATTTACGGCAACAAACTTCGCAGCGCAACGTCGGATACCCCTTTCCGAAAGGGCGACATTCTGTCCGCCCATCGCAAAGGTGCGGTGGTCCCATGAACGTTGGCGCACAGAAGGTCTTCCTCCTTCCGTTAAAGTTGCACCTGAAACCGCCGCTATCGGTGCCGAGCCCTCCCACGTGAGCCACCGCATCATGCCCGTCCTGCCGCAGGCCGCTGTCGATGGCGACCTGGCCGATCCGCTGCCGCAGCGCATCCTGCTGGTGGAAAATTCCCGTGCCTTCACCGGCATGCTGCGCGAAGCCATCGAACAGCGCCTGGAGCTGCCGGTGGTGGTAGCCAGCTCGCTGGCCGAAGCCGATCGCCTGCTCAGTGAAGAAGGCGGCTGGTTCCTGGTGCTGACCGGGCTGGTGCTGGCCGATGGCGACCGCGACGCGGTGGTCGAGTTCTTCCTCAAGCGCAACCTGCCGACCGTGGTGGTCAGCGGCGTGTACGACGAGGACCTGCGCAAGCGCGTGCTGCAGCAGCAGATCATCGATTACGTGCTGAAGAACACTCCGGGCAGCATCGACTATCTGGTCTGGCTGGTGCAGCGCCTGGAACGCAACCGGCGCATCGCCGCGCTGGTGGTGGACGACTCGCCGTCCGCACGCGGCTATGCCGCCGCCCTGCTACGCATGTACGGTCATGAGGTGTACGAGGCGGCCGATGGCAGCGAAGGCCTGGCAGCGATCGAGGCGCACCCGGCGATCCGCCTGGCCGTGGTCGACCAGGAAATGCCGGGCATGCAGGGCGTGGAGTTCACCCGCCGCCTGCGTACCCTGCGCTCGCGCGACAAGGTGGCGGTGATCGGCATTTCCGGCAATACCGATGCGTCGCTGATTCCGCGCTTCCTGAAGAACGGCGCCAATGACTTCCTGCGCAAACCCTTCTCGCGTGAAGAGTTCTTCTGCCGTGTCTCGCAGAATGTGGACCAGCTGGAACTGATCGGCACGCTGCAGGACCTCGCCACCCGCGATTTCCTCACCGGCCTGCCCAACCGCCGTTGCTTCCTGGAACAGAGCCAGCGCCAGCTGCCGCAACTGCAGCTGCATGGCCAGTGCGTGGCGGTGGCGATGATCGACATCGACCATTTCAAGCACATCAACGACACCCACGGCCATGAAGCCGGTGACGATGCACTGCGCGCGGTAGCCCGTGCTGTCGGCGACCACGCGCGAAGCCAGGACCTGATCGCGCGCTTCGGCGGTGAGGAATTCTGCCTGCTGGTGCCGGACATGGAACAGGACGAAGCCCTGCTCTATTTCGAGGAGCTGCGCCAGCGCATCGCCGCGCTGGAAGTGGACATCGGCAGTGCCACGCTGCGCATGACGGTCAGCATCGGCCTGTGCTGCCTGCGGCCGCAGCGTGATGCGCTGCACCGCCTGATTTCCGAGGCCGATCGCCAGCTGTACCTGGCCAAGGCCGGAGGCCGCAACCGGGTCAGCTGCACCACAGTGGCCAGCCCGCTGCGCCCGCGCGAGGCTGCGCTGTCCTGACAGTCATGCCTTGATCCAGATCAACGCCGCCCGTGGGCGGCGCCTCTACAGTCGGCCCCGACATCAGCATGAAGGGGAGCCGGGGATGGCACTACTGGTCTGGCAGGACGATCTGAACATCGGCATCGATGTGATCGATCAACAACACCGCCGCATCATCGAGATGCTCAACCACCTGCACGTGGCGCAAACCAGCCTGCAGCGCGCAGCGGTGGGCGAAGTCATTGACGAGGTGGTGGACTACACCATGTCGCACTTCGCATTCGAAGAAGAGCTGATGGAGGAGGCCGGCTACCCGTTCTGTGCCGCGCACAAGCGTGTGCATGAGGTCTTCATCAAGCGTGTATCGGAATACCGCATGCGTTTTCAGGCCGGTGAGGACATCAGTGACGAGTTGCGCACCATGCTCTCGCGCTGGCTGTTCAACCACATCCGCGGCGACGACCAGGCCTATGCCGAACAGGTCAAGCAGCACCTGAACCAGTTTGCCCGCGAGCACCAGAGCGGCGGCTGGCTGGGCCGCACGCTCAAGCGCTTCTTCGGCTGATCAGCGCTGGCGGCGCTGCAGGGCGAGCAGCGCGCACAGGGTGATCACTGCGGTCAGGCACAGGTAGTAGCCGACCGCGACCAGCCCATAACGCTCGGCCAGCCAGGTCGCCAGGTACGGCGCCGGAGCTGCGCCCAGAATGCCGGCCAGGTTGAACGACAGCGAGGCACCGGTGTAGCGCACTTCCACCGGATAGATTTCGGCCAGGAACGTGCCGCACGGGCCGTAGGTCAGCCCCATCAGGAACAGGCCCAGGCACAGGAACGTCAGCACCAGCCACGGGCTGCCGGCCTGGAACAACGGCGCGAACAGCACACCGAAGCCGATGATCAGCAGGCTGGCGATGGCCATCGTGCGGCGCGTTCCCCAGCGATCACCGTAGCGCGCCGACAGCGGGATGCCGGCGGCGAAGAACAGCATCGCCACCATCTGCATCAGCAGGAACTGCTCGCGGCTGTAGCCGAGCACGGCGGTGCCATGGCCGAGGCTGAACACCGTCATCAGGTAGAACAGCACGAAGGTGGCGAACGCCCCCAGCGTGCCCAGCAGCATCGGCAGCGGATGGTCGCGCAGCACCGTCCACATCGGCAGGCGCACCGGCGCCTTGCGCTCCAGCGCGCGCTTGAAATCCGGTGTCTCGTGGATGTTCAGCCGCACCCACAGGCCGAGGCCGACCAGCAGCGCGCTGGCAACGAACGGAATGCGCCAGCCCCATTGCAGGAAATCGTCCTGGCCCAGAAAGCGACCGAGCAGCAGAAAGATACCGGCTGACAGCAGGAAGCCGATCGGTGCACCCAGCTGCGGGAACATGCCGTACCAGGCGCGCTTGCCCGGCGGTGCGTTCTCGGTGGCCAGCAGCACCGCCCCACCCCATTCGCCGCCCAGGCCCAGGCCCTGGCCGAAGCGGCACAGCGCCAGCAGTGCCGGCGCCCACAGGCCGATCTGCGCATGGGTGGGCAGCAGGCCGATGGCGACTGTGGACAGGCCCATGGTCAGCAGTGCGGCCACCAAGGTGGCCTTGCGGCCGATACGGTCACCGAAGTGACCAAACACCGCCGAGCCCACCGGGCGTGCGATGAACGCCACCGCGAAGGTGGCCAGGGACTGCAGCAAGGCGGCCTGGTCGCTGCTTTCCGGGAAGAACAGGTGCGGGAACACCAGCACCGCAGCGGTGGCGTAGATGTAGAAGTCGAAGAACTCGATGGTGGTGCCGATCAGGCTGGCCAGCAGGACGCGGCGGGGAGAATTCACGGGTGGCGCGGCAGCGGTGATCGTCGACATCGGCAAGGCGGGTAACGGCAGATCGACCGATTCTGCCACGCCTGGCCGCCCCGCCGGGGCAATGGTTTCAGGCGACACCGACGCCAACGAATTTTTTCCGGGGGGCCGCTACGCTGCACCATCGGTCCCTGCATGGATGCTTCACCGATGGGTTTTGCCGCCCCGCAGTCGTGCTCCGATTCCCCGCTGCTGCCTCGCCTGGCTGCATGGCTGGTGGTGCTGCTGGTGCATCTGCTGATGCTTTGGTGGCTGTTGCATGCGGGGCGCATCGCCTTGATCGCACACGACAATTCGCGGATCAGCCTGCGTTGGCTGCCGCCGGAAGCGCCGCCGATGAGCCCTCAGGTTGTCGATGCATCACGGCCGTCGGCTGCGCCGCACCAGGTTCGGCACGCCCCCGCGCTTCCTACTGCGCAGGCCGAGCAGCGCTCAGCGCATGTCGATCGGCAACGCAGCGCGGCTGCGCGCAACCAACCACTGAATCTGAGGCTGCCGGCTGGCAGCATCAATGGTGGCGATGGCATCACTGCCGAGGGTGTGGCCGCAAAGCTGATCGGCCGCCGTGAGGTGCATGCGGCGTTCGCCCCCCGTCGCCCACCTTTCCGGATCCACCGGCAAATGACGCCCGAGCAGATCCTGCAGGGTGTTGCCCAGATGCTCGGCACCTGGCCACCGGGCTACATGGTTGACCCGTGCACGCTGGGCCAGCAGGACATGCACTACTTCCAGAACGCAGTGGAGGAAGTGGACCGGCAGTTGCTGCGCGAGGCGGTGCTGCAGGTCAGTGCAAGCTGCCGGTAGCGCGGTCTACAGCTGGATCCAGGTGGCCTTGATCTCGCTGTACTTGTCGAAGGCGTGCAGCGACTTGTCGCGGCCGTTGCCGGACTGCTTGTAGCCACCGAATGGTGCCGTCATGTCACCGCCGTCCCAGCCGTTCACCCACACGCTGCCCGCGCGCAGTTGGCGGGCTACGCGATGGGCACGTCCAAGATCCCGCGTCCACAGGCCGGCGGCCAGTCCATAGCGACTGTCGTTGGCCAAGCGCACGGCCTCGGCTTCGTCATCGAAGCCGAGCACCGCCAGCACCGGGCCGAACACTTCCTCGCGGGCCAATGCCTGTTCCGGGCGTACCTGGTCGAACACCGTCGGCTGCACGTAGCAACCGCCCGCCTCCACTTCGGCTCTCTGGCCGCCCAGTAGCAGGCGCGCGCCATCGGCTTCGGCCCGGGCGATGTCGGCCAGTACCTTGTCCACGTGCGCGGCATCGACCAGCGCCCCCATCGGTGCATCGGCCTCCAGCGGATGGCGGGGCTGCATGCGTTGGCCGTAGGCGATCACCTGGTGCACGAAGTCATCGCTGATCGAACGCTGCACCAGCAACCGCGAACCGGCGGTGCAGACTTCGCCCTGGTTGAAGAAGATGCCCTGCGCCACGCCCTTGGCGGCCGCATCCAGGTCCGGCGCGTCGGCGAACACCACGTGCGGGCTCTTGCCACCGCATTCCAGCCAGACCCGCTTGAGGTTGGAACGCCCCGCGTATTCGAGCAGCCTGGCGCCGATAGCGGTGGAGCCGGTGAAGGCCAGCACGTCCACGTCCATGTGCAGGGCCAGCGGCTCGCCCACGCGTGAGCCGTGACCGGGCAACACGTTGAGCACGCCGTCCGGCAATCCCGCTTCGGCCGCCAGTGCGGCCAGCCGCAACGCACTCAGTGGCGAGCGCTCGGAGGGTTTCAGCACTACTGAATTTCCCATCGCCAATGCCGGCGCGATCTTCCAGCACGCCATCAGCAGCGGAAAATTCCACGGCACGATGGCCGCCACCACGCCTGCGGCCTCGCGCGTGACCAGGCCCAGCTCGTGCGGACCGGTGGGGGCGATTTCACCGTACAGCTTGTCCACCGCTTCAGCGGTCCAGGTCAGGCAGCGCACCACGCCGGGAAGATCGATGCGACGCGCATCGCGGATCGGCTTGCCCATGTCCAGCGTTTCCAGCAGGGCCAGCTCATCGGCGTGCGTCTCCACCAGCGCGGCCAGCGCCAGCAGCACGCGCTTGCGATGGGCGGGGCTGGCCTGCGACCAGTGGCCTGCCTCGAACGCGCAGCGCGCCGAGGCCACCGCACGCTCGACGTCCTGTGCATCACAGTCGGCCACCGCACCCAGTACACGCCCGTCGATCGGGCTGATGCAATCAAAGCGCGCGCCGCTCGCGGCATCCACGTAGCGGCCATCGATGAACGCTTGCGCAGGAATCGCCACGCGGCTGCGCAGGGCCTGCCAGTGGCTGCGGTCGGGGAAGTCGGCCATGGGTCGCTCCAGCAATCAACGTTCCTTGTTTATACCGGCGCGGCCGCGACCCCACCGTGATCGACCGCGCTGCGCGCTCGCCGGGCATGGCCCGGCGCTACCACAAGGTCGAGGCCCGAACGGTAGCGCCGGGCCATGCCTGCCGACAGAACCGTGACGCGGCTGCGCTAGAGTCGCACCCATCGGACCCGACGGAGCCGGCATGAAAACCCCTGCAAGCGACCTGCACGACCTGGCCACCCAGCGCCCCGATTCACTGGACGCGTACTGGATGCCGTTCACTGCCAACCGCCAGTACAAGGGCGCGCCGCGCATGCTGGTACGTGCCGAGGGCATGCACTACGAGGACGTCGATGGGCGCGCCATCCTCGATGGCACCGCTGGCCTGTGGTGCTGCAATGCAGGGCACGCGCGCCGACGCATCGTCGACGCGATCGCCGAGCAGGCCGCCACCCTCGATTACTCGCCGGCCTTCCAGATGGGTTCGCCGCCGGCCTTCGCCCTGGCGCAGCGATTGGCGGCACTGGCCCCGGCCGGGTTGAACCACGTGTTCTTCACCAGCTCGGGTTCGGAGGCAGTGGATTCAGCGATGAAGATCGTGCTGGCCCACCACCGCCTGCGCGGCGAAGGACAGCGCACGCGCTTCATCAGCCGCGAGAAGGCCTACCACGGGGTCGGCTTCGGCGGCATGGCACTGGGCGGGCTGCCCAATAACCGTCGCCAGTTCGGCCTGCAGCTCGGCGGCGTGGACTACCTGCGGCATACCCTGGACCTGTCACGCAATGCGTTCAGCAAGGGCCTGCCACGCCAGGGCGCCGAGCTGGCCGACGATCTGGAACGGCTGATCGCCCTGCACGATCCGTCCACCATTGCCGCGGTGTTCGTTGAACCCATCGCCGGCTCGGCCGGGGTGATCCTGCCGGCGCCGGGCTATCTGCAACGACTGCGCGAGATCTGCGACCAGCACGGCATTCTGCTGGTGTTCGATGAGGTCATCACCGGCTTCGGCCGGGTTGGCATGGCGTTCGCCGCGCAGCGTTTCGGGGTCACCCCGGACCTGTTGACCTTCGCCAAGGGCGCCAGCAACGGCGCGGTGCCGCTGGGAGGCGTGCTGGTCGGCGACAGCGTGCATGCCAGCTTCATGCAGGGTCCGCCACAGGCCATCGAGCTGTTCCATGGCTATACCTATTCGGGCCACCCCTTGGCCTGCGCGGCGGCGTTGGCCACGCTGGACATCTACGCCGAGGAACGGTTGTTCGAGCGCGCGATCGAGCTGGGTGAATACTGGCAGGAGCGCCTGCACGCCCTGCAGGGGTTGCCGAACGTGATCGACATCCGCAACTTCGGCCTGGTCGGTGCGGTGGAGCTGGCACCGCGCAAGGATGCCCCCGGCAGCCGTGGCTACGAGGTGTTCCGCCGCTGCTTCCACGACGGGCGCCTGCTGGTGCGCTGCACCGGCGACATCATCGCGCTGTCACCGCCGCTGATCGTGGACAAGGCACAGATCGACCAGATCACCGGCACCCTGGGCGAGATGATCCGGGCCACCGCCTGAGGCCAGGGCGGTGCTGGCGAGCAGGTACAATGGGCGGTTCCGCTCCTGCCTGTTGCCGTGCCCATGAACATCGTCGTCAAAGAAGAACTCAAGGCCTACATCGACCCGCTCACCGCCGACGAACACGAGGCGCTGGAGCGCAGCATCCTCGCCGAAGGCTGCCGCGATGCGCTGGTACTGTGGGGCGACGTACTGGTGGATGGACACAACCGCTTCGGCATCTGCCAGAAGCATGGACTGCCGTTCAACACCGTGCAGAACACCCGCTTCCAGAGCATGGAAGACGTGCACCTGTGGATGATCGAGCAGCACCTGGGCCGGCGCAGCGTTTCCGATTTCCAGCGCGGCGTGCTGGCCCTGCGCAAGCGCGACATCCTGTCCGCGCGCAAGCAGGTCGAACAGGCGCAGCTGCAGCGCGAAAGCGACGGCACCGCCGAGCCCGCCGACGAGGCCGGTGAAGACAGCCCCCCGTGGGAACCGGCGCCGAAGATCAGCCGCGCCGAACTGGCCCGCGAAGCCAAGCTGAGCACCAGCCAGGTGGGGATGATCGAGCGCATCCACGCCCAGGCTGCGGCCGAGGTGGTGGAAGCGGTGAAGGCCGGCATGATCTCGATCAGCGCCGCCGCCGCCGTGGCCGACCTGCCGGAAGAAGAGCAGCGCGCGGCGGCTGCCGGTGGCAAGGATGAACTGAAGCAGGCTGCAAAGCGCGTGCGTGAGTCCAAGCGCAAGCCGCGTGCGCCGAAGCCTGAACCGGAGTCGGCGGAAATGGACTTCGAAGAGGCCAACGAGGATGAGATCGCCAGCCGCGATGCCGAAGTGCTGGCCGCGCTGGAGCAGCTTGGCGAGGATGCCCCGGCGCTGCGCCGCCGCGTGGTTGCCCTGACCCGCGAGAACGACACCCTGCGCGCACAGCTGGCCCATCTGCGCAGGCAGCTGGAAGCGCTCTGAGCATCACCCGGTAGTGCCGGCCTGCGGGTAGACTTCGGGCATGACGTCTGCCATCGATCCGCGCCGCGCCCAGCTGCGGCGCCTGAAAACCCTCGCCCTTGGCCTGCTGCTGCTGATGCTGGCCGGTTTTGCGATCAGCCACTGGCAGGGCGAGCGTGGCATCTGGGCCTGGGTCTCGGCCTTCTGCGAGGCCGCCGCGGTTGGCGCGCTCGCCGATTGGTTCGCGGTGGTTGCCCTGTTCCGGCGGCCGATGGGCCTGCCGATTCCGCATACGGCGATCATTCCGCGCAGCAAGGAACGCATCGGCGACAGCCTGGCCCTGTTCGTGCGCGACCAGTTCCTGGAACCGACGGTGCTGCTGGCAAAGCTGCAGGTATTCGATCCAGCCAGCCGCCTCGGCAGCTGGCTGGCCGATCCCGCGCGTTCACGGATGCTGGCCGACATGGCCCGTGGCTGGGCGCTGCAGGCGCTGGACTTCTTCGATGAAGCTGCGGTGCGGCGGCAGCTGCACAGCTTCGTGGTGCAGCAGCTGCGGCAGTGGAACGCCGCAGCCACCGCCGGCGAACTGCTGGGCCTGCTGACCGCCGATGGCCGCCACCAGCGCGTGCTGGACGAAGGCCTGCAACGGCTGGGGCGTTGGCTGGAGCAACCGGAAGTGAAGGAGCGCGCCTCGCAGCTGATCGTGCGCTACATCCAGCGCGAATGGCCGACGCTGTCGAGCACGGTGAACTGGGTCAAGCCGATCGATGAGATCGGCGACAGCCTTGCCGAACGCCTGGCGCGCGCGGTGCTTGAGGAGCTGCAGCAGGTGCTGGCCGAGCCGCAGCACCCGCTGCGCCAGGACTACGAACAGTGGCTGGGCAACTACGTGCAGCGCCTGCGCGAAGACCCGGCACTGGCCGAGCGCATCGAGCAGCTCAAGCAGGAAATGATCGACCACCCTGCCCTGCAGGACTACGTGCAGGGCCTGTGGTCGCGCATCCATGCCAGCCTGCGCGGCGATCTGCAGCGCGAGGATTCGGCACTGGTCGGTCATCTGCAGCGCAGCCTGGCCTCGCTGGGTGACAGCCTGCAATCGGACCCGGCGTTGCGCGAGGCATTGAACCAGCACCTGCTGGAAGGCGCACAGCGCCTCACCGGGCGCCTGCGCGAGGGCGTCACCACCCATATCGCGCAGACCGTGAAGAGCTGGGACGAGCGCCACCTGGTCGAGCAGCTGGAACTGAGCGTGGGCCGCGACCTGCAGTTCATCCGCTTCAACGGCACCCTGGTGGGTGGGCTGATCGGGCTGCTGCTGCATGCGGCTACGGTGCTGTTCCGGTTCTGAGGGGGGTTCCCGGCCGGGCTGCGCCCGGCACCCGCAGAGGCCGGAGCCAGAGCAACAGCCACAGCTGGTTTCCTGCGGGATGGCAGGGCGCTGTGGGTTTGCGGGGCCGCCGTGAACCCATCCCTGGGGCTTGGTCGCCGCATCCATGCGGCTCACACCCCGCAAACCCACAGCGCCCCGCCTTCGACCGTTTCCCTCGATCTGCCTGGATCCACATGTTCGGGAACGAATGGGGCTGTCACACTTGCTTAACGAAATGCGAATGCCTATCATTTACTGATCGGTTGTACGCTTAGCCAAGCGGGGCACGGAAGCACGCGCCCACCCGCCCCTTCGCCCGTGTACATCCCCCGACCACTGGGTCACCTGCCTGCCGCAGGTGTCGCACCGTCGATGGGAATCACGCTGGGTGACGTGCGCGGAGCGCATGGCTGCCATGGGTGCGTTTGCCATCGCCTGTTTTTTGTCCTGCATGGAATCGCACCGATGGCTTCTCCCCTGATTACTCCCCGTCCAACCCTGCTGGCCCTGGCCGTGACCGCACTGTTGATCGCACCGTTGGCACACGCTGAGGAAGGTTCTGCCGACCCGTCTGCACGCACCCTGGACACCGTCCAGGTCACTGCCGATGGCGACATTGCCGACAGCTACACCGTCAAGCGGGCCAGCACGGCGACCAAGCTCGGCCTGTCGCTGCGCCACACGCCGCAGTCGATGACCGTGGTGACCCGGCAACGGCTGGACGACATGGGCCTGTTCTCGCTGTCCGATGTGATGGGCCAGGTCACCGGCGTGGCGGTGTCGGTCACCGACAGCGAACGCATCAACTACGTTTCGCGCGGGTACAACATCACCAACTTCCAGGTCGATGGCATGCTCAACACCTTCGGTGGCTACATCAAGACCAACACCGACAGCGTGATCTACGACCGCATCGAAGTGGTGCGTGGCGCTACCGGCCTGACCACCGGTGCGGGTGATCCATCGGGCACCATCAACTTCGTCCGCAAGCGCCCCACCGATACGTTCCAGATGAGCGCCAACCTCACGCTCGGCCGCTGGGGCAACCAGCGCCTGGAAGCCGACCTCGGCGGCCCCATCGCCCTGGATGGCCGCATCCGCGCCCGCGTGGTCGCCGCCAAGCAGCAGAGCGATTCGTTCCGCGATGTCTACAAGCTGGACAAGGACGTTTTCTACGGCATCGTCCAGGCCGACATCACCGACACCACCCTGCTGGAAGCCGGCTACGAGTACCAGTCGCCGCGCACCACCGGCGTGACCTGGGGCGTGGTGCCGTACTGGGGCGCCGATGGCAAGCCGGCCAACCTGCCGCGCTCGACCAACCTGTCGGCGCGCTGGAGCAGCTGGCCGATCGTCGAAAAGAGCGCGTTCGCCCGCCTCGAACAGCAGCTGGGCCATGGCTGGGCAGCGAAATTCGCCTACACCCGCTCCAAGCGCGAGACCGACGGCTCGGTCTGGTACGGCGCGTCCGGTTACCCGCGTGCCGATGGCAGCGGCATCTCTGCCTTCGTCGGCAGCTTCGGTGAAAACGGCGACATGCAGGTGCTCGACTTCAACGTCGGTGGTCCGTTCCAGCTGTTTGGCCGTGAACACGAACTGGTGTTCGGTTTCGGCCAGTCAGTGCGCAAGGGCGAAGTGCCTGCGAGTGAAACCGCCGCTTACCCTGCCAGCTACGAGCGCGTGCCGGACTGGCGCAGCTGGAACGGCGACGTCGCGCCGCTGCAGGTCACCCGCTTGGGCTATCTCGCATCGGAGGACGAACTGCGCCAGCGTGCCGCTTACCTGGCCGCGCGCCTGCAGCTGGCCGAGCCGCTGACCGCCGTGCTCGGTGCCCGTTACGGCAGCTGGGAAACGCGCAGCTGGACCTACACCCATGACGCCGCCGGCCGCTTGGCCGACACCCGCCGCGGCGGCTACAAGCCGGATGACTCACTCACCCCGTACGCCGGCTTCATCTACGACTTCAACCGCTACTTCAGCGGCTATGTCAGCTACACCGACATCTTCCAGCCACAGAACTACCGCGACAAGGCCAACAACTACCTCGAACCGGTCGTCGGTGACATGTGGGAAGCCGGGGTCAAGGCCGAGTTCTTCGATGGCCTGCTCAACACCTCGGTCGCGGTGTTCAAGGGCGAGAAGGACAACGTCGCCGAGCTCGATGATTCGGTACCGGAAAACTCGCTGCCCGGTGGCATCAGTGCTTACCGCTCCACCGGCAAGGGCAACAAGGTGAAGGGCTGGGAAATCGAAGCGCAGGGCAGCCTGGGCGAGCACTGGAACCTGTCTACAGGGTTCACCCACACCGTCAGCCGCAATGCGCTGGGCGTTCGCCAGAACACCACCGTTCCGGTCGATCTGTTCCGCCTCAACGCCAGCTGGCGCCCGGGTGGTGCCGAAGGCCGCTTCTGGATCGGTGGCGGCGCGACCTGGCAGAGCGGCATCTGGAGCCTGAGCAACAAGCCGCGCGAGGACTTCCTGGTCAGCGGCAAGCGCGACCGCGTGGCGATCGAACAGGGTGATATCTACCTGATCAACCTGTCGGCCGGCTATCGCTTCAACGAAAACTTCACCGCCCAGGTGAACGTCAACAACCTGCTGGACAAGAAGTACTACAACCGCGTCGGTTTCTACGACGGCGTGTACTGGGGCGAACCGCGTAACGTGATGATGACACTGCGCTGGAAGCTCTGACGATCTGATGGATGGCGCCGGTTCTGCGACCGGCACCCGGCCACGGATGGCCAACCCCGGCGCGCTTCAGTGCGCCGGTCCTCTTTCATTCAACCTGCAGGACCGCCGTGGACCGCTCGCCCGCAACCGCCAGCCCCCGCCTCAGCACCTTCTTCGCCAACCCGCGATGGGGCGTGCTGTCCCGATCCCTTGCCGCCATCTTCGGCGGCTACGCGCTTGCCTCGATGACCACGGTGTTCTGTGCGCTGGCGCTGCCGGGCGCGCGCGGCCAGGCCGTGCTGACCGGCATGCTGCTGGCGATCCTGGTCGCCGCCTGCGCCGCGCTGTGGGCGTTCGCCACGCGCAGTGCGCTGCGTGCCTGGGTCGGCATTCTCGCCCCCACCCTGCTGATGGCCGGTATTTCGCGCCTGCTGGGGGCGTGGGCATGAAGAATGGATTCCGCCAATCCATGGCCTGGCTGCATACCTGGACCGGCCTGCTGGTCGGCTGGCTGCTGCTGCTGATCTTCATGGCCGGCACCGCCAGCTACTACCGCGAGGAAATCAGCCGCTGGATGCGCCCGGAGCTGCCGCGCAGCACGGTGAGCACCGACGAAGCGGCGCAGCGCGCGGCCGACTACCTGCTGGCCAACGCACCGCAGGCCGAGAGCTGGTTCGTCACCCTGCCGCAGCCACGCAATCCTGCCATGCAGATGTTCTGGCGGTTGCCGGCCGAGCTGGCCGACCCCAGTAAGGGCCGACGCGGCGCCTTCGGTGATGCCACCCTGGACCCGAACACCGGCACCGAGCTGAAGGCCCGCGAGACACGTGGCGGCGACTTCTTCTACCGCCTGCATTTCGACCTGCACTACATTCCCGTGCTGTGGGCGCGCTACCTGGTGGGCTTCTGCGCGATGTTCATGCTGGTGGCCATCATCACCGGCGTGATCACCCACAAGAAGATCTTCAAGGACTTCTTCACCTTCCGGAAGGACAAGGGCCTGCGTTCCTGGCTGGACTTCCACAACGTCAGCGCGGTGATGGCCCTGCCTTACCACGCGATGATCACCTACACCGGCATCGTCACGTTGATGATCATGTACCTGCCGTGGGGAGTGAACGTGGCCTACGGCACCGACCAGGATGCGTTCTACGCGGAGGCCTTTGGTGGCCTGCCCGAGGTCACCGCGCCCGCCGAAGGCAAGGCAGCCCCCCTGCCGCTGCGGCAGCTGCTGGACAGTGCCCGCACGCATTGGCACGGCACCGAGGTCGCCGGTTTCAGCGTTGCCAATCCCGGTGCCGCCAATGCGGTGATCGACATCCGCCAGCGCGATGGCAAACGCCTGTCCATCGATACCCCGGCGCTGCGCTATGACATGGTCACTGGCGCGCTGCTGCAGGAAACGCCGCCTTCCGGTGGCGCCACCGCCACCCGTGGCGTGCTGTATGGCCTGCACCTGGCCCGCTTTGCCGATTGGGGCCTGCGCGCGTTGTTCTTCCTGTCCGGCCTGACCGGCTGCCTGATGGTGGCCAGCGGCGTGGTGCTGTGGGCGGTGAAGGAGCGGCCGAAGCATGCCAAGAGCGGTCGCACCGGCTTCGGCCTGCGCCTGGTCGATGCACTGAACATCGGCGCCGTGGCCGGTCTGCCGATCGCCTTTGCCGCCTATTTCTGGGGCAATCGCCTGCTGCCGCTGGGCCTGGCCGAGCGCTCCAACGCCGAAGCGAACGTGTTCTTCTACGCGTGGGGCGCCTCGCTGCTGGCAGCCTTCATCTGGCCCAAGCGGATGATGTGGGCGTGGCAGCTGTACATCGGCGCGGCCGCGTTCGCGCTGATTCCGGTAGTGAACGCGCTGACCACCCACGCGCACCTGGGCGTGACGCTGTTCAACGGTGACTGGGCATTGGCCGGTTTCGACCTGTCGATGATCGCCTTCGGCGCCATGCTGGCCCTGTGCGGCTGGCGCATGCAACGCTGGACGCCGCCGCTGACTGCCGCCGAGAAGAAGAAACGCGCGGCGGCCGCTGCAGCGACGAGGGCACCGGCCGATGCAGTGGAAGCGGAGGCCAGCGCATGATGCTGCTGGTACTGGGGTTGTCGTTCACGGCGTTCACCGCGCTGTCGCTGGCGATGGAAAAGCACCAGCAGGAACTGCACGGCAAATCCGCGGCATCACCGGCACGGCGCACGCAATGGCGGGTGCTGGGCTGGGTGCTGCTGACGGTGGCTTTCGCACTGTGCGTGGTCGACCACGGCTGGGCGATGGGCCCGGTGCTGTGGCTCGGCGCGCTCACCCTGGGTGGAATCGTGCTGGCGTTCGCGCTGTACCCGTACCGGCCGAAATGGATCGCGCCGCTGGCGATCGCGTTGCCGGTGATCGGGCTGGTGGTGGCGCTGTTGTAACCCGTGCGGTGAGCCGCATCCACGCATGGCGTGGATCTACTGTGGATGCCGCGCAGGGCGTGGATCCATCCTGGAGGGTAGTGCCGGCCGCTGGCCGGCAACCCCATGAACCTCCGCCGGACTCTCCGTAGTTGCCGGCCAGCGGCCGGCACTACCGCGTCACGCCAGGCGCTTCAGCTCCCACGCACGATGGATGCGCGCGTTGCGCTCGAAATCCGGGCCGATGGTGCTGGCGCTGATCTCGCGGCACTGGGCGAATTCGGCGATGGCGTTCTCTTCCAGCTTGAAGCGGCGGAAGTTGTTGGAGAAGTACAGCACGCCACCCGGCGCCAGTCGCGCGACGGCCGCACGCAGCATCTTCACCTGCTCGCGCTGTACGTCGAAGTCCTCGGCGCGGGCCGAGTTGGAGAACGTCGGCGGGTCGCAGAAGATCACGTCGTACTGGCCGCGATCACCTTCCAGCCAGGCCATCGCATCGGCCTGCACCAGCAGGTGCTGATTGCCGCCCTGCCCGTTCAGGGCCAGGTTGTCGTAGCACCACTGCAGGTAGGTGGCCGACAGGTCGACGCTGGTGGTGCTGGCCGCACCGGCCACCGCCGCCTGCACGCTGGCCACGCCGGTGTAGCAGAACAGGTTGAGGAAGCGCTTGCCGCGCGCCTGCTCGGCCATCAGCCGGCGCAGCGGGCGATGGTCGAGGAACAGACCGGTATCGAGATAGTCGAACAGGTTCACCTGCAGCAGCGCGTTGTTCTCGCGTACCACGAGGAACTCATCGCGCTGCTCGAAACGGCCGTACTTGCTGCCGCCCTTGCCACGTTCACGCGATTTCATCGATACCTGTTCCGGCGGCACGCTGAACACCTCGCGCGCAGCGGCCAGCAGTTCATTGCGGCGGCGGCGCACGTCGTTCTCGGGAATCGCGGCCGGTGCAGCGTATTCCTGCACATGCAGGAACGTGCGGCGCTGGCCGCCATCTTCCTCGTACACGTCGATGGCCGCTGCGTATTCCGGCAGATCGGCATCGTAGGCACGGAAACAGGTGATGCCTTCGCGCGCGCGCCAGCTCTTGAACTTCTTCAGGTTCTTGCGCAGGCGGTTGGCCACCATCTGCGCGCCTTCGCTCAGCTCGCGCACCTGTGCCGGATCGCGGCCCGGCACCGCGATCGGATCGCAGACGATCAGTGCGCATTCCAGCGCACCATTGAACATCTGGTACTTCTTGCCCGCACGCAGGCCGGTGGCGAAGGCCAGTTCGTCATTGCCGCACAGCAGGCTGGCGCGCCACTGCGGCACGGCCTTCTGCAGGGCATTGCCCAGCTTGCGGTACAGCGCCGGATCGGCGGCCAGGCGCTCGTCATACGGCGGGTTGCAGACCACCGCGCCGATCTCCTGCTCCGGGGTGGGCAGGTCAGCCACATCGGCGCGGGTGAAGCGGATGGCATGGGCGACGCCGGCAACTTCGGCGTTCTCGCGCGCGGCCTGGATCGCCACCGGGTCGATGTCGCTGCCGTGGATGACCGGCTTCAGCGCGGCAAGGCCGGCCGCTTCGCGATCACGCGCTTCGCTCTGGATGGTTTTCCAGGCGGCCTTGTCGAAGCCCAGCCAGCGGCTCGGCGGCAGGCTGCCATGGCGCATCAGGCCGGGGGCGACATCGGCCGCCATCAGCGCGCCTTCGATCAGCAGGGTGCCGCTGCCGCACATCGGGTCCAGCAGGCCGCCACCGGCAGCGTGCAGGCGCGGCCACTGCGCGCGCATCAGCAGCGCGGCAGCCAGGTTTTCCTTCAACGGCGCGTCATGCGCCGCACCGCGCCAGCCGCGGCGATGCAGCGGGCCGCCGCCAAGGTCGATCGACAGCGAGGCGCGGCCCTTGCGCAGCGACAGGTTGACGCGCACGTCCGGCAGGTCGGTGTTGACCGAAGGGCGCTCCAGCCCTTCGTCACGCATGCGGTCGACGATGGCGTCCTTGATCCGCTGCGCGGCGAAACGGGCATGGGTGATCTTGTCGCCGGACACATGCGCGTCCACCGCCAGGGTCATCTCCGGCTTGATGTGTTCGTGCCACGGCAGCGCACGCACGCCGTCGTACAGCGCCTGCTCGTCCGGGCATTCGAATTCGTCGATCGGCCACAGCACGCGGCTGGCCAGCCGCGACCACATCACGATCCGCAGCGCCTGCTCCAGTTCGCCATCGGCGTTGACGCCGGCGATGGTGGCGGTGGCCTTTTCCAGGCCCAGGGCCGACAGCTCATCG
>Ga0213822_1000656_pt1 | contig 25096 bp, 33 predicted proteins | sample MC6MC0908MG_FD_179872 | JGI IMG/M metagenome (GOLD analysis project Ga0213822, IMG submission 179872) | Enriched soil aggregate microbial communities from Iowa State University, Ames, United States - MC6-MC0908-MG | ecosystem: Environmental > Terrestrial > Soil > Unclassified | place: USA: Iowa...
CAAGACAGCTCGCCGGTGGCCAGATCCTTGGAAGCGGACAGCCCGCCCATCCATTGCGTGGCCTGCTCCGGCCAGCGCATCGTTACCGGTGCCCAGGTCATGCCGGCGGCGTCCAACGAATCGTGTCCATGGCTTTGCTGTCTTGTTCGTTGAACGCCTTGGCCAGCGCTTGGCGCAGGTTTTCCGCATGCAATTGCGCAGCCTGTTTGAATCGGAAAAGGTCTTGGCCAACGTCGCGCAATTGTTCGGCGGTGTGGGTTCTGAAAGCCTTGTGCTGCTCCATGTCCGTGCAGGCGATGTCGGCGGCCAGGCCCGAGAGGATGGAACCGGTCAAATTGATTTGATCGACCAGCTCACTGTCATATCGAAACGGCCAGCCCAGCGCTTGGGAGATAAATCCGGATTCGGTGTACTGGGCGCACGCCTGGTTAATCTCCCGTTTTTTCTGCTCGTGCAGCGCTGCCAATATCGCGGTGGTGTCGTCGGTCCAGTGGTCTTCTTTCCAGACCTGGTGCGGCTGCGGCTGCTTGAGGGTGTAACCGCTGGGCATTGGGGCGAAGCCGTCGAGCGTCAGCGGCTCGCCGGTCTTGATGTTGTAGGCGGTCACGCCCTGGTAAAAGTCCAGCAGTTGCCACTTTCCATCAATCCAGCATGCCGCCTTGTGTTCAGGCTCTTCCGGTGGCGGGATCTCCACGCAGCCTGCTGGAATCAGAAAAACGTCGGGTTCCAGCTGACAAGCCTCCGCCTCAGTCGTGCCGACGTAGCGGCCGAAGGAATTGGTTTGATAGACGATTTTTCGGTTCATACAGGCGCTCAGTATTTGATGCAGACGAGAAATGCCACGTTGTCCGGACGGGACTCATTGCCCCCGTCTGCGGCAACCGTGACACCGTGAACGTGGTGGCCGTCGGCGTAGATGTTCAGGCCGTGGGTGTGCACACCGTCACCATTGATGCCGACGGCGTGGGTGTGTGCAGCGTGGGCGCTTCCGAACTCTCGCCAGAAGGCTCCGCCGGAGCTGGAACCCATCACCGATCCGGCAAGGTTGCCGCCGACGTTGATGCCTTGGTTGCCCATCAGAATTTGGGTGTTTCCTTCACCAGCGCCTGCCGTCCAGGCCGAGTGACCATGCCAGCCGGCGGCGTCGATATGTCCGCCGTGACCGTGGGCACCTGCTCCGGCAGTTGACGCGGCGTGAGCGTGCGCGCGGTTTTGGTTGGCCTGTTCACTGCCCAGTGCCCGGCCAGCATCGACGGTGCCGCCATCGCTCCAGGCTCGAATGAACTTGCCGCGCATATCGCGCACGTTGAAGGTGTTCACGCCGTCGCCGGCGCCGTAGCGGGTGCCGATCACGGCGAACAGCTTTGCGTAAGTGGTTCGCGAAATGGCGGCGCCGTTGCACTTCAACCATCCCGGAGGCGCACTGGTCATATCGAACGCGGCGACCATCCCGGTCATCGAGTCGCCGACTTGTTGCTGCAGCTTGTTCAGCGCGGCGGTCGAAGCAATGATCTGGCTGCTGTTGGTTCCCGGATCGTCGCTGATTGCGTTGGGGACATTGCTCAGCCCAACGTCTTCTTTCTTGGTGCCTCGGGCACGCAAGCGCGGGTAGTCCCCGGTCCTGGCTGCAAGGTAGGTAATCAGCGAAGCGTCGATTGGCTCGGACACGCGCATATCCAGCGCAATGGAAGCGTTGGGAATCTCGGCGAGGGGAACGCAGTAGTGGCCAACGCCGGCGCTGTCGGTGTAATCGGTGCGATCGGCTCCGAACACGATGGTGTAGCTGGCCACAACGTCGTTAAGCTCACGCTTCAGGGCGACGTCAAGCCAGGCCACTGTGGGGTAGCTCGGCGGCTCGATCTTCAACGGGGTTGACCGCACGACACGAATCCCCGCGATATAGGCGCCGCCTGGCTGCATCTGGAACGAATCGTTAACCCAATCAATTTTGAAGCCGGCGCCAAAGAAGCACGCTCGGCCATAGACATCACCATTGATCTGCCGCTGACGTTCATCAATGCCCGCCAGGCGCACAGTGAAGTCATGCTGCCAGGTGCTGGCATCGATCTTTACGCCGGTCAGCGCCTGGGCACCGTCGAACGCCACCAGAAAGTTACGGGTGACGTTGTTGCCGATCTGCAGTGGCGGGATGTTCCTGCGCTTCTGCTGCAGCGGCACGTAGGACACGGCGAACAGCAAACCGTCCGCGTCCTCGAGGCCGACCCAGTTGAAGTCCCAATCGCCGATGTCCGACCCCAGCTGCGCGCTGTAGACGATCTGGTTGGGGTTCACAAAACCGCTGTTTCCCTCGGGAATCTCGTAGGTGTGCACGATCTGGCCCGCCGGCGGCTTGCCGGCAGCACGATCCACCGGCGCTTCGGTAGCCAGCCCGGGCACGTTGGCGAAAATGAATTTCGTGATAATCAGGGACTTTTTCTGGCTTTGTTTCAGGGCAATCTGGCCTTCGCCGGCCAACGTAATACTGGCGCTCACTTTGCGCTCCTACAGGCTGGCGACCAGCGTTTGCTGGTCGTCGTTGAAGTCGATCAGGCCCACTTGCAGGGCCACGGGGGTGATGGTCACGAAGTCGTAACGCCGGCAGGTGCGCCCGTATTGCTGGATAAGCACGCGCAGCAGTTCGGGGTTCAGCGACAGCTGGGCGTTGCTGAATTTGAGCAACACCACGTCCCAATCCCGGTCGGGCTGGCGCTCCTCGATCTCCACGTAGCCCACGCCGAGGCGTTCGAAAATGCGCTTCATGCCGGCGGTGCTGCCAGCGTCCACGGAATTGACAAAGGCGTGTTTAACCCGCAGTCGGAACAGCGATTCCGGCTCGCCCTGAAAGCGCGTGACATCACGCTGCCAGGCCCACAGCTCAAGGATGCTCATGTGGCAGGTGTCGGGATCGATCTGTGAGTAGGGCCAGCGCAGCCAGCCCGTGACGGTTTCCCACCATGCCTGGGCAGCGGCAACGAGCTTCGAAAGTTCGGTACCGCCCAGCCAGAAAGGCAATTTGATTTTGTTCATTGCGCCGTCACCTTCAACTGGCCCAAGCGCGGAATGTTCAGCCCGCTGATGATGTCCTGACCCGGAAGGAAGCGCAGGGATGCGATGTCCTCGAATTGCTGGTGAATTTCTTCACTGAGCCGGCTGTAGCTGAAACGCGATTGCGGATAGGTCAGCGTCGGCTGGTAGTCGGTCGCAGTGCTTTCGCGAAACGCGGCCCGTACGAACAGCTCTACCTCTTTCACCAGGACACTGATGCGTTCGGCGCTCAGGTTGGGCTTGGGCCACAGCCACAGCGTCACGGTCGCCGGAACTTCGGGCATAACCATGGCCAGCAGATCGTCGCCGTGGCCGTGGTTGCCCTGGTCGCGGATATGCGCGTTGATTTGCTCCAGGTAAGACGCCGCCGGCACGCCCGCGTCAAACAGTACATAAGCGTTGGCACTGCCCGGCCCACGTGGTGCGCCATGCTCAAAGTAAACGCCGTCCGGACGCACGCCGGGGAATGCGGAAATCATGGCGCGATACACCGCGTCGGTGTGCCATTGGTTGACCGCCGAGAACTGGTTGCGTACGCGCAAACGCAGTTGTTCGTTTGGTTCAGGATCCGCACCTGGTGATTCCAGCCAGCCGTCTTTGTTCACCACCTGGACGATGCCGGGGATCGGCACCGGCAGGATCGCGTAGTAACCCGGGGCGAGGTTGAAGCCGCTGCCGGCCTCGATCGCTTCCACCGGAACGTCTCGCTGGAGCTGGCCGGGCTGAAACGTTGCCGGCGCCGTGGTGACCAGTTGATAGACATTGCCGTTGATCGCGGCCGACTGCACCACAATGCCCTTTTCCAGTTGCAGCACACCGTCGGGCACCGCCCGAGTGAACAGCAACTTACCGCGGGCTTTGGTGGCGCCCTTGCGCTCGACGTTGACCGCCCACGCGAGCATGTCCAGCCAGGCGTCCACTGCCGTTTTCACAAAGAAGTTCGGCAGCACGGTCAGACACAGAAAGTCCAACAGCCACAACACCGGTTTGGTCACCAGCGCGGTCATCACCCGCCAGAACGGCGAATAGCTGCTGGTGTTGGCCACCTTGGCGCCCTGTGCTTCCACTTCCTTTTCCCACGCAGCCTTCAGCCCCGCTTCGGTGGTCGGAATGCCGGCGTCAGCGATCACTTTTTTAAAATCGACCTGACTCACAGACTTACCTCAATCGATCCGAATTTGATGGTTTTGGCAGTCACCAGGTAAACGCCTGGTTCCTGTTGAGTGATGCGCGCTGTCCCCGGTACCAGGCGTTCGTCGTTCTCCACCAACAGTTCCAGCTGCTGGATGCAGTCGCGTTGCCGCAGGCGGTCGCGCTCGGCCACCAGCACGACCAGCAGCCCGCTGTCGCGGATCATGTGGGCGATGTCCTGGGCAATGCAGGCGCGGTCATCGATCAGCAGCGGCTGGCGCGACGGATCCAGCACCAGGTCGTTGCGCTGGATCAGCAAATCGACGTACTCGCTCATCCGCCCACCGCCATGGCGACCATGTTTTCCATCTCCAGCGGCGTCATTGCCTTACCGGTGTGAATGTTCACGTTTTCCACATGAGTGCCCTTGTTCTGGCTGCTGTTGTTGTTCTGGATGCTGGTCAGCAAGCCACCGGGCGGCACCGCTGAAGGGCGCGCGGGCGTAAGACTGGGGATTGCCGCGTTGATGGTCTGCTGGGCTTTCTGCGCGGCGTTGGCGGTGTCGGCGGCGTTGGTCGCGGCATCGACGCCGGGCACTTCGGGCATACCGCCGAAACGCGCCTCGATGTTCACGCCCGGGATGCTGTTCAGCAGCTCGATCACGCCGTTAACGGCCTTGGTGAAAATGCCGACGATGCTGTCCCAAGCGGCCTTGGCCATGCCCGACCAGCCACCCATGGAGTTAAACCAGTCGGACAGTTTCTGGAGGTTGTCGGCGACGAACTGGAACGCGGCGGTGTTCATCAGTGCCGTCGTCCATTCGTCCCAGTAGTAGACGGCCGCGACAATGACCGCCACCAGGGCGACGATCCCGACCACGATCCACACCACCGGGTTGGCCAAAAGCGCCGCGTTGACCAGCCAGATCGCACCCTGCCACAGCAACATTGCGCCGCGAATGAGTGCCAGGCCGGCGCTCAGGGTGTAGATCACGGCGACGTAAGCCAGGATTGCCAGCTTCTGTAGGATGAATACGGCGACCGTGCGCAGGCTGAACAACTGAACGACTTTCCAGACGGTCAGCATGCCCAGCCAGGTCATGCGGGCAATGCCCACCACCATGGTCAGCGCCGACATCGCGGCGACGATGCCCATGATGGCCAGCGCGGTGATGCCAATCACGCGAGTGATGTTCGGGAAAAGCTGAGTCCAGCGCACCAGTGTTTTGCCGATGTCCACCATCTTGGTCATGAACGGCGACAGCACCGGGATCAGCACTTGGCCGAACACCGTTCGCATGACCTCGACCAGGGACGCCCACTGCTGCCAGGGATCGACCATGGCCCGGGCCATCTGCTCGGCGTTCTCCAGGCCGCGCACCTTGCCCAACTGCTCGATGCCATTGCGCAACCGATCGGTGTCCTTGGCCAGCGCGCCGATCACTTGGGCGCCTTCACCGCCGAAAGCCTCCATCAGCTTGGCCCCGGCCGAGGCGCTGGTCAGGTCGCCGAACTTGCCCTGGAGCTTGTCCAGGATGGCCATCATCGGCAGCACCTTGCCCTGCTGGTCGGTGAACTTCATGCCGAGCTTTTCCGAGGCGGCGCCGATGTTCTCGAAAAACGCCTTGTAGCGTCCGCCGGCGTCGCCGCCTTCCATGGTGCTGCTCAGTGTGCCAATCACCGCCATCTGCTCCGCCAGATCGACGCCGGAGGTCGTAGCGATCGCGCCGGCCTCCTTGAACGCGTCTTTCATGGCCGCGCCGCTGGTACGGAACAGCTGCACCGCCAGCGCCGTCTGACCACCGAGCTTTTCTACCCATGCACCTTTGCCCATGGCATCGGCTTGAGACTTCTGCAGGTTGTACAGGGTGCCGACGTATTCGCCCATGGTTTCGGCGTCGGTCTTGGTGGCCTTGGCCAGCAGGTTACTGGTGTTGGTAAAGATCGCGAGTTGGTTGCCGGCAAGACCCTTAATGGCGCCCTCGATCAGATACGCCGAGGCCACAAAGTCCTTGGCGTTCTCACCGTAATTCACCGCGAACTCCAGCGACTTGCTGTTCAGCGCAGACAGAGCATCCTCGGCCACGCCCAGCGATCGGACATCGCCCAGGGCGCGGTTGACCTCCAGCGCTGGTTCCATGGATTGCTGAATCGCAACCACACCCGCCGTCAGCCCAGCAAAGCCCAAGCCGATCGTTTTGATGTGCTTTTCGCTCTGATCGGCAAGCTCGGAAAAGCCCATTTTCACCTTGCCCAGGGGCGCGGTGACCTTGTCCTGCAAGCTGAGAATGAAAGCCAGGCTGGCGCTACGGTCTGCCAATGTCGTTACCCGTTCAGCGCAAGGGCTATGCCGTTAGCCACGGCAAATTCCATGCGTCTCCAGTATTCGTCTTCAAGCCACCTGGCCGTCCCCATCGCCTCGGGCGTGGGTTCGGCACCAGGCAGCCAGCGGTTCGTCAGGGCCATCAACTGGCTCAGGCCGTTTTCGCTCAGGCGCTCAGCGTGCTCGAGTGCTTTTTTACGATCACCTCAACGTTCGGCGCGTACTCCTCCAGCAGTGCACCGGCGATCTGCATCACCATCACCGGGTTGGCCAGCAGCGGTTTCAGGACAGCTTTCTGTTCCTGCAGCACGGTGGTCATCAGCAGGTTGTTGCCCGGGGCGACCTTGTTGGTTTGGGTTAGGGCGTTGAAATATTTGGTGACGTCAGCGGGGGTCAGGTTGAAGGTGAATTCCGCTTCGCCGACTTCCAGGGTGATTTCGGTGTTTTGTTGGCTCATGGGTTTTTTCTCTCGTTGAGGTTGGAAAAAGTGGTGCCCTGGTGCGCCGGCGATCGTCGGCACACGCCGAGGGCGTATTGCTGCAGTCCGACGATCATTTGCCGGCTTTGGGCGAGTTGATCTCGGAGGGTGAAATAATCCGGTCGAGCGTCTGCTGCGAGTTCGGCGGTGCCTGCATCAGCCACGCGGGCGGTGCCGGCGGTGGCGGACACAGATCCGGAGGCGGGACAGGTGGCGCGGACGTGCAACCGGCCAGTGCCATTGCCAACAGCGCGGCGCAGGCGTTCGTTTTCAGTGCGTGCATCGGTCAATTCCTTGGTGTTTCGTTGGTCGATCGCGTCCCGTTCGGCAAGCATCTCGCCGCTGATACGGGCCGCTTCACGCAGGCCGTTGGCTTCCCATTGCGCGCTATCGCGCTCGCGCCTGGCGTCGTCGCGCTGATCACTCACCCGATCGAACGCCACCCACACCAGAAGGGCGAGCAGCAGCACGATAGGCGCCAAGCGCAGCGAGAAAAGGCTCATTTCAGGCACAGCTCCACTTCCGCTTTGCGGCGGTTGTGCAGGCCTTGGACAAAGCGCTTCTGGCCCTTGGCGTCAGTCACAAAGGCCCACACCGGTGTCTTGCCGTCCGGCGCCCATGCCAGGGCTTTGCATCCTTCGGCAATGTGACCGGCGTTGATAAGCGCGACTGCTCGACTGGCACAGGTGTTGGTCACGCCGAAGTTGTGGGCGTGACTGGTCAGTGCGTCGAAGGGGTTCTGGCCCACGTTCGGGTTGGTGATGCAATCGGCCAGCTCCAGCTGCGTTTTGCGGATCACCAGCTGCTCCACCTCGGCGCACTTGGCGGGCGACCAGTAGTCGCCGACCACGACCGGGTACGGGCTGGTAAACCGGGTGATGCCTTTGCAAACCGTGGGCAGTCCGCCGGCGAGCTTGTCCGCGTAGACGGTGTTCTGGCCGTTGCCTTCCCAGGTGCCCAGGAAGATCACCAGCGGCGTGCTGGCCAGCGCGATCGCGCCGGCCATGATCTTGCCGCGCAGGCTCATGGAAACCACGCCCGCAACAGTGCCGGCACGACCATCTGCAGCACGGCGCCAACCAGCGTCAGGATGGTCAGCAAGCGGCCGACTTTGACGCCGATGTCATTCACCGCAACGGTCAGCGTCTGCTGGCCGGCGTTGAGTTCCGACAGCTGGCCAGCCATGTGTTCGAAACCCTGCTCCAGCTTGGTGACGCGGGTCGGGACGGTTTCGTGGCGGTCTTCCAGCTCGCCCAGCCGGTGTTCGAAGACAGCGAACTTCTGTTCCAGCACTCCGAGGCGCACGGCGTCAGTGGTCATCAGCGTTTACTCTTCTCAAAGTCCGTCTGGCACGGGACGCACCGCGTCTTGCCACCCAGCGCCTGGCGCGCCGGCGGGATCTCTTTGTCGCAGTCCAGACAATGGGTCAGGCTTGGCCCGACCGGCACAGGCTTGAGCAACTGGGCCTCGATCGCCTGGTCACGTTGGCGCTGCTCCAGATCCTGAGCGCGGTCGAACCAGTCCACCATCAGCGGATACCTTCAATCTCGGCGGCGGCGAGATACGGCACACCGTTGATGTGGATAAAGTCCGGACTGGTGACGTCGAACGGCACCTTATGCTTGGTCTTTTCGCCGCCCTTCGGATCGATTGCCAGCAGGCTGGAGACCTTCACCTTGCAGCCGAAGGCCTCCACGCGCAGTTCTTCATCACCGCCTGCTTTGGCGAAGAACACCGCATCAAACGGCTTCAGTTCGCGAAAGCTCCCCGCCGAGCGCGCCGCGTCGATCAGCAGTTGAAAGTTGGCGCTATCCAGTTCCAGTTCGCCGGCAGCCGCGACGTCGCCTTCCACATAGCCGTCCGGCACGCCACGGGTTTGGGCCACTGCCGAGTTGTCAGTGATGTCCAGGGTGCAGTTCTCGACGTGCAGCGCGATGTCGCCCAGGCTCACGTCGAAGTTCTTGCCGCCAATTTTTGCCATGGGGCGTTACTCCGTTTTGTCGGTGGAAAGATCCAGGGCGATGTTCGCCGTCAGGTCTTTCGGGCAGTTGAGGGGTTTGAGCTTGAAGTAGGCGACCACCTTGGTTTTGCTCAGCCAGGTCAGCACCAGGTCGCCGTCTTTCGGCGGCTCGATGTCGCCGGGGAATACCTGTCCAGCAAACGTGACGGACTTGGCCATGGCGCGCAGCGGCGCCATCAACTGGTTGGTGTTGACCGCCATGCTGTTGGGCGTGTTGTTCAAACGACGATCGGCCACGCGGCGGATCAGCAGCGCCCGGATCAGGCGAGCGGCTTTGTCGGTGATGCGCAGATATTCCACGACCTGAAAGTCACTGCCGGGGGTGTCCAGCATGTTGCCGTCACCCCAGTACACGCCCTGGTAATCGGGATAGGTCTGCGAAACCGAGTAGCGCGCCCGATCCAGTTCAGTGCGCACGGCCGAGGGCAGGGGGATCTTGTCGCCATCAATCGGCACCGGGCCGAGGCCCAGCACGGCACCGGTGGCCACACGCATCGGGCTGTCGGCGATGCTCACGGAAGCGTTTGCCAAGCGACCGGCGAGTACGCCCAGGTCATTGCCGTGTAGTTGCGGGACGACCAAGACACGCGGCGCCGCCAGGTTGGCCAGCAGCGCTTTACGCTCACTCACGTATTGCGCCCAGGTCTGGTCGGCGGTGATGCCGGCAGTGCATGCCATCACAAAGACGCGACGGCCATAGGTGTTACTCAGCGAGATTGCGGCGTCATGCATCGCTGACACTTCGGCCGGTGCAGTGACGGGTTTGGTAATAACCACCGCCTCGACGGAAAACCCCTGTTGCTGGGCCTTCTCCAGTGCGCTCGCCCAGTCGCCTTCTGCGGCGATCGGAGCTGCAACGCACGCCCAACGCTGGCCACCGTTGAGGCGGGCGGCGGTGATTTGGGTTTTCAAATCGCTGGCCGGCACGCCCAGGGTGGCGTCCAGATCGCTGTCCGTGTTCAGGGGGACGAACTGGCCGACGTTCTTGCCGGCCGGGCCGATGAAAAGAAAGTAACGCTCAATCTCAGTCACCGGACCTTGGCCCAGATTGAGATTGTCGACGGTGACTTGACCGAGTGCCATGTAGTGCCTCGTTAGCGGGGTGAAGTTAGGATTTGTTGCATCACCTGATTAATCAGGAGATTGGTTTCGCGTTCAGTTTCGGCGCCGATGAACTGGCGTTTCGGCAGTGTGATTTCCCAGCTCTGCGCGCCGGTGGTCTCTTGGCGCTGGTCGTCCAGAATGCGGATCAGCAGGCCGGCCTGGGCGTAGCTCACATGGTCTTGAATCCACGCCACAGACGGCCGGGTCAGCGTCTTTTTTCCCGCCTGGCGCACACGGAAGCCCAACCTACGCAGACGCTTGGCCTGTTTGTCGGTCGCAGCCAGGCCCGGAGGGGTCTTGTTCCAGCGGCGCATCTGCGCGGCCGTGCGGCGTTCGCTGGCACCGTTGTGTTGCTGGGCAGCGACCCATCGGGTCAGGGCGTTTTTCCAGCCCAGTTCCGCTTCGTCAGGGGTCACGCGGGTGACCACCATCAACTTGGCCAGGCCGGCTTCCATTTTCTTTTTGCCCTTGCCGTCGCCCTTGCGCGGGGCGAACGGCGAGCCGTCCAGGTTTCGCTGTTCACGCACACGCTTGCGGCTCATCGTCCGCACGCGCTTGGTAACCTGGTTCAACAACCGGCGGCGCAGTAGCGGCGGCAGGCTCAACAAGGCCAGTTGCTCGCGCACGCCAAGGCGACCGCGCACGTCGAGTTCGAAAGTGCTACGGCCGGCCATCGGTGGCCACCTCGCCGCGCTCGGCTATCCACAGATCAAAGGGGACAAACGCCCAGGTCTTGCCGAAGGCCTCGATCTCGCCTGCAGGGTCTTCGGACAGGTACTGTGGCTCGACGAATTCCAGCGTGACTTCCACGTCGAACAGATCGTTGTCCAACGGCTCCACGGCGAATTCCGGCGCCGGCAGTTCGTGGCGGTCGCGATCGCCGTCGTGGTTTTCCAGCCAGCTGCCGACCAGGGCCATCAGGCGCGCCGGATGGTCGGCGAAGCGCTCGAGCACAAGCGCGGCGCGATAGTGCATATCGGCGAAGTGCATGCCGCCGACGTCGGGTTTCCAGATCAGCGAAAGCTTTACCTGCTCGGTGAAGCTGTCGAGCTGTTCAGGCGCAACCAGGCGGCGTTCCAAAAGGTAGGTGGTAAGTCCTTGCAGCTTGGTCATAGCAGCGCCGCCGTTATGCGGCCACGGCCTTGTAGAACCCGGATGGCTTGCTGGCTGAATTCCAGAAAGGTTTCGCCGCGCTCGGGCAATTCCTTGCCGATGTTTTCGGCGCTTTCGCGACGGTTTACGGTGGCGAATTGGGTCAGCAGGCTGGCTTTAGCACGGCAGTAAACGGCGCGCTTGTACGTCTCACCGTGAAATGTGCGTTCAGGCAGCACCATCGGGTCGGCCGTTTCCACGGTGGTGACACCCACGTTCTGCCAGTCGCTCTTGCGCTTGGCCAGATCGCGGTTGACCTCGATCATCGCGGTCGTTAAGTCGGTGACCAGCATGTCTACCAGGTACTCCGCCGGAAGGCGGTAACCCTTCTGAAACTCAGCCACGGAGAGGTTCGGCCAGAAGCCGTCGTTCTCGATGGCCTGTTCCACAAAGGTCGTGGGTTTCCCGGAAAAACTCATTACTGGGCACTCAAATAGGGCGGGGAAACTGTTTCTCATGGGGTGGGCCATAAATGGCCAACTCACGTCCACAGTTCCCCGCAGGGGGGGTAGTCGGGTTATTCGGAGGCGTTTTCAGCCAGTTGTTTTTCCAGTGCCTTGCGAGCGCCTTTCAGGCGCGTTCCCACGCCAATTTCGGAATGCAGTTCTTGGGCACGTTCGAAGTGGCGGACGGCGGTTTCCCATTCCTTGGTGTCGATAGCGCGGATGCCGAGCAACTTGTGATAGCGCGCCGGGATTTGTGCCGGCAGATCCCATTCACCGTCCACGAACGGCATCATGTCGCTCAGGTATGGCTCGGGGCAGCGCCCGCACTTTTGCTCGTTCTCGGCCCAGTCAATCACTGCGTCACCCACGAACGTCGGCACGTCACGCTTGAAACCGTCGGGCATCGCTTGGCCTTGCTGGATAGCGAACATGGCGACCTGTAAACCCAACTCGAACTGCTCGGTATCGAAGAGCCAGACCAGGACATGCACCAACACCGGGTTCGGGTGATTCAGTCCTGAGTCGCGGTAGCGCTCGACGTATTCCATGTACTTGGGCAGCAACTCGTCGCGCTTAATCAAACGGCGGGTTTCGTGGTTGTTGATGTTGCTGATCCGCTCCAGATCAACGGCCAGCGCGCTTTCCATCAGCTTGAGGTGCTTCTGCGCATTGGCTGGGCTGGCCAAAGCCGTGCTGGAGCTGTACGGCTCCGCACGGGTCACGGTGCCCGGGCCTTCTGCCAGAACGCGTCGCTTGTGAGCAAGGGCGATACTCACGGCAGCAGCTCCAGATTGCTGGCTTCGATCGCCGCGAACTTTTCCAGCTGCTCGATCACATAGCCCTCGTTGCGGCCGTTGTAATCCTCGACACGGGAGCGCTTTGGGTTCTCGATCAGGTGGCGGCGCCAGCTGCTGTCCTGGAAGTAGATCGACAGGTTGTCCCAACTGGTGACGACAACGCCGGTGGATGGAAAGTGAGGGATCACGAAGGACGGCAAACCGCCATAGGTGTCAATCACCTGAGCGTTCTCGATACGCTCTTTTTCGGTCGGCGTGTCGCCTTGCTTGGCGTACAGCTTGCCCTTGTCATTGGCCAGCAGATCGCTGCCGATGATTGCGATCAGGTCGCCGGCATCCCGGAACACAGGATCAATCATCTGTTTGACGTCATGTACAAGGGCGTCAAGGTTGGCGTAGTCGCCACCGGCGCCGAGGGTGATTTTGCCGGCGTTCTTGCCTTCCTTCAGTACCTGGGCAGGGATCTGCTCGCGTGCCAATTGCAGCCAGCCCTTGTTGACGTCTTGCAGCATCGGATGCGCCGTGAGGTCGGTCTGTGCCGCCGCTTCGACGCCATGCCAGCCGATCATGATGCGATCCAGCGCGATCTGGCGTTGCACCGCCGCGCTATAGCGCTCTGCAAAGTCCGGGAACTTGGCCCAGCTGTCGATTTTCGCGAACGGGAGGCCCACGTCGGACTCAGTATGGAACAGCTCGTAATCCAGACCCGATACATCGCTGAAGTCCTTGGCTTCACGGTCTTTGGTTTTGGTGTTGGTGCGGCTGGACACCGGGCCGGTCACGCCGAGCATGACCTTTTGCCCTTTGATTTCGCTGACGGGAACCACGTTGATGCGACTGAGAAAGTCGGATTTTTCGGTGATTTTGTCGTTCAGCTCTTGGGCAATGCTCGGTTCAACGGCGAACTGGCGAGACACGTCATGGACGTTGTACGACTCGGCCATGTCGTCCTGCAAAAGCGCGAACTGTTCCTGGGCGTGACTGCTGAGAGAGGCGCCCATTTACAAGGTTCTCCGCTTCTGGCTCTGCGACGCGCCGGTGGTGCGCGGGACGCTGCGTCCCTTCGGCGTATCCAGTAGAGCGGTGAATTTCTTGTCCAGGTTGGCGACGGCCTTTGCCAACGCCTGGTTACTGGTCACACCTTTACGGCGACGGGAGTACTCGCGCTCTTCTTCGGCTGTGTCGAGGATGTCCTGCACGGAGGTGCCGACCGCGTCGATTTGATCCTGGTCTGCTTCGACTTCGGCCGTGTCAGGCTCGATCAAGGTTTGAATGCCGGCAGCGACGAGCAACAACTGTTCGACCAGTGCGGCCAGCGCTTTGGCTTGGGCTTCATCCATTGGGGTTTGGCTCTCTGATTGGGGGTTCGGGGTTGCTGAGGGTTCTTCGATGCCGAAGCGCTTGAACAGGCCGGAGAACATCGAAAGGAGTTTTTGCAGCTCGCCCTTGGGTTCGGCTTCAGTGAACGTGAACGAACCCAGCGGAAGGGAGGCGCTGTAATAAACGGTTGGGGAGACCTTTTTGCGGGAGAAATACAGCTCTTGAGTGCCAGTGCTGGCTGGGGAGTCAGTCACTGCCAGACCGGTCAAATAGGCTTTGCCCTTGCCACGGAAATTAGGGGTGATTTCGATGCTAGTGAACAGCTTCTGGCCTTGGTCGTTCAGCCACAGCAATTGATCGTTAGGCTTGAGCTGTGCCTCAAGTGCGACCTGGCCGGGTTCCAGATCCTCGTCATCCTCCACCAGGCGCACGGCGTAAACCGTCCCGTGGGATCCATAGCCACGCTCGTGCTCACACCAGATCACTGCCGTGTAGAAAGACGGCTTGTAGGTCTCGGCGATGTCGCGCAGTTCCTGGGGCAGAATCTCGCGGTTATCAGCGGTGGTGCCGCTGGTGGCGACACGTTTCCAGAAAGAAACAAGGGAACGGGGCATTGGCGTTTCTGCGCTCAATCGGTGGTTTGAGTCGCCACGATAGGGAGCCAGGCACCACCAAACAAACGCTTTGCTTTCGCCTTTCTCCTATTTTCACGATCTAGGAGATTCGCGGAATTTAACACCGCGTTTTCGGTGTTTTCGCCGCATAGACTGCGGCCCATGCTCTATTCAATCGAAGTTAAAGAAGCCGCAAAACGTCTCTATTTGCGTCGGTGTAAGCCGAAAGAGATTCAGGCTCAGCTCAAGCTGCCGAACATCCGAATTGTCTATTACTGGATCGCCAAGGGCGGCTGGGACGAGATGCTGTCGGATGAAGAACCGCTGACGGCGGTCAGCCGGCGTCTGACCCTTATTCTTGAGAAACAGACCACGCTCACCAAAGGCGAACTGGACGAACTCGACCGATTGACCACCGTCCGCGATCGGCTGCTGAAACAGTCGAATAAGCCTGCCCAGGTTGCGGCAGGTGACGCGCCGTCGCACGATCAAGGCGAGCGCCAGGACAAGCGCCGGGAGCGTGGCGAACGGGGCGGCAGGAAGCGTGAAAAGAAGATCAAGAATGACGTTTCGGGGCTTACCGAAGTCGACTTTCTGGATAAGTTCATCAGCAAGATGTATGGCTATCAGAAGGAATTGTTTGAAGCCAAGCAGAACCCCCTGACGCGCCGGATCCGCAACATCCTGAAAAGTCGGCAGGTGGGTTTGACCTACTACTTCGCCGGCGAAGCGTTCATGGATGCGGTGCTGACCGGGGACAATCAAATGTTCCTATCCGCCAGCCGATCGCAATCGGAGATTTTCCGTAGCTACATCATCCAGTTCGCCCAGCAGTGGTTTGGATTGGAACTGACCGGCAACCCTATTGTGCTGAGCAACGGCGCCGAACTGAGGTTCCTCAGTACCAACAGCAGCACCGCCCAGGGGCACCACGGTCACGTCTACATCGACGAATATTTCTGGATTCGCGACTTCGAAAAGCTCAGCACTGTGGCCAGTGCTATGGGCACCCACAAGAAGTGGCGCAAGACGTATTTCTCTACTCCGAGCGCGGTAACGCATCAGGCCTATCCGTTCTGGACTGGTGAGACCTTCCGCAACAGCAAGCGCAAGGCAGCGAAGAATCCTTGGCCAAGTGAAAAGGAAATTGCTGCGGGCGCGCTGTGCCCGGATGGCCAGTGGCGCAAGATCATCACCATCGAGGACGCTATTGCCGGCGGCTGCGATCTGTTCGATCTGGAGCAGTTGCAACTCGAGTACGACGCGGACAAATTCCAGCAACTGTTTTACTGCAAATTCATCGACAGCACCCAAGGGGTGTTCGCACTGGCCGACTTGGAACGGTGCTACTCCGATCTGTCGTTGTGGACGGACTTCGAACCCGAGGACGATCGACCCTACGGAAACAGTCCGGTATGGATCGGCTACGACCCGAGTCGAACGCGAGACGACGCAACCTGTGTTGTCCTGGCTCCACCATTAGAGCCGGGGGCCAAGTTCCGGATACTGGAAAAGCACAGTTGGCGTGGGCATTCGTTCACCTTCCAGGCAGCGCAAATCAAAAAGCTCACGGAGCGTTTCAACGTCCAGCACATCGGCATCGACACCACCGGTATCGGCTACGGGGTGTTTGACCTGGTGCGCGACTTCTACCCGCGTGCGACCTCAATTCACTACAGCCTTGAAACCAAAAACAGCCTGGTACTGAAAGCCCAGGACACGATCCAAGGCAGTCGAATCGAATGGGACGCCGGTTGGAACGACATCGCACAGGCCTTCTTGACCATCAAACGCGGTGCAACCAGCAGCGGCCAGATCACCTACAGCGCCTCTCGCACCGACGCGACAGGTCACGCAGACATTGCCTGGGCAATCATGCACGCGCTGGCTCACGAACCTCTCAACACCAATAAGCAGCGGCGTAGCTCCTACACACTCAGCGGAACAGGTACACATGGGCAAGCGAAGAAACCAGCAAACCGTCAATCCACCACGCGAGCGAGCGCGGGCGTTTTCGTTCGGCGCTCCCGAGCAGGTGCTGACCGAAAACATCGGGCAATACCTGGGCACGTTTGCCAGCCACGACGGCCGTATTTACACGCCGCCAGTGTCGCGCCAGGGGCTGGCGAAGTTGTTGCGCGCCAACGCACACCACGGCGCCATTCCCGGGTTCAAGCGCAACCTGCTGCTGCGTGAGTTCATCGCCTCGCCCGGGTGCAGCATTCAAACCATGAGTCGCGCAGGGCTGGATTTCATGGTGTTCGGAGAGGCTTACTTCCTTCGAAACTGCAATGTGTTCGGCGAGGTGCTGGAAATGGATCACCTGCCGGCGATCAACATGCGGGTGAAAGTGGATGGTGGTTTCGTGATGCTCTTGCCGGACGGCAAGGAGGTGGAGTTTGACCAGGATGAGGTCGAGCATGTCCTGAACTACGACGTAGAACAGAACGTCTATGGGGTACCCGATTACCTTGGCGGTATGCAGGCACTGTTGCTCAACGAGGCGGCGACATTGTTTCGCCGGCGCTATTACAGCAACGGTGCCCACGCGGGCTACATCTTCTACACCAACGACCCGAATCTGACCGAGGATGACGAAAATGAGCTGCGCGCGCAGATCAGCGCGAGCAAGGGGGTGGGTAACTTCAGGTCGATGTTCGTGAACATCCCAGGCGGTACCGAAAAGGCGATACAAATCATCCCCGTGGGTGACTTCCAGGCGAAAGATGAGCTGGAAAAGGTGAAGAACATCACCCGTAATGACGTGATTGCTGCCTGGCGTATGAACCCGGCGCTGGCAGGCATTATTCCGGAGAACAGCGGAGGGTTTGGTGACATCGAAAAGATCGATCGCGTGTACACCAACAACGAGATTCGTCCGATCTGCCAGCTGTTCGATCAGTTGAACGGTTCACTGCGAGCCGATCGGCATATCGGATGGCGCGACCCAATTGAGTCAGCTCCAGCAGTTTGAGGTTGCTTCACGTAGAATAGTGTATGTACATACACCATTGGGAAGGGGCGCAATGCGGATCATCTGTAGAGATTGTGGGGGTAAGGCTCGTATTGGTTCACGTGAAAACATGAATCTGGAATATGCGAAGCTGTATTGCCAGTGTCTCAACCCGCGCTGCGGACATACGTTCGTGATGAGCCTTACCTATTCACACCCTTTGCGTCCATCTGCTCAGTCAGTCGACCAGTTGATATTTGACCGACTACGGGCGATGCCGATTGCTCAGCAGCAGCAGTTATTCGATCAACTTAGTTCATTACCTGCCTGATTAAACAATTCCCCCAATTCTTTCGAACACTCCAGTAATCGGCCATGACTCCAAGTCATGGTCGCTACTACACCGCCGCTTTCCTCTTCGTTCAGTGGTCGAGCGCCAACTGATACGCTTAACGACATTATTACTTTTGCGATTTCTTCTAATACGTCTCTTGTGTGGATGATTACGCGCTCGTCCATTACTTCGGCTCCATGCTGGGCGGATCAATTGCGGCGCACTTTACGAATTTAAAAAATAGATTGTCAAATAGTATTTTGGAGGCTTTTTCAACTATGTGATCAACCAAAAAGCTCACGCCTCGCCAATCTTGATCGTCCTGGAAGCCAAGAAGAGCGGGGTTTTGTGTGACATTGCAAAATGCCATTAGTTCAAATTCGCATGCATGATTTTATAAATTCATGCATGCGAGACTACTTGAGTTCAGATGCTTCTATTCGCTTCTGTGTCAGTGTTTATTAGTTGAGATTGGCGGTTGTCGGATTTGTATAGCTAAACTTTTGCGGTGTTTTTACGTAATTCGATTTTTTGTGCTGGTAGGTTCTACACGCTGGATCTGCATGAAAGTATGTTTTCATGTATGTCAAGAAACAACAGTAGTGGCGCCCGGTTTAGATCTTTGAGGTAAAGAAAAAGGGCGCCTAAGCGCCCTTGTGAATTTGCAGGTCAGTGTGTTTTAGCCGCTAAAATTATTACGGCTTATTACGATGAATGGGCAACATTACAACGCCATAGCGGCGATGCCCTTGCGGATCCTCGAACGCAGCTACGACAAGACCAGGTGGCAAGCGGATATGTGCAACACCGTTCCCCGTGTCGTGGTGGAGCAGGGTAGTGGCTTCCACCAGATGAAAGTCGGTAGGCAGCTCAGCCTGTTTTCGCGCGTTGTCGTAATCGGCCTCGCTGACTGCAATGATTTGACCATCTATCAGCATGACGAAGCCTCCAAGGCGCTTATGCGCTTGAGTAATTGGCTAATCAACTGGCTTTGCCGTTGCGCCAGCTCTTCAAAAGCGAGCGATTGCTGTAGGCGAGAGATGATTTCACCGTTCATGCTTCGATTATTGGTTCGGGCGATCGCAGCAATTTGCGGGCGCAAGCCTTCGGGTAGACGAACCACGAACTTGTCTTGTTCGCGAGAATCACTCATTTGACGGTTCCTTTCTGTACTTGTGTGGTCGATTTTGCGAGTAGCTGTGCAACAACATCAGCGTCACGGTCGGAGAGGTCGCCAAGGCTGTGTGCCATTGCTGTAAGGCTTTCAAGCCGCTGCCGGGCGTCAGGGGTCTTGTGAATCACATACCCGATGAGGGCCGCGCCGATAACCGCGGTAGCCAGCAATGGGCGAGGGGGTTTAAAGGTGCTGCAGCGTTGCTCCAGCGTTGTGATAGCCTTGCTTCCACTGCTGCTTGGGTGCTGTGCTTGCATGGTGTTGCTCCTCTTGTGGTGGTTGGTGTCGGGGAGGTGCGAACTCCTCGACACCGTCTTTCTCACACCTGCCGCAACTGGCTGGCCGTGAATACCGGGCGCTGTTCACAGCGCACGTCAAACAATCCCAGGTCATGCCCATCTACGTCGCGCATATGCACGACCGTGACGAACGTCGGCGTGTCCTCCGGGTGATCCCTCCAATGAGCGGCCGCTGCCAGCTCGGCCAATTCTTCCGGGGTGCGTTGATCGACGTAGCTGGTCGGTAACGGCAGCTCGCCCGGCAGGTTGTTGGCCACGTAGCGAATAATCACGGCTGTCTCCTCCTTAAGCCTGGCGCACCAGGTGAACCACGAAGTCAGATGGGATCCCCGAGTGGATTCCCTGCGCTTCTAGATCCATCGCGGCTTTGATTTGAAACTGCGTGCAGTCGTCAGCCAGGAATTGCTTGTCGCCGGCCATGGCTCTGGCCGCGATTTGATTCACGAAGTACGGCGTTGTGCACTGTTCGCCAACGAGGATTGGCGCCTCGATCCCTTGTTGTTTCAGTTCGGCTTGAATGGCGCGAAGGCGGGTTGTTTTGCCCGAGGCCTGCGCGCCGGTGATGACTTGTACTTGCATGGTGTTGCTCCTTGTTTCCGCTGGTTGAGTCAGGCGGCGCCTGAAGAAATGTCGCGTGTGCCCCGAGGTACCCCGGAACATCCGGAACAATTAAAAGTTGCTGATCGCGAACCCACGGTTTTCGGGGCTTTCGGCTCGGATCTGAGGTGGAACGGTTACCCGGAACATTGCGGAACAGCTTTTTCGCAAAAAGTGCTGTATCCCTTGCTGCACAAGGCTTTGCGGGTTGTTCCGGCAAACGCCTATGGCGGAACACTTCTGGAACAGCGATTGGAAAGTTGTTCCGGTGTGTTCCGGTTTGTTCCGGTCGGTGATGCTGAGGTGATGCCGGTTATCTATCTGTTTTTTATAGATATTTTTCTTATAGATATTTATGTTCCAGATGTTCCGCCCAGTCAGTGGCCACACACGCATTTGTCCAAAACTAGGGGTCTCCCCCCATGCACCAAGTTTTACCCCCACGACGTTTTTCACGGCTTGCTCCCCTTCCGGAACAGCCAGCAGTTCAGCGAGCGTTTCTCGATTACCGATCGGACTTTGCGGGTCTCAATGAAGGTGTGTGTGGTGCTCAGCGGCAAAGCTCTGTGCAGTTGGGTAGCGTGAATGACTTCTTGGCCGGCCAAACGGCAAGCGTTGTGGAAGTGTTCGATGTTGATCGCGATCAGATCTTTGTCGGCGCTGTGATTGAGCGTTTCCTGCGTGACTTCGCGATCCCCATCCTTGTCGCTGATGAACATCGTCCGCTCGTTCAGATAGTGATAGATCTGCCAGAAGCGACCCGCAGTTGGGTTCTCGGTGCTGACACGTTGCTGGCGATCAAGGGCACGGCGTTCGATGTGCTTGATTAGTTGATCCAGGGTGTCGTCGCTCCACTCGGGAAACAGCGCTTGGGTAGCTTTGGCTGCTGCCATCATCTGCGCATGACACAGCACAATCCGCTGATGCTGGAGTGCCGCATTGGCTTGTAGGCGTTGTTCGTACTCCGCAAAGGCATCGAAGTAGCGCTGAAGCCATTCCGATTCTTGGCTGATGCAATGACCTAGGTAGCCCGCCAAGTGCTCTACCGGAAGACTATTCAGGCGTACGGCCAAAACCTTCAATGCTGGGGTGTGGTGTGCCCTGGTTGCGTGGTAGTGACTGATACGGGTAAGGATCGGCTCCGAGCCTTCCACACTGGCGTTCTGTGCGATGCACAGCGCGGCGAGGAAGACCAGGCTATCGGTATCGTTGCTCGAAGATTTCACGCCTACCGTTCGCAACGTAGCGTTGTGGTCGAACAACTGTTTCCAGATTTCCCAGTTGTACTGACTGACCACCGTGCGGCCTTGAGCGTCCACGGACTGACTGTCCGACTCGATCAACACCACCGGCAGATTGCTGACTTGGGACAGGGCGCGGGTCAAACCGATCGCACTGGCGCCGGTACTGTTGGGCTTGATGCCCTCAAAATTGGAACGGCCAAACAGGCGCCACAGAAACCTTAGCAAGCTGGATTTGCCGGCACCGGCGTCACCGGTCAGCTCCAGAAAAGGCCATGACTCTTGCTTGCTGCGGATCTGCTGCACAAACAGCGTTGCTGTCCACCACGATAGCGCCGCTAGACCATTCAAATGGTGCACGGCAAGAAAGTCGGAAAACCAGCTCGGGTCGAACGGATTACCGCGCACGATCACCAGGCTGTTCAGTGAGGTTTTCAGGCCTGTCTTACCGACCTCCAGATATCCGTGATCGTTGGCCAGGTATTCGCGGCCTTTGTGGTAGCCGAATTTCTGATAGCAGTAGGTCTTGCTCGCCGCGTCATAACCAACGAACGGCAGCGATCGGACGGTAAGTGCATTGTCCAGCCACTTACTGCGGAGCATGGCCAACACCTTTTCACCGCCTTCGAAGTTGCCGCCCGGTGTGCGTTCCAAAAGAGATTTGGCAAAGCTGCGAGGGTCGCCAATGGAGTTCGGCGCTAGCGGCTCCTTGCAGTTCTGGGCAGCGTTAGGGAAGTTGAATTGAAAAAAGAACTGCTGGTCACCGGTGATTGCATCGCGCTGGATGTACTCAAAATGCGGAACGCAGTTGGCCACCTGCTTCATGTCGCAATGCTTTTCGAACTTCGGCCAGTGGCCGTTCACGTTATCGCCGTCCAGATCCTTGTTCAGTTCGTCGGTGTTGATCTTGGCGGAGTAGAGACGATTCTGAAATTCGACCAAGAAGAAGCTACGCGGCCGCTTGAGGTAAAGAAGAAACGCCTTTTTGGCGGCGCTGACCGCCACGAACAAGCGGCCCTGGTAGCAGGCTTCCCGCATGAAGTCGTCATTCAGTTGGCCATCGCGGTAAACGTCGTCCCAATCGCGATCCGCGCCGGCGAGCGCTACCCATGCCTTTTCGTCTTTGGCGTGCAGCTGACTGCGGTATTTCGGGATGACTGAGTGACCGGCTGCGTCATCGTCCAAGGCAATGACCCAGCGGACTTTCTTACCCTTGTGTTCCTCGACGAGATTCCACGGGAAGTTATTGGCTGATATCGAGGCGACGGCCTTGTAGCCGGCAAGGAATAAGGCGATCGCGTGGAAAATGCCTTCAACGATATATACGGTATCGCTTGGCTCGATGGTCATTCCTGGCGGCGCCCAGCATCCGCCCTTGTAGTCCATCCCCTTTTTGATCCCTGCCTTGTCTCCCCCGTTTGCCTTGACCATGGTGACGTCAATGATGCGTTCCCAGTGACCATTGCAAAGCGGAAACCGGACAGTGTCAGCCCATTGGCCGTCCTTCATCGGACGGCGGCCTTGTTCGTACCAGCCTTTCATCTTGCTGATATCAAAGCCGCGATTACGCTGTAGATAGGCGTCGGCCGTCGCGTTTGGATTCAGCTCGGAACGAGGGAACCGCTCACTGAGGTTTTCGAACAGGTGGCTGTAGCGTTCCCGGGTTTTTTCCTCGAACTGGCATTGGTTCAAGCGGTTGCACTTCAGCTGATATGGCTGCTTTCGAGCGATGTACAGGGTGCGTTCCCCGCACCCTGGACAAACACCTTTCTGAAAGTAGGTGGTGCCGATGTCTTTGAAGTCCAGGTCATTGTCATGCTCCAGGGCTTCGACCACTTCCAAGCGGTAGATATCTTCGAATTGCATTCCCCAGCCCCTCAGCGCTTGGCCGATGCGGACATGACGCGCTCGGCCTGCTGAGCCGCTTCAATAGCCAAGGCGAGCATGTTGATCAGCACCGCTTCTTTCGAACCTTCGGCCTTTTCACGAATGAGGATCCGGCCGCGCTCGATGTCGTTTCGGATTGCTCGTTCCGACTGGCCGGAGCGCCGGGCCAGCTCCCTGACAGTGGTGTAGGGCGTGTCGATAGTGATCTGCATTTGATAAGCTCCGTGGGTATATATGCAGCAGATATGTATCTGCATCCACAGAATATGTATGTACATACACAAAATCAAGGGGTCATCATGGATTTAGGAAGCAAGCTCAAGGAAGTGCGGCTGACGGAGCGACTGACACAGTCCGAAATCTGTGAATTGACTGGCGTAAAAATCGAGACGTGGAAGGGTTACGAATACGGGCGCAGCAAGTCTGTCAGCTCGATTGAGCTGCTGAAGGTCACCATGCACCCCCGGTTCAAGAAATACGCGCTCTGGTTGGTGACTGATGAGGTCGCGCCTGAAGCGGGCCAGATAAGTCCCGTGATCGGCCAGTGATGGCAGGTGCAAGAACATGCCGATAAAAAAGCTTGCTGACGGCCGCTATGAAGTGGACTGCCGCCCCGATGGCAGCTACGGCTATCGAACCCGGAGAATTTTCCCTACCAAAAATGAAGCGACTCACTATCACAACAGAGTGATGGGGGAGGCAGCTGCTGGGCGGGTGACGAAGCCCGCGAAGCACGACGGTAGAAGCATGCTAGATCTGGTCAATCGTTGGTATGTCGTCCACGGACAGAACCTGAAAACAGGCAAGCAACGCCTGGCGCTGTTGATCAGCATGGTCAATCGGATGGGGAACCCGAAAGCGCACAAGTTCACGTCAGCCCACTTTGCGCAGTACCGCGCGGAGCGTGCCGAGGGGAAACATTCCAGAACGACGCCAGGCACTGGCTACTCCAAGGACGGCGGGGATCCGAAGCCCATCAGCGCGAACATGCTGAATCATGAGCTAACGTACCTACGTGCCGTATTCAACGAGCTGGCCAGGCTGGGGGAATGGGACGCCGACAACCCACTGGGCAAAGTGCGCAAACTCAAGTTCGACGAAACGGAGATGGCCTACCTGCTGAGCGAGCAAATTCAGCAGTTGTTGGGCGACCTGGCTACGCGGGATTCAGACGCCGGGTTGATCGCTGAAGTGTGTCTGGCCACCGGTGCCAGGTGGGGCGAAGCGGAGAAGCTACAACCGCGCCAGGTGCGTAATCAGATGGTGCATTACAGTCGCACCAAATCCAGCAAGAACCGGTCTGTGCCCATCTCGAAACGGCTTGAGGAGCGTTTGAAAGCTGCTCTGCCTTTCAGACCTTGCGCCATCACCTTTCGGCGTAGTGTGGAAGCGATCGGATTAGAGCTGCCTGATGGTCAGATGACGCACGTACTGCGACACACCTTCGCATCCCATTACATGATGAATGGCGGGGATATTCTGACGCTTCAAAAAGTGCTGGGGCATGCGACGTTGGCCATGACTCAAAAGTACGCTCACTTCAGTCCTGGACACTTGGCCGAGGTCGTCAATCTGAATCCGCTGGCCAGCCTCATGGAAGCGAAACCGGTGGTTGCCGAAGTGGCGTAACCGTCCGTCCAAACCCGAATTGGACGAATCTTGGACGGAGCGCACTTTGTACTATCCAGCCGAGTCAAATTTTCAGATGCCAGAAACGACGAAAGCCACGTAATACGTGGCTTTCAAAGTGGTGGGCCCACACGGACTTGAACCGTGGACCAAAGGATTATGAGTCCTCTGCTCTAACCAACTGAGCTATAGGCCCTCAGTAGGCCGCGGATTATAGCGACGGTTTCTCGGCTGTGCTATCCGAAAAATCTGATACGGCTATGCGAAGAAACGTCGCGGCAAATTCCTCGGGTGGGAGCGGCAGGCTGACGATGTAGCCCTGGATCTGTTCGCAGCCCTCAGCGGCGAGGAATTGTTGCTGGGCCTGGGTTTCCACGCCTTCGGCGATCACGGTGAATTGCATGCTGCGGCCCAGGGCAATGATGGCGCGCACGATTGCCGCGTCGTGCGGGTCATCGGGCAGGCCACGGACGAAAGACTGGTCGATCTTGAGAATGTCCAGCGGCAGGCGCTTGAGGTAACTCAGCGAGGAATAACCGGTGCCGAAGTCGTC
>Ga0213822_1000657_pt1 | contig 25095 bp, 28 predicted proteins | sample MC6MC0908MG_FD_179872 | JGI IMG/M metagenome (GOLD analysis project Ga0213822, IMG submission 179872) | Enriched soil aggregate microbial communities from Iowa State University, Ames, United States - MC6-MC0908-MG | ecosystem: Environmental > Terrestrial > Soil > Unclassified | place: USA: Iowa...
ATAGCATCGCTGCTGGTCCTACCACTCTGGGCGACCTGTTGCGTGCACAAATGGAAAAACAGAACTGAGTTCTGTCAAACCATAGAAAAAGGGCGACTTCGGTCGCCCTTTTTTGTGTCTGCGATATATCTGGATTCGGTCCCGCGGCCGCAAACGCGATCTGATGCTGCGGTCTTTCAGATTCGTTGTGAAACCAATCCCTTCACCAAGCGGTCTCTTTTGTTAAGCAGATCAATCATCTATTCAAGGCTGATCGAGTCTCTTGCCCTAAGGATGCGAATGAACAAAATACTCCTGGTAATGATGCTGCTGGCGTTGGCGGGGTGTGCCACAAGCGCCAAGACGCATGCAGTGCGCGGTGTTAGCGGCATCGAGATTGATTGCTCTGGGTTGGGTTCCGGCTGGGAGAAGTGCCATAAGAGGGCGGCAAGAGAGTGTAAAGGTGCAGGCTATAAGGTGATTACCCGATCGGATGATGCGAAGGATGAAGACCAGTACCCTTTTGGTTTCAATCCGGCAGGCTATTTGACTCGGACGATGTTGGTCATTTGTCGCTGAGTGTGTCTGAGTGCAGTGCATGAGCAGGAATGGGGTGATTGCGGCTTCGCGAAGATATGTCAATACTTGGGCTGTTCAAAATCCTCCGGTCATGCTAAAACCCTTTGAAGCGATTTTCCTAGCTGCTTGAAAAAGAAGGGAAAAATATGACGAAGTCGGAGTTGATCGAACGAATTGTCACCCATCAAGGGCTGCTCTCATCCAAAGATGTGGAGCTGGCTATCAAGACCATGCTTGAGCAAATGTCCCAATGCCTGGCCACTGGTGATCGAATCGAGATCCGTGGTTTTGGCAGTTTCTCCTTGCACTATCGCGCGCCGCGGGTGGGACGGAATCCTAAGACTGGGCAGTCTGTCAGTTTGGACGGAAAATTTGTGCCGCATTTCAAGCCGGGGAAAGAGCTTCGCGATCGGGTAAATGAAGAGGAGGAGGGGGCTTGAGGGTTGTCAGGCAGGGAGTGGGTCATGAGTAATCTGAAACGTATTTTTTGGGCAGTGTTCATACTGCTGGTGGTTCTTGTTGTTCTTGCATTCGTTTTGGAGAACCGGCAACTGGTTCCCTTGTCATTTCTGGGCTGGAACGGGCCTCAACTACCTGTATCGATGATCGCCATTGTTGCACTACTGGTTGGTATGCTCATTGGCCCTCTGCTGAGTTGGTTGGTCGGGCGTATGACGCGGGCTTCACGAAAACAGTCTGGATAATTCGCTCGTCGATTACGGATCATTCAGAGTCGGTCCGCCTTTATCGGTTAGTAAATCCCCCATTAACCTGTAAAATGCGAAGCTTGACTGGCGATGGCGTAGGCCTTTTCCAGTCAAAGTAAAGCATCGTCTGAGCGATGTTTTTTATTCATGGATCAGACAGCGCTCGGTGGGCAGCCTGTCGTCAGCTCAAGGGTATGGTTTCGCGTGAAAATTCTAGTAACCGGCGGTGCGGGGTTCATAGGCTCTGCAGTCATCCGTCATATTATTTCCAACACGATGGATTCCGTTGTTAACCTTGACAAGCTAACGTACGCGGGTAATCTCGAATCGCTGATCGAGGTCAGCCAGAATTCACGGTATGCCTTCGAGCGTGTGGATATTTGCGATCGTGTAGAAGTCGATAGGGTGCTGCGCATACATCAGCCGGATGCAATTATGCACCTGGCCGCAGAGTCCCATGTAGATCGCTCGATTTCTGGACCGTCTGAGTTTGTTCAAACCAACATCATCGGCACTTACACACTTCTGGAAGCTGCGCGTCAATATTGGGGCGCGCTGGATGAGTCGCGTAAGTCTATCTTCCGCTTCCACCATATTTCCACGGATGAGGTGTACGGCGACCTTGAAGGTCCCGAAGACCTGTTCACTGAAACCACGCCTTATCAGCCAAGCTCACCGTATTCCGCCAGCAAGGCCAGTTCTGATCACTTGGTGCGTGCCTGGGCTCGTACATATGGCTTGCCAACCCTGGTGACCAATTGCTCAAACAACTACGGTCCGTATCATTTTCCTGAAAAGTTGATTCCGCTGATTATCCTCAATGCGCTGGAAGGCAAGCCTCTGCCCGTATATGGCAAAGGTAACCAGGTGCGCGACTGGCTCTATGTCGAGGATCACGCCCGTGCCCTGTACAAGGTCGTGACCGAGGGCGTTATCGGCGAGACGTACAACATCGGCGGTCATAACGAAAAGCAAAACATCGAGGTGGTTAACACCTTGTGTGCGCTGCTTGATGAGCTGCGTCCAGACTCTGCCTATCGTCCACATGCAAGCCTAATCACCTATGTGGAGGATCGCCCAGGACACGATCAGCGTTATGCGATAGATGCTGGCAAAATTCAGCGGGAGTTAGGCTGGACGCCGAAGGAAACGTTTGAGAGTGGCATCCGCAAGACGGTCGAGTGGTATCTGGACAACGCGGAATGGGTTGCTCACGTGAAGAGCGGTAGCTATCAGCAGTGGATCGACGAGAACTACACGAATCGTCCGAGCGAGGCATGAGAATACTTCTGCTGGGAAAAAACGGCCAGGTGGGGTGGGAGCTGCAGCGTTCTCTTGCGCCTCTCGGTGAGCTCATTGCCTTGGATCGTAATGCGGTTGGCGGTATGTGCGGTGACCTGACTAATCTCGATGCGATACGCTCGACCATCAGATTGGCTAGACCAGACATCATAGTGAATGCCGCTGCCTACAATCTTGTCGATAAAGCCGAGTCTGATTCGGAGGTGGCTGAACTTGTAAACCATGAAGCTGTACGCGTGTTGGCCGAAGAGGCTGCATCGGCCGGGGCCTGGTTAGTTCATTATTCAACCGATTACGTTTTTGATGGGGCAGGGCTGGCTCCCTGGTGTGAAACCGATATTGCGGTGCCGTTGAATCGTTACGGCATGAGCAAGCTGGCTGGTGAGCGGGCGATCCAGGCGTCAGGCTGTAAATATATTATCTTCCGAACAAGCTGGGTCTATAGTTCACGTGGAAACAATTTTGCCAAAACCATGCTCAGGTTAGGCAGGGAGCGTGAAACCCTAAACGTCATCGCAGATCAAATCGGTGCGCCGACTGGCGCTGATCTGATTGCGGACGTTACAGCGCTGGCGCTTCAGCAGCTGTTGCGCCATCCGGAACTCGCGGGACTCTACCATTTGACAGCGGGTGGCGAAGTATCCTGGTATGGCTATGCATGTCATGTAATTGAATTTGCGAAGGCTAACGGATACGAGATGAAGGTGAAGACCATTAGCCCGATGGAGGCGCTTGCATATCCAGCTCCGGCTCGTCGTCCCTTAAACTCACGCTTAAGCACTCAAAAGCTGCGCAGCAATTTTTCATTACACTTGCCGGATTGGCAAAGTGGCGTAACCCGAATGCTAAGGGAAGTTCTTGATAAATGACCACGATCAATCGTAAAGGCATCATCCTCGCTGGCGGCTCGGGCACTCGTCTGCACCCGTTGACTCTTGGTGTTTCCAAGCAAATGTTGCCTATCTACGACAAACCGATGATCTTCTATCCGTTGTCCGTATTGATGCTTGCTGGGATGCGTGAAATCCTAGTTATCTCTACACCTGAGGATTTGCCCTGTTTTCGTAAGCTGCTAGGTGATGGCAGCCAGTACGGCATTAAATTGACCTATGCAGAGCAACCAAGGCCTGATGGCCTTGCGCAAGCTTTCATTATTGGTGAAGAGTTTATTGGCAAAGATCCTTGCTGCCTCATTCTGGGTGACAATATTTTCTATGGTCAGCACTTTTCGGATAACTTGCGCTCAGCCAGCAATACGGTAGAAGGCGCTACAGTGTTCGGATATCACGTATCCGATCCGGAGCGTTTCGGCGTTGTTGAGTTTGACTCAACCGGCAAAGCCTTGAGTATTGAGGAAAAGCCGCTTAAGCCCAAGTCCAATTATGCGGTCACGGGTTTGTATTTCTATGATAACAACGTTGTTGAAATAGCCAAAAACATCAAACCTTCTGAACGTGGCGAGTTGGAAATTACTGATGTCAACCGTGCTTATCTTGAAAAAAACGCGCTAAATGTTGAGATGCTTGGGCGTGGTTTCGCTTGGTTGGACACGGGGACGCATGATTCGCTCCTGGAGGCGAGTCATTTCGTGCACACAATCGAACAGCGACAGGGGCTTAAAGTTGCTTGCTTGGAAGAGATTGCTTACCACAATGACTGGATCACCGATAAGCAATTAGAGGCTCAAGCTGATGCCCTTAAGAAAACGGGCTACGGTCGGTATTTGAGAAAGTTATTGGACTCTCCTATCCAGTGATTTTGAGGCGCCGTTTTTCGAGCAGCGGCGTACAACCGATTAAAGCAGGAATGGCATGCCCGTAAAATACCCAAAGGTTGCAGTTCTGCTGGCTGCCTATAATGGAATGCAATGGATTGAGGAACAGCTTGATTCTATCCTTGCTCAAGTAGCGGTTGAGGTTACTCTTTTTATCAGTATTGATCCCTCAATCGATGACACGGAGGCTTGGTGCAGGGGGTATGCGGGCTCCCATCAGGGAGTTGTAGTGCTTCCCGATGTCGGAAAGTTTGGTGGCGCCTCACGTAACTTTTTTCGCCTCCTGCGCGATGTCGACATTGAGGGCTACGACTTCATCGGCTTCGCAGATCAGGACGATATATGGGAGCCGAATAAGTTGCAACGGGCTGTCCAATGCTTGCATCTCAAGGATGTAGATGCGTATTCCAGTAATGTTGTGGCATTTTGGCCGGACGGTAGAACCGTTTTGTTGAATAAGGCACAGCCTCAGGTGAAATGGGACTACTTATTTGAGGCTGCCGGACCGGGCTGTACGTATGTAATGAGAAATCGGCTGGCTATGTCGTTGAAATTTTCAATGCTCGATCACTGGACCGAGTTACAAAGCGTCAGCCTGCACGACTGGTATTTTTATGCTTTCGCACGTAGTCACAATTATCATTGGTACATAGATCCAGTTCCATCCATGCGCTATCGCCAGCACGAGAACAACCAGGTTGGCGCGAATAGTGGCCTATGGGCGCTTATGGCTCGTTATAAAATCATTCGTGATGGATGGTGGCTTGGTCAGGTTCGGTTGATAGCGGCTCTGGCAAGCCCCAGCCCAGAATCTTTACCTTTTCGGGATTTGAATTTCAGCCGTATACAGCTGATCAAGTTATCCCTTAAGGCTTGGCAGTGTCGACGGCGTTTGCGGGATAAACTTCTGTTTTTTTCGATTTGTTGGATAACCGCGATGACATGGGGCAGCGCTAAGTGACCTCTTTAAAAGTCCTTGTCACAGGCGCCAGTGGGTTCGTGGGAAAGGCTCTAGTCTTTCATTTGCTTGGAGACAAACGATTCACTCCAGTCGCTGCCATGCGTGACAGCGCGAGACTGAGGGCTCCCTGCTCGGTAGTTGAGTATGACTTGGATGCCCCGACAGAATTGCCTGGTCTCACGGATATCCATGTGGTCGTGCATGCTGCAGCGCGCGTTCACGTGATTAACGAAAAATCCGTTGATGCTCTTGGTGAATTCCGCCGGGTAAACGTGTTAGGTACTTTAAATCTCGCAAGACGAGCGGCTGAGTCTGGCGTCAAACGCTTTATCTTCATTAGCTCAATCAAGGTCAATGGGGAAAGCACGCCGCCCGGAAAGCCTTTTACGGCTGACGATATCCCGGCTCCAGTGGATCCTTATAGCGTATCCAAGCACGAGGCTGAGGAGGGATTAAGGCGTCTTGCTGATGAAACCGGTATGGAAGTGGTGATTATTCGCCCTCCACTTATTTATGGTCCGGGTGTCAAAGCCAACTTTCTGAGTATGTTGCGCTGGCTTGATAGGGGGTTCCCCCTGCCACTTGGAGCTATCCGTAACCAGCGTAGTCTGGTGGCGATTGAAAACTTCTTGGACCTGATCACGGTTTGCATTACTTGTCCGGCGGCGGCCAATCAGACTTTCCTGGTCAGTGACGGCGAGGATCTTTCAACCACTCAATTGCTGCATTATTTGGCTGATGCGCTAAATAGCAAATGTCGGATATTGCCTGTCCCCCAAGAGGTGCTGAGGTTTGCATTGAGGGTCTTAGGACAAGAGAAGATCGCCCAACGCTTATGCGGATCCCTTCAGGTGGACATCAGTCATACACGTGAGCGTCTGGGATGGACTCCTCCTGTTGACATGAAAACCGCGATACTTCAAACCGTGCACCATTATCAGAATGAGCGGTCACCATGAATTTTGCCTGGTTGTTATTAGGTACATTTTTTTCAAGTTGGGGCCTGACGCTCGTTTTACGTCGATATGCATTGGCAAAGAATCTGATGGATGTGCCGAACGACCGTAGCTCCCATACGATGCCTACCCCGAGAGGAGGAGGGGTGGCTATAGTCTTATCGTTTGCTGTGGCATTGTTTCTGGTCATGAGCTTCGGCATGGCAACGCAACAGCAATTGTACGGTTTGCTGGGTTCGGGTTCGTTGATTGCCTTGGTGGGTTTTGCAGATGATCATGGACATATCGCTGCCAAATGGCGATTGTTTAGTCACTTTATCGCAGCATTTTGGGCGCTGTTCTGTCTGAACGGTCTCCCCTCCATCGTGATATTTGACGTTCCATTGAGTCTGGGATGGCTAGGCTCCCTTCTCGCAGCTATTTACATGGTATGGATGCTGAACCTTTATAACTTCATGGATGGTATCGATGGTTTGGCCAGTGCTCAGGCAGTAACGGTTTGCCTGGCAATGTCCGTGTTGTGCTGGTTCAGCGGTAACGTAGAACTGATTCCCCCTCTGTTGCTTCTGGCAGGCGCTGTCACTGGTTTTCTTTGCTGGAATTTTCCGCCCGCTCGAATATTTATGGGGGACGCCGGAAGTGGTTTTCTGGGAATCGTATTGGCGTACATGTCACTTGACGCCGCATGGGCCAATCCAAGGTTGCTGTGGTGCTGGTTGATTTTACTAGGCGTCTTCATAGTTGACGCGACTTGGACGCTCGCCAAAAGAACACTGCGAGGAGAAAAAATATATGAAGCACACCGTAGCCACGCTTATCAGAAAGCTGCCCGAATTTATTCAAGCCATAAAGTGGTCACCTTGGGGGTAGTTGTAATCAATGTGTGTTGGTTACTGCCGATCGCACTGATGGTGTCAGAAGGCTATCTTGACGGACTAGCCGCATTGGTCATCTCATATTTGCCTCTGATGGGGTTAAGTTGGTATTTCAGCGGGGTGAAGAGTGGTGTGGATGAAAATTAATATCATGTGGCCATCAGTGGCTGGGTCTGCCCGTTAAGACTCTCGAACTATCGCAAGTGTCCGGGAAGGTGTCTCAATACAGCCCGGGCTGGGGGCCTCAGTAAGCTGAATGTAAGAAAATTTTGACAAGTCGATGGCGGGCATTTCGAACGGTGGCAGGCTTCAATAAATACTAGCATACTGTTATCCTGCCGAGTCAGGGTTAGCTTCTGTTAGGCGTGTCGCCCCCTTCCGCCTGGCGATTTCGAGACCATTGGGATGGCCCGGTCCAGGCAGATCCTAGTCGCACGAAATTCGAAGTTCAGTTGTTTGCAAGGCAGGTGCTGAGGACCTAAAGCTGCAGCGTTACCTGCTGGGTGCGGTTAGTGGCTCTACGGCTGACCGTTTGTATTAGCTAGCTTTATAACTTGGGTGTCGGATAAGTACAGTGTTTATTAAATTTTTCAAAGAAATTTTCCAATATAAGCTGGTGTTGAAACAGCTGATTTGGCAGCAATTGACGATGCGGTACAGGCGCACTGCGTTGGGTTTTTTTTGGACCTTGTTAAACCCGCTATTGACGATGGTTGTAACGTCTGTTGTCTTCTCCATGATCATGCGCTGGCCGCTTAAGACGTTTGCGGTCTTTCTATTCTCTGGACTGGTACCTTATACACTTTTCTCTAATTGCCTATCGCAAGGTATGCAGGCGTTACTGAATAACGAGTCGCTGATCAAGAAAATATACATACCGCAACAAATATTCATCGTCTCGGTATCAGTCAGTCTGTTGGTAGATGCTGTATTCAGCACTATTTGCCTATTCATCATTGCTCTGGCAATTGGAGCGCCATTTACTCCGGCTCTGCTGATTCTTCCACTGAACTTCATTTTGCTTTTTGCTTTTGCGTTCGGGCTGGCGCTGGTATTGAGTATCGCGACTGTTTCATTTCGCGATTTACCCAATATAGTTTCGGTGCTGCTGCAAGCGCTTTACTATTTAACCCCAATCATTTACCCCATGTCATTCGTGCCCGATACTTACAAATGGTGGTTGTCGCTTAACCCGTTGACATTATTTGTTGAGATTTTCCGCTTGCCCCTTTATGAAGGTGGGATTGCCTCGCTGGAAGTCTATGGCCAAGTGTCGGTGCTAGCGCTATTCAGTATGCTTTTGGGTATCTATATATTCAAAAAGCATGATCGATACGTTGTCTTTAAATTGTGAATGATATGAATTCAAGTATCTCTATAAAAGAATTGACTCTAAATTTTCGCCTGTACCATGATAAGGGGCAGTCACTTAAGGAGTATTTTTCTGGGCTGCTGCGTCGAGGCGGAAATTCAAAATATAGCGAGTTTTGTGCATTGAAAAATCTCAATCTCGAGATCGTCCATGGCGATAGAGTTGGGATTGTAGGGCATAACGGAGCGGGTAAAAGCACGCTCCTAAAGGCTATTTGCGGTATATATCATCCGACGCACGGTACTGTGGAGGTCAATGGGCGTATTGCTCCACTTCTGGAGATTGGTGCCGGTTTCAATATTGAGCTAAGCGGTCGAGAAAATATCTATCTCAATGGAGCCATTCTCGGGTATAGCACAGCTATGCTAAAGAAAATTGAATCCGAAGTCGTCGAATTTACCGGGCTGGCTGACTTCATTGATACCCCTGTCAAGTATTACTCGACAGGAATGTATATGCGCTTGGCATTCGCTATAGCTACGGCTGTTCACCCGGACATACTCATTCTCGACGAGCTTTTTGCTGGCGGTGATGCCGAGTTTATCGATAAGGCGCTGGCGCGCATGCACGAATTTATTGATAAGTCGAGTATAATGGTGTTTGTATCGCATCAGCCAGAACTGCTGCGAAGGCTCTGTAATAGGGTGATTTGGATTGATCACGGTAGTATTGTCGCCGATGGCGAGCCGGATGTGGTTATAAACAATTACTTAGCAAAACGTTTGGGGTGATATTGTGGCAATTCAATTATTTGTTCCGAATTTCCGAGTAGATGAATGTCTGGAAGGGATTCGCGAGTGCCTTGAGAAAGGTTGGACTGGACTTGGGTTTAAGACTCTTGAAATTGAAGAGTCTTGGAAAAAATATACAGGCTTGCCAAATGCTCACTTTCTGAGCTCTAACACGGTAGGTTTGCATTTGGCATTCCACCAGATGAAACTGAAGTATGGTTGGGCCGACGATGCGGAGGTCATCACAACGCCGTTGACTTTCATTTCTACGAACCATGCCATCGTACAAGCCAATCTCACTCCCGTATTTGCTGATGTGGACGAGTCTCTTTGCCTTGATCCGGTCGACGTCGAGAGAAAAATCACGGCGAAAACCAAGGCTCTGATTTTTGTTGGGCTGGGTGGGAATGTTGGTCAATACGAAAAAGTGCTTAAGCTTTGCAAGGAGCGGGGCATCAAAGTTGTCCTTGACGCTGCTCATATGTCGGGCACCCGCTTACATGGTAAGCACATTGGTCACGACGCTGATGTGACGGTGTTCAGCTTTCAGGCAGTTAAAAACATGGCCACTGCTGACTCAGGGATGATTTGTTTCGCAGATGCTGAAGATGATGCGCGTGCTCGCAAACTGACTTGGTTGGGCATCAACAAAGACACTTTTGCCCGTACCGCTAGCCAAGGCGCATATAAGTGGATGTACGATGTTGAGGAGCTGGGCTTCAAATATCATGGTAACTCCATCATGGCGGCGATCGGTTTGGTGTCTTTAAAGTACCTTGATCGTGACAATGCTTATCGCCGTCAGCTTGCAGAGTGGTACGAGGAAGCCCTCAAGGGCGACCAATTGATTCGTGTAATCCCTATCTCGCCAGGTTGTGAGTCTTCCCGTCACCTGTTTCAGGTTCGGGTAGATAAACGTGATGAGGTATTAATGGCTCTCAACGAGTTTGAGATTTATCCTGGCGTGCACTATCGGGATAATACTGAGTATGAATTGTATAGCTTTGGCGCAGGAACTTGCCCAGTGGCACATCAGATAAGTAAAGAGGTTATTTCTTTGCCAATGCATATGGGCGTCACGAAGCAGGATGTAGAGTTTATTGCTTCCAGGCTCAAGACAATTGTCAAAGTTGGTGCTGATAAATAACATATGCATCCTTCGCTCATTTACTGGTAATGGGCGAAGGATTCTGAAGTGCTTGCAGTGAGTCTTGTTTTTTGTTGTGTGGGTAGTGCCATAAACGAGTCTAAAATATGTGATTTGCGTTGAATTTGTTTTCAAATGTTGATTGATAGATGGATTTTATATGTCGTTCAGTAAGGTGAACTTTTGGATTGAAGGCGATATTTCGACAACGAGAGTTATCTCGCGTCTGCTGAATGATGTTGTTGGTAAAGGGAACTGTAGAACTAAGTTGATCCGGTCAATGAACTGGAAGACGCTAACGAGTGGGTTGAATATTTTCTGTAGGATAAGTGACCCGGGTTTTTATTGGTTGCCTGCTTATTTAAAAAAGCACGGAATTGCATACGCTTATTATCTGGATGACAATTTCTGGAAAATAACTGGCTCAGGCCCATTAGCGCGTTATTATCAATCGCCTAACGTTGTGAACTCATTGGATGACTTTATCAAAGGTGCAGCCTTTGTTATCACGCATACACAAGTTATGGCTGATTTTATTACGGATCGCTTTCCAGGTACGCAGTGCGAGATATTACCAGTCCCCTTTGATACTGAGCTCGTAGAAGATATTGCCGAGACGACGCCGTCGCCGGTACGCAAGTTTCCGGTGGTTGGATATGCGGGGGGCTATAAAGAAGAAGAATTTGAGTTTCTTGAAGAGGTGGTTTCCCGCTTGAATTCAGAGAGGCCTGATATACGCTTCGAATTCATAGGTGGTATTTCTGATGGTCTGCGAAATTTAAGTAACGTGCAGTGGTTCCCAGGGACATCGGACTACGCGGCTTTCCTTTCTCTGAAAGTTTCCAGAAATTGGACAGTAGGCTTGGCGCCTTTGATGGATAATGAATTTAATTCATCTAAAACCAACAATAAATTCCGGGAATATGGCGGCTGTCGCATACCAAGTGTTTACAGCAAGACAAGTCCTTATATCGAATGTGTCCGGTCTGAAGAGTCTGGGCTGTTAGTTAAAAATGATGTTCGAGCCTGGGCAGAAGCTATAAAGTGGATGGTGGATGATCAGCTCCTGCGAGAGAGAATAAAAAAAGAATCTTTTTCTTTTGTGGAATCAAATTATTCACATCGTGTCATCGCGCCAGCGTGGAAGAAAGCCATTGAGCAGATCCCTGGATTTTCTAGATTACGTCGGTTCGACTCTCTTCGATTTAGTCTCTATAAATATAGTGGTTTGCTTGGTCTTATTAATACGGCCGTGCCCCAGCAGCAGAGCAGTTTTGTTTGGGTGTGTAAGATGATACTCAGAAGGGCAGGCAGGTCAGTGCTGACTCGCCTCGGTCTACGGCGGCTGTTTTTAATTGGTTGCCTGGCATCGTTATATATATTTACTATCGTTATTTTTAAGGTCTTTTTGTTGTGATCGATAAAAAGATCTTGATTGTATGTAATGACGTAATTGGTCCCAAAATGGCTGGGCCGGCGATACGATGTGTAGAAATTGCTAAGGTCCTGTCGAGACATTTTATTGTAAAGTTATACGCTTCCAAGGTTCAGGGAAATTTCACTTTTCCCTTCGAAGTGTATGAGTTTTCCAGTGCTAAACGGTTTAGATTGGATGCAGATGTAGCTGATATTATTATTGTCCAGGGGAGCGCTCTCCGAGCGCATCCTTTCTTAAAAAAGACCAAGGCGGTGTTAATAGCAGATCTCTACTGCCCGATACCACTGGAGTACCACCAGGCCTCTTCAGGTGTAAATCCTGAAGTTAGGGCTGCCACTGGGGTTTTCTTGTCAGATGTCTTGCGCGAGCAATTGGCCTTTGCGGATCATTTCCTGTGCGCAAGTGAAAGGCAGCGGGAGTTCTGGTTGGGCGCTTTGATGCTGACAGGGCGTGTCAACTCGTTGCGATGGCCAGAGGCTAGTGATGCGAACATTTCTGATTTGATCTCATTGTTACCGTTTGGTCTGTCTTCGGAGCGACCGCAACAACAACGTCCTGCGCTTCGCTCTAAATTCAATATTCCCTTTGAAGATTTGGTGCTTGTCTGGGGGGGAGGGCTCTATCAATGGTTTGATCCGCTAACACCCATTAGGGCAATTCATAAGTTGGTGTCCAGTGGGCGGCGTGTACATTTAGTATTTTTGGGTGTAAAGCATCCAAACCCAAACATAGCAGAGCATGATATGAGCGCGCGTGCTGTTTCGTTGGCCACGGAATTGGAATTGATCAACCAGTTCGTTCATTTCAATTTTGATTGGGTGAATTATGATGATCGTCACAATTATTTGCTTGATGCAGATGTTGGCATAAGTGCACATTTTGATAACCCTGAAACGCGATTTTCTTTCCGTACTAGAATGTTAGATTATCTTTGGTGCGGTTTACCAATCATTGCGACTCGGGGCGATTTTTTCGGTGATAAGCTAGATGCCCAGCAGATAGGCATATCTGTGGATTTTAAAGATGAGGCAGGCTGGGTCAGAGCCATTGAATCAATTATCACGGAACCTCAGAAACTGAAAAAGATGCAGACGCAGGTCAGCCAATATTCCGAACAGTACCGATGGGAAACATTGATCGGTCCTTTGGTTGAACGGTGTAAGAATATTACGGTATCGGCTGACAGAGTATTGATTAGAAAGAGTTACACCGGAGCCGATCGTTCCGGATGGTTGAGCTCTCGGTTGAGGCGGGCCTATACGTCCGGCGGCATTCAGTCAGTTTTCCATGCTTTTTTTCGATGGGTGCGCAGATGTCTTGGTTGAGCTTACTTTTATTTCCCTTGGCAGCTTCCAAAGACTCGCTGCACGAGCATGTATTTCGTAGGGTCTCCTATGAATAGTTTAATATCACCAGTCTGTGCTGTAATTATTACCTATCACCCCGACTTGAATAATCTTCAAATTCTGTTGAATTCGTTGGCAACCCAAGTTGCACAGGTGGTTATTGTAGATAATGGCTCTTCTACATCGTTGGAGTTGTTTGCGGATTCGCAGGCTGATATACAGAATCTTAGTGTGCTGAGCCTCGGTGACAATTACGGAATAGGTTATGCCCAGAATGTGGGCATTGAACACGCGCAGAAAACAGGCTTGAAGTATGTGGCATTATTTGATCAGGACAGTTGCCCTGAGGCTGAAATGATTCCCAGGCTTTGTTCCGCGTTCGAAGCACTTCAGCGTCAGGGTATTAAAGTTGCCGCTGTTGCTCCCTGCTATAAGGACACTCAAGGAGGGGTCTTATCGACCTTCGTTCGTGTGGGTTTATTTGGTTTTAAGCGTACCGCGCCAAGCAGTGTTCCTGTAGAGGCAGATTTTTTGATCTCATCTGGCTCGCTGATCCCCTTGTCGGTCATAGCGGATCTTGGTGGGGTCGATGCAAGTCTGTTTATAGATCATGTTGATACGGAATGGTGTTTCCGGGCAAAAGCCCGCGGGTATAAGTTATATGGAGTTCCGAGTGCAATCATGCTGCACTCACTGGGTGATCGAAGAATAAGGTTCTGGTTTTTGCGCTGGAGGACTGTACCCTACCACTCTCCATTCCGTTACTATTATATGTTTCGAAATAGCGTGCTCCTTCAGCGCAGATCTTATATGCCCTTTTGTTGGAAGGTGGCCGACTTGGGGCGATGTATCAGAGCAGCCATATTTTTTGGACTGTTTTCTACCACGAGATTAGCTTGTCTGAGAATGATGATCCGAGGTGCGATTGATGGTATGGCCGGGGTCACGGGTAAAATGAAATAAGTTTGAGTCTTTGCTCTCCGGCTTAGATTGTACAAAAGAAAAGGCGTTCGAAGCCCGCATTAACTTCAAACGCGTAAACATATTACGGCATGACGTTGAGTATAAATTGGTTTGGGGGTTGTAGTGATGGTACAGCGTTTGAGTGAAAATAATGCCGCTCTTCCACAGGTCTTGTTGTGGGGGGGTAAAAGCAAAGCGCGTATTGTGGAGGAAATGCTCAAGGAAAGTGGGGCAGGCGAGGCGGTTATTATTTTCGATAATACACTCGATGCACCAGCCTTTGAGACGTCGGCAATGTTTATAAATGACGTTGATCTCCTCAGAGCAAACCTCTCGCTCGTCACCCATTACGTTGTTTGCATCTCCGGGGCACACGGGTATGCAAGAGTCAAAACCGCAGAGTATCTGGATAAACTGGGGTTGCTTCCAATAACTCTTATTCATGACAGGAGTTTCGTTGAACCTACCTCCTCTGTGGGCGATGGCTGTCAGATCATGCCTGGAGCGGTAGTCCATAAATTCTCCAAGATTGGCAAGCATACCTTTATAAATACGAATGCCACAGTTGATCACGAGTGCGTGATTGGCGATGGGGTGCATGTCATGGGGAATGCTGCCGTCACCGGTATGATCGAGATAGGCGATTACGCTACAATTGGGACTAATGCCACTATTCTGCCTTTTGTAAAAATTGGTGAAGGTGCGTTTGTAGGCGCTGGCGCGGTAGTAACTAAAGATGTTGAGCCATACAGCGTCGTTGCCGGAGTTCCCGCAAAACCGCTTCGCAAACATGAACTGCAATTTTATGAGAATATTCTTTTGGCGCTATCCGCCGGTTCAACAGACTCTTGAACCACGACGCCATTGGGCGATACGGCAGTGAGCTGGATTAGATAACCGAAGGCTCCGAATCAGTAGGGGGCGCTGGATGGGTATCGCAAGACTTACCCACGCCAAGGCTTGTCCAGTTTTCCGTGCAGGGCGAGACAAGGAGCGACCCCGCTGTTCCTCTGCTTCTCGGTGGAGTAGCATGGCGGAGGCTTTGTTCACCGCATTTGCTAATTCTGTGGAAAGGGGATTTGCGAAAGACAACGCTTATCAGCTCGTATAATTTGTTGCGACGCGTTATCGATGCGGCTAGACCAGGCCGGGGGAGGATTGGCTGGCTTCAGCAGATCGTCATTTGGTCGTCGGGGGTATGATGGAGTGCTAGCAGGATGATTACTGACATAAGAACGGCCTTGTTGGCGCTGCCTCGGCGGAAAAAAAGGCTGCTCCAAGTGACTGCCGACATCTTGCTCATATGGGCTGCGTTATGGTTGGCGTTTATTGTTCGTCTCGGTATTGACGATGTATTCAATCCTATTCGTAGTCATTTCTGGCTGTTTATGTATGCCCCCGTTATTGGCATTCCCCTATTTATTCGTTTTGGTATGTACCGTGCGGTCATGCGTTACTTTGGTAATGATGCCTTAATCGCCATTGTAAAGGCTGTGAGCCTTTCATCTTTGCTTTTGGCTGTGGTCGTTTTCTGGTACAGCAACCACCAGACTGTGGTGCCTCGCTCCATCGTCTTCAATTATTGGTGGTTAAGTCTTGTGATTATTGGGGGGCTGCGATTGTGCATGCGCCAATATTTCATGGGAGACTGGCTCTCTGGAGCACACCATGTACCATTCGTAAACCGTGATGATACCCTTACCAAGGTAGCTATATATGGCGCTGGTGTTGCCGGCAATCAGCTTGTTGCAGCACTAAGGATGGGGCGCGCGATGCGTCCGGTGGCGTTTATTGATGATGATCCTAGTATCGCTGATCGATCAATTGCGGGCCTTCAAGTATATAAGCCAAAACACATACAACAAATGATCGACGAGACCGGTGCCCAGGAAGTTCTCCTGGCGTTGCCGTCATCGACTCGTGCGCGTCGCAGGGAAATTCTCACCTTGTTGGAGCAGTTTCCGTTGCATGTCCGGAGTGTGCCAAACTTTTCCGATCTGGCCAGCGGTCGCGTAAAAGTCGAGGATATACAAGAAGTCGATATCGCCGATTTGTTAGGGCGCGATTCGGTTCCCGCACAGGCAGATCTCCTTGAGCGTTGTATTAAAGGCAAAATCGTCATGGTGACAGGCGCCGGTGGTTCCATAGGGGCTGAACTCTGCCGGCAGATATTCGCGCTTGAGCCAACCACGCTTATTTTGTTCGACCACAGTGAGTTCAACCTCTATAACATCCTGTCGGAGCTGGAGCAGTGTGGATATCGACAGTCGACATCCATTCGACTTCTTCCGATTTTGGGTTCCATCCGGCATCCATCCAAACTACTGGATGTCATGAGCACATGGAGTGTGGATACCGTCTACCATGCTGCCGCTTATAAACACGTGCCGATGGTTGAGCACAATATTGCCGAAGGGGTCTTAAATAACGTCATAGGTACCCTCAATACCGCCCAAGCTGCCTTGCAATCTGGGGTGTCCAATTTCGTGTTGGTTTCCACTGACAAGGCGGTGCGTCCGACCAATGTTATGGGGAGCACCAAGCGTCTCGCAGAGTTGACGCTGCAAGCATTGAGTCAGGAAATAGCACCGGTGCTTTTTGGTGATAAGGCAAATGTATGTCGTGTGAATAAAACCCGCTTTACTATGGTTCGATTTGGCAACGTGCTGGGTTCATCTGGATCGGTCATTCCTCTGTTTCATAGCCAAATCAAGTCAGGTGGGCCGTTGACGGTAACCCACCCGAAAATCACCCGCTACTTCATGACCATCCCGGAAGCCGCTCAGCTGGTGATTCAGGCTGGTTCCATGGGGCAAGGGGGGGACGTGTTTGTGCTCGACATGGGGGAGCCGGTGAGAATCGTAGAACTGGCGCAGAAAATGATCCACTTGTCCGGCCTGAGCGTGCGCACCGAAAAGAACCCACAAGGTGATATTGCAATCAAATTCACCGGGTTGCGTCCCGGTGAGAAGCTGTATGAAGAGCTATTGATTGGCGACAACGTGTCGGCTACTCCCCATCCAATGATCATGAGTGCTAACGAAGATCATTTGCCCTGGGACGTTCTGAAGATGCGCTTATCGGACTTGCTCGTTGCCGTTGAAGAGGATGACTACGCTCGCGTACGCCAATTGCTACGCGACACTGTAAGTGGCTATACCCCCGATGGAGAAATCGTAGACTGGATCTACCAGCAGCGCAGTCTTGAACCTTGATTGTTTCACATTCGGTAACGCATCGATTTTTGACAGGCTCCAACCATGGCCTAGTTTTAGGAGGCAGCTGTGGAACAGCTGTTTCTAAATTAACGTCATGGAGCTCCATTTATGCGTACTGGTAACTTCTACTCACTGGTTTTCGCGCTGCTTACCAGCGCTTCGATTGCCGCTATAGCCGCGCCAAATGGCAGGGTCGACGTGGAAAACGGCCCCGTGGCGGTTGCGGTTGCATCTTCCCCGGTGTCTGACAAGGTTGATCTGAACACTGCTGACGCCACTACGTTGCAGAACGAGTTGTCCGGTGTGGGAGAGGCCAAGGCAAAATCAATTGTTGCGTATCGTGAGGCTAATGGCCCCTTCGCTTCGGTAGACGAGTTGCTTGAGGTCAAGGGGATTGGTAAGGCGATTTTGGAGCGCAATCGTGAAAAGCTGGAAACAAACTGAGTGAATACTGCATGTGTATGAGCCGAGCAGTGATCGCAATGTTGTTCGCTTAAGCGAGGCGACACTGCATTTATCGCATACCGGTTTTTGATATCTTCACTGCCCTGGACCTCTCCGGTCTGGGGCTTTTTATGGAAAGTACACCGCTATTACTGCGATGTTGCTGGTCATATGCTGGTTTCCAAGTTTTTTGGCCATTTGCCATGAATCATTCATGAGGCGGAAATCAAAAGCAACTTGAAAAAAATTAAGTCTTAACTGTATCTGAACGAATATATATGTATGGAGTTTACTCGTTTCAATCAAGGTCATGAGTATTTGCTGGGCGTCCGGATGCGGATTTTTTTTGCCCTGAGGTAGATCCATTCTACCTTCCATATTTGGTGGGGGCGGGTGGGTTGCCTAGCTATGGTTTTGCTATCAATATCCGCTGTTGAAAAGCAGCATTGCCATGGTATTATTTTAGTAAATGCATTGGACTAAGGATTAAAATGAATTTTCCAGTTGTAGGTGATGCAGATGCATACGCTGCATTAGGCCAGTCATGTGCTAATTTTATTGCTCATGCTGGAGCGGATGCTAGCTGTTACAATGGAATTCGGCCAATAGGGATTGTAATTTATCACGCAATTCCTTTTTTACTCTCGGGTGAAAGGGTTGAACAAAATTATATTGCGGTATTGTTGAACCTATTGTCTTTAATGGTATTGCTGGCATCGCTGCTGGTGGTGTTCAGGACGTTATGCGAGCGCTCTTGCGGACCTAGGCACTGGTTTGAGCGTTTGGCGGAAATTGCCATAGTGGGTGTTGTCTTGGTCTTGTGTGTCGCCTACATACCTGTGAGGCTATCAGATTTGCAGAGCTTTGCACTTTTCACTGCATCGTTGGCCGTTCTCACCCAAAAGGGCAACAGACATAAAGTGTGGCCGGTGATTATCGCAGGCTTGATGGCGGGGATCGCTGTTCTGCTTAAGCAGAATTATGTGATTTGTATCTTTTTTCTTGTGATTTTTTGGATCTGTTTTGATTTAAAAGAGCATCTGCAGTCTAGATTCAAATATGCTTTCTTCTATTTGTTAGGCGTCTCGGTTTGCTTGGTGCAGGTGGCTATGGTGTTCTATCATTCAGGCAATCTCTGGTTCTACGAGCCAAAAATGATGGCTGCTTACGACCCTTCGAACGCTCAGCCCTATGTTGAACTTGTTGCCTATACAGATCCTAGTGGTAGTGCTTACCTCTCTCGATTGCCAGCGGAGTTATCAGCGTTTCAGTTTGTTGCTGTGAAATTTTATGAAGGTATCGCAAAGTTTTATTTCTCGGTCTATTTGGGTAAAGCTCCTTTCGAGAAGACCCCTGAAGTGCTGGTGATAAGTGAGGCCAAGCTGGTTTATATGCAGTTTGTGTTATGTTTAACGGCGCTGTTAACAGTAGCGATCGCTTTTCTGAAAAATAAATGGCTATCGATATTGTCGTTTATGACGACGTCATCGATATTTCTGACAGTTACGGCTCTACACACGGAAAACAGATACTTCTTAATGACAAAAGTATACTGCTTACTCATATTGGCTGTTGTGTTGACTGGTGTAGTCAAAAGATACACCAGTCATATTAGCAAACCCTTATAGGTCTGCTGGGCGATTATGGTTGTGCCGATTCGGAGGCCTCACAGCAATCGTAAGGTATCGAATCCAATAGCGAGGCGGTAATAACTACCGCATCGCTTAGGCTAAAATGGATGCCTACCTGGGCCGCCGCCGCTCTGGTCTGTTATATCTGGGGCTCGTCATCAGGCATCAATATGCCTTGATAAGACGGGCCCATCACCCAGTTGTTGTCCCGTGATCAGTTAAGCGATTGGTAGAGGGTTTCCAGGACAATGTCCTGTTGCTTTTGACTCAGCCCTACCCACAGAGGAAGACGGATCAGCTTCTCGGATTGCGCTACAGTGACATCCATCGAGTCATGTACTCGACCGTATCGTTGTCCGGCGGGCGAGGAGTGCAAGGGAACATAATGGAATACGGAAAAAATATTGTTCTGCTTTAAGTCCGTTAGAATCTTCTGTCTGTCAATTCCGTCGGGGAGCAAGATGTAGTACATATGAGCATTATGCTCGCATGTGTCTGGGATGATGGGACGACGGAGCATTCCGGCTCGTTCGAAGCTTTCGAGTGCATTGTCGTAATAGTTCCAGCTGGCGAGCCGCTGATTCGTGATGGATTGGGCTTCCTCTAGCTGAGCCCAAAGAAACGCTGCGATAAGCTCCCCAGGCAGGTAGGAAGAGCCAACTTCCTGCCAAGTGTACTTGTCAAGCTCACCTCTGAAAAAGCGGCTGCGATCAGTGCCTTTCTCGCGAATAATTTCCGCTCGTAGCGACATATTTGCATCGTTAACCAGAAGTGCGCCACCCTCACCAGAGATAAGGTTTTTAGTTTCATGAAAACTAAATGCACCAAGATCGCCGATACTCCCTAGTGCCCGCCCTTTATACTTGGACATCACACCTTGAGCTGCATCCTCAACCACCATCAGATTATGCCGCTTAGCAATCGCCATAATAGTGTCCATTTCACAGGAAACACCGGCGTAGTGGACAGGGACAATTGCTCTTGTCTTAGGGGTGATGGCTGCTTCTATCAGCTTCTCGTCCAGGTTTAATGTGTCTTCGCGTATGTCGACGAAAACAGGAACCGCACCACGAAGTACAAAGGCATTAGCAGTCGATACGAAGGTATATGACGGCATGATGACTTCGTCACCAGGTTCGATGTTTAGTAACAAAGCTGTCATTTCAAGAGCGGCTGTGCACGAGTGAGTCAGTAATGCTTTGCTGCACTTGGTGTGCTCTTCTAGCCAGGCGTGGCAACGTTTGGTGAACATGCCGTCGCCAGCGAGTTTGTCTCCGAATTTTGCTTCGGCAATGTAATACAGTTCTTTTCCCGTCATGTAAGGACGATTAAAGTGAATTTTGTCATGATTCATTGTATGCTCATGCCCCCTGTTTATGATGTGGGTAAGTATGTTCCGTTACCGAAGAAAGAGAGAGCAGGGCGGTGTCCCACATTTTATAAGCTTCTCCGAAATACAAAAAATTTCAGGGTTATGAATAAGTAAACCGCAACAGTGATGATGGCAAAGGCTTGGACGATAGCGTGATTGTATCCAAGATGGTCTGAAAATACCATTAGAATGACAAGGTTTATCGTATAGCCAAAAAAATGTGCAATTAAATAACGCGCTCCCGCTCCTAGCAAATGCCCGTCATACATAAATGTGACTGTCTTATTCCCAAAAAAACTGATGCTGGCAATAGTTACATAGAGCAAAGTCATCGTCAGTTTGGGGTCCAGACCGGAATAGGTGAGCAATAAGTAGATGCCGTACCCTGTTGCGTTGCTTATAACGCCGATGCATATGTATTTTAATAGTTGTGTAAACTGCTCATATTTCATGGGCGGCCATATGTCCTTGGATTTAGGCAAATCGTAAGCGAAATCTCGGAAGGGGGAGCGCGCTCTCCGAGGATCCTTCCTTGTGCATCTGGCAGATTTTAATGAGCCCGGAGCCACAGACGATCACCGGCAGGCCGTCCTGGATAAATATCACTTTACCAGCAGTTCGGTTCTCGATGATGACGTCGGGAAGTGCTTCGCAATCCAGAATACGAAACGTTTCTCCATCCAATCTGGTACAGGCGCCTTTATAGGGAAAGCCCAACGCGTCGATGAAGCGCTTTATACGCACAGCATCCCATGTCCAATCAATCAAGTAATCCTCTTCATCCCGCCAGAGACTATAAGTGGCATCTTGCTCATCCTGAGGTCGGCCTATGAGCTTGTCCTGCAGTATAGAATTTGCAACTTTTATAGTGAGTGTTTTATAGCAAGGTACCAACGCCTCAATGGCGGTGGATATTTTAATCGGATAGTCGATTTTAATGACTTCCTGATCGATGATGGGGCCTCGATCATATTCCTCTGATGCCATGAGTGCCGTCACGCCTATGCACGTATCACCATTAATCAAGGCGCTGGGGAGTGGTGCGAACCCTCTGTAGCGAGGCAGAAGGGAGTCATGAAACACAATAAGTTGTTGGTCAGTATTGGCTTTTATCAGCCACCTCCAGGACACAGCGATAAGATGCGTAGCTGAGGGTAATGCTTGCGTGCGGTCATACACAGGCAAGTCTAAATTTCGTGCCAGGGCAACGATGTCTTCATAGTAGTCATTGGCAACGGCGCTATCTTGAGCGGCTACGATATAGGCTATATGTTCGCTGCTTATATCTGACACAAATGACTGCAATGTCGATAAGCCTTTTGACGTCATCAAGTACAAGCCGATCTTTACTTTACTTTTCATGGCTCTTCCACTTCATCGATCAGGTAAAGTGGGCGGTTCTTGATTCCTTCGAATGATTTTCCTACGTAGAGCCCAATGACGCCCATTATGCAAATCATCAAACCGCTCAGTACCCAGACAGATACCAGGATGCTGGCGTAGCCGAGAATCGGGATCTCACCCATTATTGCTCGAATTGCCGTATAGGCGGCGTATATAAATCCGGTAAAGGCAACCAGAAGGCCAAGTTTTATCGTCAGCCTAATGGGTTTTTCCGAGTTGGCGAGGCATATGTCCAGTGATAAATTCAATAGTCTTTTAAAATTGTACGACGTTTTGCCTTCCGGCCTTGCGGCATGAACGACATCTAATTTGGTTGATTTGAAACCCACCCAGCGAACCATGGTCGGGAAGTAACGAATGGACTCTGACATCTGATTGATGGCTGCGATAACTTTTTTATTGTAAATACCAAAGTTTGCTACAGTCGCGTCCTGCTCGACACCTGTTAGATAGCCTAATGTTCCATAAAATATACGGGAGGATAGGCGTTTTAACCAGTTGTCCTGGCGCACGGCGCGTCTAGCCAGGACGATATCAAAACCTTTTTGCGCTTCTTCGTAAAGTTTCGGTATTTCGCTTGGTTGGTCCTGAAGGTCACAGTCCATCACGACGACCCATCGCCCCTGGGCGAGGGATAGACCTGCTGAAATCGCATGGTGTTGTCCGAAGTTGCGGCTGAGCCTGACTGCCTTTACATTCGGGTGTAGTTTTCGAGCCTTTTGAATTGCCAGCCAACTGTTATCGGGGCTCCTGTCTTCGACTAGTATTATTTCATATTGAGTTGTAATTCCATTTAGCGTGACAGTTAGTTGATTAAGTAGCTCGTCGACTAGACTTTCTGCTTGGTAGACAGGAATGACGACTGAAATTTCCAGGCTGGACATCGGATGCATGTGTCTTCTGCTTGATCAGTTGAATGTGATGTACGTTTGAGCAGATGTGTCCCTAGACACCGTTTTTCTCGAGTGTATCAAAAAATAACAAAATTACCGACCCTTTCGAAGTAGTGCTCTGCCAGCCCTTTACGAAAAGGGCGGTTTCACTTTTACTCTTGCTTTCATTGACGCTGAGCCTCGACATCATCGGCGCCGCCTTACCGCGAGGAATGGAGCTGGAACAGATTGATCCGCTAAGGTCTGTACGGGAGCCGCTCAGGTCTTGCCGCATGTCGGAGGATCGAGCCATCACGATTGCCCGCTGCTTGAGTCTTAATTCATAGTTCAAGGACCCAGCCATGTATAAAAGCTACCCAGCCGCTTACCAAGTCAGCAAAGGCTCAGCCCTTCAGGTGGACAAACCCTTCTACGACCGTATCCGCGCCGAGCAGGACAAGCGCACGTTGATCGAGCAGTTCGAAGTGCCGATCCGCACTGGCCGCGCTTGGCATGTGCCGGCCGGTCATGTATTCCGCGTCACGACGCCGGTGGGCCCGCAGGTGGGGGACTTCAATGTCTGGAATGCCCACGACCCACGAGAGCGTTTGTGGGCGGCGCGGACTCGGCAGTTGCAAGGGGCGCATGTCAGCACTCATGACCGGCTCTGGTCGAACCTGCCTTTCTTACGCCCCCTGGTGACCATCACCGATGACAGCCTGGCCGGTTACGGCATCGACGAGCATGGCGGGCGGTTGCACGATTTGCTGGGGACCCGTTGTGACCCGTACGTGAACAAGATGCTGACGGGCGAAGACTTTCACCATCACTGCCATTCGAACCTGACCCGTGCGGTATTGCCCCATGGCTTGACTGAGTTCGATGTGCACGACGTATTGAATATTTTCCAGTGCACCGGGCTCAACCATGACGACATGTACTTCATGAAGGCTTGTCCGGCCCAGAAGGGCGATTACCTGGAGTTTTTTGCCGAGATCGATCTGCTGTGCGCCTTGTCGACTTGCCCCGGCGGGGACTTGTCGTTGGCGATGTGGGGGCCGGATGCGCAGGATCCCCTCAGTGTCTGCCGTCCATTGGGGGTGGAGATCTATCGGTTGGAGGATGCATTGCTGGAAGGTTGGAGTCAGCCTGAGCGGGCGGCATACAACGGGTTGCATGGTTTGCACATTGCCAAGGCGGATTGGGAGAAGTAACGCAGCAGATGCAGTAATGCGGGGGCTTTTGTGGTGAGGGATCAAGCACCCTCACCACAAAAGCGGTGTGCGGCTCAGCGATCCTTGGCCTCTTTCGCATCCATCTCCGCATTACGCTCAGCCACGCGCTTGCGTTGTTCATCCGTCAATTCGACCTTGTTGGCGGTGTCGCGCAGCATCATCAGACCGCCGACGATCGAGCCTATTGCAACAATCAGAATCAACCAGGCATACCAGGGCATAGGGCTCTCCTTGAGGGGGCGATGGACGGGCGAACATTTCGCCGGTCCATCGCACCTACCACTTATGAGCGAAGGTTGTTCGCAGTGGTTCAATACTACGCCCGTTCTGCCGGGTTCACCTCAAAGGCCGGTCAGCATCGCATCGGCCGGGGCATTGGCGCGCAGTTGTGCGGTAAGCATGAAGTACAAGAACCCCACCGCCATGAAGCCGAGGAAGATCAGCCCGATCAACCCGTTGAACCAGGCCATCGCCACCAGGCACACCACGGCCAATACCAGGGCGATGCCGGGTACCAGCGGATAGCCCGGTGCGCGGAAGGTGCGTTCCAGGTTGGGTTCGGTTTTACGCAATTTGAACAGGCTGAGCATGCTCATGATGTACATGACGATCGCGCCGAACACGGCCATGGTGATCATCGCCGCGGTCAGGGTCATGCCACCGAGGTTGATCAGGCCATCGCTGTAGATTGCCGCGATGCCGATCAGCCCGCCGGCGATGATGGCTCGGTGTGGCGTCTGGAAGCGCGACAGTTTGGCGAGGGAGGCGGGCAGGTAGCCGGCGCGGGCC
>Ga0213822_1000658_pt1 | contig 25051 bp, 22 predicted proteins | sample MC6MC0908MG_FD_179872 | JGI IMG/M metagenome (GOLD analysis project Ga0213822, IMG submission 179872) | Enriched soil aggregate microbial communities from Iowa State University, Ames, United States - MC6-MC0908-MG | ecosystem: Environmental > Terrestrial > Soil > Unclassified | place: USA: Iowa...
TTTGAGTACCGTGGCGATCAGATTCGAACCGCTGGGGGTGCGCACTCCAGGGTTGTCGGCGAACGCGGTCACCATGCCGTTGATCCCTTCGCCTTTGAGGTTGTGGCAGGCCATGCAGTTGTACTCGTAGACCTGCGCGCCGCGCTGCATGACGGGTTCGCTGGCGGCCAACGGCTTCGGCGGCTGGGCGCCTGAGCCGGGCAGCGACTTGAGGTACTCGGCGATGGCGGCCAGATCGGGGTCGGTCAGATGCTGGGTCGAGAACTCGACCGCTTCACCCATGGCGCCGGAGGCGATCGCCTGGTGGTTCGCACCCGTCTTCAGGTACGCCTGGATCTGTTCATTGCTCCAGGTGCCAAGGCCGCGATAGGCATCGTTGGTGATCTCCGGCGCATGGCTGCCAAGCAGCTCGGCGCCTTGCAGGTATTGATCGGTATCGCCGCCAAGCCAGTTCTTCGGGGTATGGCAGGCGCCGCAGTGGCCGGCGCCCTCGACCAGATAGCGGCCGCGGTTCCATTGCGCGGACTGCTCAGCCTGGGGCACGAAAGGCTTGTTGTCGAAATGCAGCAGGTTCCAGCCAAGCAGGCTCAGGCGGATGTTGTAGGGGAAACCGAGTGTGTTGCTCGGTGCCACCTGTTTGACCGGCTGCAGGGTTCGCATGTACGCCCACAGGTCATGCATGTCGGCATCATTGATGTTGACGTAGGCGTTGTAGGGCATGGCTGGATACAGCAGCTGGCCGTTGCGGTGCTGGCCATGGCGCACCGCACGGAAGAAGTCCCGCTCGGTCCAGTTGCCGATACCGCTGCTGCGCTCGGGGGTGATGTTGGTCGAGTAGATGATGCCGAATGGCGTCTCCAGGCCATACCCGCCGGCGTAGGCTTTGCCGCCTGGCGCGGTGTGGCAGGCGGCGCAGTCGGCTTGTCGCGCGACATAGGCGCCGCGGGCGGCAGCGGCCGGGTCGACCGGCTCGGCATCGGCCGCAGCGACCCGGTCATCGGCGACGTTGACCGAGCTGGTGTCGCCATTGACCAGCAAAGCACCACCCAGGCCTGCGAGCATCACCACGGCCAGCGCCGACAGAGCGATTTTCTTGTTCATATGCCTTCTCTCATGCCTGTACCAGCGGGCCGGGGTTCTTCACGTACTGCTCGAGGATGGCCTTGGCCGTCCACAGTGCCAGGGCACCGATGGTCACCGTGGGGTTGTAGCCACCGTTGTTCGGGAATGACGAGGCGCCCAGGACGAACACGTTGTGCGCGGCCCAGCACTGCTGGTAGCGGTTGAGCGCGCTGGTGCGCGGGTCGGTACCCATGACCACGCCGCCATTGGTGTGCGAAGAGTCGTTGGCGCGGAACGGGGTGTAATGGTCCGCGGCGAAGTTGTAGGACTCGATGCGCGTGCCGCCCACCTCACGCGCGATCTGCTCGCACTTGCGGCGGATGAACTCGCCCGAGCGCTGGTCGTTGAGGTTGTAGTCGAAGGTCATGCGCATCAGCGGGCGACCGTAGTTGTCCTTGTAGGTGGGGTCGAGGTCGAAATAGGCGTCTTCATGCGCATAGCTGGTGCCCTGGCCCTGGATCATCGCCCAGTTCTGGTAGCTGTGCCGGAAGGCCTGCTTCCAGCCTTTGCCCCAGGTCGGGGCACCCTTGGGCAGTACCCCCGCCATGCCGATGGGCAGGCCGCTGTTGGACAGCGACTGGATGCCCGCACCGCCGATGAAGCCAAGGCCGCTGTGGTCGAAGTTGTCGGCGTTGAAGTCATCGATCTGGATGGCCAGGCAACCGGTGTTCATGAACGGGTTGAGGTGCTCGTTTTCGAACCACAGGTAGGCGTAGGAAAGTGTCTGGAAGCTGTAGTTGCGCCCGATCACCCCGCGCCGGGTGCGCGGATCGTAAGGCTCGCCGATGCCCGACAGCAGCATGAGCCTGACGTTGTCCAGCTGGTAGGCGGCCAGGATGACGATATCGGCCGGCTGCTCACCGCGCTGGCCATGCTTGTCGATGAAGCTGACGCCCGTGGCGGTCTTGCCGTCGGCCGATTTGTTGATGTGCAGCACTTCGGTTTCGGTGAGCAATTCGAAGCTCGGGTGGCGCATCAGCGCCGGGACCACGCAGGCATTGGGGCTGCTCTTGGACCAGTTGCCGCAGCCGAACAGCTGGCAGTAGCCGCAATAGGTGCACGGCCCCATGCGCACGCCCAGCGGGTTGACGTAAGCCTGGGAGATCGTACCTGCGGGCACGGGGAAGGGGTGGTAACCCATCTCGCTGGTTTTCTTGCTGAAGATGTCGTTCCAGTGGCTGGGCACCAAGGGCGGAGTCGGGAATTCACGGCTGCGCGAGCCTTCGAAGGGGTTGCCGCCCGGCACCACCTGGCCCTGGATGACGCCTGCCTTGCCGCTGGTGCCGGCGATGCGCTCGAAGCGGTCGTAGAATGGTTCGAGCTCTTCATAGGTCACGCCCCAGTCCTGGACTTGCAGACCGGGTACCAGCTGCTGCTTGCCATAACGCTCGATGGTCTTGCTGTAGGGCTGGAAGTCGAACGGGTTGAAGCGCCAGGAGGCCGCTGCCCAGTGGGTCCCTGCGCCACCGACGTTGTTGCCCAGCGTCAGGTTGCTCCACTCACGCACCGGCAAGGCCACCTGACGGGCGTTGTTGCGTACGGTATAGGTCTCGAGGCTGGGCGGCTGGAGGATCTCCTTGCGCGTCGCCCAGCGCAGTTCGTCGGTATCCACCGACGGCGGGAAATCGCTGGCGGTGTCGCGCCAGGCACCGCGCTCGATGGCGACTACGCGCAGGCCCGCCCTGGCCAGTTCCTCGGCAATCACCGAGCCTGACCAGCCGAGGCCGATAACGACCACATCTGCTTTAGATCTTGTTGTTCTCATGGAGCTTCCTTGCGCGCAGCCGGCTGCCGGCAGGCCCGTGGCTGCCGCGTGCATGTTCGAAGAAGGGTTTCAGCTGGCCCGGTCGAGCAAGCTCACCGGTTCCAGGTCCAAGGGCAGGCCCTTGCGATGGAGGTAGGGGCGATAGTCGTAGCGCGCCCCTGGGAAGCCGATCAGCCGCCAGCCGACCATGTCACGATTGCCGCCGTACATGGGGTCGGCCAGGTAGCCTTCGCGCACGTTCTGCAGCAGCAGGGCGAAGAATTCGGCACCGATCTCTGACGGCAAGGCGGGGTCGGCCCCCTCCATCGCCCTGAGCAGGGCGTCCTGCTGATCGCCGTGCAGTGCGCTGAATGCCCGGCCATAGCGGCTTTGGCAATACTGACCAAGGCGCTCGAGCCCCAAGCGGTAGCGCTGCGCAGGCGTGTGAGCGAACTGCGGCCCTTGCTCGGGGGTGCCCTGGCTGAACGGGCCAAGACGATAACTGCTGGCAGCCTGGCCATACGGGCCAGCCAGCTGCCGATCGATGAACGTCACGCAGCCGGCCTGGCTGGCGCTCATGCCCAGTTCGTCTTCGGGGATCAGGCGATCGAACAGCGCGGCCACTTCGTGCGCCTCGGCTTCGGTCAGGTAGGTCAGGCCACCGGCCTTGGCCGGAATGGGCAAGGCATCGGCGCGGGTGCCGGTGGCAGGGTGGGGGGCAGTGCTCAACACGCCCGCGCTGGCGCTGCCGATCGCACCAAGGGCGCTCAATTGAACGAGTGATATCAGCGCTTCACGTCTGTTCATGTCCATCATCCTCAGGACGCGCGTTCACCAGAGCCGGTGCAGGCACACCGCGCTTGCGTGACGCTCGAGTTGTTTTTATGGGCGCAGCGCAAAGGCGGCTCGACGCTGGCGGGCCGAGTCTATTGGCCGTGGCGCGAATCGCGCCACGGCCGTTTTGACGGGTTTCCTTCAAGATTTTCACAAGCTACTCTGGCGCCACTTCAACTATCGATCAGCGTCGGGGTAGGGCAGGCATGGCGGCACAGGGCAAGCAACACACACGCACGGCGGTCACCCTGACTGATGTGGCGCGCCTGGCCGGCGTCGCGCCGATGACCGTGTCGCGCTACCTGAACCAGCCGGAGGCGGTACGCGAAGCCACCCGCCTCAAGGTGCGGCGGGCCATCGAGCAGACCGGCTACGTGCACAACCGCCTGGCCGGTTCGCTCAAGTCGAGCCGCACGCGGCTGGTGGCCCTGGTGGTGCCGATGGTGACCAACCCGCTGTTCTCCGACACCTTCCAGGCCATCAACGAGCGCCTGGCGAAGGCCGGCTACCAGGTGCTGCTCGGGGTATCCGGGTACCAGAGCCAGCAGGAACAGGAGCTGCTCGAGGTGATCCTGAGCCGTCGCCCGGATGGCATCATCCTCACCGGCACCCTGCACACCAGCACCAGCCGTAATCGCTTGCGGGCAACGGGCATACCGGTGGTGGAAACCTGGGACCTGTCGGATGAGCCTATCGACATGCTGGTCGGCTTCTCCCACGAGCGGGCTGGGCGCGAGGTGGCGCGCGTGCTGGCCGGGCAGGGCTATCGGCGCTTTGCCTTGTTCGCGGTGGATGACCCACGCGGGCTGCGCCGGGCCGAGAGCTTCGTCGAGACCCTGGCCGAGCAGGGCATCACCGATGTGCATCGCCAGACCTGGCAGGGTTTGCCGGCGCTGGAGCAAGGCCGTAATGGGCTCCGGCAACTGCTGCTGGAAAACCCAGGCGGGCACGAGCCGTGGATGGTGGTTTGCACCTCCGACACCATTGCCCAGGGCGTGCTGACCGAGGCCGCAGCCCGTGGCTTGCGAGTACCGCAGCAACTGGCGGTGATGGGGTTCGGTGACATGGCCTTCGCGGCGCATACCTTCCCTGCGTTGTCCACGGTGCGCATCGACGGCAAGTTGATGGGCGACACGGCGGCCGCGCTGCTGCTGGAGCGCCTGGCCGGCGGCGAGCAGGCGCAGACCACGGTGGACATCGGCTTCAGCCTGGTGCAGCGTGACAGCACCATGGATACCGCGAGCGAGCGTTAACATTCGCGGTCGCGCAATTAATTTTCCGCATCCCCTTGTCGTCCATTGAGCAATGCGATAGGTTTTTTAGCAGAAATGGTAACGATACCATTTGCTGGAAAGGACTCAGGACAAGAACAATGTCGAAGATTACCTGTGTTAGAACGCTGCGCCTGCCCGAACGCCCCAAGCTGCTTTGGCTGGAGATCGAAACCGATGAAGGCCTGATCGGCCTGGGTGAAACCTTCCGTGGCGCGGCCACGGTCGAAGCTGCGGTGCACGAGCTCATCGCCCCCGGCTTGATCGGCCGCGACTCACGCCAGATCGAGGCGATTTCGCTGGAGCTGACCACCCCCTATATCGGCTACCACAGCGCCAGCGCGGAGATTCGAGCAGCCAGCGCCGTGGACATCGCCCTGTGGGATCTCAAGGGCCAGCGCCATGGCGTGCCTGTCCACGAAGCGCTTGGCGGTGCCTGCCGCGATCGCATCCGTGTGTACAACACCTGCGCCGGCTACGACTTCAATACCCAGCAAGGCGCACGCCGCGAGATCACTACGGCCGACCGCGCCCAAGGCCCTTACGACGACCAGCTGGCTTTCCACCGCGATGCCGGCGCCTTGGCCGTGAGCCTGGTCGAGGAGGGCTACACGGCCATGAAGATCTGGCCATTCGACCAGTTCGCCCGCCAGCCCGGGGCCAACAGCATCAGCCTCGACGAAGTACGCAAGGGCTGCGAAGCGTTGCGCCAGATCCGCGACGCGGTAGGCGATCGCATCGAGATCATGGTCGAGCTGCACAGCCTGTGGGACAGCACGGCCGCGCTGCGCATCTGCCAGGCGTTGGAAGCCTTCGATGTGTACTGGGTCGAGGACCCGCTGTGCAAGATGGACGACGCCCATGCACTGGCCGACCTGCGCAATCGCACCCGCGTACCGATCTGTGCCAGCGAGACCCTGGGCGGCAGCACGGCCTACCGCGACCTGCTCAATGCCGGCAGCCTCGATTACCTGATGCTCGACCTGGTGTGGTGCGGCGGATTCACCGAGGCGCGCAAGATCGCCGCGTTGGCCCAGGCCTACAACAAGCCACTGGCCCCACACGACTGCACTGGCCCTGTCGCGCTGTTCGCAGGCTTGCATCTGGGGCTGCATGCCCCTACGGCAGTGCTGCAGGAAGTGGTCAGGGCCTCGTTGGCGACCTGGTATGGCGAGCTGGTAACGCAACTGCCACGCATCGAGGCAGGCCATGCCTTGGCTCCGCGAGCGCCCGGCCTGGGTACCGCGCTGCGGCCTGAAGTGCGTAGGCTCGCCGATGCCATCGTGCGAGAAACCACCGCCCATTGACCTCCCGGCCGCGGCTCCGTGCGAGCCGCCATGCCGACCGGGTATCGAGAATACAATGAAAAAAATACATTCTCTGCGCCGTTACATCGCCGAGCATCGGCGCCATGAAGTCATCGCCCTGCTGTTCGTGATGATGATCATCAACCAGGGCGACCGTGCCACGCTGTCCATCGCCGGCGCCAGCCTGGCCGACGAAATGGGGCTGGGCCACGCCCAGATGGGCTGGCTGTTTTCCGCGTTTGCCTGGGCGTACATGCTGTTGCAGCTGCCCGGTGGCCTTGCCATCGACCGCTTCGGCAGCATCCGTGTGCTGGGCCTGGCCATCGTTGCCTGGTCGGTGTTCACCGGCCTGATCGGCACGGTGGCGATGATGCCGGTCGGGTTGGCCTTCGTCGCGGTGTTCGCCTTTCGCTTCCTGGTGGGGGCGGCCGAGGCGCCGTGTTTCCCGGCCAACAGCAAGATCGTGTCGATGTGGTTCCCGACTGCCGAAAGGGGCACCGCCACGGCTATCTTCAACTCTTCGCAGTACTTTGCCGCCGTGGTGTTCACGCCATTGCTGGCCTGGGTCTCGACGCGCTGGGGCTGGCCGTGGGTGTTCTATGTGATGGGTGCGGCCGGGGTCGCCATGGGCGTGGTATTCATCCGCCGGATCAAGGCACCGATCGAGCATCCGTCGCTCACGCCGGTAGAGCTGCAGACGATGCAAGCCGGTGGCGCCAGCCTGCGTGAACATACGGGTGACCGTCCTCCGCAACAGGGTTGGCGCGATACCTGGGCGCGCGCCCGTGGGTTGCTGCGCCAACGCATGTTTCTGGGGATCTACCTGGCGCAGTTCTGCATCAGCACGCTGACATTCTTCTTTCTTACCTGGTTCCCGGTGTACCTGGTGCAGCAGCGCGGGCTGTCGCTACTGGATGCCGGCTTGCTGGCGGCAGTGCCGGCGATCTTCGGCTTCATTGGCGGCATCACCGGCGGCATGCTGTCGGACTGGATGCTGCGCAAAGGGCTGTCGCTGACCCTGGCGCGCAAGCTGCCGATCTTCATCGGCATGACCTTGTCGATGAGCATGATCCTGTGCAACTACGTATCGACCGACTTGCTGGTGGTGCTGTTCATGGCCCTGGCGTTTTTCGGCAAGGGCGTGGGGGCGCTGGGCTGGGCGATCATCGCCGACGTTTCGCCCAAGGACAGCATTGGCATGAACGGGGCGATCTTCAACACCTTCGGCAGCCTGGCGGGGATCGTCACGCCCGTGGTGATCGGCTACATGGTGCAGTCGATGCAGTCGTTCAATGGCGCCCTGGTGTATGTCGCGCTGAACGCGGTCGGCGCCTTCGTCAGCTACCTGTTCATCGTCGGCCCGCTGCGCCGGCCGGGCGATGCCCCGGCCGCGCCCGGCAACAGCCCGGACAAGCCTGCGCTGAACACCCTCGGCGCCCATTGATTGCACTTCGGACCATGACGAAAAGGATAACGACAATGATTTTTCCAAGGACCTTTACCCGTACCCTTCGCACTGCCGGTCTTGCGCTCGGGTTGTCCTGCGCTTCGCTGGTGCAGGCGTATGACATTCCGCCCAGCGGCCAACCCTTGATCGAAGTCGCCAGGCTTGACTGGCTCTGCAACGCCGTCGCGCTGACCTCCGATGGCCGCCTGTTCGTCGGTTTGCCACGCTGGCCGGGCTTCGAGAAAACCCCTTCGATCGCCGAGGTGCTGCCCGACGGCAGCCTCAAACCGTTCCCCGGCGGGCAGTGGAACGAGTGGGCCCCAGGCAAGCCCAGCGCCCAGGCGCTGGTGAAGATCAACACCATTCACATCTTCGACGACGACACGCTGTGGGCCATCGACCAGGGCGAGGACGCCGGCCCCAAGGGCATCAACCCGGGGCAGAAGATCCTGCAGTTCGACACCCGCAGCGGCAGGCTGCTGCGCAGCATCAGCCTGCCTGAAAAGGTGTTGCCGGCCGGCGCCAACCTCAACGACCTGCGCCTGGACCGCGAGCATGCCTACATCACCGATTCGGGGCTCGGCGCCATCATCGTCGTCAACCTGCGCACAGGTGATGCCGTGCGCCGTCTGGCCGGGCACCCTTCTACGCAGATGAATCCCCAGCGCCGGCCGTTCGGCGAGAACGGCCAGCCTTTGCTGCTGGCCGATGGCAGCGACCATCAGGTGCATTCCGACCCTATCGAATTGAGCCCGGACGGCCAGTGGTTGTACTACCAGCCGCTGAGTGGCCCGCTGTGGCGGGTGCCGACCGAGGCGCTGCGTGACACCCGTCTGAGCGAGGCGGCTCTGGCTGAAAAGGTCGAATTCGTCTACGACACCAGCCCGCTGACCGGCACTGCGATGGACAGCGCCGGCAACCTCTACCTGGGCGAATACGACAAACCAAGGGTGACAGTGCTGAGCCCGGACGGCACCTTGCGTGTGGTTGCCCAGGACACGCGGCTGTGGAACCCCGATGCGATGATCGTCAGCGATCAGCGCCAGCTGTATATCCCGGTGCCACAGAGCGCGCGTATGGCCTCCAACCGCGGCCCTGGCGGCCAGGATGCGCTGGTCAAGCCGTTCATGATCTACAAGGTCCAGTTGCCGGACGATCTGGGTGCCCGTGCGCACGTGCCGGCAGTGGCAGGCAAGCCGCTGGCGACTGCCGAGCGCTGATCAACCTAGCCTTGCGGGTCAACCGCAAGGCCGACTCCCACCCTTCGCCCAAAACGCGATTGCCAAGGCGCGCGCAGGTTGCGCTCGCCCGCAAAAACCGTTTCGCCAGCCCTGTGCAGTGAGCACAGGTCATAAACCCAAGGAGATGTACCCATGAAAACAACAATGACCATGGCCGCTTTGTCCCTCGCCCTCAGCGTTGCTGCCATTCCAGCGGCGCATGCCGCAGACGCAGTGAGCGCATCGGTGGTGGCCCAGCAGAACCTGTCCACCGCAGCGGCGTTGCAGCTGGCGCAGAAAGCCACTGACATCGCCCGCAGCCGCGACATGAAAATCTGCATTGCCGTGACCGACGCTGACGGCCACCTGCTGGCGTTCACCCGCATGCAGGGGGCTTACGCGGGCTGCGTCGAGGCGTCGATCGCCAAGGCGAAATCCGCCGCGCGCTTCGCCATCGACACCATCACGTTCTATGACCTGGCGCGTAAGGAAAACCTGGCCATCGGCACCATCCCCGGCATCCTGCCCGCGGTGGGCGGCGTGGTGATCAAACACGCCGACAGCGTGGTCGGCAGTGTCGGCATCAGCGGTGCAACCGACCTCACCGAACAGCAGCTTGCCGTGGATGTCGCCGCGAGCCTGCGCTGACCCGCATGGCCTCCTGCGCGGCAGCCGGGCAGGGGGCCAGGACCCTGATCAAACAAAGGAATGAACCATGGGCTTGAGTTCCAGACTGGGCGCATCGATGCGCCTGCCGTCGATCCTGTGCATCGCGACACTCTGTGCGCCCTGGGCGATGGCGTCCGAAGGTGCTTTGCGTGGCACCCATACGCTGTCTCTCGAGGGGGCTGCGGCATTGCTCGACAGGGCGGTGGCTGCGGCAAGCCAGGAAGGCGTGCATCCCTGTATCGCAGTGACAGACGCCAGCGGCTACCTGCTCGCGTTCAAACGCATGGATGGCGCGGCACCGGGTTGCGTCGAGGCGGCAATCAGAAAAGCCAATTCAGCCGCCATCAATGATGTCGACACCGTCGTGTTCTACGACCTGGCACGCAAGGAAAACCTGCAGTTGGGCAGCATCCCGGGGATCTTGCCGGCGGTAGCGGGAGTGGTGGTGCGCCAGCACGGCCAGGCAGTGGCTGCGCTGGGGGTTGCCGGCGGCGCGAGCGATGCCCAGGAACAGCGCTTCGCCACTGACCTTGTGCGGGCCTTTGAAAAGACCCTGCCTACCTCCATTGCCGACGGAGGCCGACCATGAACAATCCGCTATTGACCCTGGACACCGTCGACGGCGCCTACGCGCGCGACTACAACGTGCTCAAGCCCGCGTCGGTGCCCAACGCGCTCGGCGTAGCAGGCTTGGCGGCGACGCTGCTCGCTTCGATCTACTGCGGTTGGGTCGATCATTCGCTGCCCGACTTCGCCGCCTGGTCCAGCACGCTGTGGATGTGCGTGGCCTTGTTCAGCGCTACGTTCATGACGCCTCGGGTATTCGCCCCCGGGTTCCTGCTGTCGCTGCTGCCGTTTCTGATCGCCTGGCGAGTCGCGGCGATGACCGATGCGCGGGTGATGGTGTGGGTCGCAAGCATCGCCGCCGTGCCGTTGTTCCTGCAGTTCGTCGACTGCGTGGCCAGCGACCTGCGCCGCGACCGGGGAAAATCGAGCGCCTGGTTGGGCACCCTGCTGTGGCAGGCCACCCTGGTTCGCATGTATTTCGGTCTGAACGAGCTGTGCCACAGTTCGGAGAAGATTTTTGCCGGAATGGACTGGTTTCATCGGCTGGAAGCCGGCTTCCAGGGCTTCGGCCTGGGGGAGGCCGCAGCCGCGTTCGTCGTGCTGGGCGGCCTCATCGAGCTGGCCAGCGCCGTGAGTGTCGGGCTGGGTTTGTTCGCCAGGCTCGGCGCGGTGCTCAGCCTGGTGTATTTCCTGGTGGCGACGGTCGGCTTTGGCGGCGAATGGAGCCGCGGCTATGCCTGGGCCTCGGCGGGTGGAGGCGGCTGGGAGTATGTGATGCTGCTGATGGTGGTGTTTGCCGGCGTGATGTTCACCGGTGCCGGCAAGTTCTCCCTCGATGGCTGGTTGATCCGCAGCGGGCGCATGCCTCGACGGCTGCTGCCGCTGGCGGTGAACGCCCAAGGCAGCGATCAGCCCTAGGGCTAGCCGGAGTAGGCGAAACACCAGCGGCGTGGCAGACTTCGCGGTTTTGGTAACCGGATGTTTCGCCATGGACAGGTCTGACCGTCGTCAAGGCATGGCTGACGTCGCCGAGCGCGCCGGCGTCAGCCTGAGTACCGTCGACCGAGTGCTCAACGAGCGCGGCAGCGTGTCCGACGCCAAACGCCGCAAGGTGTTGCAAGCTGCCCAGGCGCTTGGGCTCAAGCGCCTGCTGCCCTCGGCCGTGCATGGGCTGTTGCGCTTTGACCTGGTGTTGGTCGATAGCGCCACCGACCATTTCAAGCGCCTGGCTGCGGCCTTCGGTCGGCAGGCGCAGATCCATCGCTCGCGCCTGGTCCTGCAGCGCCACACCTGGCAGGAGCGCGCCCCCCAGCAGTTGCCGGACCTGATCAATCATCCGCGGGTGCCGCGTCAGGGCCTGATCGTGGTGGCTCAGGACACCCCGGATGTCCGCGCTGCCTTGCATGCGCAGGTGGCTGCGGGTGTTCCGGTGGTATTGCTGACCACCAGCCTGCCGGCGCTTGCCGGCACCACCTATGTGGGGATCGACAACCAGGCTGCGGGCCGGGCCGCCGGCCGGCTCATGAGCCAATGGGTGCACGGCCGCGAGGGCAGGGTGGTGCTGTTGACCAATTCGCTGCTCTATCACGCTCATCAGCAGCGCGTGCAAGGCTTCCTCGATGTGATGGCCGAACGCGCGCAGCAGGTCGAGGTGGTGGGGCCGGTCGAATGCTTCGATGATGACGACCTCAATGCAGCGAAGCTCAACGACTATCTGCAGCAAGGCCCGGTAAGCGGGCTGTATAGCACCGGTAGCGGTTCGGCGGGGGTCTACCGCGCCCTGGCCAGGCAGGCCCAGCGCCCGGTGTGGGTCAGCCATGAAGCCACCGCCGCGCATGCGGCGATGTTGCGTGAAGGGCTGCTCTCGCTGGTGCTCGACCAGGACCCCGAAGGCCAGGCGGAGGCGGCGATTCAACACCTGCTTTACGCCAACGGCGACCTCGACGCGCCGCCCCAGGTGCGCCCGCAGTTACGTATCGTGATCGATGAAACCGTCGAAGACCTGCGCTAGATGACACGTTTTGACGTAAACACGTCAAAGCCGTGATGGCGTGGCGCAATGCCGCACCCTAAGATCTGCGCCGCCGTCGTCAGTAGGCCGACCGGGTAATCCGGTTCGCGCCGTGCTTTTTCGTATCCCCGCCTGATTCCCAAGCCCCTGGTGAGCACGCCTGTGCCTGCCATGAGCTGTTGCGTGCGCGAAAAACAGCCACCTGTCGCACGGTCCCCGTGATTGTCGATAAGGAGAACTCCATGAAACGTAGGGACGCCTTGCGTTCAATGGGCGCGTTGTTTGCCGCCGCCGGCCTGGCCAAGGTCGGCGCGGTGGAACTCAAGTCAGTGCCGCGAGAAACCGGCCTGAACCGCGAAATGCTGCCATCCCCGGTCATGAGCGGCGGCCAGGGCAATGTCTTCAAGGGCCAGGCGCGTGCCACCCTGACCGCCGTGTTCGACCGCCTGATCCCGCATGACGAGCTGGGTGCATCGGCCAGCGAGGCCGGCTGCGTCGACTACCTCGACGCGCAGATGAACGGCCCGTATGGCGAGTCGAAGGACCTGTACCTGGACCGCCCACTGCGTGCCGACGAGTCGCAGTTGATGGGGCTGACCATCAGCCTGCGCACCCGCCGCGAGTACACCCTGGCCGGCCTCGAGTTTATCGACAGCCACGCGCGCAAAGCCCATGGCCGCGCCTTCGCAGAACTCGACGGCGAGCAGATGGACGCGATCCTGCGGCAGCTGGAGGAAGGTCGTCTCGACTGGGAAGGCACAGGTAGTGGCAGCCGCCTGTTCGAGTTCCTGCTACTCAGCGTACGCGAAGGCTACTTCGCCGACCCGCTCTATGGCGGCAATCGCGGCATGGTCGGCTGGAAGCTGGTGGGCTTCCCCGGCGCCCGTTACGACTACCGTCAGTACATTGACCGTCGCGGTCAGAACCTGGGCCTGGAGCCCATCAGCCTGATCCCGGTGAGCTGAGGCCAGAGGAAAACAACATGGCAATTACACGTAAAAAAGCTGACGTAGTGATCGTCGGCCTGGGCTGGGCCGGCTCACTGATGGCCGAAGAACTGACCCGCGCTGGGCTGGAAGTGGTCGCCATCGACCGTGGCCCGTGGCTGGACACCTCCACCGACACGCCGCCGGCCGTCGATCCCGATGAGCTGCGCTGGACTATCCGCCGCGAACTGCTGCTGCAACCGGGCGACTACACGCTGACCTTCCGCAACCATTCCGGCCAGACAGCAGTGCCAACCCGCGAACTGAAAGCCTTCCAGATGGGCAAGTCGGTCGGCGGCGCCGGCTTCCACTGGGCCGGGATGGCCTGGCGTTTCTCCGAGTGGGACTTCCGCGTGCGTTCGGCGACCCTCGAGCGCTATGGCGCCAGCAAGCTCAAAGGCCTGGAGCAGGTGCAGGACTGGGGCATTACCTACGCCGATCTCGAACCGTTTTATGACCGCTTCGAGCGCATTGCGGGGATTTCGGGTGTCGCCGGCAATATCAACGGTGAGATCCGCCCCGGCGGCAACCCGTTCGAAGGGCCGCGCAGCCGCGAATTCCCAACCCCGGCGCTGAAAGACTCGCAGTTGATGCAGATGTACCGCGCAAGCACCGAGCAAATGGGCTTGCATCCGTTTTACATCCCGGTCGCTCACGTCGGCTCCGCCTACGTGAACCCGCTGGGCGTGAGCATGGCGCCGTGCACCTACTGCGGCTACTGCATGTTCCACGGCTGCGGCAACTACTCCAAGTCCTCGCCCCAGGCCTGTGTGATCCCAGCGCTGATGCGCCGCAAGAACTTCACCCTGATTACCCAGGGTTACGTGACCAAGATCCACAAGGCCGACGACGGCAAGACTGCCACCGGCGTGAGCTACTTCGACGAGCAGGGTCGCGAGGTGATCCAGCCGGCCGATATCGTCGCGCTGTGCTCGTTCACCTACGACAACGCCCGCCTGATGCTGCTCAGCGACATCGGCAAGCAGTACGACCCGGTCACCCAGACCGGCACCATCGGCCGCGCCTACAATTACCAGACCTGCGCCGGCGCGCATGTGTGGTTCGAGGACGAAACCCTCAACCCGTTCATTGGTGCCGGCGGCCTGGGCATCCAGGTCGACGACTACAACGGTGACAACTTCGACCACAGCCAGCTCGACTTCATCGGCGGTGCCGGTTTGCTCACCGTATCCCGCGAGGGCATGCCGATCGGTCGCGCAGGGCTGCTGCCGCCGGGTAGCCCGCGTTGGGGCAAAGGCTTCAAGCAGACCTACAAGGACAACTACCAGAACTACGGCATCATCTTCGGCCAGGGCACCTCGATGCCGGCCCGTGATGCTTACCTGTCGCTGGACCCGAACTACAAGGACCGCTGGGGTACGCCGCTGCTGCGCATGACCTTCGACTGGAACCAGAACGACCGCAACATGGCGCGTTTCATCGAGCAGCGCGCGGTGGACATCGGCAAGAAGATGGGCGCCAAGCACGTGCACACCTTCAACTCGGCGGCCAAGTCCTGGACCCCGTACGACGAGAACTCCAACCACACCCAGGGCGGCATGATCATGGGCGAAGACCCGCGTACCAGCGCGGTCAACACCTACCTGCAGAGCTGGGACGCGCACAACGTGTTCGTGGTCGGCGCCTCGGCGTTCCCCACCAACGCCGGCTACAACCCCACCAGCACCGTGGGCGCCCTGGCCATCCGCACGGCCCGGGCGATCCATGAGAAGTACCAGCACAACCCCGGTTCCCTGGTGTGAGGCCTGCGATGATCAACAAGAAAACTGCCCTGATCGGCGGCGCTGTCCTGGCCCTGGCCGGCGCCGTCATCCTCGGCCTGGTGATCCAGGCCAACTCTACCGCGCGTTCGGACATGGCCGATGATTCGGTACGCCTGAGCGACTTTCGTTCGTCTGACGCGGCCTTGGTCAAGCGCGGCGAATACGTCATGCGTTCGGCTGACTGCGCGGCCTGCCATACCGCCAAGCACGGTGATTTTGCCGGTGGCTACGTGATCGGCACGCCGTTTGGTGACATCCAGTCGTCTAACGTCACCCCCGACCGTGAAACCGGTATCGGCAATTACACCGAGCGCGACTTCTTCAACGCGGTGCGCCAGGGGCGTGGCCGGCACGGCATGCTGTTCCCGGCGATGCCGTACACCGACTACACGCGCATGAGCGACGATGACCTGCATGCATTGTGGGCATTCTTCAGCACGCTCGAGCCCAAGGTGCACGTAGTCGATGAACTGGCGGGGATGAACTTTCCGTTCAACCAGCGCCTGCTGATGGCTGGCTGGAACTGGATGTTCTTCGACAACAAGCCATTCGTGCCTGACCCGGCACAAAGCCCGGAATGGAACCGTGGGCGTTACCTGGTCGACGGCGCGGGGCACTGCGCCGCTTGCCACAGCCCGCGCAACGGGCTGGGTGGGCCAGTGGTCAGCGAAGCGCTGTATGGCGGGTTGGTGGGTACCTGGTTCGCCCCCAACATTACCAATGATCGGCACCTCGGGTTGGGCGACAGCTCGGTAGAGCAGATCGTCGACTATCTGAAAACCGGCAGTGACGGGGTGGCCGTCGCCAGCGGGCCGATGGCCGAAGCCATCGAGAACTCGACCCAGCATCTGACCGATGCCGATCTGCGCGCAATTGCCATCTATCTAAAGTCGCTACCGGGCAGCGGGCTGCCGGCACCCGAGGCGCTGGCAGCCTCCGAGCCGCGCATGCAGCGTGGCGCGCAAGGGTATGAGGTGCATTGCTCGGCGTGCCACGGCACGGCAGGCGAGGGCGTCAGCCACATGATCACCGGCTTTGCCGGCAACAAGGCGATCCTGGCCGGCAACACCGACACCTTGACCAGCGTGGTGCTGGGTGGCGCGCGGGCGGTGCACACGCACACCTATGTCACCGGGGCCGGCATGCCGGCGTTCGACTGGAAACTCAGTGATGCCGAGATCGCCGACATCCTGACCTTCATGCGCAATAGCTGGGGCAACAGCGCCGCAGCGGTGACAGCCGAAGAAGTGGTCAGGATGCGCAAGCAGCTTGAGCTGCCTGAGCAGATGCGCGCCAGCGTTCAGTAAATACCCGTCGTCGGCAAGCCGCAGTGCTCCGGAAGGAGCCGGCTTGCCGGCGACAGCTTCCTGTCAGTCTGCAGACCAATAACAAAGAGAATCCCATGCTCCCTTTCAAATACCGAGCCCTGCTCGCCGCCATGGCCTGCGCACCGCTGGCCCACGCTACCGAACCCTTTGCCAGCGATTCGCCATGGGCGCTGGGCGACTGGAACGGCACCCGCAGCGATCTGGCCCAGCAGGGCATCGACTTTGAATTCGCCTACGTCGGCGAAATCGGCGCCAACCTGGGTGGCAGCTACGACAATGATCGTAGCGCCAGCTACAGCGACCAATACTCCCTTGGCGCGCGTTTCGACCTCCAGAAGCTGCTCGGCTGGCACGATGCTCGCTTCCAGCTGACCGTGGCCAACCGCAACGGAGAAAACATTTCCAACGAGCGTGTCGGCGACCCGCGCGTCGGCACCCTGAGTTCGTCCCAGGAAGTCTGGGGCCGCGGCTCGCATTGGCGCATGACCCAGCTTTATTACCAGCAGGCGTTCTTCGACCGGCGCCTGGACATCAAGGCCGGCCGCTTCGGCGAGGGCGAGGATTTCAACAGCTTCGACTGCAACTTCCAGAACCTGACCTTCTGCGGTTCGCAAGTCGGTAACTGGGGAGGTATCTGGTACAACTGGCCGATCACCCAGTGGGCGCTGCGGGTCAAGTACGCGCTGACGCCTGAGCTGTTCGCACAAATCGGGGTATACGAGCAGAACCCGTCGAATACCGAAAATACCAACGGCTTCAAGCTCAGCGGCAGCGGCACCAAAGGTGCGGTGCTGCCGGTGGAATTGCTGTGGAAGCCGCGCATCGACGGCCTGCCAGGTGAATACCGCGTGGGTTATTACTACAGCACCTCGAACGCCAACGACGTGCTCAAGGACAGCAATGGCCAGCCAGCGGTGATCAGCGGCGCAGCCTACCGCAGTGCATCGAGCAAGCACGGGGTGTGGTTCGGCGCTATGCAGCAGGTTACCCGGCACGCTGGCGACGCCGCGCGCGGGCTGAGCCTGTTCGCCATGGCTACCGCGCACGACCACAAGACCAGCAAGGTCGACCACTACGTTTCCGTCGGGGCGATCTACAAGGGCCTGTTCGACGCACGCTCCGAAGATGATATCGGTCTGGCGATCTCCGAAGTGCACGTGAACCCGGCCTATCGCAAGAACGCGGCTCTGACCAACGTGGTCAACGGTGTTGATGATTACGCGGATCCCGATTACCTGCCGGTGCAGGAGACCGAATACAACGCCGAGCTCAACTATGGCATTCATTTCACAGACTGGCTGACAGTCCGCCCAAACCTGCAGTTCGTTCGACACCCTGGTGGGGTGAGGGAGGTGGATGATGCTTGGGTAGGTGGGGTGAAAGTCCAAGCCACCTTCTGACCTTTGTCACGCGGGTCGCTTTTTGCGCCCCGCTTGGGCAGGCAAGGGTCGGTCATCGCAGGCCTGTCGGAGGAACGAGCAGACGCACATGATGGCTCGGACGAGGAGGGCATGAATGGCTAATATTTCATCAAATGAACCGGGCTGGAAGGACGCCACTCTGGAATATCTGAGCCGCCTGCCGGTCAAGGACTGGCCAACGCAGCGCGAGCTCACCAAACGACTAGCGATCAGCGAACAATTCTATCGTTACCAGTTGCAGCTAGAAGGTGCTTCTTATAGGGCACTGAAGCAAGAGGTGCGCATGACGCGGGCGCTTCATCTGCTGAGCAGTGGATCCTACCGGAGCATTGGGGAGGTCTCTGACGACATGGGATTTTGCGATGAGCATTCTTTCCGCAAGGTGTTCAAGCGTTGGGCGGGGTGCTCGCCGACCCGCTATTTAATACGCCATTCGCCGCCCCGGACCGAAAGCCCTCGACCCGTCAACTCTCGTTACGCATCACCCACTGCTCGTTAGTGATGGGTCGCTAAAGGCTGACAAGATATTCACAAGTTCCCCTCCCAGCCTACACCATGCGTCTTTTTTTTCTTTCGCATAGTCGTAATGTAGATAATGCCTGCGCACTCTTGAACCACCCAGTAGGTGGTTCTGGCAGCGGTCGATGATTTCAAGAGTCACTCCCAGTTCCTGCATTAGCGTCGCTCCAGTGCGGCGCAAATCGTGCGGGGTCCATTCACCTCTGCGGCCCTGGCTAAGCACCAGCGAGTCGTCATGATGGCGTCCTGACAATGCTTTGCTTCGATTCTTGAAGCTGCACTGGCGATCACCGATCAATTTGCTGACTGTCTTGGTGTCGACATGGCTCTTCTGGTCCTTACCGGGAAAGCAGAAAGGCGTATGTCCGGTTTCTGCTTTTAGTCGTTGAAACTGTTCCAGTGCAAAAGGTGACAGAAACACATGATGATCCTGTCGTTTACCTTTGTGTCCCTTTGTTGCGGTAGCCGGTATGAACCAGGTACCCTTAACCAGATCCACGTTCCTCCATTCAGATTTCAGCAGCTCGCCAATCCGGCAGAGCGTGCTCAGGCATATCCATACGGCGCATTGAACACGCTGGTTGACTGGACGAATGCCTGAGTATTTCTGGCCAACGTCCAACGTGTCATAGTCGTGTTCAAGCCGGGAGAAAATATCGCGCAACTCCCGAATCTCATCTGGATTGAGCAGGCGGTCGCGTTGCTCTTGGTAGTCGTGATCCAGAAGGTTTTTGATGTCTATCAAGTCCGCTGGGTTGCCGTCAGCCAGTAGAGTGCGCCACGGCTTGCGTTTTTCTGCCCAGCGCAGCATCTGACCGATATCGTTATTGCGAATCACAACGGTACGGTTGAGGCCGCGGGCTTTGACTGAGCGCAGAACAGTTAGCAAGTCCTTCTCGGAAAGAATTCGCAGGGGCTTATTTCCAATGATGGGAAGGACGTCCTTGGTGAAACTTCGCCGCAATTCGGCATTACCATCCTTACGCGCAACACCATCGCGAAGCCATTCTTGAAAAAGCTCTGCTACCGTCTTGTTTTCAGCGATCTGACGTTCGGCATCTGCAAGGGTCGCTGCCACCGCAACCTGTGCTTCGATCTTGGCGGCTCTGCGCGCGACGCTTGGTATTATGCCCTTTGCGGCGATCGCCCTCACTTCGTCGCGTTCCGCACGGATTTGGGCGAGTGACTTTTTGGGCCAGCTACCTAGGCTATAGTCGCGCTTCTCCCCTTGTTGCTTGAATTCGTAACGAAAAAGTACTGTCACGCCACGCACACCCGCGCGAACCTTGCCTACCAGTCCACCATCCTCGCGGAGGATCGCTCCATCATCGTCGGCGGTGAACGCTTCCAACAATTTTACTGTCAGCTTGGGCATGTCCTACCCCTTGCATTAGTCGGTCACAGAAGAATTTTACCCCACTTTTACCCCACCGAATTGCTCGGCTGTCGGAGGAATTGAGCGGATCGTAATGGGCGCTGATTACATCTGAAGCCATTGAATTTACTGGGCAATATCGATCCAGTGACATTCATTGACATCCACTGAAAACCGTGGATAATACGCATGGGGTGCAAGGGGTCGAGTGTTCGAATCACTCCGTCCCGACCATATATTTCAGTGACTTAGGCCATTTCCGAAAGGGGTGGCCTTTTTCATGTGCGTGACTTTTGCGTGACTTCTCGGGTTTTTACGCCTGCCTCCTCTTCAGAATCGTCAGCACCGGCCCACGCGACTCCGTCGCTGAAACTTTGTTTGCCGCCTCTATCAACTGTCCCAGCTCCGCGCCAGAATAGTGACTGGTCACGCTTCCGTTCTTGTGGCCAAGTAGCGACTTCCGATCTTCCTCTGTTACACCAGCTGCTTTTAGGCGCCTACCGAAAGTGTGCGTCAAGTCGTGAACCCTGATAGAAGCGTACCCAGTGTGTGCCGGCCGCAAATGTTGCTCCTGCCAGAGCTTTGCCGCGCGCACCCTCGCTTTTTCCCACGCCGAGTCGTTCATCCTGTGCATCCCGGTGCCGTTGTATGGGAACACCCATTCCCGGCTGATTCCGCGCTGCCCGTCGATGATTGACTTGGCCACAGTGTTCAACACCACCAGGCGCTCGTCTCGGTTCTTCACGCCTGAGTTCTCGTGCCGACCGCCGAAGCCGGCAGGTATCAGAAAAAGGCTGGTGCCCAGCTCGGGGACCGAGATTTCCCACTCCCACCTCAGTTTGCAGACTTCCTGCTCGCGGCAGCCCGTGGTCACCTTGAATAGGGCCATTCGCTGCAAGTGGTCCGGCAATTCCCCGAAGAGAATCGACTGCTCGTCCCGTGACATTGGGTAGGGCTTTCGACTGGCTCTCTTCTCCTCCAGCTTGGCCAGCAGCGCAATGCTGCCGAGCCAGGGCCTGCGCTCTTCATCCCGCCATTTCCGGCAAGCCAGAGACAGCACGCCAATCACCGGCTCGATTGCGATGCTCACCGTTCTGTTGCTGACTACCTTCCTCACTTTCCCGTTCGGCAAGTCTTCGTCCGTCTGCCTGTCCCGAACGAACGGGGCCAGCGCCTGGTCGTCGATGTGCGTCAGTGGTAGGTCGCCCAGGTATGGGTCGAGCTGTTGCAAGCACAGCGCGGTCAGCTTGATGGACGGCTGATCTTTGTGTTCGAGCAGGTACCTGGTGGCCGCCTCGCGGAACGTCCTCACTTGCCGAACGCCATACACCTTTCGCTGGCGGATCTGCTCCAGTCGGTGAATCAGGTACTTTTCTGCTTCCGCCCGGTCACTAGCTCTAGTGCTTTCGTAAAGTCTCTCTCCGCTGATTTTCTTGTCGCTGTGCCAGCTGCCGTTGCGTTGGGAAAGGCCTGTGATTGTTTTTCGCGCCATCCCTTATCTCCTGATGGGCGCTCGCTGCGGGGTGATTGCCGTCCCTGAGGGCCTTGGCCTGGATGTAATCGTTCACCCAGGCGTCCAGTTCTTCACGGTCAAAGCCGATTCCGCGCTCCCCGATGGGGAACTCGCTCACATGCGGCCTGACGGTCTTGTTGAGTTCGTACCGGCACATGCCGGGGCAGTGGGGGGCTTCGCCGGCGCGGATGATGCGCGGCAGAAATTTTGCGGCCGGTGCCGCGCTGGCGTTTGCCATGATGGTATCCACGCCGCCGGGGGAGGGAGAAGTGGTGATTGGTGGGGGTGAGAAGGCACAGCAAGTGAGCGGCTATAGTCCTAAGGCATTCAGGCTGAAAACTGCAGGAGGAGGGGCCTTTGAAACCGATGAAGTCTTTCAAGCGATTTCCTCATGAAGGCGTCATAAAGGATCTCGAGAGGGTGCAGACCCGCTTCGTTGTGCCGGGTCTCATTGACTCTGGGAGCAGCAGCGATGGAGAACTGACGCTGCGCTCCGCCGCTGTGACGGCTTACGTCAGGAAGTACCGGAGAGAAATAGGATGGAGGGTGGTCATCTGGCGCAGTGGCGGGCTTGAAGAAAAACACTACCCAGTGTCCGCAGAAGAGGTCATCCAGCTGCTCGCGGTTCATTTTTCTTAATTGGCGTCCTCGCCCGCGCACGTCGGCGGGCTTGAATTGTAGGGGGAGGGGTTAGGCTGCTGGGCGCTTCATGAAGGTGATCCAGTGCGTCTTTTCGCTCTTGCCGGACTTGTGGCCAAACAGGGGCTTCTCATCGGTGATGGCCAACAGCTCGCTGACTAGCACCTGGGTTTCGCTACACTTGAAGATCAGGATTTCCTCGGGCTGCAGCACGTGGAAGCACTCGGCGAAGCCTTGGCGAATGTCCGCCCGCCAGTCGCTGGTCAGCAGTCCAGAATTGGCGCGCATCCAGCTATCGACGCCGGCCCGCCGACCGGGTTGGATACCCTCACTTCGATCAGGTTGTTCATGGCATCGGCTCCCCGCGGTCGGCTGCAACGCTGAACGATGGCAGTGTGTGCGGCCTACCCTCGGTCCCCTTGAGCATGCTCACTGTCTACTAGATCATTGTGTCGTCCGCCCAGGCGGCTTCAGATTCCCGCGAGCCCTCAACGGGGATCTGAATGCCGAGATCGATGGCAAGACGGAAAACGTGTCCATCGTTGTGGTGAGGATTCCAGTGCGCCCTAGTGCCCGACTTGCCCTTGATGCGCAGAGGCCACTGCGGATCGCTGGAGGCGCAAGGCTCAACTTCAAGCCTGGCGGCCTTCGCAGCCAGAAAAAGTTCTTCGAGTTCAGTCATAGCTGATACCTCTCATCAATCCAGCGCCCAGGCGCCGTAGCTGGCATAGCGAACTCTCCATTCAGCCGCAAAGCGCTGGTGTTAACAGGGCAAGGGTGGAAATTTCGAGAATGGGTATGCCACCATTCGCTCACTTTCTAAGGAGCGGATATGAAGTGGTCTGAGGTTTTGTCTGTCGTTAGTTCGGTCGCATCCATCACCGGCATGTCGCTGTTCACGGCGGGAACAATGCTGTCGTCTGAGAACCCGAGGCAGATTGCATGGATGGTTGTCTCCGCGATATGTGGCGCGATGCTGAGTATCGGGTGCTTAACTGGTCTTGTTCAGTTGCTGCTTTTTTGTGATAGGGCCTATTTTAAACAAGAATCCCCCAGTCTTCGTTTCATGTGCTGGTGTTTTGCAGGGGCAGTTTTATTATTGGTTTCCTTGTTTTTCTTAAACGGAATTTGGTACGCCCTCGAAGACGCTTGGGATATCAAATTCCCATGAGCAGTCCGGTTTAGTGCGCCGTATGGCTGGTAGGCGCTACCGCTGCTATTGCCTTCATGCGGGTTTTGCAGGTGACTTCGGACTTGAACCGAGCGGATCCCATTCCTCGCAGTCATGGTTTCCGCGACCAACGCCACATACTGAAAAGTGCTCGTCGTCGTTGCCGTCGTGGTCGTACTCGATATGGGCGGCCCAGTGGATTTTCCTGGCCGGATCTCCTGCTCGGCGCGAGCTTGCCCGCCATCCCATGAATCGCTAAGACTTTGGTTCCGGTAGTAGCCAGGACAGTATTCGGCTCGCACCAAGTCACAGATCCGGTGGTGATACTCGAAAGCGACCCGCTCGTTGAGCTCAACTGGCGCAGTCGGCGTCGTGTTTCCCTTGAGTTTATCCAGGATATCGCGCGGATACCCAGTGGCCACGCTGCGCTGGGTGCCCGCGCAATCGACCAGCTTTTGGACGAAGATGTGGCGTTGGTCAGGGGTCTTGGCATGCATGGGTGCAAGAGGGCGAGTGTTCGAATCACTCTGTCCCGACCATTGTTGGCTCCAGATTGTGCTTTATGGAGAACGCATGCGCCCTCAACTCTCGTAGAGGGCGCTTGGCGGTTTTCTCATCCTCTGGAAACCGGCGGTTTTTCATGGAGCCTGGTCAAAAAACATTGGGCCTCTGCCTGAACTGAAGCCTTACTCAACCGAAGCTAAACCGTTCTCGATGCTTCGCAAGATACATCCGATTACCATCACTCAATCGGTTGATTGTTGTGAATTCGTCTAGCCGCAAAATATAACGTTCCGCTTTCTTCAATTTGTCGCTGATAAGTAGTTCACCATTTTGCGAAAATGAGATCAGCCCCGAATCAAAAAGGCGATCGATGTGCGCAGCCAGAAGCAAGCCGTTATCAGTATCTAGGCGCTCAACGTTATTGGCTAGGCTCCATGCATGGATGTGAGAGGCAACCAGGAGATTTGGATTGCCCAGACCGGTGAGGGCACACCTCCCATCCCAGCGACCTAGCAGTCCAGAGCGAAATGCCCCCTGACCGACCCTGGCTTCGATCAGCGCTGTTCTGGTTGTACTACTGACCTTTTGAGGTGAGCCTGAATCGATCATGCTGTCCTCATAGTCGACTAGGATGCCAGCTTGCTCCAGCAAAAATTGACCTGCATCGGCAGGCAGTGAAGCCATGTAGATCTGGTTAATACCTTTCACACTGTTGAACAGGCGAGGCTGAGTCCGAGGGTCAAATTTTGCTATGTAGATCTCTGCAATCTCATCACTGCGAATTGGGCGTTTCAGCTCGCTGTAGCTGATGTCTACACGATGACCTTCCTTCTGCCATTCCTTGAAAGACGCTCGAGGAGGGCGTTCAGCTACGTAGGAATCGAACTGCGCGATCGCAATACCCCGAATGTAATTGTCGTGGTAGCAGAAAATTAGATCGCCGGTTCGGACTCTGGCGACGTTGTCCCAGTGAGTCCGGAATTGCTCAATTCCATGCTTTGATCGTGAGCTCAGTGGAGCCCATAAGAATTGACCTTTTTTGGCTTCCTTGTGGGTGGCTCCGAGGTTTACCCAGAAAAATTGCATCTCGCATCCTAAGTCCTGGCCTGTCGCCGGTGACTCTAGCGCGAGTGTCTATTGAGAGAAAGGAAATTTCCTACAGCGAATGCAGAAATGGTAATCGCTCTATGCAGCCCATTGACTTGGGATCACTGGCGGTGCGGGGTGTGAATAGCGAAACATTCTTGGGAGATGTGCTATCGGCTGCTAGTGAAGTAGGTGTCCGCCTGGCCATGGTGTTGTCTCGGACGATAGTCAGAAGGGTGCCTTAGCACGGACGTTCGGCGTTGCGGTTGAGGCGCCTTCAGAAGGGTGGTCTTCGCTCCCGCTTCTGAAGGCAGTTCAGGGTAGAGTGTTGGCGCTTTAGCTCATCATTCCAAGCTCGGCATCATCCATCAGCGCCTTGGCCAAAGCGCACAGGTAGTGCGAAGCCCAGATCAGCTGTGGCTTGTCTTCCATCAAGCCATCCAACGTCATATCTCTCGCATAGCCCATCAGCTCCGATGCCTGTTCCCGCGCACTCTGGCAAGGGATCCCGGCTTCGATGCGAAACAGCGGAT
>Ga0213822_1000659_pt1 | contig 25042 bp, 18 predicted proteins | sample MC6MC0908MG_FD_179872 | JGI IMG/M metagenome (GOLD analysis project Ga0213822, IMG submission 179872) | Enriched soil aggregate microbial communities from Iowa State University, Ames, United States - MC6-MC0908-MG | ecosystem: Environmental > Terrestrial > Soil > Unclassified | place: USA: Iowa...
GGAAAGCGCCCAGTCGGAACGGAAATCAACCACACGTTTTGGTGAAGAACCATTTATTTGGCAAATTATTCAATCTAAGGTACTTAACTGAAACTAAGCCTTAGATGTGTACGCAACGATACTGCGGAATTTAAGCCTTTGGAGAGTCATACCAAATGGCAGTAGCTTCGGCGAAACCAGACTCCGTGAATAAGGAAGACACAAAAACGAAAGTCAAAAGATATAAGTTGTGTCACAGTAGAGATGTCTACATTTTTTAAGAAATGTATATGTTTTTCGTATCGGAAAAGCAACATATGCGATGTTTAGATATGGTGGTTAAAATAGCCGAAAAGCAAAGAGCAAAGATTGCGCTTGTTGATAATATTTATGCATATGGAAGACAATCCACAAACCGAATTACAGAGGAGACGAGAAAAGAACCGCAGACAAAGAAGGGGAAAATTCGTTTAGCAATGGAAAATAAATTGAAGGAAAGTAATATACCATCGTTAATCGTTCATTTGCCTGATTTATATGGACCGAATGCAGAGAATACAATACTCTATGAAACGTTAAAAAACGTTGCACAAGGTAAAAAAGCTAATTTTGTAGGAAATATGCAGGTGAAAAGGGAATTTCTTTATACAGTTGATGGGGCAAAGGCTATGGTTGAGCTTGCTTTACGAGATAACACATATAATCAGAATTGGAACGTGCCAGCTGTTCATACAATTACAGGGGAAGAACTAGTAAAAATTTTACGTGACATCACAGGCTACAAAAAAGGTATTCGTACAGTCTCTAAAGGGATGATTCGTCTTATCGGAATATTTTCTCCTTCTATGAAAGAAGTGGTTGAAATATTGTATTTAACAGAAAAACCGGTCATTTTAAGCGGGGAAAAATACGAAAAGGAAATAGGCACGTTACCACGTACTTCATATAGAGTAGGGCTAGAAGAAACGATTATATGGATGAACAAGAGGGCATTAAAATAGAAGTACTTTTAAAAATCATAACAAAAATCCGCATAGACTTCTGTTGGGAGAAACTTACCCACAAAAAGTATAGCGGATTTTTGTGATCAGAAAGAAGAATATTATTGCTTAGTTTTTCTTATAACTGAAATTTTTGAATGATATTGCGAAGTTGCTGTGCCATCTCAGCTAAATTATTGGACGACGCAGTAATCTCTTCAATACTTGCTGATTGTTCTTCAGAAGCAGCTGCTACATTTTGAATGTTTCCAGATGCTTGAACGGCTACTACACCAACCTCCTCTACAGAAATGGCAATGCTATTAACGCCTTCGTTCATTGTAGTAATGATGTTATTAACTTGATCCATTTCTTGAGTGAGTTCAGTAATATGTGCATTGATTTCTTTAAAAGCTTCACCTGATGCATTAAAAGTAGTAGAGCTTTCAGCCAGATTATTACTGCTTATTGCCATTGATTTTACGGCTTGGGCAGACTCTTCCTTAATCGTTTCAATACGTGTTCGAATACTATTTGTCGCTGCTAACGATTGGTCTGCGAGTTTGCGAACTTCATCAGCTACAACCGCGAAGCCTTTACCATGCTCACCAGCACGAGCCGCTTCAATCGATGCATTTAAAGCAAGTAAATTTGTTTGATCAGTAATTTCATTAATTAATGTCACGATGTCACCGATCTCATTTGTGTATGTGCTTAAACGTTCCACAACTACCGAAGTTTCTTGAATTGCATCAGATGTTACAGCCATCTTTTCAGTAGCATTTTGAATCGTCGAATTACCTTTCTCTGAAATAGAAGATGCACTAAATGCCTTAGTAGTGACATCATTAACGCTCGTTACAACTTCTGACATCTTTGTAGAGATTGTTGTAATATGATGTTCTACTTCTTCAATAGAGGAAGTTTGTTTTTCTGATCCCGCAGCTACTTCTTGCATAGAAGAAGTAATTTGTTGAATAGATGCACTTGTTTGCTCAGAGCTTGCTGTTAACTCTTCAGACATAGCAGCTACTTGCTCAGCATTTTCAGCAATTTGCTGAATAAGCGAGCGTAAGTCTGCAGTCATATTTTCAATGCCTTTAGAAAGCTGTGCAATTTCATGAGAACCCTGAATATGAAGTGGTTCCACAGCTAAGTCTCCTTTTGCCACCTTACTCACATAACCAGTCATATTTTTAATTGGTTTTATAATGCCTTTACTAATGAAATAAGCCACGATACCACCAAATATCACAAAGATTAAGGTCATAATGATACAATTCCAAATAATCTTTGTATGAAGTTCAGAAATGAAAGAAGCGTCCATATCTATACCCAAAAGCATATCAGTATCTTTAAATGGTATAAAAATGGATTTATGAATACCGTATTCATCTTTATAAATTTCACTAGATTTAACGGTTTCAGAATCTAACGCTTCACGCATGTCTTTACTAAAAACATAGTCCTCTTGTTGATTATCTTTATTGCTTAATGCAACAATATGTTCCTTGCCATTTGCACGTGAAAGGACGTAGGCATTTTCAATATTAAACTTTTTAAGTGTTTCATTTAATTGATTTAATAGTTCTTCATATTTATCCTTATCACCGTCATCTGCAGCTTTGACGTCGTTTATGTCTATATCTTCAAAAATAGTTTTAGAAATAACATCTAAAGATGACTCAAATTGTGTAATAACAAAATTATTGATAATTTGATTGGACGCAATAAATAATACGACGCTAAATAAAATTGAAATAATAGTAATAGGAATAGTAAAGCTAGCAATATATTTATAAAGTAAAGAACTCTTTAGCTTAGTTACTATATTCAACTTTAGCATCCTCCAAAACTTTCACCTTTTGTTGTAAGAAATGAACCATATCATCAATATGCTCCGTCTCAGTATAAGGAGAAATTGAAAAGAATTTTGCAGCAGCGACTGGCATTTGTTGTTTTGTATCACTAGTGATAACAGTACAAACTCGTGTTGTATCACCGAAAAATACTTCGTCGCGACCTTCACCAATAATTTCAAATAAAGAAGCGTTAATTCCATTAATATACTCAATCTGATCTTGTGTATAGCTACCAGACTGTTCAGATTTCCAATTAAAGCCTTCAGGATACATACGGAATGCTGTGACTGGTCCGATATTAGATTCATTTACTACTTGTAACATAGGCGTTTTTTCCGCTAATTGCGCACGGAACGCTAAATTCACACGTACATAATTCGCTAATATTTGTTGGTAGCCTTCTTTACCAAAGGCCTGTAATGCAGCGTAAATAGCAATTGAACTACCCATACGAGAGCACTCTAATGTATAGCCTGTGTGATAAGAACCATAGCCTCGATTGCCTACATAAGGTGTGTCGAAGTCCTCAATATCTAACAGCTGTAAATGTTTCCCTTCTTTAATTAAGAATAAGCTAGTCAAATAAGGTGTTTGACCAAGCTTTTGGAAGTCAAAGCAAAGGCTATCAGCAATAGGCAGATATTGCATACGTTCTTTAATTTGTTCTAATCCTTGTAAAACATCAGACTCGAACTGAAGTGGATTTGCCTTAAAATCATAATCATTGAAAAAGGCATAAAAACCACCTAAAGCTGAATCAGCATGAATATGTATTGGTTTTAAGGAATATTTTTGCTCAAGGTTAGTTGTAACGTTTTTGATAGCTTGTACATCATCGATGGCAAATTGATCTGTAGCACCAGTTGTAGCCACTACATACACTGGGATGCCACCGTTTTCTATAACCTCCGTCATACGAGCTTGTAAGTCTTCAATATCCATTGAATGATCTTTTCCAGCTTTAACACGAATTAAATGTTTACTACCGATGCCCACTGCTTCAATTGATTTTAATAAGCTGTAATGCGCATTTTCTGAAGCGAAGCAATATAAATTATTTGGTACGCCATCTTCCTTTGCGTTAGGGAATTGTTTAGCGATAGCAAGACGTAGACCACTGAAAACAGCCCCTTGTCCTCCCCATGTTGTGTAGCCAAAGCTTTGCGTATAGTCGTAGCCAACTAACTTCGACATCATTGCTACAACCTTTACCTCACATTCTGCGGCAGCTGGTCCGTATACATCCCATAGATTGTTACCGTTAAGTAAGGCACTTGTAAATTGACCTAAAATACCAGGAATGCTGGCCATTGGTAAAACATTTGTTACAAAATTGCGTGTATGGTAAGGATGTCCTTGCATCAATTGTGTTAATCCATCCACAACCTGATCAAGTCCTACACCTAAAGTTGGTACTTGATGATCTTGCATTAGCTCTTTATAGAAATTGTCAGAACGCTCTTTCATCGGTCCAAGAGTTGTTGTTTTTGGATTCTTTAACTCATCTAATGATGAAACAATTTTCTCTAACAGAGATAAAAAATTCTCTCTTTGTTCGATATTTCCGTCTTCGCTTTGGAATAATTGTTGGATTTTTTTCATATTCATCATCCTTTATAGTTCATATTTCCTCTATTTTTCATCTTGTGAAAATAGGTCGTTTTGCTAAAAATATAATAACATATTATAACAGAAAATGAATTTATATTTTCTTGAAAAATTAATTTTTGACATTTTTAAATAATCTAATTAATTGAAAAGGGAGGTTTGCTAATAGGATATTTGTACAAAGGTTGTATTGAAGAGGGTTTTTATGACAATAATGAGAGAATTATTGTAAAAATTAGTGATTGTTAAGCATTGTGGAGAAATAAATACTTAATGATAAATACTATGTCTTGAATAATTTTTGATTTAACAATAAAGTGAAAGTTTTAATACTTTATGACTATTGGAGAGAGAACTACTCTAGTCAAAACAGAATCTGCATAGATGCAAATTCTGTTCTATGGTCGCTTTATTCGAATTATTGCAATAGCATTCTCCAAACTCACATAAAGATTTTTCTCGTTCCGCATATCAATAATTTTTTCAACGATAAACCATACTATTTATTGAGGTGAAAAAATGTATAAATTGCTATCACATAATGATTTAGATGGCGTAGGTTGCGGAATTTTAGCCAAGCTAGCTTTTCATGATCACGTAAAAGTAAGATACAATTCAATTGCGTCGCTTGACCGAGAGATTGAGTACTTTTTAGACAATAACCAGCAAGATACTTTTTTATTTATTACCGATTTATCTCCGAATGAGAAAAATGAAAAAAGATTGAATGATTATTATAACGCAACTGGCAATGTTCAACTGCTGGATCATCATAAAACGGCTCACCATTTGAACGAGTATGAATGGGGTAAAGTATTAATAGAAGATGAAAACGGATATTTAACATCAGCAACATCCTTATTTTATCAGTATCTTATCTCACAGGGGTTAATAGAAAAAACGAATTCCATCACAGAATTTGTAGAGTTAGTTAGACAATACGATACATGGGAATGGGAAAAGAATGAAAATCACCAAGCACATCGATTAAATACTCTTTTTTATTTGGTGTCCATCGAGGAATTTGAAGAAAAAATGCTTGAACGTTTAAAATCAAGTGAGCAGTTTGACTTTGATGAATTTGAAAAGAAAATTTTAAACATGGAAGAAGAGAAAATAAAACGTTACATCCGCCGGAAAAAAAGGGAACTAGTGCAAACAGCTATGGGAGAGTTCTTTACAGGCGTGGTTTATGCAGAATCTTATCATTCCGAGCTTGGTAATGAATTAGGAAAAGAAAATGCACACCTTGATTTTATAGCTATCTTAAATATGGGAGGCAAAAAGATTTCCTTTCGAACGATTCATGATCATATAGATGTTTCGGCAATTGCAGGAGAATTTGGAGGAGGCGGCCATCAAAAAGCGGCTGGTTGTTCTTTAACAGATGAAGCTTATCAGCAGTACGTGGCACAAACATTTCATATAGAACCAATACCAGAGGATGCGAAACGAAATCGCTATAATTTAAGGTTTTCTTCTTTTGGGACATTGTATAAAAACCTCAAGGAAGAAATTTTCCTCCTATATTCAATAAGTGATTTTGATTGGGTAATTGAAAAAAATAAACTTCCATTAGATCAAATCTTTACAAGCTTTTATGAAGCGGAATGGTTTTTAAAAAGAAATTATCAAGCATGGTTAGTGAAAGATGAGGTATTTGTAGATTATTTAATGGAAGAGGCTAAAAAGATTCGACATCAAGAGTAAGGGATATAGATTATTCCTTTCATAGTGTTATTGTGTGAATGAAATTATTAAGATGTCATACAAAGCATGTTGAAAAATAAAATGGTCAAGGAAATCTTTGTGGTTGTTGCAATACTTTAAATGAGGGTAATTTCTGTTTCAGACCATACTTTCATGTGAGCAAGCGTCAAACCGATTTCTTCGCTTGCGTTGTTGCTTTCGCACAGACAAAAGCATGTTATTGCTGACGCTTCGCTTTCGCGCAAAAACACATCTTGTTGAAGTTTTGTTTTATCACTAGAGACATTTTTGCCCAAGAGTTAACACATTAAAGGAATATTAATTATTCCTTTAGATACATAGTGAAATCCGTCATGCCTTGACATTGTTAGAGGTTATATAATGTTCAACTGAAAACTACAATAAATAAAAAGCATTTGTGTAGACATACTTACTTAAAATGAGGTGTACATGATGTCCAATGATTTGATAATCGAGGGTCAGCCTAAGGAAAATCGAGGACGTAAAGCATGGTTTATTGTAGTCTTGCTTTTATTGGTAGTTACTTGTGTATTTGTTTTTTATTTTTTGTTTAATAAGGAATTGAATTTCGAAACCTACAAAACAGTTGTTGGTAAAACTACTGAAAATAAACTCGGACGTTTAACATTAAATGAAATAATAATTGACGATAATCAGATCTTATTGAATGCTACCTTTAAGCCAGTAAAGGATGTACATTTCGATGATCAAATTTATCTCTTTCCACAGGTTTTTGTGAATGGGAAAGAATTCACGGTTAGAAATGGAGGACAGTCCATCGCACAATCCGATAAGACTTTTACTATCTATAGTAGTGTGAAATTGAGTGAACTACCAAAGGACAAAATATTAAATTTAGATATTCGCTATAACGACTGGAACGGAGAAAAAAAGATTGACGAGCCGTGGGAATTTCAAGTGGAGGCTTCACAAAAGCAATTACAAGAAGATAGGAAGACTTTCCCTGTTGCGAAAAAAGTGAAGCTATTAGATGGTCAAGAGATAACGATCGAGAAGGTTATTTCTACACCAATATCAACAACGATTTACTTTCATTCTGAGAATAGCCTTTTAAATGAAGCGATACATTTTAAAATCCAATCAGCATCAGGGGAATCTTGGGACTTTAACACTACGTATCCTTTAAACGAAGATTATACGAAGTGGGGTGTTCGCCTCGATACAGTATATTTAACGGGGAAGGGCTATGAGCTAATTCCTGTTGCTGTAGATGGAAGTGAACTCGGTTCTGCTGTTAAGATTAGGGAAAAATAACTATCCTTGATTAACCGTAATTAAAAACTTTCAGGCGTGTTGATTAGGAAAAAATAGGTTTACTATTGAGCGATAAAAGGATTTTTTTGTTGCTATTTTGCTAATATATCCCTATTTTAACTGATTGTAGCCCGTAGCAGAAATCAGAGTCTTTTAATTAATATGGATAATCGACATACCTAAAAAATTTTACAATATCTTAATCCAAGAGGAGGATTACCCAGCGTAATATAAATATAGATGATATGGAAAGTAGTTGAAGATATTGCGTAGGTTATGGGAAATTTTTTTAGTTTCGCTTAAATTAGGTTGTACATCCTTTGGGGGTCCCACTGCACATTTAGGGTATTTTCAAAATGAATATGTTCAAAAGCGTAAATGGTTATCTGATCATGACTACAGTCAGCTTGTTGCACTCAGTCAATTTTTACCCGGACCAGCATCGAGCCAGGTAGGGATGGGTATCGGCTTATTAAGAGGCGGGATTTTTGGTAGTATTGTGTCATTTCTTGGTTTTACATTACCGTCAGTTTTGCTGCTTATGGCATTTGCCTATTTTTCTACACGGACTGAGTTGGAGATGGGTTGGGTTCACGGCTTAAAATTAGTAGCGGTTGCGATTGTTGCACAAGCTATTTTTGATATGTCAAAAAAATTAATCCTTAGTATTCGCCATTTTATAATCGCTTTGTTAGCACTTGTAGTGGTGCTTTTATGGATGCATCCACTTGCACAGGTAACTGCTATTTTCGTTGCTTCTGTCATAGGCTATCAATTTTTTAAGAAAACCGCTGAAAGGGATGGCTTAAAAGAAGCGGTTATACCTATTTCAAAAACGACTGGTGTATGTTTTTTAGCGCTGTTTGTAATATTGCTTGTTGGTTTACCAGTTGCTAGCCCATTTATTCAATATGAATGGTTTGCGATGATTGAAAAGTTTTATCTATCAGGTGCATTAGTGTTTGGTGGAGGTCATGTCGTGTTGCCTTTACTAGAGGCACAGTTTGTTCAAAGTGGATTAATGAGTTCTTCGGATTTTTTAGCAGGCTACGGAATGACACAGGCGGTCCCTGGCCCATTATTTACGTTTGCCTCCTATATAGGTATGGTCATTGCTGGAGTACCAGGGGCCATCATAGCAACAGTAGCCATTTTTTTACCGGCTTTTTTACTAATCGTAGGGGCAATGCCTTTTTGGCTTGCACTTAACCGTATCGCTGGATTAAGAGGGGCGATGGCTGGAGCAAATGCTGCGGTTGTTGGGATTTTAGCTGCTGCTTTTATTCATCCTATTGTTACGCAGACAATTCAAAATGGACTAGACATAGTGATTGCAGTCGTTTTTTTATGGTGTTTGATACGTTGGAAAATCCAACCTTATTTGCTTGTGCTAGTTGGCGTTTGTATAGGAATTGTATGTTATTAAGTACAAAAAATCAAAACCGCGTATTGTGGTTTTGATTTTTTTGTGAAATGAATTGAATTATATAAACTCTTCTTTTCGAATGGCTAGTTTCTTCATATGATATTGCAGAGATTGACGAGAAATATTTAATTGTTTAGCAGCGGCTGAAATATTTCCGTCACAATGCTTTAAAACTTTGCGGATGTATTGCTCCTCATTTGTATGCATAAGCGCTTTTAATGGACGCTTTTTTGATGGAATGGCTATTGATAATTTATTTTTTAAATAACGTGGCAGCATATCTTCTGTAATTAAACTTTCTGAGCTCGCTTGTATTACAAGATTTTCAATCAAATGTTCAAGTTCACGTACATTACCAGGCCAATCATAATCTAAGAGTAGTTGGTAGAGCTCAGGTTTTATTGTAATATCTGCTTTCGTGTACTTAAGAACATTTTTATGTAAAAAATGTTGGATAAAAAAAAGTATATCATTTGGTCTTTCGCGTAAAGGAGGGATGTATATACTCGAATGTGCGATACGGTAAAATAAATCAAGACGCATTCGGCCACCCGCTGTCAGCAGCTCAGGATCTTCGTTGGAAGCACTTATAACTGTGCACTCGATAGGAATGAGTGTATTACTCCCTACTCGTCTAACAGCTCGCTCTTGTAAAACCCGCATTAATTTAGGTTGAAGTTCCATTGGTAAAGAGTTGATTTCATCAAGAAAAAGTGTTCCATCTTTCGCATATTCAAAGAGCCCTTCTTGATTTGTAGCCCCAGTGAATGCCCCTTTTACAGAGCCAAATAGTGTACTTTCTAGCAGTGTGGATGGGATAGCGGCACAGTTTATTGCTACAAAGGGCTTTGCCACTCGGGGGCTTAAATTATGCATACTCTGAGCAAATAATTCTTTTCCTGTACCTGTTTCACCAATAATAAGTGTATCAGTATTATAGCTCGCAATATTTTTAGCCTCAGCGATAGTTTGTAGGAGCTCTGGACTGTTCCCTTTTAAATCTTGAAATGTATAAATAGTGCCATTATTTCTTTTTACAACTTCTGGTACTTCCATAGACTCAAGTTTTGAATCCATCGTTTGACGCAATTGATTACGTAGGCTTGTTTCAGTATGTGTAATAGAAAATACACCTATTGTTTTATTATCCTTTTGAATAGGGAAAGAACTATAGCCAACAAATTTCGGCTCATTTTCTGAATAGGCATGGGCTCGATATTTCGTATAGATTGGCTTAGCTGTTTTTAAAATATGATTATGCTCCGATAAGCGACGATCTTGATAATTGTAAGCATCCCAAAGTTTTTTTCCGATCATGTCTTCCTTGTTATGTTCCTCCATCTTAGCAAGTGCCTCATTGTAATAAATAATATCCCCATCTTCGTTACTGACAATAATCCCTTCATCTAAATGTTCTATAATTTCCTCTAATACAAAAACTTTATTTTGTAATGAGTGTTGAAAATCAACTAAATTTTCTACTAAAACAAAATAATATTGTTCCGTAAAATAGAAGGGTTCAATAGTAAAAGATAAATGCTGCTCCTGAGTTAATAGCTGTTGTGGGTGATGAAATAACATGACGTCTATGTCAGCAATTGTATCTATAGGTATATTATTTTTTAAATCTAACGAAATACTATCGTTGAGATGCCACCAAATCACTTGAAACGAACTATTTAATGTAATGATATTAGTTCCTAATATTGTTGCAAAGCGTCTTAATTCCTCGTTCACACAAAAACCCTCTTTCACATTATTTTGCATGCAAAAAATTTCTGCTTTTGACATAAATCGTATCACAGTTGTTTACTGAATAGTAGCAATATACAGAAAATGTAGCGGGTGCAAAATTTATCTGCGCATTTTTAGATTTTCAGCGTCTCTCTCTATTTTGAGGATTCATTTCATAAACACTATCCTTATCACTTTTTACAAGGATTTATAGGTTTTTTAAAAGTTGGCATGCTATTTGCATTATAAAGTGTAGATATAAAAAGGAGGAATTGTAAATGACAAAAGCAGAAATCTTATATTCAGTAAAAGCTCAACGAGGAAACACATTGCGATGCAAAGGGTGGCGCCAAGAAGTAATTTTACGCATGTTAGAAAATAATATGGAAAATGCTGAAAAGCCTGAAGAGCTAGTGATTTACGGTGGGATAGGTAAAGCAGCTCGTAACTGGGAGTCATATCATGCGATTGTAGATTCTCTGAAAGTTTTAGAAAATGATGAAACACTAGTTGTGCAGTCAGGGATGCCTGTGGCTGTCTTTAAAACACATAAATACGCACCAACTGTTGTCATGGCAACAACAAATATTATGAAGGCAGATTGGCCCACATTTTACGATTTACAAGAGAAAAATTTAACGATGTATGCCAATTATACAGCTGCACCTTGGGAATATATCGGCACGCAAGGAGTTATACAAGGAACATTTGAAACATTATCTGCCATAGCTAGATTGCATTACGATGATTCGCTTGTAGGAAAAATTTTATTAACAGCTGGTGCAGGAGGGATGGGGGGCAATCAAACACGTGCGATGACAATGCACGGTGGTGTTGCAATTTTATGTGACTCCAATATTGAAATTATTAATCGACGAATTGAAAAGGGCTTTATCGATGTAGTTGTCGATTCTTTAGAGGAGGCAATAGCGCTTGCTAAGAAAAAAGCAGCGGCAGGAGAAGCACTTGGTATTGCCGTAGTTGGAAATGCGGCAGATGTTTTTGAGCAAGCTCTAGAGAGTGGGTTTTTACCAGACATCGCGACATCTATGACACCTGCACATGACCCGATTGCCTATTTACCAGCAGGGTATACGGTCAAAGAGGCAGAGGAGCTGCGTGAACGTGATCGTCGTGAATACTTAGAAAAAGCGCGACAAACAATGATTCGCGAGCTAAAAGCATTAATAGCTCTCCTTGATAAAGGGGTGCATTCATTTGAATATGGTACAAGTATTCGGAAAGAATGTATTGACGCTGGGTTTGACGAAAAAGAGGCGAAGCGCTTACCGGGATTTGTAGCAGAATATATACGTCCGTTATTCTGCGAAGGGCGTGGACCGTTCCGTTGGATTTGTATGTCAGGAGATTCAGAAGATTTACGTAAAATTGATGATATGATTTTAGAGAAATTTAGTGATGATTTACTAGTTACACGCTGGATTAAGCTAGCGAAAGAGCATATCCCAATTGAAGCTTTGCCTGCCCGGATTTGTTATATGGGCTTCGGACAGCGTAAAAAGTTTGCATTAGAAGTCAATGATATGATTCGTCGAGGAGAACTTAGTGGGCCAGTTGCGTTCTCTCGCGATAATTTGGACTCCGGTTCTATCGTTAATCCAACATTTGAATCTGAAAATATGAAGGATGGTGGGGATTTAATTTCAGACTGGCCTGTATTAAATGGTTTACTCAATGCAGTTGGAATGTGTGATTTAATAGCGCTGCAAGCCAACTATTCAATGGGTGAGGCCGTTCATACAGGTGTAACGATGATTGCGGATGGTACAGATGAATCGGATATGCGTCTGGAAGTAGCGATGACAGTGGATTCAGGAATTGGTGTTGTACGTCATGCTCAGGCAGGCTATGAGACTGCCAAAGATGTAGCGAATGGTAAAGGGAAATTAACGGATGAAAGCATTAAAATCCCATTATGGTGGGAGCCAACTGCAACCTTTGGTCCTAAAGATTTAGTCAAAGAACAAGTGTAAAGAAGTTTAATAGAGGCCAGTGCAATGTGTAAAAACAGTATCTGGTCTCTTTTCGTATAAAGAGGAGGAATGTCGTGAAAAAAGCTGAAACAACGGATTTGGATTTTGACAATGTTCTTGAAAAAGTACCTCATATTTATCCTAAATCAGCGGTCTATAAATTTTTTGGCTTTAGCTTATTTGGCATTTTCATGTTCTTTATCTCCATTACGTTAAATGGAAAAAAGACAATACCACTTGATCACTTAGTGACGTATATCCGTACACAGTTTTCATCAGTGATTGTCTATTACATTTTGATAATCGTTATTGCTGGAGCTATTTATCCTATTTATCAAAAAACTTGGAATAAATCGATAGTAGAGATGGTTATTTCAGCATTGAAAATAACTGGTGCTATTGCTTCTGTTTTGGTTGTTTTTAATATTGGACCGAGCTGGTTGCTGGCTGAAGATATGGGACCTTATTGGTATAATTCACTCCTTACTCCAATTGGTGTTTTGGTTCCAATCGGCGCCATTTTTTTAGCGATGCTTGTCGGTTATGGCTTACTAGAATTTGTAGGGATTTTAGTGCAACCTATTATGCGACCAATTTGGAAGACACCTGGTAGATCTGCCATTGACGCTGTAGCATCCTTTGTCGGTAGTTATTCAATTGGGTTATTAATTACAAATCGTATTTACAAGGAAGGGAAGTACACTACAAAAGAGGCCATCATTATTGCCACAGGGTTTTCTACTGTTTCTGTAACATTTATGATTGTTGTGGCAAAAACTTTAAACTTGATGGATATTTGGAATCTTTATTTTTGGATTACTTTTATAGTGACGTTTTTAGTAACAGCGATTAGTGTGCGCATTTGGCCAATTCGCAATATAAGTAATGAATACTACAATAATATGGATGGCGATAAGGAGAAAATCGTAAAAGAAAATCGTGTACAGCATGCATGGAAGGAAGCGATGCAGACCGCAGAGAAAGCTCCGAACCTGTGGCAAAGCATAAAAGAGAATGTTAAAGATGGCTTAGTGATGGCTATGGGGATTTTGCCGACGATTATGTCGATTGGTCTTATTGGTTTATGGCTAGTCAATCATACACCCATTTTTGATTATGCCGCTTATTTATTTGTACCTTTAACGTATTTATTACAAATGGCTGAACCGTTAATCGTTGCAAAGGCAGCAGTTGTCAATTTGATCGATATGTTTTTACCATCACTTGTAGTTGTTGAGAGTACTATCGAAACACGTTTTATTGTCGGTACTTTATCTATTTCTGCTATTCTATTTTTTTCAGCACTTATTCCGTGTATTTTGTCAACGGATATTCCGATTTCTTTAGGCAAAATGATTGGAATATGGTTTGTACGTACTGTTTTAACCCTAATTATCGTTACACCAATCGCTTATTTATTACTGTAAAGGAGAGGGCGTATGCGAAAAAGACCGGACTATATTATTAAAAATGCAGCGCAAATATTACCTTGTACAGGTGATAAAATGCAGGATTTTCAAGTCTTGACTGATACAGCAATTGTTATTGAGGATGAAAGAATTATTGATATTTGTTCTCATAAGGAAGTGAAGCAACGCTATGTAATGGATGATACAAATAGTATTGATGCAGAAGGTAAAGTTGTTGCTCCAGGCTTTGTTGATGCGCATACACACTTAGTTTTTTATGGCAGTAGGGTTGAGGAGTATGCTGCTAAATTGTCTGGAAACATTGAGGAAAATCTAAAAAATCTAGCGATGACAATAGGACCGAATCGTACGATTGAGCTTACAAGAGATACTGATGAGGATGTGCTTTTTGAGCAATCCAAAAAACGTATTATGACAATGCTTAAACACGGTACAACTACAGTTGAGAGTAAAAGTGGTTATGGACTAACACCTGAAAGTGAATTTAAAATTTTACGCATAGGCCGTCAATTACACGATAATACCCCACTTGATGTTGTGAATACATTTTTAGGGGCACATGGTATTCCAGATCATTTAACGAAGGAACAGTATGTCAATGAGATTATTGACGTGATGATTCCGCAGGTGGCACAAAACAACCTAGCCGAATTCTGTGATGTTTGGTGTGATGAAGGCTACTTCACTGAGCAAGAATCCGAGCGTATCTTACAAGCTGGATTAACGTACGGATTATTACCTAAAATTCATGCTGATGCCTATTCGTATATTGGAGGTTCAGATTTAGCAGCGCGAATGAAGATGGTTTCGATTGATCATTTGAACTATACACCAGAATCATTAATGACACAACTAGCGGAAGCGGGTGTCATAGGTGTATTGATGCCGGCTTTAGATTTTGCTGTTGCTCATAAACGTCCTTTTGCTGCTCGTAAAATGCTTGATAGCGGTATGCAAATAGCCATAGCGACTGATATGTGTCCAGCCTGCTATACAAGTTCAATGTCTTTTGTCATTAATCTGGCTTGTCGACTGTATCAATTTACGGTCGAGGAAGCGATTAAAGCTACGACAAAAGTAGCCGCTAGAGCATTGAATTTAACAGATCGTGGTACGTTAGAAATTGGCAAAATTGCAGATATTCAAATATGGGATGTACCAAACTATAAGCATGTAGCATATGAGCTTGGAACGAATATTGTGGAAACGGTTATTAAGCGTGGTCGTGTCGTGATAAATGATGGAACTTGGGCAAAGGAGAACAAATTCATTTAAAGGGGAGAACTACGAATGAAGGTTGAGTTTGCATCAAAGGCAGCAGAAAAAGTGAATGAGGAAAGATTAGTAAAGTTATTTTTAGAAATGGCAAAAATAAATGGTCCGAGTAGCAAGGAAAGTCTAGTTGCAGCATTTTTAAAGGATGAATTACCGAAGTTAGGTTTTCAATTAATGTTTGATGAAGCACATAAAAATTTTAATGGAGAAGTAGGTAACTTAATAGCCTGGCATAAAGGGACTGATGATACCATTCCGCCTCTATTCTTTTCTACTCATATGGATACAGTATTACCGACGAAGGATTTGAAACCAATTATAAAGGATAGGGTCATTTACTCTGATGGTACTACGATTTTAGGTGCTGATGATAGAGCTGCACTAGCATCCTATATCGAGGCGATGCGTGCCATTATTGAAAGTGGTATTCCACATGGTCCGATTGAACTGATATTAACAGTAAATGAACAAGCGGGCTTAGTAGGTGCAAAATATATGGATTATCAAAAAATTAAAAGTAAAAAGGGTTATATTTTTGATAGTAGTGGGGATGTAGGGCAAATTATTTTGCAAGGTCCATATAGTAGCAGAATTTGGTTCACGGTTAATGGAAACGCAGCACATATTGCATTAAACGCTGAAGTGGGAAGAAACGCTTTTCTCATTGCTGCTAAAGGGCTGTTAAATATGAAATTAGGTGAGATTGATAGTGAAACACTAGCGAATATAGGCATTATTCATGGTGGAGAGCTGACATCGATTATACCAGGCTCAGTAACACTTGGAGGAGAGGTAAGAAGTTTTTCTAAAGAGAAATTAGAGGCTCAATTGAAACATATGCAGGAGACGATGGAAGAAGCCGCTAAGAAATACCAGGGTACTGTAGAGGTGAAAATTGACGAGAAATATCTAGGATTCAATATTTCTGAGGAAGATGAACTTGTTCAATCAGTATTAGAAGCAGCAGATAACATTCGAGTATCATCCTATTTAACAAAAACATTAGGTGGAGCAGATACGAATGTTCTAAATGAAAATGACTTGACTTGTATTACGCTCGGGAATGGATTTCAGAATATTCACTCTTTTAGAGAGAATATTAGTATTGAAAACTTGGTGAACACAGGAAGATTAACAGCTGCGCTAATCGAACAGTGGCATGAGCGACATAAATCTCAATAAGTATAGGAGGAATAGAAATGTCAACTATATTAAACATTACAAAAGAAATAGAGAAAATGGTTCCGCAAGTACAACAGTGGAGAAGATATTTACATGAAAATCCTGAACTGTCGTATAAGGAATACTCTACGTCTGATTATGTCTATAGCCAGTTAATGTCTTTTGGGAATTTAGAGATTACTAGACCAACAAAGACTAGTGTTTTAGCTATTTTAAAAGGAGGTTTACCAGGAAAGTGCTTAGCTTTAAGAGCAGACATGGATGCTTTACCTATTCAGGAAGAAACGAACTTGCCTTTCGCTTCTAAAGTACCAGGTGTGATGCATGCTTGCGGTCATGATGGGCATACAGCTATGTTGCTAGGGGCAGCAAAGATTTTATCTACTTTGAAACATGACATAAAAGGAGAAATTCGCTTTATTTTTCAGCATGCAGAGGAGGTATTTCCAGGTGGAGCCAAAGAAATGGTGGCAGCTGGGGTTATTGAAGGTGTCGATCAAATCGTAGGATTACATTTATTCTCCATGCTTCCTACAGGGAAAATAGGTATTTGTTCAGGTCCTATTACAGCAAATTCTGATACGTTCGATCTTGAAATCGTTGGCAAGGGTGGACATTCTTCTCAACCACAGGATTCTATTAATCCTATTTTAATTGGGTCTCAAATTACTAATCTATTGCATCAAATTGTACCACAAAAGGTTGACGCAAAAGAGCGTGCTGTTATTGCTGTAACAGAGTTCAGTGCGGGAAGTGCAAAAAATATTATACCAGATCGTTCGCTTTTAGGAGGCAGTGTAAGAACCTTTTCACAAGAAGTACGTGAGTTAATTGCGAAAGAAATTGAGACTCAAGTAAAGCACTTCACTGCAGTACATGGTGCCGATTATAAATTTGAGTACAACTATGGTTATTCTTCAGTCGTTAACGATAAGCAACTGACTTCATTAATTGAAAATATTATTAGAGAAAGTCTAGGTCCAGAATATATTTTACACATTGATCCAATTATGGGTGGAGAAGATTTTTCGGCGTTTTTGACGAAAATTCCTGGCGTATTCATAGGGGTCGGTGCAGCCTTTGAGGATGAATCATTAAATTATCCGCATCATCACCCTAAATTTGGTATCCAAGAAGACTCGTTAGAAGTTGGATTGAAAATATTAGTTCATACAGCTTTAAAACTCAACTCTTAAGGGGGAGATAAAATGCTTCAAGAACCAGTAATTGCAACAATGCTCATTCTAGGATTAGTCGCACTTGGAGAAATTATTTCAGTTATTAGTAATGCAAGAGTACCAATGCTTTTTGTAGCAATGATGGGTTACTTAGTCTTGTTATGGCTAGGGATTTTCCCGAAGAATTTACTTGCTAATTCGACATTTTTAACAGTTGGAGCAGTATTAGGAACAGCACCAATCTTAGTTCACATGGGAACATTAATACCGTTAAAAATGATTCGTTCGCAATGGAGGGCTGTCATTATTGCGATAATCGGCATGTCTTTTGCCTCTCTCTTTATTTTAACAATTGTTACTTTCCTTTTTGACTATAAAACAGCTGTTGCAGGAACTGGTCCTTTGAACGGTGGCATTATTGCTGTTTTAATTACTTCAGAAGGATTAAAAGAGTTAGGGTTTGTCAGCTTACTTACAATCCCTGCGCTAATAATGGCTTTACAATCATTTATAGGTATTCCTGTTGCGAATCTTTTGTTACGGAAACATGCTGTAAAAATTCGTGAACAAATCAATACCGGTTCTTTTGTTTCATCCAATAATGTCGCATTTGAGGAGAATGACGACGAGAAATTAATCATTCCTAAAAAATACAGAACGCCCTTAGTATTATTGTTTATGTTGTTTATCGGTGGTGCTATTGCAGTTGCCTTAGCCAAATTAACAGGTATTCCTTATAGCTTGTGGGCTCTAGCAATAGGGATTATTGGTCGCTTAGTGAAATTCTACCCTGAGCGAGTAATGGAGAAATCAAATAGTTTCACAGTCGGAATGGCGGGGATTATCTTCATCGTTATAGGAATGATGAATGATATTACATTTAATATGTTTATCGATCAGTTGCCTGCGGTTGCGACAACTCTTGTTGTAGGAGTACTAGGTATTCTGTTAGGTGGTTTTATAGGGTCGAAACTATTTAAATTGGATCATTATTTAGCGATTCCAGTAGCATTAACTTCTACATTTGGCTTCCCAGGCGATTACATTGTGTGTGAGGAAGTAAGTAGAAGTATTGGAGAAACGGATGAAGAAAGGAAAAAAATTTTTAATGAGATCTTAACGCCGATGCTCGTAGGAGGATTTACGACTGTAACATTGGGAAGCGTTGTTATTGCAAGTATTTTAATCAAAACAATATAAAACAGAGGGTGAGGGAAATATTTGTTAGATAATCCTGTTTTAATCTCAGTTATTGTTTTGTCTATTTTAAGCTTATCTGGGGTTCATGTTTTATTTGCATTAATAATCGCAGCAATTGTAGCAGGGCTTGTCGCGGATTTATCGTTAACTGAAACAGTATCTATATTTATAGGTGGCATGGGAGGGCAGTCAGAAACCGCTTTGAGTTATGTATTGTTAGGAATATTTGCTGCTCTAATTGCCCAGTCAGGTTTGGCCAATATTCTTATTAAAAAACTTCTTTCATTTGAAAAACCAAATAAATATAGTTTAATTTTCACTTTGGCGATTATTGCGTGTTTGTCAGGCACACTTATCCCGGTACATATTGCGTTCATTCCAATATTGGTACCGCCACTATTATTTTTCTTTAACAAATTAAAAATAGATCGTCGTGCTTTAGCATCTGCCTTAACATTTGGTTTGAAAATGCCTTACTTATGGATTCCAATTGGATATGGGTTAATATTCCAAGGGATTATCGCACAAGAGATGACAGCAAATGGTATGGCGATAATGCAGAGTCAAATTCCAAAAGCCATGGCAATTCCGGCAATAGGGATGTTCGTAGGCTTAGCCATTGCTGTATTCATTTCTTATAAAAAACCTAGAGAGTATCAACAACTTGATGAAGATATCCATGATTACGAGAATCCAAAGACAGAAAATAAAGAGGCAAAATTGGATCGTAAAAGTTGGATAGCGCTCATAGCAATATTTGCAGCACTTGGTATTCAATTATCTTTAAGTTCACTTGTCTTAGGCTCTTTAACAGGGATTAGTGTCTTATGTTTGTTGGTCGAGTTGTCTTCCTTAAAGACAGTGAAGAAGTTGTACAGAATGGTGTGAAGCTTATGGGAGCTATCGCTTTTATTATGCTAATTGCTTCGGGCTATGCAACGATTTTAAAAGAAACGAATGCGATTACAGAGCTAGTAGAAGCTATGACGGGAATGACAGGACAAAGCAAGCTGATTACTGCCATTTTATTATTGTTTATCGGTTTACTTGTCACGATGGGGATTGGTACATCATTTGGAACGGTACCGATTTTAGCTGTTGTGTTTGTGCCGTTATGTGCGGCAGTTGGATTTAATCCGCTCGCCACAGCTGCGCTTATTGGAACTGCTGGTGCTCTAGGCGATGCAGGCTCTCCTGCTTCAGATAGTACACTTGGCCCTACATCCGGTTTGAATGCTGATGGGCAGCACAGCCATATTTGGGATACATGTGTACCAACATTTGTACATTATAATATTCCATTATTTATATTTGGTATTGTAGCGGCAATGGTTTTATAGAAATCGAACATTAGTAAGAAGCATAGGGGTGAATTTTTAAAATGGAAGTTATTCAGCTGGATGGCTATACATTAATAAGAGAACAAATTGAAAAAATTGCTAAAGGATATGCGCAAGTTTCACTAGCAACAAGTGCGTTAGAAAGAGTCAGAGAGAGTCGTGCGCGTATTGAAAAAAGGTTAACGGAGGGCCAAGCGATATATGGGGTAAATACAGGCTTCGGTAAACTGAGTGATGTTCAAATTGCTGAACAAGATAATGAACTATTGCAACTTAATTTATTGCGTTCTGATGCAGTGGGAGTTGGCTCACCATTAGAAACCCCAATTGTACGCACTATGATGATTTTACGTGCTAATGCTTTAGCAAAAGGCAATTCAGGCATTCGCGAAGAAACGCTTCAATTATTAGTTGAGTTAATCAATAAAAATGTACATCCTATTGTGCCATCGCAAGGTTCAGTTGGTGCTAGCGGTGATTTAGCACCATTAGCTCATATCGCATTAGTACTTGTCGGAGAAGGGGAGGCAGAGTATCAAGGAGAGATTATATCAGGACAGCGAGCATTAGCTCGGGCGGGGCTCACGTCAGTTCGATTACAAGCTAAGGAAGGACTTGCATTAATAAATGGAACACAAGCTATGACAGGTATTGGGGTTATTACAATCAATGAGGCCGAACGTCTTGGGTATGTGGCAGATATGGCTGCATGTCTAACAATAGAGGCATTAAAAGGAATCATTTCAGCCTTCGATGAAGATTTATTAGCAGTACGTCCTCACGCAGAAATAGCATCTGTTGGAGGTCGGATACGAAAGTGGTTGGAGGGAAGTGAGCGTGTAACAACACAAGGTGAAATACGTATGCAAGACGCATATTCGTTGCGCTGTGTACCGCAAGTTCACGGAGCTTCTTGGCAATGCTTTCATTACGTAGAACAACGTTTGCAAACAGAGACAAATGCCACAACGGATAACCCGATTGTTTTAGAAAATGGTGAAGTACTATCTGGAGGGCATTTTCATGGACAACCAATTGCACTTGCCATGGATTTTTTGAAAGTAGGTGTAGCAGAATGGGCGAATATTTCAGAACGAAGAACAGAGCGTCTAGTGAATCCGCAATTAAGTAGCTTACCTCCGTTTTTAGCAACAGATCCAGGCCTTGAATGTGGATTAATGGTTGTTCAATACGTCGCTGCATCGCTCGTTTCTGAAAATAAAGTCCTTGCCCATCCGTCAAGTGTGGATTCTATTCCGACTTCAGGCAATCAAGAGGATCATGTAAGTATGGGAACGACTGCAGCGAGGCAAGCTCGACAAATTGTGCATAATAGTGCAAGAGTGCTTGCCATCGAGTTAATTGCTGCCTCTCAAGCAATTTTTTTAGAAAAAGCAGAGCAACAATTAGCACCAACAACCCGAAAATTTTTAGAAACAGTACGTTCATTCTGCCCGCCATTAGAAGGTGATAAGTCCATTGGTAAAGAGATAGAAGCACTTGCTCATTATTTATTAAATAGTAACGATTTGTTAAGTATTGGATAAGACAAGATATGGGCTATCCCAAAAGAGAAAATAGTATGCTTGAAGGTGCCTTCTAGCATACTATTTTTTGCTATTAAGGAGATTACGAAGCCTATTTCTTCTCGCAAATGGGAGTATAGCAAAAACCACATCTGTATAGGAAAATCGTTTTTTTTTTGTAAGAAGAATAATCTAATCATATGGATTGGCTGTGAAATTTATAATTCCTATCGTTTGTTTGCTGCTGGTATCCCTAACTCTTCTCGATATTTGCTAATAGTACGTCTAGCCAAATGGATTTGAAAGGAGCTAGCTAGGGTCTCAGCAATCTTTTGATTGGATAAAGGCTTTTGTTTATTTTCAAAGGTAATTATATTTTTAATCCTTTCTAAAATTGAAGTTTGAGAATGCTCTGTTTGAGTACTTTCAATTTTTAGAAGAAAATAGATCCTTCCATAAATATGTTCCAACAGGTGTTAGCCCGTAGTGGAAATTATAGCCTTCTAATTAATTGGTGTGGATAAAAATGGTTATTAAACACACCTTGTAGTTATTTTTACTTGCTGGATTCATGGCGTTCCCTGCCTCGATTGTTTATAATGAGGAAATGGAAAAAGACTTAACGAGAAAGAAGGGATAGCTATGGCACGAGGTGTTTACATTCATATTCCTTTTTGTCATCAAATTTGTAACTATTGCGATTTCAATAAATTTTATTTTAAAAATCAACCTGTGGATGAATATATAGAAGCGCTGGGCAAGGAGATGGAGCTTGCTACAAAAAAATATCCCGAGAGCTTTAAACAAATCGAAACGATATTTCTTGGAGGCGGTACACCAACAGCCTTATCGCCTCAACAATTAGTGAAACTTCTTGAGCTTATTCGTACGTATATTCCGATGAGCAGTGTGACAGAATTTACATCAGAGGCCAATCCGGACGAGCTGTCAGAGGCAAAAATGCGGGCATTGTTTGATGGTGGTGTAAATCGCTTAAGTATGGGTGTGCAATCTTTTGATCAAGAGTTGTTAAAGAAAATTGGTCGTACACATAGCAACAAGCACGTCTATGAAACAATTGCTTTGGCTAAAAAGGTTGGTTTCAGAAATATTAGTCTAGATTTAATGTATGGTTTGCCGGGGCAGACGATGGCTCAATGGAAGGATACCTTAGAAAAAGCATTTGCACTTGATTTACCACATTTTTCAGCGTATTCACTAATCGTGGAGCCAAAAACGATTTTTTATAATCAATACACAAAAGGGAAGCTACATTTACCGACTGAAGATCTTGAAGCGGATATGTATGATGTGCTGATGAACCAGATGGAGGCACATGGACTTCAACAATACGAAATTAGCAATTTTGCACAAGCTGGTTTCAGTTCTAAACATAACAAAATCTACTGGGAAAACGATGAGTATGCAGGCTTTGGTGCTGGTGCCCATGGATATCTAGCTGGTGTGCGTTATTCAAACCATGGACCGTTGAAAAAGTATATGGAGACAGTGAATGCAGGGGAACTACCAATTATGTATGAACATGTTGTAACTGAGAATGAGAAACGAGAAGAGCAAATGTTTTTAGGTTTGCGTAAAATAGAAGGAATTACACACACTATATATGAAGAAAAATTTAAGGAATCGATGCATGTGCGTTACCGACATGTAATTGAAAAACTAGTTTCAGAAGGTCTTTTGGAAGATGATCCAAAAGGAATTCGTCTTACGCGAAAAGGTCGTTTTGTAGGTAATGAAGTATTTCAACAATTTTTACTAGAAGATTGAGCGATATCGTTGACATAAAATGTGGGATTTGATAACTTATTAATAGTATTAGCACTCCTCTTGATTGAGTGCTAACAGAGGTGATAATCATGCTAACAAATCGGCAATTACAAATATTGCAAGCCATTGTAGACGACTTTATTATGTTTGCACAGCCGGTAGGTTCTCGCCAAATCTCCAAAAAGCAAGAGATTACATTTAGTCCAGCCACGATTCGAAATGAAATGGCGGATTTAGAGGAATTAGGCTTCTTAGAAAAAACGCACACTTCCTCTGGTCGAGTGCCTTCGGAAAAGGGTTATAGATTTTATGTAGATCATTTGTTGAACCCACAGGGCATTAATTCAAGGGACATTCAGCAAATCCAATCAATTTTCAACGATCGTTTAGTAGAAGTGGAGCATATTATCCGAAAGTCTGCCAATATTTTATCAGAGCTGACATCGTATACATCGATTCTTTTAGGACCTGATGTTCAACGACATCGTGTTAAACGATTTTCAATTGTGCCACTCTCTAGCGATACAGCAGTAGCGATTATCGTAACGAATAACGGACATGTTGAAAATCGGATGTTTAATTTACCGCCTAATTTTACCGCTTCTGAATTAGAGAAAATGGTTAATATCTTAAATGACCGCCTAGTCGGTGTGTCATTAGAGGATATTCATATAAAACTCGAAGCTGAAGTGCTAGCAGTATTACAGCAGCATGTTCGATCAGCGGATGATTTTGTTCACGCTCTCGTTACAGCGACGATGCATAATTCGGAAAGTAAAATTTACTATGGTGGTAAAACAAATATGTTCAACCAACCGGAATTCCACGATTTAAATAAAGTCCGAATGATTTTGGACTTAATGGAAACGACTAGCCAAGTGCAGTCGCTCTTCCATCCCAATGAATCGGGCATTCAAATTCGTATTGGCTCGGAAAATAAACAGTTAGAAATGGAAAACTGTAGTGTCATTACGACCACTTATTCTATTGGTGAAGACCAGCAGGGAGCTATAGCAATTATTGGTCCTACACGTATGGATTATAAACGTGTTGTTGCTTTACTAGACGTAATGCGCATGGATTTAACACTAGCCTTTACGAAGAACCGTAGTGATTGATAATGAGGAGGATTCAAGTGACGGAAACAACTGAAAACAAAGACCTTGTACAAGAAGAAAAGAATGTACATGCTGAAAATGAAGTAGAAGTAGGACAAGAAACTGAATTAACAATCGAAGAACAGTACGAAGCGAAGCTAGCTGAGTTACAAGCAAAGCTAGACGATGAGGAAAATCGTCATCTACGCTTACGTGCTGACTTCGATAATATACGTCGTCGCAGTCAACTTGAGCGTGAGGCTGCTGAAAAGTACCGTGCTCAGAGCTTACTCTCAGATTTATTGCCGGTCATCGATAATTTTGAGCGTGCCTTACAAGTTGAAGCGACTTCAGAAGAAACTGCTTCTATCGTAAAAGGTATCGAAATGGTGTACCGCTCTCTAATAGAAGCGACTGAGAAGGAAGGCTTGCAAATT
>Ga0213822_1000663_pt1 | contig 24961 bp, 27 predicted proteins | sample MC6MC0908MG_FD_179872 | JGI IMG/M metagenome (GOLD analysis project Ga0213822, IMG submission 179872) | Enriched soil aggregate microbial communities from Iowa State University, Ames, United States - MC6-MC0908-MG | ecosystem: Environmental > Terrestrial > Soil > Unclassified | place: USA: Iowa...
AATATATCGAAACTGTATGGGGGGCTGGGTATCGGTTTAAAGGATGAAGCAAGGGGACGGTTCTTTTGCTTCATTAGGGACCCAGTACTCAAAGTAGCGGGAGACTGACACCTATATAAGAAATATCATTCAAACAATTAATCTTCAATTAAGAAAAAGAGAAATTCTTCAAAAAGGTAGGTAGATTATGTCACATTTTATTCAGTCCATCTTTGATTTGCTTTCAGGCCTTGGTTATCTAGGCATTACCCTTGGCTTAATGATCGAAATTATTCCAAGTGAGATCGTCTTAGCCTACGGTGGTTATTTGGTTTCTATCGGAAAAATTTCATTCATCGGGGCAGTGGTCGCTGGAACAATAGGGGGGATTATCGCCCAGTGGTTTCTGTATTGGTTAGGGAGATATGGTGGAAGACCTATCCTCGATAAATACGGAAAGTATTTGCTGATCAAACCACATCATATTGATCATGCCCAACAATGGTTCAGCAAATATGGGTCAGGCGTTATTTTTACAGCACGTTTTATTCCTTTTGTAAGACATGCCATTTCCATTCCTGCTGGTATTGCCCGGATGTCTTTTTCAAAATTTAGTATTTATACCATTGCCGCAATCATTCCATGGTCGATTCTCTTTCTCTATCTTGGGATGACCCTGGGAACGAAATGGGATCAAATTAATCAAGCTGCAAAACCATTTGTTACACCTGCAATAATAATCGCCATCATTTTTACCCTTTGTTATTTCGTTTATAAATGGAAATTTAAAAAATGAAAACAAATAGCTAATGTATCGGAAGAACATTAGATTATCAAAATTCAGGAACTGGTATAGCTTAAAAAATCCTTCTGTCCTCTACCTGACTAAGACGACAGGGACGTGCTACTAGGTTCAACAACTGAATAATTTTATATTAAACTGATTTAGACTTGCTTAAAATGTCCAGACCCTCAGCAAAATCACAAAATACAGTTATAAACAAACATAATTACTGTATTTCTTGGCTGAGGGATGGAATCCTTTTTTAGCAAGCCTTTTTTAATTTAGGGAGAAGGATATGGTAGAGATATTATTGTTATAACACGGTACTATATGGTATGTTTTAAAGACGCTACAAATTCACATTGAGAGGATCTTGTCATGAATCTTAAATTACATCTAATTATCGCTTTCATCATAAGTTTAGTCTGCGTTCTTGGCTTCGGATTAATCACGTTGTTCATAAGTGACCATAAAATCATTGATTTTGATAGGAATGTAATAGCAGCTATCCAAGGACTTGAATCGCCATTTTTAACAAAAGTGATGAAATTTTTTACCTTTATTGGTTCTACTCCATTTGTTATTATTCTAAGCATCATTTTAATAGTTTTCCTTTATAAAGTACTGCATCATCGTTCAGAATTAATATTATTCGTTTCTGCGATTATAGGTTCAGCAGTACTAAACCAAATTTTAAAACAGGTTTTCCACCGTGCTCGTCCTAATTTCCATCGTTTAATTGATATTTCAGGGTATAGTTATCCAAGTGGGCATGCTATGAATGCCTTTACTGTTTATGTAATTATTTCGTTCTTGCTTTGGCGCCATATTTCAAGTAAGTGGGGAAGAAGCATCTTGATCATTTTTAGTGGTTTTATGATTTTGGCGATTGGGACGAGCAGAATCTATTTAGGTGTCCATTATCCAAGTGATATTATTGGCGGATATTTAGCGAGCGGATTTTGGTTAACGGTTGCAATTTGGTTTTTCCAATTTTACCAAGAAAAGAGTTATAATAAGAAATATAAAAGCGGAAACTAATGGTTGGTATCTTATTGACCTAAAGCTCTGCTAATTGAATTTGGAGTGATACATATTATTAGAAACAGTATTCCTAACCTTTTTACCCTTGCTAATTTATTTTTTGGCTTTTTATCTGTCATGTATTCAGCGCAAGGGGATTACAAGAATGCCGCCATATTAATCTTAATTGGTATGATGCTCGACAGCATGGATGGCCGCATTGCCAGAATGCTTCGTGTGGAAAGTGATCTGGGAAAAGAACTTGACTCTTTGGCAGATATCGTCACCTTTGGAGTTGCGCCAGCAATGATGGCCTATTATTCCTATTATTCCTCTTTTGGTGTAGTCGGAATGGCGGTTGCTGGACTTTTTCCATTATTCGGAGCGTATCGGCTGGCACGATTCAACATTAATGCCGTGAAATCGTCGTTGAAGTATTTTACAGGCGTTCCGATTACGGCAGCGGGTGGTTTGTTAACACTTTTGACACTGTTTCATGGAAAGATGCCTGGTTTCATCTTTGTCATCGCCTTTTTCTTACTTTGCTATTTGATGGTTAGTACGATTAAAATTCCGAGTTTGAAGGATATCCCACTCCCTAAATACGGCATTATCATTACACTTTTTTTAGGTTACGCAATTTATCTTGTCTTCAAAAAGGAACAGTATCGCTTTCCATATTTCATCTATATAGCCATTCCGCTGTATATTGCTTTCATCGGGTACCGATTTGTGCGGACAAAAAGGAAAAATAGTTCAAAATAAGAATGGGTGTCAGGCACCATGTGAAATTTTCACATGGTGCCTGACACCTTTTTTACTATTTTCACTATTTTTTTCTATATTCAATTGATATGACCCAAATGGATCCTGCGACAGTACGGCTGCGATGAGTTAGCTGAATATTATTCTGATTATATGGGATATGTAGTCTTCGCCTTCATTAAAGTGTATGAACAAATAGAGTTGAAGGGCGGCCTGGATGTCACCAATATTTCATTACTTATAATTGTCTATTTTTGCATAATCGTGGGATAATAATTAGGAATACATAGAAAGAGGAGAGCACAAAATGAAGGTTAAAATTAATCGAAATGCTGCAAAAGCTTTGAAAAAAATGATGGAACAAGAAGAGGCACAAGGGAAGCTATTCCGAGTTTACGTTACAAACATCCACGGTGATCATGCGCACTATGATTTGAAGCTTGATACACCAACTGAAAATGATGAAGTGGTCAAAAGCGATAAGGAAATTGACTTTATTCTCGATAAAAACAATGAGTATCTTGATGGTGTGTGGATACAGTTTTTCCATGTCCCAAAAGAGGAATGGCTGATTACCAATCCTTCAAAAGGCGGACACCACCATCATCATTAAAGAAAAGCGCAAGCGCCTTGCTTAAGGGCTTACACCCCGAGCCCCTAGGCACTTGAGCAGGATCATTCTCTAAGTCGATATTTATAGTATCCTATCTTTTTAAATAAGAAAACACTTGGGGCGTTTGCTGCCAAGTGTTTTTTTAATCTTTATTTTCAAAATACTTGAAATTGTTCACATATATTTCATATAATCCTATTATTGCTATCTTAGAAAAAAGGAGATTATTTATGATTCGGCGTTTCTTTTCTTATTACCGCCCGCACAAACGGCTGTTCATATTAGATTTCAGTAGTGCAGTTGTAGTTGCTGTTCTTGAATTAGCCTTCCCGCTGGCGGTTAGTTGGTTTATTGATGAATTGCTGCCTGGGGGGGATTGGCAGGCGATTGTCACGGTGAGTATCGGACTTTTCCTTGTTTACTTATTAAGTACCTTCCTACAATTTATTGTGAATTATTGGGGCCATAAGCTTGGGATTAATATTGAAAGCGATATGAGGCAAGAACTGTTTGAACATGTCCAAAAGCAATCGTTTCGCTTTTTTGACAATACGAAAACGGGGCATATCATGAGCAGAATTACCAATGATCTGTTTGATTTAGGCGAACTTGCTCACCATGGACCAGAAGATGTCTTTATCGCCATGATGACCTTTATCGGTGCATTTTGGATTATGCTGACAATCAATGTGAAGCTCTCTCTTGTTGCCATTCTAATCCTGCCATTTTTGATTCTCCTTGTAGTTGTCTGTAATTTAAAAATGAACAAAGCGTGGAGTCAAATGTATTCGAGCATTGCAGACGTAAACGCACGTGTAGAGGATAGTGTTTCCGGAAGTCGAGTGGTTCAATCCTTCACAAATGAAGAGTTTGAGATTGCCAGATTTAAAAAGAATAATCAAAAATACCGTGGCGCCAAACTGGGTGGATATCGTGTCATGTCCTACTGTCTGTCAGGGATTTATATGATGACAAGGCTAATCACGATTGTCGTCCTTGTCTATGGAGCTTGGTTGAGCTTCACTGGACATCTAACCTATGGGGAATTAGTCGGATTTGTCCTTTATGTCAATGTCCTCTTTAAACCAATTGATAAAATCAGTGCGATTATGGAGTTATATCCAAAAGGAATGGCTGGATTCAAACGTTTTATCGAGCTGATTGATTCAGAACCGGAAGTAAAGGATACAGAGGATGCAGTAGAGATCGCATCACTTAAAGGAAATATCGTATTTAAAGACGTGTCTTTCTGTTACGACAGGCATAAATCTGTCTTGGAAAATATAAATATAGATATTCGTTCAGGTGAGACTGTAGCATTTGTAGGTCCGTCAGGAGCAGGCAAAACAACGATTTGCTCCTTGATTCCGAGATTTTATGATGTTAATGACGGAGGCATCTATATTGATGGCCTTGATATCCGAAATATGACGAAAAAATCATTGCGTTCCCAAATCGGCATTGTTCAACAGGATGTGTTTCTGTTTACAGGGACACTTCGTGAAAATATCGCATATGGCAAACAACATGCAACTGATAAGGAAATTGCCGAGGCTGCACGTCGTGCCCATCTCGAAAAATTTATTACTTCACTGCCGGACGGTTATGAGACCCAAATTGGGGAACGAGGCTTAAAGCTCTCCGGCGGTCAAAAACAGCGGATTGCTATTGCCCGAATGTTTTTAAAAAACCCACCTATCTTAATCTTGGATGAAGCTACGTCAGCTCTTGACACGGAAACTGAAATGGTGATTCAAGAAGCGTTGACCGAGCTTGCTCAAAACAGAACCACCCTTATTATTGCCCACAGGCTGGCGACCATTCGTAACGCTGATCGGATTGTCGTTGTAACAGAGCAGGGAATTGCCGAAGAAGGACGTCATGATGAATTAATTGAACAGGGCGGTATTTTTGCTAACCTTCACCGTGTTCAATATCAGCAGCAATAATGGTATATAAGGATCCTGTAAATAAATATTACAGGGTCTTTTTCGTCCAAAACTGATTATAGATGGTATCTTTGAAAAATGGAAATTAAAAGTGTACTCTTAATAAGTGAAAGTGAGAAAGGAGATATTTTTTACATATGGATAATTTCAAAAATGATCTTGACATCAAATTAGTTGCACTTGATATGGATGGAACACTTTTAAATAATAAAGGACAGATATCTGAAGCGAATCGTCAGGCAATAAAAGCCGCCCAGGAAAAGGGGATATATGTCGTTCTAAGTACCGGACGTTCTTTAACGACCTGTCGAGAACATGCTGATGCACTGGAGCTCACATCCTATTTGGTAACGGTAAATGGCAGTGAGATCTGGGATGAAAAACGGGAATTGGTCGAAAGGAACCTGGTGCAAGCGGAATTAATAGAGTGGATGTGGGGACTCACAAAACAGCATAAAACAAAATTTTGGGCGATCAGCACGGAGCGGAATTGGCATGATGAAATGCCGGAGAACATCCATAATATGGAATGGTTAAAATTTGGATTTAATATTGATGATGATGCAACTCGAGAGCTCATATTAAAAGAATTAGAGGAAAAGGGTGAATTCGAGTTAAGTAATTCGACCTTGAAGAATATAGAGGTCAATCCACATGGAATTAATAAAGCGAAAGGACTGGGTATTGTCTGCAGCCGACTCGGTATCGAAATGAAACATGTAATGGCCGTGGGTGACAGTCGAAACGATTTAATGATGATCAAAGAGGCTGGACTTGGTGTAGCAATGGGAAATGCTCAAGATGTAGTGAAGGCGGCAGCAGACTGGGTTACAGCATCAAATGAAGACGATGGCGTGGCAAAAGCAATCCACAAATGGGTTCTTTGAAGTCTTAACTAAAAGAGAAAAATTTACTTTTTGTGGAATCGGAATGGTATATGACAATAACATATTGGTAAAAATAATTGAGCAAGTATATTTTGCAAAATCATGTAATTGTTACATGCTAGGAGGCTACAAAGAAATGGAACATGGTAAAGTAAAATGGTTTAACGGTGAAAAAGGGTTTGGATTCATTGAGCGTGAAGGCGGAGATGATGTATTCGTTCATTTCTCAGCTATTCAAGGCGAAGGATATAAAACCTTAGATGAAGGTCAAGAGGTTACATTTGAAATTGAAAATGGACAACGTGGACCACAAGCGGTAAACGTTCGTAAATCATAAGACCTGCCAATGAAACAGACTCTAATAATTGTTAGGGTCTGTTTTTTTGTGGCAAAAGAGGATGACTCAAAAGGGTCACACCTTTTGAGTCATCCTCTTGAAAGATTATTAAACACCCATTTTTCTCCGTGTATTACTTACTTTTTTGGTCTGCTGGCTTTTCATCTTTTTAGCACTTTGTGTATTACTTGAAGTGGAAATCCCTGAAGCGGTCTTATTTTTTTTATTTTCAAGCTGCTGCTTCATGGCTTCCTGTAAACTAATTTTCTTTTTTGGCTCTTCATTTAGGTTTGATTGATTTGATTCACTCATATTAATCCTCCTATAAATAGTATTACGTACAGTATAATCTATTTTTTTAGTTTGGAAAAATCACTCCTCTTAATTATATTGAAATTTTTAGGACGTTATTTCTTAATTTTGGAATAACGTCCTAAATTTTTAATACCTATGTAATAGTGGTCTCATGTTTTTATTAATAATCAATGCTAAATTAAAATAATTATAATTTACTATTGATTTTAATAAAATTCATATTATAATTTAGTTAATGTTTTAAAAAATAGTTTACGAGGTGATCAAATGAGTAATGATAACAAACATTTAACAACTGGAAACGGAGCACCAGTCGGTGATAATCAAAATTCAATGACAGCTGGTTCTAGGGGACCAACTTTAATTCAAGATGTCCATTTACTAGAAAAATTGGCGCACTTTAACCGTGAGAGGGTGCCGGAGCGGGTAGTACACGCAAAGGGTGCCGGAGCACATGGTTATTTCGAAGTGACGAATGATATGTCCCAATATACTAAGGCAAAATTGTTTAATGGGATTGGTAAGCGCACCCCAATGTTTATTCGCTTTTCAACTGTTGCGGGGGAACTTGGTTCTGCTGATACGGTTCGTGATCCTCGCGGCTTTGCTGTGAAGTTTTATACTGAAGAAGGCAACTATGATCTGGTTGGTAATAACACACCTATTTTCTTTATACGTGATGCGATAAAATTCCCGGATTTCATCCATACACAAAAAAGGGATCCAAAAACCCATTTAAAAAATCCAACTGCTGTTTGGGATTTCTGGTCCTTATCACCTGAATCCTTGCACCAAGTAACCTATTTAATGGGAGACCGCGGGCTTCCTGCGACACTTCGCCATATGAATGGCTACGGCAGTCATACTTTCAAATGGGTGAACGAAGATGGTGAAGCGGTTTGGGTAAAATATCACTTTAAGACCGAGCAAGGTGTTAAAAACATGTCACCGGATGTTGCTGCTAAACTTGCGGGAGAAAATCCTGATTATCATACAGAAGATTTAATTAATGCAATTGAGAATGGTGACTTCCCAGCCTGGAAGCTTCACGTGCAAATTATGCCATTTGAAGATGCCAATTCGTATCGGTTTGATCCATTTGATGTAACAAAAGTCTGGTCACATAAGGATTACCCATTAATCGAGGTAGGCCGAATGGTTCTGAATCGCAATCCTGAAAACTATTTTGCTGAGGTAGAGCAGGCAACCTTCTCACCTGGAACAATGGTACCTGGTGTTGAGGCATCACCGGATAAAATGCTCCAAGGAAGACTTTTCGCTTATTCCGATGCACACCGCTATCGTGTAGGGGCTAATCATAACTTGCTCCCAATTAATCGACCAAAAGTTGAAGTACACAATTATCAACGTGATGGTGCGATGCGTTCAGATAATAATGGCGGCGGATCGGTTTACTATGAACCAAACAGCTTTGATGGTCCAAAGGAAGCACCCGAACATAAACAAACAGCCTTCCAGGTTACGGGTGTAGCAGAGCAGGCTTCATATGACCAGCATGATCATTACACACAAGCGGGTGACCTTTACCGATTAATGCCAGAGGAGGAACGCACTCGTTTGGTGGAGACAATCGTTGCTGCCATGAAACCGGTGGAGAAAGAGGATATCAAGCTTCGTCAAATCCAGCATTTCTACAAAGCAGATCCAGAGTATGGCGAGCGAGTAGCAAAAGGCTTGAATTTAGCAATTCCTCAAGAAGTTAAATAAACTAATTAAGGCCGTTCGATTCTTTGAACGGCTTTTTTCTATCTCTTAAGTAGTGACTAAAGTTTGGAACATAGGAAAATGAACCTCTGTTATTTTTGTTTTCTTTAATATTTTTACTTTTATCTGAAAAAAATGGTTCTCTTTTTTTGTCTTGAGAAAAGTTATCAAGGAATAAAAATTTCCACCTATTTCGTCGAATTATTTAAGAAGGAATCTCAGTGATACTATTAGAATATTAGAAATATGATTGTATAAAAGGGGGGATTTGCTTGGGTATCCGAGTGATTGAAAGAGAAGAAATAAAAGTAATCGGCATTTCTTGGAATGGTACATATTCACAAATGGACTGTATTCCAAGTCTTATTAGTAAATTTAAAGGACGTCTTGATGAGGTTCCGTTTCAAACGCGTGAATCGGTTTTGATTGCACCCTTTCATACAAGGGAAACCGAAATCACCTACTATGTTACAACTCCAGTAGAAGTTATTGATGATATCCCAGAAGGAATGGTTGGTTTTACGATTCCACGTAAAAATTATGTTTTCAGTACTCATAAAGGAAGGATAGAGGAAGTCGAAAATACATACCATAAAATGTTCGCATGGATGAAAGAATTCGGTTATGATCAGGATCATCATGCATTAAGTATGGAAATCTTTAAAGAAGAGCAGATGGATCAAAATGCGGAGGGAAATCTTTATTTTGAAATATATTTACCTGTAAATACTTATCAGAATTAGACAAATGTGAGTTCGATGGGGTAAAGTGATAAGGAGAAATAAGATACTTTTTATCATTAATGATTAAATATGAATTCACGAAAAAAAGCTTTTTAGGGGGAAAATAAAAAACGAACTGGTGCTGTTTTCTTTACTGTTAGAATTAATTGTATTATCATTTAACAATATAATTGAATAATTCCTTCGGGGTCAGGTGAAATTCCTAACCGGCGGTGATGAAGCAATGCTTCTTAGTCCGTGACCCGGGTAACATTTTTGTTAAACGGTGGATCTGGTGAAACTCCAGGGCCGACAGTTAAAGTCTGGATGGGAGAAGGAAAACAAGGGTTAATGATAGGGTGAATTATGCCTATTTTTAAACCTTTATTTACTATTGTTTTTTTTGGAAGACCCTGAAGAGAAATATTCTTTAGGGTCTTTTTTAATTTCCTTTAAAAAGGAGAATAATCGATGAATGATAGTTTCTATATGAATTTAGCGTTAAACCTTGCCAGGGGAACGCTGGGACAAACGTCACCTAATCCTGTTGTCGGTGCTGTGCTAGTAAAAGATGGTCAAATAATCGGCATGGGAGCACATCTTAGAGCTGGCGAACCACATGCTGAAGTACATGCGGTTCAAATGGCTGGCGATCAAGTAAAAGGGTCTACTTTATATGTAACCCTAGAGCCGTGCAGTCATTATGGAAAAACTCCTCCTTGTTCTGATTTGATTATTAAGTCAGGTGTGAAGAAGGTATTTGTAGCTACAACCGATCCAAATCCTCAAGTTGCCGGGACAGGTATTGAGCGAATGACAAAGGCTGGAATTGAAGTGAAGGTGGGCATATTACAAGAGGAAGCTCGTGATTTGAATAAAATCTTTTTTTATAACATCCAAACAGGTTTACCCTATGTCACTTTAAAATCAGCCGTAAGTTTAGACGGAAAAACGGCAACAGTAACTGGTGAAAGCAAATGGATTACCGGTGAAGAATCAAGAGCAGACGTTCATCATCTTCGTCACCAACATGACGGAATAATGGTTGGGATTAACACGGTATTGAAAGATAATCCTTCCTTGACAACAAGGCTCTTAGTAGGTGGTAAAAACCCGATTCGCATCATTCTGGATACTCATTTAAGGACTCCACTTGACGCCCAAGTTATTATCGATCAACAGGCACCAACCTGGATTGTCACTGGAGCAGAAGTTGACCAAAATCGAGTAAGCCAGTTTTCTGAATTAGGTATTGAAGTACTGAAAATGGAGAGTCAGAAGATTTCAATAAAGGAGATGATAGTAGTCCTTGGCAAAAGGGGAATAACATCACTTTTTGTTGAAGGCGGGGCAGAAGTGCATGGCAGTTTTTTAAAGGAACATGCTTTTCAACAAATCATTACCTATATCGCACCGAAACTAATCGGTGGAAAAAATGCACCTACATCCTTCGGAGGTCAGGGAATTGAACACATAGCAGAAGCTGTTTCTTTGAACATTAAACAGGTGGATCTCATTGGCAGTGATATAAGAATTATTGCTGAACCTAGGTAAGGAGAAGAAAATATTATGTTTACTGGAATAATTGAAGAAATTGGCATACTCTCGAATATTCAGCGGACTGGAAACTCGTTTGTATTAACAATTGAAGCAAAAAAAATACTTGACGATGTTCATCTTGGCGACAGTATTGCCGTCAACGGAATATGCCTGACGGTTACTTCTTATACAGGTAAGCAATTTACGGTAGACGTAATGCCTGAAACAGTCAAAGCTACCAGTTTAAATACAGTTAAGCGGGGATCAAAAGTTAATTTAGAAAGAGCTATGGCTGCAGGTGGAAGATTTGGCGGTCATTTTGTCTCGGGACACATTGATGGAACAGGGGTTATAAAAAGTAAACAGGCCTTTGAAAATGCGGTTTATTATGAAATTGAGGCGGACTCCAATTTATTAAGAGATGTAATTTTGAAGGGATCTGTTGCAGTCGATGGGACAAGCCTAACTGTTTTCGCGGTAACAGAAAATAGTTTTACAATATCTTTAATTCCACATACATTGTCGGAAACCATATTGGGGCATAAGGGTTCAGGGGATTTAGTTAATTTGGAATGCGATATGATTGGTAAATACGTCGGTCATTTTATCAAAAAGCTTACAAATGACCAAGAGCAAAAGAGCAGGTCAGGGATAACGGAAAAATTTTTAGAAGAGAATGGATTTTTTTAAACCAAAATTTCTGGGACGTCTCGTATTGCCATGGTGTTGAATTATAACAGGGAGTGATAGATGTGTTTAATACAATTGATGAAGCCTTAACTGATTTAAAAGAAGGAAAGGTTATAATTGTTTGCGACGATGAGGATAGGGAAAATGAAGGGGACTTTATCGCCTTAGCTGAAAAAGCTACCCCCACTGTGATTAATTTTATGGCGACACACGGTAGAGGACTCGTTTGTGTTCCAATTGAGGAAGATTTGGCGCAAAAGTTGGACTTAATCCCGATGGTTTCTAAAAACACAGACCCTCATGGAACTGCCTTTACTGTCAGTATTGACCATAAATTTTCGACAACAGGAATATCTGCATTTGAACGTTCAGCAACAATCTTAAGTTTGCTTGATCCAGAGTCAAAAGGTGCAGATTTTAAACGACCTGGACACATTTTTCCGCTAATTGCTAAAAAAGGCGGTGTATTAAGGAGGACAGGGCATACTGAAGCGGCTGTAGACCTTGCCAGATTATGCGGTGCTAAACCAGCTGGAGTTATTTGTGAAATCATGAATGAGGACGGAACAATGGCACGTGTGCCTCAGCTGCGAAAAATTGCAGATGAGCTGGACGTAAAAATGATTACGATTAAAGATCTGATTGAATATAGAAACAAAAAAGATAACCTAATAAAACGTGAGGTAGAAATTAATTTACCTACTGAATTTGGTTCATTCAAAGCGGTTGGTTATTCGAATCTTGTTGATGATAAAGAGCATGTAGCTTTAGTAAAGGGTGAAATTAATCCTGAGACACCTGTCCTTGTCCGGGTACATTCTGAATGCCTGACTGGGGACGTGTTCGGATCGTACCGCTGTGATTGCGGTCCACAGCTCCATGCTGCATTAAACCAGATCAATCAGGCGGGTAATGGAGTTTTGTTATATATGCGTCAGGAAGGCCGGGGCATTGGACTTCTCAATAAACTAAAAGCCTATAAACTACAAGAAGAGGGCTATGATACCGTCGAAGCAAATGAAAAACTCGGGTTTGGGGCTGATTTAAGGGAGTATGGCATTGGTGCACAAATTTTAAAGGATTTAGGGATTAAAAAAATGCTGTTATTAACCAATAACCCTCGAAAAATTAAAGGTCTCAAAGGCTATGATCTTGAAGTAGTGGAACGGGTACCACTGCAAATGGAAATTCGAAAGGAAAATGCCAATTATTTAAGAACAAAGCATGACAAACTCGGGCATTTGTTACATTACTAGAAATTAGTTAGCAAAAATTATCATATGGAGGCATAATCATGGGAAATATTTTTGAAGGAAATTTAGTTGGATCTGGGTTAAAAGTAGGAATTGTTGTTGGAAGGTTTAATGAATTTATTACAAGTAAATTATTAGGCGGTGCACAGGATGCCCTAAAAAGGCATGGAGTCAGTGAATCAGACGTGGATGTCGCATGGGTTCCAGGTGCGTTCGAAATCCCTTTGATTGCCCAAAAAATGGCAAACAGTAAAAAGTATGATGCTGTCATCACACTTGGAACCGTTATTCGCGGTTCAACTCCACATTTTGATTATGTTTGTAATGAAGCGGCAAAAGGTGTTTCAGCAGCTTCATTAACCAGCGGTATTCCAGTTATTTTTGGAGTTTTAACGACGGATTCTATTGAGCAGGCAATCGAGCGTGCAGGCACAAAAGCCGGCAATAAAGGCTGGGATGCGGCAACTGCAGCAATTGAAATGGCCAATTTATGTAGAAATATTGAGCATTAATTAAAATTGTGGAAACTAAATCCAAGACAAACTAATAAAAAACACAATTTAATATAAGTTTGAAATAACCCAAAAAACATATACAAATCAATTTACTTTTTTTATAATAACAATAACAAAATATATTTTATAAAATTAGGTGCTAAAATCATCTTAAATGATTTATAAGCTTAATAGGGAAGTTTGGTGAAAAGCCAATGCGGTCCCGCCACTGTAAATGGGAGCAACCTATAATTTGTCACTGTCTAATTGGATGGGAAGGCATAGGAAGCGATGATCATGAGCCAGGAAACCTGCCTAATTCTTGCACGCTTATAAACCTACGAGGATAGGAAGGTGTTGAAGGCTAGACTCTTTTTACTTTATTTTAGTAATTGAATCTAATCATACCAACATCTTCATGTCATATGGAGATGTTTTTTTATTAGCAGAAGCAGGACTTATTTTTTGTTACCATCATTTTATTTAAACAGAAAGCAGGGAGAAGAAACATGAAGAAATTGTATTCACTATTGTTGATCGTATTATTAACAATAGGGGCTTTAGCAGGCTGTGCTGAAAAGAAAGAACAAGTAAAAGAAGATAATAAAGCAAGTGTCGGGAGCAAAACCGAAGCTGCTTTTCCGGTTACCGTAACAGATGCATTAGGGAATAAGGTGGTTATAGAGAAGAAGCCGGAGAAGATTGTTTCGTTGATGCCAAGTAATACTGAAATTGCCTATTCGTTAGGTCTTGGAAAAGAAGTGGTTGGTGTTTCAGATTTTGATAATTATCCTGAAGATGTCCTGAAAAAAGAGAAAATAGGCGGACAAGAAATTAACTTGGAAAAAATTATCTCTTTAAAGCCCAATTTAGTATTAGCACATGCCTCTTCTGCTCATAATTCGACAGAAGGGTTACAGCAGTTAAAAGATGCCGGAATTTCCGTCCTGGTTGTAAATGATGCGGAAAATTTTGACCAAGTGTATGATTCCATTAGTATGATTGGGAAAGCTACTGGTGAAACAAAGAAAGCAGACGAAATTATTAAAGGGATGAAAGACGATTTAACAAAGATTATTGCTAAGACAAAAGAGATAAAAGTGAAGAAAAAGGTATTAGTTGAAGTATCTCCCGCCCCAGAGATTTATACATCAGGAAAGAATACTTTTATGGATGAGATGTTAAGCGTGATTAATGCGGATAATATCGCTAGCGATCAAGAAGGCTGGATCAAAATTGATCAAGAAGCTATGATCAAACGAAATCCTGATGTCGTGATCACTACATATGGGTACTATGTGAAAAATCCGACTGAGCAAGTATTAAGCAGACAAGGCTGGGAATCGGTTAACGCTGTAAAAAATAAGCAGGTAATCGATGTAGATTCTGATCGTGTTACTCGCTCAGGTCCTAGGATTGTTGAAGGAGTAGAGGAACTTGCAAAGGCTGTCTATCCAGAAGTTTTTAAATAATAAATTCTTAGCCTTTTTTCTTGCATCAATTTTCCTTATTATTGCAGTTTTATTAGGTATTTCAATAGGAACTGTTCATGTACCAATAGAAACGATTATTCAAATTATCTTTGCTAAGTTATTTGGGGTAGGGTCAATTGATCCGATGTATGACAGTATTATTATGAATATTCGCTTACCTAGAGTGATATTAGCAGGTCTTGTGGGTGCTGCTCTTGCTATTGCAGGAGCAGCTTTCCAAGGTCTGCTAAGAAACCCATTAGCAGATCCCTATACATTGGGTGTTTCATCCGGAGCATCTGTGGGTGCGGTCTTAACACTGTTTTTTCATCTATCGATCCCATTTGTTGGGATGTTCACATTACCCTTACTTAGTATTCTATTTTCTTTTATTACCATTTTTTTCGTTCTTGTTTTTGCCCGGAAAATAGAGCGCTCAATGAAAGTGGAAACAATTATCTTAACAGGTATTATTTTTAGCTCCTTTTTAGGAGCTGTTATTTCCCTCATGATTGCACTAACCGGCGATGAGCTGAGGCAAATTATTGGCTGGCTCTTGGGAAGTGTATCGATGAGAGGATGGGATTACATAAAAATTATTTTGCCATTTTTCATTATTGGTTCAGCCATACTAATCTTTAATGCAAAAGAATTAAATGCCATGTCGTTTGGGGAAGAAAGAGCACAGCATTTAGGGGTCAATGTACAAAAAAGAAAGCTAATTATCTTATCGGCTGGTTCCATTTTAACAGGAGCAGCCGTTGCAGTTTCAGGGACAATTGGTTTTGTTGGTCTGGTAATTCCCCACTTTTCAAGAATATTGTGGGGACCCGATCATCGGTACCTTCTCCCGCTATCCATTTTAACCGGAAGCGGTTTTTTAATTCTAGCTGACCTCCTATCCCGTACCATTATTTCACCTACAGAATTACCAATTGGGGTTATTACCGCTTTAATTGGCGCACCTGTATTTGCAATTATTCTGCTACAGAGAAAAAGGAAGGAAAGAAGTGGATAGACCATGCTAAGCGTTCAACATGTTTCAGGGGGTTACGCAGATGAATCTGTTTTAAAGGACATTTCTTTTGAAGTGAACCAAGGGGAATTATTCGGAGTTTTAGGCCCAAATGGAAGCGGAAAAACGACTCTGTTAAAAATGATTAGTGGTATTTTACCGACAAAACAAGGTGAGATTTTAATTAGTGGAAAGCGGCTTCGGGAATATGGAATCAAGCAGCTTGCACAAATTGTTGCGGTTCTTTCACAGCATTCTTCACAGTCTTTTTCTTATACGGTTAAGGAAACCGTATCTCTTGGAAGATATGCACATCAAACAGGCTGGTTTCAGACTTGGTCTAATGAGGATGAGGACATTGTCCAAAAAGTAATGAAGCAAACCGGAATATCCTCATTTCAACATAAGAATATTCAGGAGTTATCTGGCGGTGAAAAACAAAGGGTATTTCTTGCCCAGGCACTGGCCCAGGAGCCGAAAATTCTACTTTTAGATGAACCAACAAATCACTTAGATTTATCGTATCAGAAAGAACTACTTGACCTTTTAAAGCAGTGGACGACAGAACAAGGGTTGACGGTTATCTCTATATTCCATGATATAAATCTTGCTGGTCTATACTGTGATCGCTTATTGCTGCTTGAGAAGGGAACCATCAATAGTAACCATATTCCAAATGAGGTCCTTAGAGAGGATAGAATAAGAAGCGTTTATCAAACAAAAATTCAGAAGCATCCTCATCCAAGGGTGGCTGCACCACAAATGGTGTTACTGCCGGAAGTGAATCGGGACACAAAAAATATTGAAATTAATGAAGCAATGTTACGTGTTACTAGTGAGTTCATCGAGTTAATATCCCCAGCCCCATTAAGAACAATGTCTTCGGGTGTGGTGGGTTCAGGAACGGGCTGGCATCAAACTTTTGTCAATCGTCATGTTAATAAGGAATATAATTGTGAGAATCATCGGGAGGAAATGGGTTCTTTTTTGAAAGCAAAAGGGTTTGAACCATCAGAGACCGTTGGCATGATGACAGCGGTGTGGCTTGAGGGTATGTCCTGCCAACGGCTTGAACAGGGTGACTTCTCGATCTTTGTTGTTGTCACCGCTGGGGTTGGAAATGCGATAGATGTTTCGAAAAGTGAGAGGGACTCTCTGGAAATGACACCTGGGACGATTAATATATGGATTTTCGTTAACGGCGAGATAACTGAGGAAGCCTTTATTCAAAGCATTATGACAGCAACGGAAGCAAAGGTAAAGGCGATGCATGATCTAAAGGTGTTGGATAAAGTCACTGGAACAATTGCTACTGTTACCTCAACAGACAGTATTCTAATTGCTGCGACCCAAACCGGAAAACTGTTAGAATATGCCGGAACCATTACTCCTCTAGGAAGGCTTATTAGTAAAGCTGTTTATCAGTGCACGACAGAATCCATTAAAAAGTCGCAAATAAGGAAACAAGCATGATTGTCTATCACTTAATTTCGATTACAATTGCTTATCTCATTGATATGGTTGTCGGAGATCCTCCCAATTGGCCGCATCCTGTTAGATGGATTGGAACGATGATATCCTTTTTTGAAAAGCGTTGGAATCATGGGCAGACTAAAAGGTGGAAAGGAGTAGCAATGCTTCTTTTTGTTTTACTTTCTGTTTTTTCTATCGTTTTGTTAGTGGTATTAATAGGATATAAGATTCATCCGGTTGTGGGTATTTTAGTGGAAAGTATCATTATTTCTACAACGATTGCCCAAAAAAGCTTGAAGGAAGCTTCTCTTGAAGTTTATTACCCTTTAATATCAGGGGACCTAGTTGAAGCAAGAAGGAAACTTTCCTATATTGTTGGTCGTGATACGAACGACCTTGACGAAAGTGAAATAGCAAGGGGAGCGATTGAGACTGTTGCTGAAAATACAAGTGACGGCGTGACAGCTCCTTTGTTTTGGGCATTGATTGGCGGAGCGCCGCTTGCAATAATTTACCGGGCTACGAATACTTGTGATTCGATGGTGGGACATATGAATGAAAGATATAAAGAGTTTGGCTGGGCATCAGCTAAATGGGATGATGTGATGAATTGGATTCCAAGCCGCTTAACAGGTATCATCATGCTGATTGGAAAACATCCGGAAAGTATTAGTTATCGAAAGGCATGGACAATTTTGTTCCACGATGCTAAAAAGCATCCCAGCCCAAACAGCGGCTGGGGTGAAGCAGCTGTTGCCGCGATTTTAGGGATTCAGCTTGGCGGTAGGAATTATTACAAAGGGATTGTCTCGAACCGCGCAAAGATGGGAGAACCGCTTTATCCGATTCAAGCAGATCATATAGTAAAAGCAAATTCCATATTAGCAAAGACAGTATTTTTATTTTTACTTTTATTATGGATAGGAGGAATGCTCTTTGATTTGGCCGTCACATGGTTCCAATCCACAATACCTATATGAGGCAATGGGGCTTTCGCTCCCCGCACATTATCATGATTTTAGTGCAAATATTAATCCTCTTGGTCCGCCTTCTGCGTTAAAGAAAAAATGGCAGGAATTGTACCAAGAAATTTTTGTTTATCCGGATCCCTTTGCTGCTAAGCTTAAAAATAGGATTGAAAACCAAGAACAGATTCCGGGACATTCTATTCTGATTGGAAATGGGGGAGCAGAACTTATTACCTTGGTTGCACGGATGCTTGCAGGAAAAAAAGTATTATTGTTGCAGCCAACCTTTTCGGAATATGAAAAAGCCTGCCGGGCAAACAAATGTGAGGTTCAATATCATCAACTAAGGGAGCCTCACTTTGAATTGAAACTGGATGAATTGCGTGCCAAACTAGTGTATGCTGATGTAATATTCCTTTGTAATCCAAATAATCCAACAGGGATTCAGTATTCAAGTGCAACAATTATTTCCTTAATCGAGGCATGTGAAAAGGAAAATTGCATGGTTATTTTAGATGAAGCATTTTTTGATTTTTTACTAGAGTATGATTCATTCATTCCATACATAAACAAGTTTCCAAATTTACTTATTATTCGATCGATGACAAAGATGTATTCGATTCCAGGAATTCGCTTAGGATATTTAGTGGCGCAGCCTGCAATTGTTTCGGAACTTAGTGAACTGCAATCTCATTGGAGTACCAATACAATTGCCCTATTAGCTGGTGAGCTATGTTTGCAAAATGAGTCTTTTATTAAAGAGACACAGGACTATATTAGTAATGAACGGAATAGGTTGTTTCATTTTTTTAAACAACAAGAATATATTTCTTCTTTTTCCAAAGTAAATTTCTATTTATTACAAGATCCCTTATTGGGAAATCAATTTCCGTTGTTTAAGTTTCTGCTTGATCAAGGGATTATCCCTCGACACACGATGAATTTTCCCGGGCTGGAAGGAAGATGGCTTCGATTTGCAATAAAGGGAGTTGAAGAAAACAATCGTCTAATGGAGGTGTTGACAAGATGGAGGCATCATCATTAATTTTCATAACGGGTGGAGTAAGATGTGGGAAGAGCAGCTTTGCTGAAAGGAAAGCAATAGAAATTGCTAGTAAAAAAGAGAGACAGCCTATCTACCTGGCAACAGGGGTTTCTTCTGATTCGGAAATGAAGGAACGAATTGAAAAACACCAGTGTGATAGAAAAATGGGACGATATAAATGGAAAACGATTGAACGGTCAGTGGAAATAGGCGGGATTGCTGATGTTATCAATAATCAGGATATTATTTTGTTAGATTGTGTAACAACACTATTGAATAATGAACTATTTTCTTCTGAACGAACCTGGGATGATCCTTTTTTAAAAACAATTAAAGAAAATATTATTACAGGAATTATTTCGATAAAAAATCGAGCAGGAACAATGATTGTCGTAAGTAATGAGGTATTAAATGAGTCATTACTGGCTACGGACATCGTTTTTTCATATGGTCGCTTGCTGGGACAAATCCACCAAGATTTAGTTAAAATGGCGGACCAAGTTTTTTTAGTGGAAGCAGGGATTCCAATCGTTATGAAAGGAGCAAGTCAATGAAAGGAGTCATGATTCAAGGCACTGCTTCAGATGTGGGCAAAAGTTTAATTGTTACGGCGTTGTGCAGGATCTTAGTAAATGAGGGAATAAAAGCGGCACCGTTCAAATCACAAAATATGTCTAATAACTCCTATGTAACACTTGACGGAAGCGAGATTGGCAGAGCACAAGGTATCCAAGCTGAAGCAGCTAGACTTGAGCCAACAGTTTGGATGAATCCTATTCTTTTAAAACCAAGGTCAGATCAGCACTCTGAAGTGGTTTTTTTAGGAAGAGCTATTGAGACTTTTTCGGGAAGGGAATATCGCGAACAATTTTATGAAAAGGGGATAGAAGTAATTAAGAAATCTCTTGACCAACTTGAGGAATATTTTGATGCTGTGGTCATTGAGGGAGCTGGCAGCCCTGTTGAAATAAACTTAAAGGAACGAGAAATTGTCAATATGAGGGTAGCTGAACTGGCGGATGTACCGGTTGTGCTTGTAGCAGATATTGATCGTGGCGGAGTCTTTGCTAGTATTGTGGGCACACTTGACTTGTTGGAGCCTCAAGAAAGACAAAGAGTCGCAGGTTTGATTATCAATAAATTTCGTGGGGATATCACTCTTTTTGAGGATGGAATTCAATGGCTGGAGGAGAGAACAGGTGTCCCTGTATTAGGTGTTTTGCCATTTGTAGAGAATCATATGATCGATGCTGAAGATTCTCTTTCCCTTCACACTCATTTTTCAAATACAAAAAAAGGGATCCTTGATATCGCAGTGATTCAGCTTCCTTTTATTTCAAATTACAATGATTTGGAACCATTTCTGTTTGAAGAAGATGTTTCACTCCGTTGGGTCAAGCATGCAAGTGAATTTGGACAACCAGATGCCATCATTATTCCTGGTACAAAAAGTACAATCAGTGATTTAGAATATTTACGAGGTAACGGGTTAGATTGCCTCATCCAAAAACATGTAGATCATGGCGGATTAGTCGTTGGCATTTGTGGCGGCTATCAAATACTTTGTGAGGAATTGATCGATAAAGCTGGTTCAGATACAGCTACACCGAACTTCACTCAAAAGGGACTAGGATGTATTCCCGCGATAACCACTTTCTATGAAGAAAAAGAAGTAAACCGAGTCATTGGTAAGTATCACAAATGCACAGGTTTGCCTGCAAACCAGCAGTTAGTGGGGTATGAGATCCATTTAGGTAAAACTGTTGTATCAAAAAAGGGATTTCCATTTCTAACCTTAGAAAATGGGGTAGACGAAGGCTACTTTGCAAAAGATGGCCAAATCATCGGGACATATCTTCACCATCTATTTCATAATGATGAGTGGAGAAATCACTGGTTAAACATGATTCGAAAACGAAAAGGCATTTCACTTCAAGATCCTACTTATATTAGAAACTTTAAAGATAATAAATATGAGTTACTTGCTTCCCAAATCAAAAGCCATCTAAAATGGGATTTACTTAAAGAAATAATCAATCAAGGGAGTACACGATGTTAAAATTCATGAAAGGATTCTTGATAAACCTTCAATTTTTTACAGCACTGCCAATCCCACTTGAATTACCGATGGATAAGGAACATCTAAGAAAGGCAGTACAAGCTTTTCCACTATTAGGATTATTTCAAGGGTTCATCTATTCAAGTCTATTTTATGTGTTTCATGAATTTACTCCTTTTTCTCATTTAGCTGTTGCTTTCATGCTTTGGCTGGCAACGATTCTCGTGACAGGAGGAATCCATCTAGATGGCTGGATGGATGCGAGTGATGCTTATTTTTCCTATCAAGATCCTGAGAAACGACTTGAAATTATGAAGGATCCAAGAGCGGGTGCATTTGGTGTTTTATCCATCATTGTATTATTAGGCTGCAAGTTACTATTTATTTATGAGAGTACTTTGAACGTCGAACAAGTCACATATATCTTTATTGCAGTGATACCGTTTTTGAGTAAAAGTGTAATGGGCGTTCTTTTGTTAACAATTAAGTCGGCCAAAAATAAAGGGCTGGGCTCGTTATTCCAAAGTGCGGCAAGTCCTCGCGTGTTATGGATCTATCCGTTATACTTAGTCAGTTTTTTATTCCTCGTCATGCTTATTAGTAAGGACTACTTCCTTGTCGGATTATTGATTTTGGCCGCTGTCTGTAGTTTATTCTTATGCCATCGTAAAGCTGTAAAATGGTTTGGCGGGATTACAGGAGATGTATTAGGAGCTTCAGTAGAAGGGACTGAGTTAGTACTGTGGATGACCGTGTGGTTATTGCATTATTTCGTCATGGGGTAACAGAAGCTAATAAACGAAAAGAGTATTTAGGGTGGAATGATAGTCCATTATCTGCTGAATCAAAAGCAATATCGACGACTAAAAGCTATGAGTGCTATTTTTCTAGTGATTTACAACGATGTATGGATACAACGAAAATATTGTTTCCAAATAGTAATCTTTTTTTATTAGAAGATTTACGAGAAATGAATTTCGGCAAATGGGAAGGAAAGACCTACGATAATCTGTCCGAAGATATACTCTATCGACAATGGCTTACAGATCCTGTTAATAATTGTCCGCCGGAAGGGGAATCTTTTCATGCGTTTACAAAGAGAGTTCAAGACGGATGGAATAAGATTATCCAACTAGTTCTCTCCCAACGCAAGCAGAGCTGTGCGGTCATTACACACGGTGGTGTCATCAGATATCTTTTATCAAAATATGCACCTGAAAAGAAAGACTTTTGGGATTGGCAGGCAAGGCACAGTCAAGGGTTCGAACTCATTTTTGAAAGAGAAGCGCTAAGGAGGGTTGAACGTTGCACTTTATTACTGGAGGTGCCTTTAACGGCAAAAGAGCATGGGTAAAAAAAATATATAGTGTTAACAGAAATAATTATTGGCTGTCAGCATACGATAGCTTTCCTCTTCCAATTTATTTTAAGGATATCGATCAAGACGTGATTATTCTAGAGGGTGTAGAATTATGGTTGAAAGATTTAACGAAGAAATATGATTCAAAGGAGTCCCGTAGAATTTGGAATAGTTGTTTAGATAATTGGCTTACTTGGGAGAAGGCAAGGGTAAATCGCAAGTTGATCGTAATTGGGACCGATATAACAAAAGGAATTGTCCCATTAGAAATAGAAAATAGAGTATGGCGAGATGTAACAGGATGGGCCTATCAAGATATTGCAACAAAATCAGAAAGAGTCGATGTCATTTGGTATGGATTAAATCAAAATATAAAATAAAGGGAAGATATTAAATGAGAATTTACACGAGGACAGGTGACAAAGGAAAAACAAGTATTATTGGCGGAAGGGTAGACAAAGATGACACACGGGTAGAGGCATACGGAACAGTTGATGAAGTTAATTGCTTTGTCGGGCAAGCGATACAAGAACTTGACCAGGAAATATTTAAGGACGTGCTTAATGATCTTGAAAAAATTCAACATGAATTATTCGATTGTGGCGGAGATCTTGCGAATGTTTCGGAAAAGCGAGAAATAAAGCTTTATCAAGAATCGATCGCTTACCTGGAAAAGAAAATTGATGAATATATTGAAGAGGCACCGGAGCTGGAAAGATTTATTTTACCTGGGGGAACCAAGCCTTCAGCATCGATTCATATAGCAAGAACGGTTACAAGGCGAGCAGAAAGATTAGTTGTAAAGCTATTGAAGGCTGACCCAAAAACACCCGAAATAGCATTACAATACTTAAATCGATTATCAGATTATTTCTTTGCCTTGGCTAGGGTGATAAACAGCCGCCTCAATGTTCGAGACGTAGAATATGTGCGCAGTGCGAAAGTCTTTAGAGATGGGAAGCGTAAGGATGATAAGTAGAGTGAATGGGAAAATGGTAAGCTGGCTGGCAATGTTCACCGCATTGTCAGCTGTTGGAGCGGCAATAAAGATCCCAGCTGTTGTTGGCAGCGTAGCGTTGGATGTTTTTCCATCTCTATTGGCCGCGGCCATACTTGGCAGCGGTGCTGGAGCGATCGTGGCAGCATTTGGGCATTTATTATCCGCAGTGTTAGGAGGCTTTCCATTAGGACCAAGCCATTTTTTTATTGCAGTCGAAATGGCTGTACTTGTTTGGCTTTTTGGAATCCTGTATAAAAACGGCAAAAAAGCTTCAGCAATCGTGATCTTTATCCTTGGGAATGCATTTGTAGCACCCTTGCCATTTATTATTTTAGTGAATAAAGGCTTTTATTTAGCAATTGTTCCTTCATTGCTAATTGGTTCCATCATAAATACAGCAATTGCTTTCGTAGCTATTCCACGTCTTTCCTCCTTAGTCACATATGGGTTAGGAAAGAGAGAGGCAAAAAGATGAGGGATATTATTACGATTCCCTTTAATGGTGAGGAATCTCTCATTCTCTCTTGTGATAATAGCGGTGCGATCGGAATGAAAGCGCAGGATACTGTTCATGTACCATACGAAACGGTTGCCTATTATTCGCTAAGAGTTGCGGTCATGGAATGTATCGCAGCAGGTGGAAAGCCTATTTCCGTAGTGCTCCACAACTTTTGCGGAAATGAACCATGGGAAGAGCTTTTAAGAGGCATCAAAAAAGGGTTAGTAGAACTTGGTTTGAAGGATATTCCCATTACAGGGAGTACGGAAAGTAATTTTTCTTTACTTCAATCTGCCGTTGGATTAATAGTATTTGGCCGAAAGCCAAATGGAAAAACGACTGAATTCTTGTTCTCTGATAAATTGAAATTTGCTGTAATAGGATCACCTTTAGTCGGCAATGAAGTGTTGGAACAAAGTGATGATATTGTACCTCTTTCAATTTTTCAAGAGATAAATAAAGTGAATGACGTGATGATTTGGCCTGTTGGCTCAAAAGGAATCTTATCTGAGTTGAATCAGATGTTTGCAATTGAAATGTTTACACAGGATAATGTCATCACAAACTTGGATATTTTAAAATCATCAGGTCCATCCACATGTTTTATCGCTGTTTATCATGCTGAACAAGAAGAAAAACTAGTGGGGATTGCGGGGAGCTTCTTTCATTCCATTCAAATCGAAAGAGGAAGTTAAACGAAGAATTTGTATAGTACCCAAATAAAGAATAGCACGCCAAGATGGCGTTGCTCAGGCTGTCGAGAAACACTCGACAGCCTCTTATTTTATTTATTTACTTCAATAAATCACCGCGTTAATTTGGTATAATATTATTGGTGTATAGGCATTTAAATAGGTCTGTTGATTGGCGCTCCAGGCACTTCGCTTTCCGCGGGCGTGCCGGGGAGCCTCCTCGTCACTTCGCTCCTGCGGGGTCTCCCCTGCCCCGTACTCCCGCAGGAGTCTTCGTGCCTTCCGCGCCAATCAACAGAGTGC
>Ga0213822_1000667_pt1 | contig 24885 bp, 22 predicted proteins | sample MC6MC0908MG_FD_179872 | JGI IMG/M metagenome (GOLD analysis project Ga0213822, IMG submission 179872) | Enriched soil aggregate microbial communities from Iowa State University, Ames, United States - MC6-MC0908-MG | ecosystem: Environmental > Terrestrial > Soil > Unclassified | place: USA: Iowa...
CCATTTCAGGCATTTCCGCGTCGGTGAAGATCATCAGCAATTTATCGGTCATCACCTCGCCGGTATCCGCCCAGGCCTTGAGCATGTTCAGGGCTTTCAGACCGTCACTGGCGATGTGCATTTTCACCCCCAACTGACCCAGGGTGTCACGCAGTTGGGAGAGCGCGACGTTGGAGTCATCCACCAAGAGCACTTCACGTCCGCGGGCACGCTCCAGCACCGGGTCTTCGAGTTTTTCCCGGGAGACCTTGGCGTTGTACGGCACGATTTCGGCCAGGACTTTTTCCACGTCGATGATTTCCACCAACTGATCGTCCACCTTGCTGATGGCGGTCAGGTAATGTTCACGGCCGGCACTGGTCGGGGGCGGCAGGATGGCTTCCCAGTTCATGTTGACGATGCGGTCTACGCCGCCCACCAGAAATGCCTGAACCGAACGGTTGTATTCAGTGACGATGATGGTGCTATTGGCCCCCGGCACCAACGGACGCATGCCGATGGCCTGGGACAGATCGATCACCGGAAGCGTCTGGCCCCGCAGATTGACCACGCCGCACACGAACGGGTGGCGCTGCGGCATCAACGTCAGCTTCGGCAGTTGCAGCACCTCCTGGACCTTGAATACGTTAATGGCGAACAACTGTCGCCCCGCCAGGCGAAACATGAGAATTTCCAGGCGATTCTCACCCACCAGTTGGGTTCGCTGATCTACTGAATCGAGAATGCCGGCCATCGATGACTCCTGGACTTGTTCGGATGAAATCTTATAAGAGGGCTATCGGCCGGGTGAGCCGGATCTTGACCCCTGCATGAAAGATGACCGAGGGGAATTGATATCACATTAACATCATGCTTTACTGGCCTCACGGTTTCATTTGCCATTTTCCCCGCTGCGCGACCTCGGTTTGCGTACAAGGTTCCCTTGCATAAGGGATTCCCCTAGAAACAATCAGGTCCAACCTGATATTCCTACTATCCAATAGCCATTAATGTGACGCCATTCTCATTGCTGAATGGAGTCAGGCCTTTGTGCGCGACCGCAGGACTTCGGACCTCCAGCCTTTTGGCCGATCCCGCCAATGCAATCGTTTGCGATTTTGTCATTGCCGGACGGCAACGACATGCTGACGTGTCTTCGTTCGTTGCTGGCGGTGCAGTCCAGCCGTTCGCCACACGCGATTTTCTTTCGCCTGACATGATGTTGTGGAGATAAGCATGCCGAACGATCGTAAGAACTGGAGTCAGCGCCTTCCTGAATTTCTGACCGAAGCCGAGACGCTTCTGGCCAAGTCGGAGGAATGCCTGAGCCATTTGCAACTGATCAACAACGACAAGGACGCCATCGATTGCATGCTCAGCACCTTGTTGAAGCTGGCAAACAAGGCCGACGCCCTGGCGCTGGAAGCCGTTTCGGAGTTTTCGCTGCATATCCATGGCTTGCTCAGCCATGCGCAAAACCACATGGAGCTGCATGAGCAGGCCTTGGGCGCGCTGAAGGATTGTTTCACCCTGATGGCCTGGCAACTGGAACTGGTCGATCACACCACCGGCCAGCTCGGCCTGGACAGCAGCGAACAGGCTTCGCTGATCGAAGCATTTGCGGTCCAGGTAGGCCAGGATCCCTGCGAGACAGTGCCGGCGTCGCGGCCGATGGGTCTGGTGCCCTACCCCCAGAAACAAGCCTGATCACTATGATGCCGGCTCAGTGTGATGGGCCTGGCCATGACGATTTTTTCGCCTCCATGCCGAGCGCGACCAACGATTTATGAAGTGGTACTATCTCCCCGTCAGTCGTTTCAGACAGCGGCGCAAAAGCCGTCAACTGAAGATGCCTTCGACCTGAAACGTTTACCCGACCCGGCCTGTCAGATGAGCTGACCGGCTTGCCCGCAGCGAACATTCATTGGCTCCATCCGCTATGTACGCCAGCCTCAAGTCATTCATCACCTGGCCTCCCTCCCGAGAAAACGCCCGCCGCTTCACATTATTACTGTGTATCTGCTCGGCCCTCGGCTGCCTGCTGACTTACCTGTTCGCCCATACGGTGCCATTGAGCCTGCTGGCGCTGAATGTCGCGGCCATGACCTGTGTCTGGATCCACCATCGACTGTCGCGCAAATCCATCAAGTTCCAGCCTCAGGAACTGGCCGACCGGTTACTTGAGGTCCAGGAAAACGAGCGCCATCGACTCAGCCGCGAATTGCACGACGACATCGGCCAGTTGCTGACCGCGGCGAAACTGCAAAGCGAATGGCTCAAGCGCCGGATGCCGGAAGAATTGCAGGGCCAATGCGCGGTCCTCTGCGACACCCTGGACGAAACCCTGAACAAGGTCCGCGATGTGTCAGCGATCCTCAACCCCAGGCAGTTGACCAGCCTGGGACTTGAAGCCAGCCTGCGTGCGCACCTGCTCAAGACCCTGGCCAACACCCCGGTGAAATGGAGCCTCGATTGCCAGCAGCGCATGACAGGTATTCCGGAGGAAATGGCGGTCGCCGCCTTCCGAATCACCCAGGAGGCCGTCACCAATATCTTGCGCCATGCCCAAGCGAAAAATCTGCTGGTGCGCCTGCAACGCTTACCCGAAGGACTGACGCTGCTGATCAGCGACGATGGCCAGGGATTCTTTCCCGCCACCCACCCCGCTCGCGAAGGCCAACGCGGCATGGCCGGAATGTCAGAGCGGGCCGAGCAACTGGGCGGCACCCTCAAGGTGATCAGCGAGACCGGCAACGGCACACACATCGAAGCACGCTTTCCCTGGGCGCCCCGAGCCCTGGAACGAGCCAGTAAGAATAAGGTTCTCCATTGATTTGTAATTTGCTCCTGGTAGACGACCACTCGCTGATCAGGGCTGGCGTGCGTGCCCTGGTCATGGACCTGCCCGGCTATGCGGTCATCGGCGAAGCCAATGACGGCACGCAATTGCTGGAGCTGGTAGAACGACTGGTTCCCGATATCGTGCTGCTGGACATCTCCATGAAAAACACCAGCGGCCTGGACGCCTTGCGACAGCTCAAGCAGGCGCGCCCTCACAGCAAGGTGCTGATCCTGTCGATGCACACCGATCCGGCGTTGATCATGCAGGCCCTGGAATCCGGAGCCCATGGCTATCTGCTCAAGGACGCGACTCCCACCGAGCTGGAGCATGCCCTGGAGGCGTTGCGCAATGACGAACGCTACCTGAGCCCGGCCATCGCCCACACCGTGATCAACCAGGCGCTGACCCGCGTCCAGAAACATCAGCCCGACCCTGCCCAGACCCACAACCTGACCGCGCGCCAATTGGAGATACTGCGACTGATCGTGCGCGGCAAGTCCACCCGGGAAATTGCCAACGGCCTGAGCCTGAGCATCAAGACCGTGGAAACCCACCGGGCACAAATCATGAAGCGACTACAAATTCATGACGTGGCCGGGCTGGTGCTGTTCGCGGTGCGCGAACAGATCATCAGCCTGGACGATTGAGCCTCGCCGAGGCCCCCAGCAGCGGTGAATCGGACGGCAGGTGCAGACGCAGCGCCTTTGGACGTACAGTGAACCGCAGACTGTCGACCTGCAACGGTTCGCCATCAAGATTGATATCCAGGCCTTGGGCGACCTTGATTTCCACCCATGGCAAGCGGGCGCGCACAAACATGTTGTCGATACCCAGGCCACCGGCCAGCAAATCTTTCAGCGTGCTGACCACTTCCTGAGGCGCCGGCAGGATGCTGATATCCAGCAATCCGTCATCGGCCAGCGCCTCCGGACACAGCACATGGCCGCCCCCGGCCTGCCGGCCATTGCCGATACCCAGCGCCAGCAAATCGCCCTGCCATTGGAAGCCGGGCCCCTGCAACTCGCCATAGGCCGCACTTAGCTCACTGAAGCGCGATAGGCCCGTGAACAGATAAGCGGCACCTCCCAGGACTTTCTTCAGGTCCTCGGAGGTGTTCGCCGTCACCTGGCTGCCAAAACCGCCTGTCGCCATGTTCAGGAAAATCTGGCCGCCGACTTCGCCTACATCAACAGCCTGGGGCGCAACATCCAGCAAGTCCAGTGCCTGGGCCGGTTCCAGCGGGACGCCGGCCGCCCGGGCAAAATCATTGGCAGTGCCCAGCGGCAGCAACACCAGGCTGGCATCGCTCGACCTGTGGGCAATCGCCTCGGCGATATCACGCAAGGTCCCATCACCGCCACCTGCGATCAGCCGCGTGTAGCCAGCGTCCAACGCCTCATCGACGCAGCGTCGGGCATCACCGGCCTCCCAGGTCAACCGTACTCCCAGGTCCCAGCCCTGCTTGCGCTTGAGCATCACTGCGGCGCGAACCTCGTCGTTGAGCGCTTGCTTGCCATGCAAAATCATCAGCGCCTTGCCTTTGCTCATCGTTGTCTCCGTCAATGGAAGGTTCTGGGGAATGGGACCGCTCATTCGACCAAAAAAGCCCGGCTTGTCTCAATTTAATAAAAAACACGATATCCGACGCCCAGGAAAAACGGTGGAGCAACCCACCTGATCGATACGTCTCCATTCGAAGAATTTTCTTACAAGACCTGGCGAATCAGGTCAATTGACCCTCTAGCCGTATTGAGACACCTTGGCGCTCTGTTGTGCTGGACCTTTAAAACGCTCATTTACACAAGGACGTGCTAACTCATGAATGGATACATCACGACCCACCGGGGCCGGATCAGTGGTTCGAACCGTTATGGCCAAAGGGATAAAGCGTCCCATGCGTAGCCATGAATACAAGATCTCGGCCCCGCAGCCCCCGTCCTTCGGGAGTAGGCGGGCCGATACTCGAAACGAATGCAAAAGTTGCAGTAATCCCATTGGAGGAATTGATTTGGAACCGCGCGTCGTTGAACTGGAAACCCACCTCAAATACATCCGCAAAGACATGGATGAAATCCGCACCGACGTAAAGGTGATCCGCCACAGGCTGGCTTATTCGGCCGGCGCGGCAGCGGTGGTCATCGGTCTGCTGGGATGGATTGCGAACAGTCGTTTCGATCAGGTGGTGATGCTGCTCACGCGATAAGGCAACGGACAGAGGGCCCGAGTATTCGACTTGGGCCACAGCTCGTTACCGCAGTAGCACTAGCCCAGGACCTCGCTCAAGGGGATAAAGCCTACCGGATCACCCTCGACCAGCGTCTGCCCTTCGAGCACTTCGACAAGGCCTTCAGCCCAGGCTGCACTGCGCAGAACACCGGAGCTTTGGTTTCGGTAGATGATCGCGCGACCATTCTCCATGCGGCCTCGCAGGTATTCTCGTCGACTGCCGGCTTTCGGCCAGGCGAACCCGGACGGCACCGTGAACTTGAGCGGTGTTACCGACTGGACGCCCTGGCGTCGTAGCAGGTAAGGCCGTGCCAGCAGCGCGAACGTCACCAGTGTCGAGGCGGGGTTTCCAGGCAGGCCTATCACTGGCACACCACGAAAATGCCCGAACGTCAGCGGCTTTCCAGGCTTGATGGCGAGCTTCCAAAGCGTCAACTCCCCCTCCTCGCGCAATGCGATACCCAAAAAGTCCGCCTCCCCCACCGATACGCCGCCAGTGGACAGGATCAGGTCGACATCCGACAACTGTGCCAGGCGTTTACGAGTGGCCGGCAAATCATCGGGTAGGATGCCCGCGTCAACGACTTCACAACCCAGGCGCTGCAACCAGCCACAGAGCAACACGCGGTTACTGTTATAGATCTGACCCGGGCCCAGCGCCTGGCCGGGCTCGACCAGTTCGTCCCCCGTAGACAGGACGGCAACGCGCACCTTGCGCACCACTTCCAGCGATGCACAGCCCAAGGATGCCGCCAGCCCCAGCTCGATCGGCCCCAGGCGAGTACCGGCAGAGAGGACTTGCTCCCCAACGGTTGTTTCCTGCCCTTGAGGACGAATGTTCTGCCCACGGACCAGAGGCTCGGTAAACCGCACCCGCTGGTCGCTTTCAATCACGGCGTTTTCCTGCATCTCGACGCAATCGGCGCCAGCAGGGACTGGCGCCCCCGTGAAGATCCGTGCACAGGTTCCAACCGCCAGCGGCTCCGGGGCCTGCCCGGCGAAAATCCGCTGGCTGACCACCAACGGCTCTGCGTTCCAGTCAGCCAGCCGCAAGGCATAGCCGTCCATGGCGCTGTTGGGCCATGGAGGTAAATCCAGGGTCGATACCAGATCCTCGGCGAGCACCCGCCCTTGTGCGGCGGCCAAAGGCAAACGCTCGCGCTGGACAATCGGCGTGGTCGCCGCCATCTCGAGCAGTCGCTCCAAGGCGACTTCGACAGCCATCAAGCTGCCGGCCTTGCCCGGTTTACCCACGGGATTCACAAGCCGCTGCCTGTTTCAGATGGGGTACGAAGTTACACGGGCGATGCCGCGAATCCAGTTGCTCGGCGAGGATCCCGTCCCACCCGGTACGTACCGCATTGGTGGAGCCCGGCAGACAGCACACCAGCGTGCCGTTGGCCAATCCCGCCAGCGCCCGGGATTGAACCGTGGAAGTGCCGATGTCCGCCACGGAGATCTGCCGGAACAGCTCACCGAAACCGTCAACCTGCTTGTCCAGCAAGCATGCAACGGCTTCCGGAGTGCTGTCGCGACCCGTAAAGCCGGTGCCGCCCGTGATCAACACCACTTGCACCACATCCTCGGCAATCCAGGTCGCGACTTGCGCCCGAATCTTGTACAAATCATCTTTGAGCAGGACCCGCTCCGCCAGGTTGTGGCCGGCCGCCGTGAGCCGGTCGACAAAAACCTGCCCGGACGTGTCGGTCTCCAGGGTACGGGTATCACTCACCGTCAGCACCGCGATATTGAGCGGTACGAAAGGTACATCAGCCTTGGCTTTCATAGGCTCGTCCAGTTGTGGAGGAAACAGCCCGGTGTTATATCACAGCGCTTCATTTTTTCGCCTCTGCGGAGACACGCCATGACCACAAACACGCCGCTGCCATCATGCTCCATTCTGCTCCTGGCGGGCGGCCGTGGACAACGCATGGGCGGGCAAGACAAGGGTTTGTTGGAGTGGCAAGGCGAGCCGCTGATTGCCCATCTCCATCGCCAGACCCGGGCGTTGAGCGATGACCTGATTATCTCTTGCAACCGCAACCCGGAACGTTATGGGTTGTATGCCGATCAATTGGTGCATGACGACGAAGGTGGCTTTCCCGGTCCATTGGCCGGTATCCGCGCGGGCCTCAGGGTGGCCAGGCATCCGTATCTGTTGGTGCTGCCCTGCGACGTTCCACAGATCGACTCAAACCTGCTCGACAGCATGCGCGAAACGGCAAGCCGACATCCCGATGTGCCACTGATGGTGCGTCATGGCGAACATTGGGAGCCGCTGCTGTGCGTTATTCCTCGCGCCCTGGCCGGGACCTTCGAGCAGGCCTGGAACGCAGGCGAACGCAGCCCCGGCCGTATCATGCGCAACCTCCACGCCGTAGCCTTGCAATGCTCTGCCAACGATCCTCGGCTGGCGAATCTCAATACACCGGAACTGCTGGCCCAACACAAAGGCGTGTCAGATTGACACTAGCCAGGAACTTGCATGCGATGTATACGTCTGAAGGTTAGTAACTTGAAGAATCCATTTCGGAGAAACACCATGACTCAACGGACCCTCGCCACTTTCATGCTCGCACTGGGCCTTGCCACTCTCGCCGGTTGCGCATCGCCAACAGTGATCACCTTGAATGACGGTCGCGAAATCCAGGCCGTCGACACGCCCAAGTACGATGAAGAGAGCGGCTTCTACGAATTCGAGCAGTTGGACGGCAAGCAAACCCGCGTGAACAAGGATCAGGTTCGTACCGTTAAGGACCTGTAATCTTCAACACCGCAGTCAGATACAGGAAAGCCCGCACTCTATGCGGGCTTTTTTATGCCTGTCCGAAAGCCGGGCTGATTACCACTGCAGCACGATGTCGCTTTCAAAGACACGCTCCTGGCCAGTGACAGGATCGATGAAACGCAACCCTTGGGCCAGCAATTTGAGCGGATTGGCGTAATCGTCCTGCGCGTCCCGGATGACCTCGGGGTAAAACGGATCGTTGCAGATACCCGCGCCAAGGGCATTCATATGCACCCGCAGCTGATGCTTCTTGCCCGTGACCGGGTACAGGCCGTAGCGCCACAGCTCGCCGTTTCTTTCCAGCACTTCAATGGCCGTTTCGGTATTGGGTTCACCCGGCCCTTCCTGCATTCGGAAGAACGGTTCGCCATCGATCATTCGGCTTTTATGCACCCGAGGAAAGGCCAGCTCAGGCAACGCGCGGGCAATGGCCTGGTAGCGTTTCTCGATCCGACGCGTGGGAAACAGTGTTTGATAAGCCGAACGGGTCTGCGGGTTGGCTGAAAACAACACCAGGCCGGCCGTGTGCCGATCGATACGGTGCAGCGGCACCAGATGGGGATTGTCCAATCGCCGGATCAGGCGTCGCAACAAGGTTTGCTCGACATACTCGCCCGCCGGGGTGACCGGTAGAAAATGCGGTTTGTCCGCCACCACCAAGTGCTCGTCGGCGTACAGGATCGACTCCACCACCGGGATCGGCTTTTCGTCGGGCACTTCACGAAAATAGTGGATACGCAGGCCTTCACGGTACGGCAAGTCGACATGGATCGCCCTGCCCTCCCCGTCCAGCACCCGCCCTCGGGCAATTCGGTCCAGCCACTGTTCGCGACTGATGGCGCTGAAATGCTCGCACAGACACTCCAACACTGTTTGCCAGGCGCCGGGGGGCAGATACAGCGTGCTGGCCTGATGGTGCGCGGCGGAAAACGAGGAACCGGACATTAAAAACTCTTAGCTTTTTTGCAGGGCAGCATTATCCGACAGTCTCGCCCGCTAACCCAACACTGATTGCTTCACGCCGGGATCGACGTTGGCTTTGCCGCCGCCTCGGTGAACTCTTTCAACCAGCGCAGCACCTCCACCGCCTCCCAGCGACCCGGATCGTACAACGCATACAACAGGCCCTGGTAACCCACCACATCCAGCTGTTTGTGGTAACCGGCACGCTGGAACAACGCTTCGATCTCAGCGAAACAGGTATTGAAATGCAGTTTGTTGAAGGGCGTCTTGCCTTCGGTCACCAGCCCGTCCAGGCGTAACTCCTGGACCGCTTCGCGCACAACCTCCACGGACATCCGGTTCACGCTGTTTTTCAGTTGTTCGACATTGACCAAGGGATGCACTCCAGATAGCTGTATGGGCATACAGTAACCGAAACACCCCTCTATCGCCAACAGTCGTATCGGGAACCGACGGACGAAGCATTCAAATCAGGAATGCCACTATCTGTTCGGTCTCGAAGGGCCATTCCAGCTCGGCCCCGGTATCCAGCCTGCGCAGCACAGGAATACGCAACGCATAATCGTCCATCCAGGCTTCGTTTTCTGAAATATCCACCAGCTCCACCAGCAAGCGCTCTTCAACAACGAAAGGCATCAGCATTGCCTCGGCGACTTCGCAGAGATGGCAACCCAGGGTGCCGAACAACTGGCATTCAGGAAGCATGGCAAGTAGACCTAAAAAAGATAGACGGTCATTCTAGGCTCGCCCCGCGAAACCGTCGAGTTGCTGCCTCGCTTCGGGGTGTTTCGGTAAAACGCTGATGCAAATCACTGATCGCCAATGCTTTTCCAGCGACGCTTGTCGCATTTTCCCCTCTACGCTGTGCGTTGTAGCCTTGAATTGGAGTACACCTTGTTTGCCAACCTGCTGATCATCCTCGCCTCGTCCCTGGTGGTCATCGCCCTGTTCCGGCGACTGCGCCTGCCTCCGGTGCTGGGGTATCTCTGTGTCGGATTAGCGGTCGGACCGACGGCGCTGGACTGGGTGAACGACAGCGAAGAACTGCCAGACCTGGCCGAGCTCGGCGTGGTTTTCCTGTTGTTCTCGTTGGGGCTGGAGTTCTCCTTGTCGAAGATGCTCGAACTGCGCCGACTCGTGTTCGGCCTCGGCAGCCTGCAGGTGCTGTGTTCGGGTGCGATCCTGGCCGCCTTGCTGGCTCTCTCTGGCGCCCCCGTGATCGCGGCGCTGTTGCTCGGTGCGGGACTGGCCTTGTCATCCACGGCCATTGTCAGCAAGGAATTGACCAGCCTGGGGGAGATTTTCAGCAGCCACGGCCAGAACGCCATCGGTGTGCTGCTGTTCCAGGATGTCGTCGCGGTGCTGTTGTTGACCCTGGTGCCGGTGTTCGCCGGCAGCAGCGAGCACCCGTGGTACTGGGCACTGCCCCTGACCCTGGGCAAGACACTGGTGCTGTTCGGCGGCTTGCTATTGGCCAGTCGCCTGTTGCTTCCCCGGCTGTTCCATGAAGTGGCCGCGTCAAAGTCCGCTGAGCTCTTTGTGCTACTGGCGCTGGTGATCGTGTTGCTGACGGCCTGGCTGACGCATCTGCTCGGCCTGTCACCGGCCCTGGGGGCGTTTCTGGCGGGCATGCTGCTGGGAGAAAGCCACTACCGGCATCAGATCGAAGCCGATATCCGACCGTTTCGCGACATCCTGCTGGGGCTGTTTTTTGTCAGCATCGGCATGCTGATCGATCTGCAGCTGTTTGTGGATGACGGCGCGCTGATCCTTGGGTTGACGCTGGGCTTGATGCTCATCAAGGGCTGCGTGGTCGCCGTGCTGGTGAAATGGCGCGGCAGTGACGGAGAGACCGCCTGGCGCAGCGGCCTGGCCCTGGCCCAGGGTGGCGAATTCTGTTTCGCCCTGATGGCCTTGATGCAGCAGAACCGTCTCATGCCCGCCGACCTCAGTGGCCTGCTGCTGGCTGCGACGTTCTGCTCGATGCTACTGACCCCGCTGTTGCTGCGCGCCGCGCCACGCATCGCCGCCCGCCTGTACCGCAAACCCAACGAAGCGGCGCAACTGGACCAGATCAGCGCGCTCAACGCCGGCCTATCGGGTCACGTGGTCATTTGCGGGTATGGGCGCGTCGGCCAGTCCATCGGACGATTCCTGCGCCGCGAAAACCAGGCGTTCGTTGCCCTGGATGATGACCCGGTCATTATCCAGGAGGCCATCGTTGGGGAAAACTGCGTGCATTATGGGGATTCACGACGGGGGGACCTGCTGGCCGCCGTCGGACTGAGCCGCGCCAGATTGCTGGTGATTGCGGTCGACAAGACCGACATTGCCATCACGGTGCTCAAGGAAGCCCGGAGGCTCAACCCGAAAGTGCCGATCCTGGTGCGTACCCGCGATGACAGTCAACTGGCCGAGTTGCAGGCTGCCGGGGCCAGCGAAGTGGTCCCGGAGCTGCTGGAATCGAGCCTCATGCTGGCATCCCACGCCCTGATCATGCTTGGCCTGCCTGAGCAACAGGTCCAGCAGCATGTGGATCAGGTCCGCCATGACCGCTATCGCCTGCTGCATGGCTTTTACCCGGGTAATCAGGACAAGGAGCCGTAGCGCCATGGTCAGTCCTGGCTGACCGCGCCGATCTTGTGAATCGACAGGTCGGCACCGTAATACTCCTCTTCCTGCGTCAGCCGTAGCCCCAGCACGAACTTGATCACGCCATAAACCACGAACCCTCCGGCCAGGGCGATGAAGACACCCAATGCCGTACCGATCAATTGGCTGATCAAGCTGACCCCGCCCAGGCCGCCCAAGGCGCCCTGGCCGAAGACGCCACAGGCAATGCCGCCCCACACACCACACAGCCCATGCAACGGCCAGACGCCGAGCACATCGTCGATTTTCCACTTGCCCTGGGCAGCGGTGAAACACCAGACGAACAAAGCACCGGCAATGACACCGGTCGCCAGCGCGCCTACCGGGTGCATCAGGTCGGAACCGGCACAGACCGCCACCAAGCCGGCCAATGGGCCGTTGTGCAGAAAGCCCGGGTCGTTGCGCCCGACAATCAGTGCCGCCACGGTCCCCCCCACCATGGCCATCAATGAATTGACCGCCACCAGCCCGCTCACCCCAGGCAGGGTCTGGGCACTCATCACGTTGAAACCGAACCAGCCGACAATCAGGATCCACGATCCCAGGGCCAGGAACGGAATGCTTGATGGCGCGAACGCCACCAGGCGACCGTCCCGGTAGCGACCGTTACGCGGGCCGAGCAAAAGTACGGCGGCCAATGCCAGCCAGCCACCCATGGCATGCACCACCACGGAACCGGCAAAGTCGTGGAAACTGGCACCGAACCGCGCTTGCAACCAGGCTTGCAAACCGAAGTTACCGTTCCAGATCAACCCTTCGAAGAACGGATAGACAAACGCCACGATCAGTACCGTGGCGCACAACTGCGGCGCGAATCGGGCACGTTCGGCGATTCCGCCGGAAATAATGGCCGGGATGGCGGCGGCAAATGTCAGCAGGAAGAAAAACTTCACCAGGCTGTAGCCATGATCGGCGCTGAGCACCGCTGCCGGTTGCAGAAAGGTCACGCCGTAGGAAATCCAGTAACCTATGAAAAAATAGGCCAAGGTCGAGACAGCGAAGTCGCTGAGGATTTTGGACAATGCGTTGACCTGGTTCTTTTGCCGGACGGTTCCCACTTCAAGGAACGCAAAACCGGCATGCATCGCCAGAACCATGACCGCACCGAGCAAGATGAATAGCGTGTTGGAGCTGTGGACGAGATTCTCCACAGCGCTTTGCATATTTTCCATGGTGTTGGGCAGACCTGAAAAAGTTGAAAAAAGCACCAAACCGGTTCGTCCGCCCTGCCAGCGCACCAAGTTGAAACGATGCACTAGCCTGTCGAACGCTAGTGAACCGCTTTGGTGCGAAAAAACCGACAACACGACGTCCCGCTTTGAGGCGCTTCGCGGGTTTTGATTATTTGGGTTAAGGTTTCGCGGGGTTGTGCCCAGCTTCAGCGCACAGGTGCAGGGTGTCGCACCAGTACATGGCAAAAGCCTGAGCAAAAGTTGTACCAGTCACTTTCACTGAACCTTCCGACAAGGCTCATACTCGAACGCTTCAGACGTCACTTACGGAGATTCACCGATGGCCAGAACCCAGGCAAAGACTGCTCAAGAAATCCTGATGGAAGATTTTCAGACACTGGTCAGCGACACCGAGCGGTTGCTGGATCACACCGCGACGCTGGCGGGTGATCAGGCGGATGAATTGCGCGGCCAGATTCACGAAACCCTGCTGCGCGCTCGCGAAACCCTCAAGTTGACCGAAGACTCAGTGCGCGAACGTGGCCAGGCTGCGGTCGCCGCCACCGAGGAGTACGTACAGGCCAACCCTTGGCAATCCGTCGGCATTGCAGCGGGCGTGGGCTTTTTGATCGGTCTACTGGCAACACGGCGCTGATCATGGGTATCGAACAACCGGGCTCGTCCGAAGCGGGCACACAACCTACGGCGCGCCGCCTGGGCGCGGCATTCCTTGGACTGCTGCACAGTCACGTCGAACTGTTCGGCATTGAATTGCAGGAACAAAAGGCCCGTACCGTCAGCCTCCTGCTGTTTGCCGGGCTTGCGCTGGTGTTCGGCTTGCTGCTGTTAGTCGGGCTTTCGGCGCTGGTGCTGATCCTGGTATGGGATACCTATCGTCTGGCGGGAATCATCGGCCTGTGTCTGTTTTATCTGCTGGCGGCGCTGTTCTGCGGTCTTCGACTCAAGGCAGCGATCTACGATGAGTCCTCGCCCTTCCACGCCACCCTCGAAGAATTGGCCAATGATCGGGAGCGCCTGCTGCCATGAGCCTGCCTGATATTCCCCAAGCCCGGACACGCCAGGAAATGCGCAAGGCGCTGGTGCGCCTGCGTATGGAAATGCACCGCCAGGAAATCCGTCAGGAAACCCGCCAGTTGCTGCAGCCTTTGCAGCGAGTGCGCGGCTTGACACAGAGCTGGCACGAAGGTTTCGGCATCAAGCACGCGCCGTTGTGGGGCGTGGCGGCGGTGTCCTTGCTCGGTTTCATCACCGGCAAACGCAGCCGCAGCGGTCGCGCCGGTGGCCTGGCCGGCCTGATCCGGCTGGCAACAACGCTGCTGCCATTGATCAAACTGGCCAAGGACGTACGTAAACCCTGACCTGGCAGTGCGTGGCGAGAGAGCTTGCAGGGTGCCCCACGAACCGGGAAGCTAGGGCATTGTCCTCATCAAACGGAGTAACCGGCCTTGGATTGGCATACCCTGCTGACTCGCGAACGCCTCGGAAAAACGTTGCACAGCCCAGAGGAACTGGGCCGTAGCCCCTTCCATAAAGACCACGACCGCATCATCTTTTCCGGCGCCTTCCGTCGTCTCGGGCGCAAGACACAGGTTCATCCGGTCTCCAGCAACGACCACATCCATACGCGCCTGACCCATTCGCTGGAAGTCAGTTGCGTCGGACGCTCCCTGGGTATGCGGGTGGGGGAAACCATCCGCGGCACCTTGCCGGACTGGTGCGAACCGAGCGACCTGGGCATGGTGGTGCAATCGGCCTGCCTGGCCCACGACATCGGTAACCCACCGTTCGGTCATTCCGGCGAAGACGCTATCCGCTACTGGTTCCAGCAAGCCGCAGGCCGCGGTTGGCTTGACGCCATGAGCGAAGCCGAGCGCAACGACTTTCTGAACTTCGAAGGTAACGCCCAAGGCTTCCGGGTTCTCACACAGCTTGAGTACCACCAGTTCGACGGCGGAACCCGGCTGACCTACGCCACCCTCGGCACCTATTTGAAATACCCCTGGACCGCCCGCCACGCCGACTCCCTGGGCTACAAGAAACACAAGTTCGGTTGCTACCAGAGCGAACTCCCCCTGCTCGAGCAGATCGCCCACAAGCTCGGCCTGCCACAGCTCGAAGACCAGCGCTGGGCACGGCATCCATTGGTGTACCTGATGGAAGCCGCCGATGACATCTGTTACGCCTTGATCGACCTGGAAGACGGCGTAGAGATGGACCTGCTGGAATATCCACAGGTGGAGTCGCTGCTCCTGGACCTGGTGGGCGACGATCTTCCAGACACTTACCGTCAACTTGGGCCACTGGATTCCCGTCGGCGCAAACTGGCGATCTTGCGGGGCAAGGCCATCGAGCACCTGACCAACGCCGCGGCCAGGGCGTTCGTCGAGCAGCAAGAGGCGTTGCTGGCCGGCACACTGCCATGCGACCTGGTGGAACATATGCACGGTCCAGCCAAACGCTGCGTGCTGAATGCCAAGGACATGGCCCGCAAGAAAATATTCCAGGACAAGCGCAAGACCCTCAACGAGATCGGCGCCTACACCACGCTGGAGATCCTGCTCAACGGCTTTTGCGGAGCGGCCCTGGAACAGCACGGTGGCCGTACGCCCTCGTTCAAGAATCGACGCATTCTCGACCTGCTGGGCAACAACGCGCCCGATCCCAACGGCCCGCTGCATAGCGCTTTCCTGCGAATGATCGATTTCATCGCCGGGATGACCGACAGTTACGCCAGCGAAATGGCCCAGGAGATGACCGGCCGCACCCGCCAATGAGAGGCGATACGGGGGCTCGGGCGTAGAGCCTGTGGGAGCGAGCTTGCTCGCGATAGCGGTAGATCAGTCAACTTCAATGCTGCTGATCCGATGCGATCTCGAGCAAGCTCGCTCCCACAGGGGATTTGGGATGGATGCCACGTTGAACAATGCCTGCACTTCAGACAGCAGTGTGTAACCCGCTGCAACTATTGAATTACCTTGCGGGCCACTTGTTTACATAAATAACATTCTGAAGGAAATATCCTTTCACAAACGGCCAATAAGCCCCCCTTCCCTTTTAACAACTTACTAAAAACCTAATTACACCGTAGTACCTTGCCTCTTTTTTTGTAGGAAACATCTGAAACTGAGGATGCACGCCTCGCGCCTCGTACGACCCCGGCTTTAACTGGGCTAAGGTGCGCGCTTTATTTAAGCGCGTAGGATACTTTACTCATGAACTCCGTTTTCATTGTCGACGATCATCCGGTCATCCGCCTCGCCGTTCGCATGCTCCTGGAACATGAGGGCTATAAGGTCGTAGGGGAAACTGACAACGGCGTCGATGCGATGCAAATGGTGCGCGAATGCATGCCTGACCTGGTGATCCTGGACATCAGCATTCCCAAACTTGACGGGCTGGAAATCCTGTCGCGCTTCAATGCCATGACCACGCCACTGAAAACGCTGGTGCTCACGGCACAATCGCCAACGCTCTTCGGTATCCGATGCATGCAGTCCGGCGCCTCCGGTTACGTTTGTAAACAAGAAGACCTCAGTGAACTTGTCAGCGCCATCAAAGCCGTACTGTCCGGCTACAACTACTTCCCCAGCCAGGCGCTGAACCCGGTACGCCAGGATGATCCGCGCAGTATAGAGCTGGATCTTTTCAAGAGCGTCAATGATCGGGAGTTGATGGTTTTGCAACTTTTTGCCCAGGGCCGCACCAACAAGGAAATCGCCAAGGGGATGTTCCTAAGTAATAAAACCGTCAGCACCTATAAAAAACGCCTGATGCAAAAACTAAAAGTCAAATCCTTGGTAGAACTGATTGAAATGGCCAAGCGCAACGCGCTGGTATGAGAAGGAACAGGATGCTCGAATGCATAAAGAATTGTCTCCTGCTGATCGGCGCAGGCTTATATGCAGGAACCCTCGCAGCGGCCTCGGGAATGCCCGAGGCCTATACGCTTCTGGGTCGATCGACCCCGGCCCATAGCGAGGCCAGGCTGGATGACGCCCACCGTGCCTGGCTCCAGGACCGGCGGGAGTTGGTCCTGGGAACCTCTGCGCCGGACTATCCGCCCTTCGATCTCTCCACCAGCGGGCGCGACTATGAGGGCATGACTGCCGACTACGCCGGCGTCATCGCCAAAGCGACCGGCCTGCCCATGAGGGTCCTGCGATTCGATTCCCGTGAGGCGGCCATTGCTGCGCTCAAGAATGGACACATCGACATGCTGGGGACCGCCAACGGTTTCGAAGCCCGTACCCCCGGCATTGCCCTGTCGACGCCGTATGCAGTGGACCAACCCGTCCTTGTGACCCGAATGAATGAAAGCCGTCCCCTGACTGAAGACCTCAAGGGGCTGCGGCTCAGCATGGTCTATCACTACCTGCCATTGCAGGAAATCGAAAAACTCTACCCCAAGGCGCTCATTACCACCTATCCCTCCTACCAGAACGCCATAAACGCCGTCGCCTTTGGCCAGGCCGATGTATTTCTCGGCGATACCATTTCCACCCATTACATGATCAGTAAGGGTTACCTGAGCAACATCCGCATGGCCAGCTTTGGCAAACATGAGTCCCACGGGTTTGGTTTCGCGGTGCGGCGTGACGATACCCGGCTGCTGGAAGTCATCAACGCCACGCTGAACCAGATTTCCATCGCCGAGCAAGCGGCCATTTTCAAGCGATGGAGCGCAGGCAGTGACCTGTTCCTCACGGAACACAAGATACAACTGACCGACCGGGAAGAGCGCTGGCTGGCCCGGCATCCAGTGATTCGGGTGGCCGTGAACGAAACGTCGGCCCCCTTCACGTTCTTTGATTCGGACGGCGACTTTCGCGGGATCAGCGCCGACCTGCTGGAGCTGATCCGGCTGCACACTGGCCTGCGCCTGGACATCCAGCGGCATCGGAACGACAGCGAAATGATTGCCGCGGTCCTGAATGGCGAGGCCGACATGATTGCCGCGCTGTTGCCGAGCAGCGAACGGCAACAACAGTTGAAATTCAGCCGCCCTTATGTCGACAGCTCGTTCGTCCTGCTGACCCGCAAGCCCTCCGATACACCGGCGACACTCGACCAATTCGGGACCCGAAGCCTGGCGATCGCCAAAGGCAATCCGGTTATCGCTTGGCTGCGCAACCAGTATCCGAACATCAAGATAATCGAAACCATAGACCCCTTGCAGGCTATTGAAATGCTCGCCCAGGGCCAAGTCGATGGCAGCGTGCATTCCCTGGTCATGGCCAACTACTTCATCTCGTCCCACTCACTGCGCGATACCTTGCAGATCAGCAGCACGGTTGGCACTCAGCAGGCCATGTTCTCCTTGGCCACCGCGAAAAATGCCACAGAGTTGAATGCCATTCTCGACAAGGCCTTGACCAGCATCGACCCCGACGAGCTGGGCGTCATCAACAACCGCTGGCGCGGCTACGTCTCGGCCTCGGAACAGACCTGGCGCACCTTTAACCGCCTGTTCTTCCAGATCGTCGCAGGCGTCGGCCTGTTGCTGCTGCTTTCGCTGGCCTGGAATGCCTACATGCAGCGCCAGATCCGGCAGCGACAACGGGCGGAACTGGCCCTCAATGATCAGCTCGAATTCATGCACTCGCTGCTCAACGGCACCCCTCACCCCATTTACGTGAGAGATCGCAATGGCTTCCTGCAAAGCTGCAACGACAGCTACCTGGAAACGTTCGGGGCCAAACGCGAAGACGTCATCGGCAAGAACGTCATGCCCGGGTCCATGAGCAATGCTTTCGAAGCGCAGGAGTACCAGGCGGACTACCAGCGCGTCATGGCCGAAGGCACCGTCCTGATCGTGGATCGGCCGCTGCACATCGGGGATAGAAAGCTGACGATCTATCACTGGATCCTCCCCTATCGCAATTCCGCCGCTCAAGTACAAGGCATCATCGGCGGATGGATCGACATCAGCGAGCGGCGCCAGCTCTTTGAGGAACTGCGAGCCGCCAAGGAACGGGCAGACGATGCCAACCGGGCCAAAAGTACCTTCCTGGCGACCATGAGCCATGAAATACGCACCCCCATGAACGCGGTGATCGGTATGCTTGAACTGGCCTTGAAACATGCCGACAAGGGCCATTTTGACCGCTCGACAATCGAGGTCGCGTACGAATCGGCCGCCGGCATGCTGGAGTTGATCGGCGATATCCTGGACATTGCCCGAATCGAATCAGGTCATCTGAGCCTGGCGCCCGAGCGCGTCAATCTCAGGGCCATGCTGCAGTCGGTCATTCGGGTCTTCGAAGGCGTGGCCCGGCAGAAAAACCTGGCGTTGTCGCTGCAGTTTGAGCCTGGCGAAGGCAACCCGGACGTGTTGATGGATCCATTGCGATTCAAGCAGGTGCTGTCGAACCTGATCAGCAATGCCCTCAAATTTACCGAACAGGGTCAGGTGCAGGTCAAGGTCCAGCTGTCTCGAACCGCCCAGGACAACGTCGTGCACATGCACCTGGAGGTCAGTGACAGCGGCATCGGCATCAGCCCGGCGGACCTGCAACGGTTGTTCGAACCTTTTGCCCAAGTCGACAATACCGGCCGGATGGCCCGCAAAGGTGCGGGGCTGGGCCTGGTGATCAGTCGCAACCTGTGCCAGATGATGGGCGGTGGCCTGCACATGAGCAGCCAGCCGGGCATCGGCACGCAGGTCCAGGTTGGCCTGCAACTGACCGTCTTGCCCACGACGACGGTTGGCGCACTTCCCGATCCGGTGATCGAAACGACCGCGACGGCGTTGAACGTTCTGGTGGTGGACGATCATTCCGCCAATCGCTTGTTAATGTCGCAGCAGCTGGAATACCTCGGTCATCACTATCAGGTCGCCCACGATGGTGCACAGGGGCTCGAGGCCTGGCATGCGGGGCATTTCGACCTGGTCATCGCCGATTGCAACATGCCCATCATGAGTGGTTACGAACTGGCGCGATCGATTCGGCGGCAAGAGGCCGAACAACAACTGCCGCCCTGCACCATCCTGGGGTTTACCGCCAATGCACAACCGGAGGAAAAGCAACGCTGTCAGGACGCCGGCATGGACGACTGCCTCTTCAAGCCGATCAGCCTGAGCGCCTTGAGCCAATGGATGAAGGCGATAAAACCCGTCAGCCGGCCACGGGTGTTCAATATGCTGAGCCTGCAGGCATTGACCGGCGGTGACCCCTCATCCACCCGGCGCCTGTTGGCCGAATTGCTCAACAGCAACCGCTCGGACCGCCAGGAATTGCTCGAGGTCGCCCGTGGCGGCAACCGCCAGGCACTGATCGAAGCGGCGCACAAAATAAAAGGCGTCGCCCGGATTGTGCAGGCGACCTCGTTGATCCAGCGGTGCGAGGCGCTGGAGCAGGCGTGTCATCAAGCCCAGGCGCCTGAGCGAATGATCGAATGCGCCGAAGCCCTCGACCACGCCATGACGGAACTGGGGCAGGCCTTGGAAACAGAGATCGCCAAGGCAAAATAATCCGGCATTTACTATGCTGTTCGCTCAGCCGTGCGTGTCAGGGGGCGTTCTCAATCAGTTGCCCCACCGCACTGGAGAAACTGATTGAGAACGCCCTCTATCACTTGGAGTGACTGCAATGCCCAGCGCACCGCGTCCGGAAAAACGCCGGTTTCCCCTGCATGTCCACATCAGCCTGATGTTTACCCTGCTTCTGCTGCTGACGGGTGTGGTGCTGGGCATTTTCAATTACCGACAAACCACGCAAATCATCCTGTCCAGCAGCGAAAAGCTGTTCAACCGCATCGAGCAGGATGTGCGCCTGGATTTGTACGACACCTACGAACCGATCCGCCATCTGTTGGGCCTGCTGGCCGACTACCCGGCGACTCGCTCGCCCCATATGGCCCAACGCCTGGCCTTGCTCGTGCCCTTCAGCCAGGCGCTACGGGACAACCCGAACCTGGCGTCGCTGTACCTGGGCGACAGCAACGGCAACTTTCTGATGGTCCGGCCACTGCGCACCGCCGACCTGAAAGCGACCCTGAAAGCGCCGGCCAACGCGGCCTATCAGGTCTGGACCGTGGAGCGGGCGAACAACGAAGGTCCGGTCCGCTCCCAGTCGTTGTTTTACGACGAGGCCCTGGTGCTCATCAATCGCCATGACATTGCCGACGAATCCTACGATCCGCGCAGTCGCAGCTGGTTTCGCAGCGCACTGAACAACACAGGCCAGATCACCACCGAACCCTATGTGTTTTTTTCTACCCGCCATATCGGCACCACCCTGGCCCGGCGCAGCGGCGAGGGGGCGGTCATCGGTGCCGACCTGACCCTGGCGGCCCTGTCCCAAACCCTGGCCAAGCACAAAGTGACCGCCGGCACCGAGATCGTGCTGCTCGACCCCGAAGGCAACGCGGTGGGCTACCCCGACAGCGACCGGCTGATTGCCGACATCCAGTCGGCTCGCCTGATCAAGGCCCGTGACCTCAGCCCGGCCATCGCCGCCGCGCTCGACGACAACACTGGCACCCCACGTCTGACGGCGCTCGGACGCCAGTGGATCGTGTCTCGCAGCCACATGCAGGAAGGCGGGCCGCGGGGTCTGGAACTGGCGTTGCTGGTCCCTGAAGACGAGTTGCTGGCCGATGCCTATCGCCTGCGCTGGCAAGGCGCGCTCATCACCCTCGCCACCTTGCTGCTGTGCCTGCCCCTGGGTTGGCTGACCTCCAGGATCCTGGTCAAGCCCCTGCATGCGCTGGTGCAGGAGGCCGATGCCATTCGCAGCTTTGATTTCAACTACCCGGTGTCGCGTCGCTCCCCTGTGCTGGAGGTCGATCAGTTGAGCGTCTCGATGGCGCGAATGAAAGAAACCCTGGCAAGCTTCTTTGAAATCACCGCCAGCCTGCGCGCCGAAACCCGCTTCGCTCCCCTGCTGGAGCAAGTGCTGTTCGAGACCGTAAAAATCGCCCAGGCCCAGGCCGGCCTGATCTACCTGCGCGAAAACGACGAGGATCGGGTCAAGCCGTATGGGCTGGTGATCGATGGAGCCCCTCGTGACCTCAAGGCCTTCGAGCTGAAAGGCTATGGGCTTGACACTGACGACAGCCCGCCATGGCTCCAGCCACTGGCCACCTCGGAAAACCTCGTGACCTCACTGGGCTTCGAGCAGGCCGCCGACCTGCGGAGCGTCCTGCTGGCACTGGACGCTCCACGGCTTCATCTGATCGGCATTCGCCTGCGCAATCGCCATCAGGAAACCATCGGCGTACTGGTACTGCTGATCGCCGACAGCGGCACCGAAGCCGACCTGGAAAAACTGCAACCAGACCGCATCGCCTTTCTGCAGGCAGTGTCCGGTGTCGCCACCGTGAGCATCGAAAGCCAACGCCTGCAAGCCCGGCAAAAGCAACTGCTGGACTCGTTCATCCAACTGCTGGCCGGTGCGATCGATGCCAAGAGCCCCTACACCGGTGGCCATTGCCAACGGGTACCGGCCCTGACGCTGATGCTCGCCCAGGCTGCCGCCGCCAGCCAGGCGCCGGCGTTCCAGGCCTACCGACCGACGGAAGATGAATGGGAAGCGCTGCACATTGCGGCCTGGCTGCACGATTGTGGCAAGGTCACCACGCCCGAGTACGTGGTGGATAAAGCCACCAAACTGGAAACCCTGAACGATCGGATTCACGAAATCCGCACCCGCTTCGAAGTGCTCAAACGCGACGCCTGGGTCGACTACTGGCAGGCCGTGGCGACGGGGGGTGAGCCGTCAGCGCTGGCCCAGCGGCGCGACGCGGCATTGGCCAGCCTCGATGAGGATTTTGCCTTTGTCGCCCGCTGCAATCTGGGCTCCGAAGCCATGGCCGACGCCGATCTGCAACGCTTGCAGCACATCGCCCAGCGCCGATGGACCCGGACCCTCGATGATCGCCTCGGGGTGTCCTGGGAAGAGAATCGGCGCCAGGCGCGCACGCCCAAGCCAACCCTCCCGGTCACCGAGCCGTTGTTGGCGGACAAGCCCGAGCACCTGCTGGAACGGCACGCCGCCGAGCTGATCCCGGCGGACAACCCGTGGGGCTTCCAGCTCGATGTGCCGCCATGGAAATACAACCGTGGCGAACTCTACAACCTGAGCATTACCCGAGGCACGCTGACCCGTGAGGAACGCTATGTCATCAATCATCACATGGTGCAGACAATCCTGATGCTCAGCCAGTTGCCCTTCCCCAGCCACCTGAACAATGTGGCAGAGATCGCCGGCGGTCATCACGAGAAGATGGACGGCAGCGGCTACCCCAAGCGGCTCAAGCGCGAGGAGATGAGCCTGCCGGCCCGCATGATGGCGATTGCCGACATTTTCGAAGCGCTGACGGCGGCCGACCGCCCCTACAAGAAAGCGAAGACCCTGAGCGAAGCCCTGGGCATCATGGCCACCATGTGCCGTGACGCCCACATCGATCCCGAACTGTTCGGGTTGTTCATCGATGAACAGATCTACCTCGATTACGCCAACCAATTCCTCGACCCGCAGCAGATCGACGACGTCGATCCGGACAGCCTGCGGGTCAAGGCAGGGCTGAAGGCATGATCAGCAATCCGTCAGGCGCAGGAAGATCGCTGCCAACTGTTCAATGCCGGCCTGGTCATGCTCGGTAAAGCGCGCCAGTTTCGGGCTGTCCAGGTCGAGCACGCCGATCAGGCGTCCGTCCTTGACCAGTGGCACCACCAGCTCGCTGTTCGAGGCGCTGTCGCAGGCGATGTGGCCGGCGAAGGCATGGACATCTTCGACACGCTGGGTCTGGAGGGTCGCCGCAGCGGTACCGCACACACCGCGGCCGAAGGGAATCCGTACGCAGGCAATCTGGCCCTGGAACGGTCCCAGCACCAGTTCTTCGTTGCGATTGAGGTAAAAACCGGCCCAGTTCAGGTCGTCCAGCTGACTGAACAGAAATGCCGAGAACTGCGCGGCATTGGCAATGAAATCACGCTCATCGGCCAGCAAGGATTCAAGCTGTGCCGATAACAAGCCGTAGCCGTCGAGGCCTGCTCCCGTATTCTGCAAATCGATCATGCCTTGTGCTCCAACAGTTTCAGGCCCACCCAATAACGGGCAAACTGATAAGCGCAACGCCCGTTGCGGTTGCCGCGTCCGGTGGCCCAGCGCACCGCCTGGATGTCCAGCGCCTCGTCGCGCTGCCAGGCCAGCCCGGCCTTGGCCGCCAGCTCGCCGATCCAGTGCTCCACCACGTTGAGGAAATGCTCCTGGGTAAACGGATAAAACGACAGCCACAGCCCGAAACGGTCGGACAAGGCGATTTTGTCCTCCACGGCTTCGCTGGGGTGAAGCTCGCCGTCGACACGTTTCCAGTTTTCGTTGTCACTTTCCTTCTCCGGCACCAGATGGCGGCGGTTGGAGGTGGCGTACAACAGCACGTTGTCCGGCGCCTGCTCGAGCGAACCATCCAACACGCTTTTGAGCACGCGGTAATCTCCTTCACCCGACTCGAACGACAAGTCATCGCAGAACACCACGAAGCGCTGTGGCAGTTTCGCGATCTGCTCGACCACCCGGGGCAGATCGGCCAGGTGGTCGCGCTCGATCTCGATCAGCCGCAGGCCATGCTGGGCGTGCTCGGCCAGCAACGCACGCACCAGGGACGATTTTCCGGTGCCCCGCGAACCCCAGAGCAGCGCATGGTTGGCGGGCATGCCGTCGATGAACTGTCGGGTGTTGCGACCCAATTGTTCGACCTGGCGATCCACGCCAATCAGGTCCGACAGGCGCATGTCGAGGCTGACCTGAAGCGGCAGCAGATAACCGCTACGCCCGTCCCGCTGCCAGCGCGCGGCCAGGGTCTGGGTCCAATCGATCGCCAGCCGGGGCGCGGGCAGCAAGGGTTCGATACGCGCCAGCACGGCATCGGCGCGCTCAAGAAAAGCATTCAATCGGGAATCCACGTCTTCTCCTCGGACAGGTTCACAGTAATGATGGCGCCAATGCGACGAAACGTCGTAGCCAATGGCGGGTCTATCCCACACAACACACACCGGCAGCACCGGTATTCAGAGATGATCAGCTATGCTTGACCGGCGAAGGGAAACGTAAGTGGTTCATCACTCCATGGACATCAGATTCACCCAACGGTTGTCCTATAAACAGGCCAGACTGACCGTCCTGGTGGGCTTCGTGCTGGGCACGTTGCTCAGCCTGATGCAGATAGGCATCGATTATGCCAGCGAAGACGCCTCGATCAACCGTGAAATCCTGTCGTTGCTGGAAATCAGCCACAAC
>Ga0213822_1000670_pt1 | contig 24732 bp, 24 predicted proteins | sample MC6MC0908MG_FD_179872 | JGI IMG/M metagenome (GOLD analysis project Ga0213822, IMG submission 179872) | Enriched soil aggregate microbial communities from Iowa State University, Ames, United States - MC6-MC0908-MG | ecosystem: Environmental > Terrestrial > Soil > Unclassified | place: USA: Iowa...
CAAGTCGAAAGACGACGCTGAAGAGCGTGAAGCCATCCAGAGCCTGAAAAACGCTCCGGAAGCGGCTGCCGACACCACCATGGCTGCGCTGCTGCGCGAAGCAATGGCCAAGCAGAACTAAGTTCTGCTTGATCGGTACAAAAAAGGGCGACCCTCGGGTCGCCTTTTTTTATGCGTTTTTTGATTTGGAACTTTGGAAGGGTAGTATTGGCATGCGGGTTATTGATGCGCTCACCGCGTGGGAGCTCTTTCCAAGCAGGTGGTAACGTACAAGGGCAAGCGCAATTCTTCCAAGCTAATTTTCATGGCATCGCGCAAATTGGCTCTAAGCAGCCTGGCAGGGGTCATGGAAATCTGAGCGATCAGAGGGAAGGGTGTGTTTCTTGGGATTTCGTGCAAGACCTAGGTTATTCTTGAGAGCTTGACGTTACAGTCCCCGTCCCGATTAGGCAGCCTTTCGAGCTGCAAGGAGCAAAACCAAGGCATGAGCACACAACAAAACCGCTCAGGCGAGCCTGGACCGACGATTTGCGCGTATGGCGATAATGGCGAAGGCGAACACAAAAAAGCGACAAGTACGAAAAACCAGCTCTTTCGGTTTTTGATTGCGGGGGGCATGGCAACAGCTCTTCAGTATTTCACGCTTTGGGTGTGTGTGCATGGATTCCAGACTTCCGCAGCGTTGGGGTCCGGCCTTGGGTATTTTTTCGGATCGGTGCTAAATTACCTACTCAATTATTTTTTTACTTTCAATGCAAAAGAAGAGCACGCGCGTGTTGCCTGGCGTTTTTATGTCATGGTTTTGATTGGGTGGGCGATAAATACTGGATGCGTTGCGCTGCTTGCTGATTCACTGCAATGGAATAAGTGGATTGCACAGATTGTGGCCACCGCGCTATCGATGGCTTCTAATTTCTCATTATCCAAATCATGGGTTTTCAAGAAGAAATAATAATGAAGAAACTAATTTCAATAATTGTTCCGTCTTTCAATGAAGAGGCATCCCTTCATTTGTTTCATAAGGAGATGAGTAAGGTCATCGAGCAGTTGGAAAATTATGACTGCGAAATGATATTCGTGAATGACGGCAGTACTGACAACACCCAGACAATCATTAAAAATCTTGCACAAGAAGACCCACGTGTTAGCGGGATTTCGCTGTCCCGAAATTTTGGCAAGGAAGCGGCCATGACGGCTGGGCTTGATTACGCAAAAGGCGATGCGGTTGCTGTTTTCGATGCTGACTTGCAAGACCAGCCATCACTGCTCATCAGTTTTGTTGCAGAGTGGGAAAAGGGTTTTGATGTGGTGTATGCCAAGCGAACACATCGAGACGGCGAGAGCTGGCTAAAAAAGGTTACTGCTTCGTTATTTTATAAACTTATGCTAAAAATCTCCAAGGTAGCAATACCTCAGGATACAGGTGACTGCCGACTGATGAGTCGCCGTGTGGTAGACGCTCTTAAGGAGCTTAAGGAGCATCATCGATTCATGAAGGGGCTGTTCGCCTGGGTAGGCTTTCCTTCTACGGCCGTGGAGTATCGTCGCGATCCGAGAGTCGCTGGGGAGACCAAATTTAACTATTGGAAGCTCTGGAACTTTGCGCTGGAGGGTATTACCTCGTTTACGATTGCTCCACTGAAAGTGGCGACTTATCTCGGTTTCCTAGTGTCGCTTATATCATTCTTGTTTGGTGTGTTTATTCTTGCCAAGACAATGATATGGGGAGATGTTGTAAAGGGTTATCCAACCATAATGGTAACGATTCTCTTTATTGGTGGTATTCAGCTATTTTTTATCGGCTTACTTGGGGAATACCTTGGGAGGGTCTTTGGGGAGACGAAAAATCGACCGCTTTATTTGGTTGACGAAAATATTCCTTCCAAGATATCCATGAAGTCTGGAGGTGCAGATAATGCACGCTAGGTCTCTAGGGCAGTTGTTTCAGACAGAAAGCAATAATTTAAATCTGATCAGGCTGCTTGCCGCGTTTAGCGTTATTTATGGACATGCAAGTGCAATTACGGGCAATGGCCCTCCAGATATTTTCTTGCAGTACATTGGCTTTAAGTTTATTGGTGGCGTTGCAGTCGATGCGTTCTTTGTGATCAGCGGCTTTCTGATAACTGCAAGCGCGGCGAGTCATGCCGGGATGAAGTATTATTTTGCTTCCAGGGTGCTTAGAATATACCCGGCGCTTACAGTGTGTATTTGTTTTACCGTATTTTTTGTTGGGCCGTTGCTTACCACTTCCACTACATATTGGACCTCCCCTGCGACGTGGGACTATTTTTGGAAGAATATAACCTTGGCGAACACGGTATATAATCTTCCTGGGGTTTTTGAGAATATCTATTCCAGCGCAGTCAATGGTTCTCTGTGGTCGCTCTATGTAGAGGTCCGGCTGTATGCGATTGTCGCTCTTGTCTCGCTGGTAGGGGTCCTGGGCAATCGTGCCACTTTTAACATGATTTTCTTCGCCGTACTGGTAAGTGGTTTTCTCACGCCCGAGGCTTGGACTTTCTTATTGGCATATGAAAATCATCGTCATGTAGCGCTGATGTTTATGATTGGCAGCTTTGCATGGGTCAATAGAGATGGATTGTCATTGAGCCCGTGGGTGCTTTTGGTATTGCTGTTCTGTGCCGCTGCAACGCATGGGACCCCGACATTTGGTTTGGTTTACAATCTTTTGCTGCCCTATGTGGTGTTTTGCTTGGCATTTTGCCCAGGTGGTAAGTGGTTCAATAGGTTTGGTGATTATTCCTATGGTGTGTACCTGTATGGCTGGCTATCTCAACAGCTGATCATGACTCTGTACCCCGACGCCAGCAACATGAAGAATACGCTACTAAGTTGCATGATGGCATTTGGATTTGCGGTGGTGTCCTGGCATTTAATCGAAAAACCAGCGATGCGCCTAAGAGTCTACTTTAAACGTCAGACACCAATGGAAGGGCATGCTAAATATGCTTAATAGTACCAGTGAACTTCGTAGTTACGGTTTTGGGAGTAATCTCAAGGCGTTTTTTATCATTCTGGCTATTTCGATCGTAGGCATGGTTCTGTTGGTCGCGAATCCAGGGTATTTTAGTCATGATGAATTGCAGAAGTACGATCACGTCATCAGGTATGGTTTCGAAAACTATTTAGAAGCCTATCTCCCCATACACCAGACGTCAGCGTTCGGTGCGCCTGTTCGCCCTGTTTCTTTCTTTGTACAGGGTGTATTAGCGTTATTTATGGAAAACTATCCTGTTATTGTTCATTCTAGCGCCGTGCTGGTACATGCTGTTGTTGGTTTTCTACTGTATTTGGCGGTCGGCCGCTTTACGACCAATAATAAATTAGCGCTGCTGGCGTCATTGATTTTTGTTGTGAACCCACTGGTCGTAATGTCGGCAGGCTGGTCTGCTGCGCTGATGGACCGCTGGTATGTATTGTTCGGGCTGTCAGCCTTCTTGGTTGCGGAAAGATACATACGTCAATCAAGCAGCTCGCCGTTGCTCCTCTTGTTGGTCCTGTTGTTCTCGGTGTTGGCAATCCTTTCCAAAGAAACGGCAATGATCTTGCCTGGCCTTCTGCTTTTACTTGTCTTCTGTGACTTGTCCGTACTCAAGCAAAAGCGTTTTTGGCTTGCCGGCTTTACATGGGCGGTGCCGATTATTGTTTTTCTTGGGTACAGGCTGACTGCGATAATCGGCTCTTTTGGAAATCCACAGGTTTCTGATTATAGAGCCTCTGTCGTTAACATTCCGGAGAACCTGCTTGTCTACAGTGTCTACCCCTTTGCGCATGCATTGAATGAGGCGAATGGTTGGGTTTTCCTTAGTGTTGGCGCGATAGGATTTGCTCTTGCCGTCCATGCGCTGCTGGTTGCTTTTCTTGGGGTGGCTTATGGTTTAAAGTCGATAGTTGCATATGTAGCGATGTTTTTTTTGTTCTTGGCGCCTGTTATTTTGATTCCTATAAAAGGGGCTCATTATATGTATGGCTCGGCACTGGCGGTGAGTGTCGCATTGGCAGCCATCTTCTATAGCAAAGCCAATATTCGCTATCTGGGTAGGGCATTTGTTTTTTGCGCGCTGGCTGTTCTATTTGTTCATTCGTTCAAAGTCCAAAAGTTTGTTTACGATCAAGGACGTTGTATGAGCAGGGCCATGACTTCTACTGAGGCGCTTTATCTTTCGAATGGCAAGCCTGCCGCCGTAGATTTTCAAGCTGAGCCAGGGGCGCCTGGTTATGTGTTGAACAAAATCAATACCGGGCGTGAGCAGATTGCTCATTGGGCTCCGGTAAAGTTGACCGTGTCCAATTGGGGCGATACCCCTGCAGAAGGTACGTTATCGTTGGCAATGACATCAACATGCCTGGTTTATAAAAAATGAGGATTTGCGGAAGCAGTTGATCGCTGCCAGGCTGCTCATCGTTGGCAAAAGTGCGAGCGATGAGTCAGCCGCTGGGGCCTCTTATTGACCAGATGCTTGATTACCGCGATGAAGCAGGTTGACTGTTTATCGTGATCGGTACGTGTGGGCATCCAAGTTCTGCTAAGCCCTCTGAGCAGATGAAGGCTCTTCTGAGCAGGTGAAGGATCAGTCTGACTGTGGGGGGCGAATGCGCGAGAACGACAGGTAACGGCTAACTGCTTCACGTGATCGTGCGATTAGCTCTTGGTACTCCAGCGGAGCAGGTTGATCGGCTGCCAGCGGCTTGTCCATGAGGTAAACACGAACTGCACTGTATGTGCTCAAGCACTCTTGCGAGAGCTGCTGGGAACGTTCAAAAAAATCAGCTTCCATCACGCCCACCTCCATGCCCGGCCCCGTGCCGGACCCTCTGATTACACTGTCGGTGAACATATTTCAAGAGGTTGCTGAGGTCGGTACGTAGCGAGCAGGGCATTTAGTGGTCCGAGGAGCGTGCGACCTGACAGACGGTCGCTAGAAGGGGATGCCGGTTGTAACTTTTTCAACACATCGATCTTGAATTTTTTCATTAAGTCAAGAACTCCTCTGTTCAAATCACGCCGAGCGTGCTAAAACCTGATTAAGCAATGATCTAGCTGCTTGATAACGAAGGGAAAATCATGACGAAGTCGGAGCTGATCGAACGTATTGTCACCCACCAGGGTTTACTCTCGTCCAAAGACGTTGAGTTGGCCATCAAGACCATGCTTGAACAGATGTCCCAATGCCTGGCCACGGGCGATCGCATAGAAATCCGTGGTTTCGGCAGCTTTTCCCTGCACTATCGGGCGCCGCGAGTCGGGCGCAACCCCAAGACCGGACAGTCTGTTGAGCTTGAAGGAAAGTTCGTGCCTCACTTCAAGCCTGGTAAAGAGCTGCGTGATCGAGTCAATGAAGAGGATATGGCTCACCCTTGAGCGATGAAGGAGCATTTTGATGCGTAATTTCAAGCGTGCACTCGCTACGCTGCTCGTGCTGGTGTTGGCAGCCTTGGTACTGTTTTTCGTGCTGGAAAATCAGCAGGCAGTACAATTGATGCTATTTGGTTGGTCGGCACCCGCCATGCCGGTAGCGGTACCGGTGTTGGCTGCTCTCGTAGCTGGTCTGGCAGTTGGTCCCTTGTTGGGGGCCTACGGAGTTCAGCGCAGCAAGCGCAAAATTCGTGCCTCTGCGCGTGCAGCTGCCTTGAGCGATCAAAAATAAGGAAATTTCCTGCACCTGACTGAGACATCCGGGCCTGTGTTTTTGTCGGCCGAAATGGAGAAATACACGCTTCAACTTTTGATAAAGCGGTGCGCGGTATGAGTTTTCTCAGGCTTTCCCATCATGGTGGCACCCAAGATGTCACCGGTTCCTGTCACCAGTTGCATCTAGGGCCGGCCATTAGTGTGCTGGTCGATTGTGGCCTTGAGCAGGGTCACAAAGCTGCCCAGGGTTCAGCGTTCGCTCCTTTGGGGTTCGATGTCATCGGTATTCAGGCGTTGGTCGTAACGCATGTCCATCTCGATCATGTTGGCCGGATACCTGCACTGTTGGCCGCAGGATACCGAGGGCCAATCCTGTGCAGCGAGCCATCTGCCGCGCTCTTGCCTCTGGTGCTGGAAGATGCATACAAGCTTGCCATCAGTGCGGACACTGCCCAGGTCGATCGCTATCTGGCGCTGCTGCAACGCCTAATAGTCACGCTGCCATTCGAGCGTTGGTACCACTTGGTCGAAACTGAAAAATTGGCCTGTTCCATTCGCCTGCAGCGCGCGGGCCACCTGTTGGGTTCCGCTTATGTGGAGTGCGACATCCGATCATCGGAGACAGAGCCGAGTACACGGATCGTGTTTTCTGGTGATCTTGGTGCGCACATCAATCCGATCTTGCGGGGTTTCCAGCCGCCGGAGCGTGCCGACATACTGGTTCTGGAGAGTACCTATGGTGATCGATTGCATGCTGACCGTAGTGAACGGCAGTCGCGATTGGAGTCAGCCATCGATCATGCATTGCTTGACCGAGGGACCGTCCTCATACCGGCCTTCAGCCTGGGGCGAACACAGGAGTTGCTGTATGAACTCGAGGATATTCTTCATCGCAAGCAGTTGCTCAGTGAGCACCAAGGAGAGCGGCAGGGGGGGCTGCGAAACATTGACTGGTCGACTTTGCCGATAATTCTTGATTCGCCGCTCGCCCAACGTATTACTCAGGCCTACCTGAACCTGCACGAGTTCTGGAATGCTGAAGCCCGGCAACGATTGAACGATGGAAGGGCTCCGCTTGGGTTTGCGCAGCTGATTTGCGTGGATAGTCACGCCGACCACCAAAGAGTTGTTAATTTACTAAAGAGTACGAAGCGATCGGCGATTGTTATTGCAGGTAACGGTATGTGCTCTGGCGGGCGAATTGTAAATTACTTGAAGGCGATGCTGGGAGATGCGCGCCACGAAGTCATATTTGTCGGGTATCAGGCGAAAGGTACGCCGGGAGCAGTTATACAAGCTAGCGAAGGGGCTGAAGGGTTTGCGCAGGTAGATCTGGATGGAGAAATGTACGATATACGTGCCAAAGTCATTACTCTGGAAGGCTACTCGGCGCATGCGGATCAGGAAGGGCTCTTGCAGTTTGCGGCCGGTGGCTTGACGGTATCCCAAGAAATTATTCTTGTGCACGGCGAGTCTAGGGCAAAAAACAGGCTGGCAGAAAAGCTGCGCGAGCGCTATTCCGAAAAGCAACAAGAAATCCGTGTGAGCATCCCTGGATGATAGGTTGCTAGGTGATGCTGATTACCGAAAGCCCTCGAATCTATGGGGCTGATGTGTGCCCGCCCTTGGCTGGGTACTCGTGTTAGAATTATTCGGCCGGCTGCGTTCATCGTTGAGGGTTCACTCATCAAGGATGCCGCACGGTGCTTTAAATTTTTCTTTTTCCGGTCTGGTGTTTTATTTAATGAAAGTTATTCGTACCGATTTGCCTGAAGTGCTGATTTTGGAGCCGAATGTTTTTGAGGACGAGCGGGGATGGTTTGTCGAAAGCTTCAATGAGCGGGTGTTTCAAGGTACCCTGAAAGCATTGGGGATGCCGGCACCCCGACTGGTACAGGATAATAGGTCCCATTCGAAGAAGGGGGTTCTGCGCGGATTGCATTACCAGCGAGCTCCGCACCCTCAAGATAAACTGGTGAGTGTCACTAAGGGTGCCATCTTCGATGTGGCTGTGGATATCAGACAAGGGTCTGCCACATTTGGGAAATGGGTCGGTGTTGAGCTCACCGCTGATAATCGCCGGATCCTTTGGGTTCCAGATGGTTTCGCGCATGGCTTCCTAGCGCTGGAAGACGGTACCCAGGTGCATTACAAGGTCAGTGATTACTATGCCAAGGATTGTGAGTGCAGTGTGCACTGGGCAGACCCGACAATAGCCGTAGAGTGGCCGCGCGATGGTATGGATTTAATCATAAGTGAAAAAGATAAAGAAGCGCCTTTTTTGCTTGATACGCTAAGCTGACCCGCGTGTTGGGTATCGTTTATCCTGCGGAAGGGGTGGTAGGTTAATAAAACTGCATGCGTTGTTTTTCGGCCTGCCACTTGTTTATCTTATAATTGATTGCTGGTTATGCAAATAGATACCTCGGAAAAGAGACCAAAGTTTGCAGTTCTATTGGCTGCGTTTAATGGGGTTGATTGGCTGCCTGAGCAAGTTCAATCGATTTTGCAGCAGGAGAGTGTCAGCGTTACTATTTATGTTAGCGTTGACCGTTCAGAGGATGGTACGGAAGAATGGTTCAAGACCTGTGAGCAGCAGAACCCCGCGGTGCGGATCCTGCCTGTTGGTATCTTTGGTGGGGCGGCTAGAAACTTTTTTCGCCTTGTACGAGATGTCGATTTTTCAGGTTATGATTACGTGGCACTGTCTGATCAAGATGATATTTGGAATCCGAAAAAGTTGATATCGGCCCATGAGGCCATCAGCAATGGCGGGGTAGATGCTTATTCGGCTAACGTTACTGCTTTCTGGCCTGACGGCCGTAAAAAACTGATCGACAAAGCATCGGATCAAAAGCGATATGATCACTTTTTTGAGGCGGCCGGGCCTGGTTGTACCTATGTACTCCGCTATCGTGTAGCCCGAGACTTTAAAAAGTTCTTAATTGACCATTGGCAATCGGTCAATGCGGTAGCATTGCATGATTGGCTGATTTATGCGTGGGCACGAAATTCTGGTTGCACATGGTTTATTGATAAACGCTCGATGTTGAATTACCGGCAGCACGCTACCAATCAGATGGGGGCCAATAGTGGTTTGTTACAAATCCTGCGGCGGTTTAAGCTGGTGCGTCAAGGCTGGTATAGGAGTGAAGTGGAGAAAATCGCTACTTTACTGGAGGTCGGGAGAGGTACTTTAGTAGGTGATGCGGGGCCAGATTTTTCAAGCCGCTGGTTTCTGCTTAAGAATATTATGCAAATTCGGCGCAATGCCAAGGATCGAATATTTCTCTTGGCATTGCTGCTTTTGAATTTATATTAATGATGTGATTTTCTGCTTTTTCTATAGAAGGGCGGCGTTGTTGAAGCGCGTTTCCCAGTTGTTCTCGGATTTGAAGTTTTCAATAAATGGACGCGAAGCTATGTAGCTCAGTGCTTGAGCGACAATAGATTCGATGTTGTCGTTTGTGTCGCAGATGTACACGCCCGTTTCATTGCATCTGTAATACATCTCACCAAAGCTACTGGTGAGAACGGGTAGGCCAGAAGCAATGTATTCATAGTATTTGATAGGGTCGACGCTACACGTGAGCGAGGTTTTCTGAAACGGGATCAGTGCGACATCAAATGTACGCATGAGTTCAAGAGCTTCGCGGTGGCTGCAGGGTGGCCGAATGACGATATTGACTGGAAGCGTGCCTGGGTAACGATTACTGATAGGGCCTACGATAAGTAATGTGTCAAGCGGGCGAGCATGAGCCAATCGAATAACCCAGTCCCAATCGAACCAGGCGCCGACGGTGCCAATGTAGCCAAATACTAAGTTCTCTTTATGAGTTTTTTTTTCAGTCCATTCGGGCATTAGTTGGGTATCGAGTGCGTTGGCAACGAAACGAACATCCTCGTGCTGTGGTGTCCATTTTTCTACCAATTGCGTCGATGAAGCCAGCACAGTGCGGCAAATCGAGGCTAGCCTTTGTTCGCGTCGTCGCATCGCCTGGCGTGAAAAGCCGGAAAAAAACGCTGGGAAATCATCCATCGCATCGTAGATGGCTGGAGACTCAGGTAACAACTGAACCATCCTGATAGCGAGCTCAGAGGGTTTGCCGGCCACAATGATTGTTGGCTCAGCTTCCGCAAAACGCTTGGCTGTGTTCATGATCGAAGTCCAGAACAAGCGACTGTTAACGGATCCAGAAAAAGGCAGTGGCTCAACCGGTAGCGAACGGGGTTGTATTACCGTCACCCAAGGCTGCTGAACCTCAATGCCCCTGTCGCTCCCGCGCGAATGAGTCAAGTCACTCAAGCGGGGCAATCGACTGGGGTAGGGATCCACCCACAATACCTTTCCTTGTGTTGTGTCATTGAACCAATTTGCAAATTTTTGCGGCCGCTGAGCAAAACTGCTCCAAGGTACGGGGGAGAGGTAAATTAACCGCATTTAGCAAAGTGATCCTTCAACACGGCAACAATACGGATCGCACCTTTCCCGTCGCCATAGGGTGAAACGCCCCGCGCCATTGCTTTGTAGGCGTTCGCGTCGTCGAGCAGATTCTGCGCTTCGTTAATGATCCGTTCACGACTCTGTCCGACCAGCTTAACAACGCCCATTTCAATGGCCTCCGGCCGCTCGGTTTCTTCGCGTAGTACCAGCACTGGAATACCCATCGCCGGTGCCTCCTCTTGAACACCACCGGAATCACTAATGATCAGGTAAGCACGCTTCATGGCAGCAATGAAGGGTGCGTAATCGAGTGGCTTGCAAAGGATGATGTTATCAACGCTGCCGAGCATGGCGTGGGCTACGTCATGCACGTTGGGGTTGGGGTGGACAGGGTAAAGGATTTGGATGTCCCCATTACGTTCGGCAAGCGTTTTCAAGGCGCTGCAGATATTCCGGATGGGTTCGCCAAAATTCTCTCGACGATGTGAGGTGACCAGTACAAGGCGTTTGCTTTCGTCGATGTCTACTCCGATTTCGAGGTTCTTCTCTGCAGTCATTAATAGTGCATCAATCACGGTATTGCCGGTGACGGTAATATCCGTTGCAGCAATGCCCTCTCGCAACAGATTGTCCTTCGAGCTTTCCGTAGGGGCAAAATGCCAACGGGTTAGGCGTCCAGCCAGAACCCGGTTTGCCTCCTCAGGGAACGGGTTCTGTATATCCCATGTACGCAAGCCTGCTTCAACATGACCGAAAGGAATGCGTCGGTAAAAACAAGCAAGTGCCATGGCAAACACGGTTGTCGTATCACCTTGAGCCAGCACTACATCGGGTTGCTCCTCAATCAGTACTTTATCGAGTTCTACCAGCAGGCGCGCAGTCAGTTCGGTGAGGTTCTGGTTGGGCTTCATGATGTTTAAGTCGATATCGGGAACGATATCGAAGAACTCCATCACTTGGTCGAGCATCTCACGGTGTTGAGCGGTAGCAAGAACGCGTACTTGTGCCCACGGCTGTTTTTTCAACTCGAGAATAACGGGAGCCATTTTGATGGCTTCTGGCCTGGTGCCTACCGTGCAGATAATTTTCATGTGTTCACCTATTTTCTTGTATCTGAGTGCGCCGGAAATTCCAGTGCGCCATTAGGAAGGCTAGAGGCCTGAAATTTTCATAAGGTTTAAGAGCCCTGTTGCTCTGTTGTGGACAAGCCAGAGCAACGGGTAGTACATACTTACTTCCTTTCTGTTCGATAACCATGTGGGACCCACGGCCCCCATTTGGCCTCGTACAGGGCTTTGTTTTGTTCGAACAGTGCTTGTCGGTCGGCGCTACGCAATTTGTTGAACGAGGCAGACAGATGGTGATGGATGAATACGTCTTCGGCGCAGGCTACCGAGCGCCCAAGCTGTTGGACTCGCCGGCAGTAATCGTCATCCTCGAAGAAGCCGCGGCCAAAGGCTTCATCCAAGGGGCCAACCGCTTCATAGATATCGCGTGGGAACATCACACAGAAGAACGCCGCTGTATGCAGCTTGTGCGTCTTGCCGATATGGGCGCGTGTGTATTGACTCGACGCAGCCAGCATCTCTTCCATGCTGGAGTATTGAATCTGGATTTTTGCTTCGTTGCCAATGTTGTTGGTAACGGGGCCGATGATGCCGAGTGTCGGGTCACGTTCCAGGTGGCGGTAGAGCGTGCTCAGCCAGCCCGGGGTGACATAGGTATCATTGTTCAACAGGACCAGGTAGTCGCCATCCGCAATGGCCAGGCCCACATTGTTACCGGCAGCGAAGCCGAGGTTGTCCTCGTTCAGAATCAGGCGGCGGTTGCCGCCTTTGCTGGCCCACTCACGCAGGTATTCTTGCGAACCGTCGGCAGAGGCATTGTCTACGACAATTATCTCGAAGTTGTTGTAGTCGGTGTATTCATCCAGGCTGCTCAGGCATGCCTTGGTGAGTTCCAGATTGTTGTAGGTGACGACCACGACACTGATACGTGGGCCCTGCTGTTCGGGGGTCTCGATAACCCCCGTGAGTTGCTCGGCGCGGTGCAGCCATGTCTGGTTGCTGGCAAACGACTGCCGAAGCTGAACATCTTGCTCGCTGCTGGCTTGAGTCAACACCTGATCGACAGCCTCAAGGAAGGCTTGGTGATCCGGAGCGGTGTGCACCAAGTTTTCAAACTGGCGAATTTCCGGTAGGTCTACGGAAACGACCGGTTTGCCGGCGCTCAGGTATTCATAGACCTTCACCGGGTTGGTCGCCAGGGTTAGCGGGATTACTTTGAATGGCAGCAGGCACACATCAAAAGCATGCAGGTAGCTAGGGAGTTCGGCATAAGGTTTCTCGCCAGTAAACACTACGTTGTCGTATTTGGAGAGCTGGGCTGCTGCGTTAACCGTGTCTGCTCCAATCAGCAGGACAAGGTGTTGGGGAAAACGCGCTGCGATGGCTTCTAGCAGATCGACATCGAACCACTCTGCAATGGCGCCATAATACCCGATGACCTTCTTGCCCTTGGGGGCCTTGAACACCTCAGTAGGGGGATTAGCGAAGTGCCCGAACTCACCCGCGTTTCGAATGAGCGCGCGTCGCGGAGTGCTTTTGCCCACCAACTCATCCAGCCAGGACGAGGTAGTGATAGTAAGGTCTGAGTTGGAAACCAATGCTTTTTCAATGGCGAGCATTTCCTCGGAAACATTGCCAAAACCTTCATGGTGGTCCATGCAGTCGTAAACGACCTTGCTGTTTGGCAACACCGTTGCCGTCTCGTACCAGAAGGCGTGCTGCACCACTGAGACCAGCGCTCGCGAGTTGGCCCAGGTGAGCACACTGCCTATCGAGTTGCGCAGTTGATTGGTAGTGTCCACACCTGCCGGGTTGTAATAGATGACAGGGGCACCTTTGGCATAAAGGTTGATTTGGAACAAGCGCCCATCTCTGTCCAGTTGTTCGACATTGAAACCTTCATCGGGACAGTCGACCAGGTTGACAGAAATATAGAATACCCTGCGGCCGGCGTTGGCCAATGCCTGCGCAAGCTGTTGCGGCCGCTGATGGCGGAAGTGCCAGTCGATGACACCCCAGAAAATATAATCGGGCACCCCGTGGGTTTGTGCTGCTGGTGCGATGGCTGGCAAGGCGAATTTACCCGCTGCCACAGGCAGCTGAGTGTTGATCACCGGTTGGCCCTTGGATTTGCGGTACAAATCAAGCGCTCGATACTTCAGCTTGGTGGGCAATGGCAGGCGATGGAAGCTGCTTTTACAGAGCTGCGTCAGCGCTTGCTTGTCTTGCGCGATCAGGCCGTATTTAGCCAGCCGCATGGCAAAACGAAGCGGCGAGGTGAGTTTCCACGAGTGGCTGTTCAACAGCTGCGCATAGTCACTGCTGAGCCTGGAATGGGATAGATGTGCGTCAGTGAGGCGGGTCTGCAGATTTGCCTCACGCTCGGCAGCCTCGGTGAGCGCTTTGGTCGCGTCGTCAAGGTCCCGGCGGGCATTGTTCAGCTCGTCAAGTGCCTGGCGAGTCTGCTTGTAAATTTCGAGTTCATGGGACATCAGCTTCCCCGCCGCGGTTTCAACTTCCATATAGTCCAGGGTCGGACCGATGTGTGTGAGTATGTTGTGGCTGACATAGACTAGCAGTATCTGTTCGCCAGGCCAGTGACTGGGTTCCCGGTCGCTCGTTGTAATCGAGCGAGAGTGTACGAGCGTCCAGTCTTCCATGGTGAATGGAATATTGGTGTAGTCGAACGTATAGAAATGCTCTTTGATGCGTTCGTGCTCGCGGAACGGCAGCAACAGAACGACGAAGTCGTTGGCGTGCGCCGCGACTTTCTTCAGCACATCCCACGGCTGGTCGAAGTGTTCAAGGGTGTTCGAGGAAAACACCACGTCCCAGCGATGCGAGCTGTTTTCGCCGAGGAAATCAACACACAGAAAATCTTGTGACTTGTATTCTTCAACTGCCTTTTCAATGGCCTCTGGCGAAAAGTCGACACCCGTCACTTTTTTCAGGCCTAGCAGTTCAGCCAGCCTTGCCGTCCCGTCGCCTTGGGCACAACCCCAGTCGCACAGAGTAAGGTCGTTGTCTCGCCAGTAATCGATGAGCCATTCGGGCATCAGGTCTATGGCGACATCGCTAAAGAAGCGACTCTGTTCACGGCCTAGGTTTTCTTCCCAGTCGGTGGAGAAGCGGTGATCCCAGTAAGTCAGAGAATTGACGTCGCCTGGTGCATTGTCATGAGGGTTCGGGTCACAAGGCTGCTTCATCGGGTGAGTCATCCTTAAATCGAGGTATTAGCGTTGTTCGCCGTCATGGATACAGACATGCGTGGCATGAACTGACCAAACGGGTTGCTCACAAATGAAGAAGAAAAGTACTGCGCACCTTCCACGTATTCGTAATAGTGGATGCTTGCTGATGAGCGATTTTCAACAGCGGCTACCAGCAGGTACTCGCCGGTTATCAGCGGGTTTTCGAACTCAAAAGACACTTCGTTCTGAATGATGTTGTCATCGAAGAAGTGATCATGGTTCCACGTGCTGCCGACTACCAGGTCGGTACCTGCCAGGTTCTTCAACGAGAACGAGACCGACAGGCCATCTGTGCTTTTCAGCATGTGTGGGCGGAAGCGAATTTTTACTATAATTGGCTCGTAGTCGACAAACAGGCTTTTTTGTTCGCCTTGGCGGTTGTAAAGGCCGGCACTGACGATTAGGCCCACATGTGAGCCCCAGTGATTAATCGGCCGATGTTGCAGTGGCGCTACGGTCGCCGTTTCGGCGGGCTCTGCGGCAGGCTTGCTGCCGTTGAACAGATGCTCGGTATACAGTGCGGTGATCATGAAAACGTCGCCAATACCACGCACGACGCCTTTGTCGAGCCAAATGGCTCGATCGCACAGACTGCGCACGGCACCGACATCGTGCGATACGAATAGGATGCTCACGCCAGACAGTTTCATTTGCTTGATGCGATCCAGGCATTTGGCCTGGAAGCGGGCGTCACCGACAGAAAGTGCCTCGTCTACCACCAGGATGCTCGGGCTGGTGTGAATGGCCACTGAAAAGGCCAGGCGTACATACATGCCAGAGGAGTAGGTTTTGACCGGCTGGTCGATGAAGCTGCCAATTTCGGCAAACTCCTCGATGGCAGCGAACTGCTGATCGATCTGCTCTCGGTTCAGCCCGAGTATCGCGGCATTGAGGTAAACGTTCTCCCGACCGGTAAATTCTGGATTGAACCCTGCGCCGAGCTCCAGCAGCGCTGCGATACGCCCCTTTATCTTGATGTCGCCGGCACTGGTATTGAGTGTGCCGCAGAGCATCTGCAGAAGGGTGGACTTGCCGGAGCCATTGCTGCCGATGATACCAACGGTTTCACCCGCCTTGATTTCGAACGAGACGTTCCTGACGGCCCAGAATTCCCGGCAATAATTGCGTCGGCCGCGACTGAGCATCTGTAGAAGCCTGTGGTGAGGCTTCTCATAGATTTCATAACACTTGGATACATCGGCCACTGTAATAATGTTGTCAGAGCACATCTGCAAATCCTTTGCGAGTTTTCTGGAACCAGGCGAAGCCGCAGATTGCGGTTAGTAGGCCCAGCGCATAGAGGTATGCAAGTGCGGTCAGATCTGGAAAGTTACCGAAAATCAGTACGTTGCGGCTTTGCTCGATAATGGTCGCCAGAGGATTCAGTCGCAGCCACTCGTGGTAGGCGACAGGCAGGGCTGTGATGGGGAAAAATACCCCGGACATGAAAAGCAGGATGGTCGTGATCATGTTGGTGACTTGGCTGACGTCGCGGAGGTAGACGCCGAGCGACGCGATGAACCAGCTGAATCCGAGCGTACCCAGAAAGAGCGGCACAATGACGAGCGGAAACAACACGGCCGTGCTGGGTATTGAATGGTTGAGCAAGAGCATTGCAAGTAACAGAACGATAAAGTTTACAAGCGAATGAAAAAGTGAAGAAAGCAGTGCCGCCCACGGTAGAACCTCCAGTGGGAAAACCACTTTTTTAACGTAGCTGACGTTGGAAGTTATGAGGTTGGGCGAGCGATTGACACATTCGGCGAAGAGACCGTGCAAGATAAGGCCGATGTACAGGATGACGGCAAAGTCTGATTTACTTTCTTCGGGGTTGCCGCCCCAGCGTGCCTTAAATACGACAGAGAAGACGAAGGTATAAATGATTAACATCAACACAGGGTTGAAGAAAGACCACGACAGGCCAAGGATTGATCCTCGGTAACGATCAAGAACTTCTCGTTTGCTCAGCTGCACAATCAAAAGCTTATTGCGCCAAAGGCTTTTGACCATCTCCATCGGCGATACTGAATAGTTCTGCATTAAGCACGCTCGTTTCCATTAACCAAATAGGGAGTTTGCATGCTCCCGGTTGTACGGCCGCTTCATCCTGGCAGACCTTTCCCAACCTTTCTCCAAGGGGATCGGCGGCAATACGCCTCCCAAGGGCGATTTCAGATGACATCCTACTGATCTGAGTGAGCCTTTGCTAGGGGGCGCGCTGCGGGGCAGGGAGCAGCCTTTCCTTCAAGCGGGAGGCGGCTCGCTGCATATATAGACAAAGGGGCTTTGTCTTGGCTGTTCTAGGGGGGGAGAGGGGCATGGCGGTAAAAATCGTACGAGATTTTCGGAAAATAGCTACCGAGTTTGGTGAGGTTTCCTTCGCGGTATTGGATTTTCAGTCCCTTACGGGTATGGCAATTTACCGGCTCTTGAATGGAGGCGCGTTACGGCGAGTCTGGTTGGAGCGCCGGGAGTGATAGGAGACCTGCAGGTGTTGACTTTTTCACCAGGCTTGAATTTGGTGTGTGTTGTTCGGCTTTAGTGCATAGTTCAGAGCCGGGGGGCGTGGAGGTTTATATATTTGGTCTGAGCCCTGCTTGGAGCAAGCCCTCAGGTTTTGTGTTGACGCGTTATCTGCCGTTGAGGCTAAGTCTCTGTAGGCAGTGAGGGAGTCTGAGTATCGTTTTGGTTTTGACAAAGTCTCTTTTGTTGTGTATGTGTCGTGTTGCGGCCAAGGCATTGGCTGCATTTGAGATTTGCTTGCTGACACGGTTTGACGATGGCGAATGTCATAGCGTCAACCCACATGGGCAGCAGCAGATATGGACTGTCCTGGATCTGGTGTATGGAACAAGCGGTACACCCGGTCAATGAATCTTCACGCCGATGCTTCCAATTCCTCGCGTCAGCTCTTGTCTGGTGTGCACGCCATTTGTTGCGCCGCACCCCGGCACACTTGCAGTAACGGTTCCCCAGTCCATGAGGCGCCACGCGGGCGTTCTTCGGCAGCTTTTGAGAGTCATTTTCCATGGATAGATCAATAATACTTGTTACCGGGGCCAGCGGGTTCGTAGGCGGTGCACTGTGTCGCAAGCTGGGCGAGCTGGCCACGTACGCCCCCCGAGCGGCATTGCGTAAAGCAGGGGGCGGTCTGCCTTCTGGCGTGCTGTCGGTAACCGTGGGCGAGCTGACGTGTTGCACCGACTGGGCGCCTGCCCTCGTTGGGGTTGACGCGGTAGTGCATGCCGCCGCTCGCGTGCATGTGATGAACGAAACATCCCTCGACAGCTTGGCCGAGTTCCGCAAGGTCAATGTTGATGGCACCTTGCGTTTGGCGCGGCAGGCCGCAGCGGCCGGTGTGCGCCGCTTCATCTTCATAAGTTCGATCAAGGTCAACGGCGAAACCAGCCCCCCAGACCAGCCCTTTCTCGCGGACCATGAGCCTGCTCCGCAAGACGCCTACGGCATATCCAAGCTCGAAGCGGAGCAGGGCCTTTATAAAGTGGCCCAGGCCACGGGCATGGAAGTGGTGGTGATACGCCCGGTGCTCGTTTACGGGCCTGGGGTGAAGGCCAACTTCCAGAGGATGATGCGCTGGGTGCAGCGCGGTGTGCCTTTACCGTTCGGGGCCGTCGACAACCGCCGCAGCCTGATTTCGGTCGTTAATCTTGTTGACCTGATCGTCACCTGTATCGACCATCCACACGCTGCAAACCAGACGTTTCTCGCCAGTGACGGTGAGGATGTCTCATTGGCTCAACTTCTACGCCGTTTGGGTATAGCGCTTGGCCGTCCGGCGCGGTTGCTTCCGGTGCCACAGGAAGCCCTGCTGCTAGCCGCGCGAGCGCTTGGCCGGCGCGATCTCTGTCAGCGCCTGTTCGGCTCATTACAAGTAGACATTGGCAAGAACCTCCATTTGCTTGGCTGGGCACCGCCGCTGACACTGGAGCAAGGGCTGGCCATGACCGCTCGATCTTTCCTGGAAAACCAACATTTATGATTTGGCTGATCTTGGCGGCAGGCGTCGCTTCGCTGTTGCTGACCGCCGCGCTGCGTCGTTATGCACTGGCCCGAAGCCTTCTGGATATCCCCAATGCTCGCAGCTCTCACTCTCTCCCAACACCGCGCGGCGGTGGGGTGGCGTTTGTCGTTACATTTCTGTCAGCCACATTGGTTCTAGGATGGAATGGCACAATCGCACCGAGCCTGTTGTGTGGGATGTTTGGCGCGGGGGGGGTGATTGCACTGATCGGCTTTATGGACGATCACGGGCATATCGCGGCTCGTTGGCGTTTGCTGGGCCATTTTGCAGCAGCAGGGTGGGGGTTGTATTGGTTGGGCGGTATACCGCCACTCACGTTTTTTGGCCTGGAGCTTGCGCCTGCCTTACTCGGGATTGCCATCGGTTTGCTGTATCTAGTGTGGCTGCTCAACCTTTATAACTTCATGGACGGCATTGATGGCATCGCCAGTATCGAGGCGATTTGTGTGTGCCTGGGGGGCGGCCTGCTCTACTGGATAACTGGCAATACACAGGCCGTCTGGTTGCCCGTGCTCCTGGCAACCACAGTGGCTGGATTCCTGTTCTGGAACTTCCCTCCGGCGCGAATTTTCATGGGAGATGCTGGTAGCGGCTTTCTGGGTATCGTGCTGGGTCTGCTGGCTTTGCAGGCAGGCTGGATAAACCCACTGCTATTCTGGGGGTGGTTAATACTTTTGGGTGTGTTCGTGGTGGATGCCACGTTTACGCTAACTCGGCGCCTGGTACGTGGCGAGAGGGTCTATGAGGCCCACCGAAGCCATGCCTATCAATACGCGTCGCGCCAGCATGGCAGTCACCTGCCGGTAAGCCTCTCGGTAGCGGCCATCAACCTGCTGTGGTTGCTGCCAGTGGCGGCAGCGGTAGTGATCATGAAGGCCGATGGACTGCTGGGGACCTTGATTGCCTATGCACCTCTTACGCTGCTAGCGGTCAAGTATCGTGCCGGAGGACGGGAGTAACATGGTTCAACGCAGCAGGCATGAAATAAGCCAGTTGTGTGTGCGTTCAGGCTGGCAGGGCCTCTGGTCGAGCGAACGAGGCACATCGGGATCAAGGAGAGCGGGATGAAAGATAATAACAATAAGGGACTTCGCCTGTACCTGGTGAGCCTTTCTCGGCAGAAAAAGCGGCTCTTGCAGGTGTGCACCGACGTTGTGTTGATTTGGTTTGCCTTGTGGCTGTCGTTCATCGTGCGGCTAGGTATCGATGAAATGTACAACCCTATCATCGAGCACCTCTGGTTGTTCATTGCCGCGCCGCTGGTGGCGGTGCCGCTATTCATCCGCTTCGGCATGTACCGGGCAGTGATGCGCTATTTCGGCAATGATGCACTTGTGGTGATCTTCAAGGCGGTTTCCTTGTCGTCGCTGATTCTTGCCCTGGTGGTTTATTGGTACAGCAATCATCAGGTAGTGATACCGCGCTCGATCATCTTCAACTACTGGTGGTTGAGCTTGGTCATCATCGGTGGCCTGCGCTTGGTCATGCGCCAATACTTCCTCGGTGATTGGTTCACCGGGGCACATCAGCTTCCGTTCAAACATCGCGATGAAGGGCCGACCAAGGTTGCTATCTACGGTGCAGGTACGGCTGGCAACCAGTTGCTGGCAGCGTTGCGAATGGGGCGGACCATGCGCCCTGTGGCCTTCATCGACGATGATCGCGACCTTGCCAATCGGGTTATTTCCGGGTTGCAGGTCTATACGCCGAAGCATTTGCAGGCGCTGATCAAAGAAACCGGGGCCCAGGAGGTTCTCCTCGCGCTACCTTCCGCCTCGCGAGCCCGGCGCAGGGAAATCCTGGCGCTGCTTGAGACCTACCCGCTTCACGTACGCAGCGTACCCGCTTTCGCTGACCTGGCGAGTGGCCGGGTCAAAGTCGATGACATTCAGGATGTCGATATTGCCGACCTGCTCGGGCGCGATGCGGTGCCAGCGCAGGCTGATCTGCTTGAGCGTTGCATCAAGAGACAGATCGTACTGGTGACAGGCGCTGGCGGCTCTATTGGTGCCGAGCTTTGCCGGCAGATCGTTGGCCTGCGCCCCAAAACCTTGTTGTTGTTCGATCACAGTGAATACAACCTTTATAGCATTCTCAGCGAGTTGGAGCAGCGCATCGCACGTGAGTCGTTGTCGGTACGGCTACTGCCGATGCTGGGGTCGGTGCGTAATCAGCAGCATCTCGTAGACATCATGACCACCTGGCGAGTAGATACGGTGTATCACGCAGCAGCGTACAAGCATGTGCCCATGGTTGAGCACAACATGGCCGCTGGCATTATCAACAATGTGTTCGGCACGCTTAATACCGCGCAAGCGGCGCTGCAGTCCGGAGTTGCGAATTTTGTGCTGATCTCCACCGACAAGGCGGTGCGCCCAACCAATGTAATGGGCAGCACAAAACGACTCTCCGAACTGATCCTGCAGGCATTGAGCCGTGAAGCGGCACCGGTGTTGTATGGCGACAGCGGCAAAATTGCGCGGGTGAACAAAACCCGTTTCACCATGGTGCGCTTCGGCAATGTACTGGGCTCGTCGGGGTCGGTGATTCCGCTGTTTCACAAGCAGATCAAGCATGGTGGTCCGCTGACGGTTACCCACCCCAAGATCACGCGCTATTTCATGACGATTCCCGAAGCCGCTCAACTGGTCATTCAAGCGGGCTCGATGGGGCAGGGCGGGGATGTGTTCGTGCTGGACATGGGTGAGCCGGTGCGCATCACCGAACTGGCTGAAAAAATGATCCATCTTTCGGGGTTGAGTGTTCGTTCCGAGCAAAACCCGAGTGGGGATATCGCCATCGAGTTCATTGGCCTGCGGCCAGGTGAAAAACTCTATGAAGAGCTGCTGATTGGCGAAAATGTCCTGGCCACACGCCATCCCATGATCATGTGCGCCAATGAAGACTACCTGCAATGGGACATGCTCAAGGAAAACCTGGAGGCACTGATGGCGGCCATTTCCGCCGATGATTTCAAGACGGTGCGTCAATTGCTGAGGGATACCGTGAGTGGCTATACACCGGGCGGGGAGATTGTCGACTGGCTGTACGAGCGCCAGCGACAGGAGCCGTAAAGGGCAGCGCTCAAAGTTACAGATATGTCAGGCGCCACCCCAAGGGGTAGTCTGCCAAATATGAAAGCCACAACGTTGCCGGGTTTGGATACGTACCAGGGGGAAAACGGAAAATGACTATTTTGGTAACAGGTGGTGCTGGCTTCATCGGCGCGAACTTTGTCTTGGATTGGTTGGCTGGCTCGGACGAGCCCGTAGTCAATCTCGACAAGCTCACCTACGCAGGCAACCTGCAGACCCTGAGCAGCCTGCAAGGTGACAAGCGCCACATCTTCGTGCACGGAGATATCGGTGACTCCGAGCTGGTAGCCCGCCTGCTCAAAGAACACCAGCCGCGCGCTATCGTCAACTTTGCCGCCGAGTCTCACGTCGATCGCTCGATCCATGGCCCGGAAGACTTCATCGAAACCAATATCGTTGGCACCTTCCGCCTGCTCGAAGCTGTACGGGCCTACTGGAAGGGACTTGCTGATGAGGCCCGCCAGGCATTTCGCTTCCTTCACGTGTCCACCGACGAAGTCTACGGCTCGCTGGCGGCCGATGAGCCAGCGTTCACCGAGACCCACCAGTACCAACCCAACAGCCCGTACTCTGCTAGCAAGGCTGCGAGCGACCACTTGGTGCGTTCCTACCACCACACGTACGGCCTGCCCGTGCTGACGACCAACTGCTCGAACAACTACGGGCCGTTCCACTTCCCGGAAAAGCTCATTCCGCTGATGATCGTCAACGCGTTGGCCGGCAAACCGCTGCCGGTGTACGGCGACGGCCAGCAGATCCGTGACTGGCTGTACGTCAAAGATCACTGCAGCGCCATTCGCCGCGTGCTGGAAGCCGGTCAGCCAGGTGAGGTCTACAACGTCGGTGGCTGGAACGAGAAGCCGAACCTCGAAATCGTCAATCGCGTGTGCGCATTGCTGGACGAGCTGCGCCCGCGTACCGACGGCAAGCCCTACGCAGAGCAGATTGCCTACGTTACCGACCGCCCTGGCCACGACCGTCGTTACGCCATTGACGCACGCAAGCTTGAACGCGAGTTGGGCTGGAAACCTGCCGAAACCTTCGAAACGGGTATCCGCAAGACCGTCGAGTGGTACTTGGGCAATCAGGATTGGGTCGAGAACGTGCAGTCTGGTAACTACCGTGACTGGGTTGAGAAAAACTACGCCGGGCGTTCGGTATGAAGATTCTTCTGCTTGGCAAGGACGGCCAAGTCGGTTGGGAGCTGCAGCGTAGCCTCGCCCCGTTAGGTGAGGTGCTGGCGCTCAACTCCCGAAGCCGGGACTACTGTGGCGACCTTGCTGACCTGCAGGGGATTGCGCAGACAGTTCGCAGCTATATGCCCGATGTCATCGTCAATGCTGCCGCCTACACGGCTGTGGACAAGGCCGAGTCCGATCGCGACCTGGCGTTTCGGGTGAATGCTGAAGCTGTGCGTGTGCTGGCACATGCGGCGGCTGAATGTGATGCGCTATTGGTGCATTACTCCACCGACTACGTCTTTCCGGGGCAGGGCACTGTCGCATGGCAGGAGGACGATGAGGTTGGCCCGCTCAATATCTACGGCGAAAGCAAGCTGGTGGGCGAGCAGGCGATCCAGGAATCGGGCTGCGCCCATCTGATCTTCCGTACTTGCTGGGTGTATGCCTCGCGCGGTAACAACTTCGCCCGAACCATGCTGCGGCTGGCATCGGAGCGTGACAGTCTCGGCGTCATCGATGACCAGTTCGGGGCCCCTACAGGTGCGGAGCTGATTGCTGATGTGACTGCGCATGCCATTACTGCTGCGCGCCGTGAGCCTTCGCTGAGTGGTTTGTATCACCTTGCGTCGGGCGGCGAGACCACGTGGTGCGGTTATGCCCGTTTCGTCTTGGGGCACGCCGCGCAGCTTGGCGTACCGCTGAAGGTCAGCGCCGAGCAGGTCAATGCACTGACAACCGATGCCTACCCGACGCCGGCCAAGCGGCCGGCTAACTCACGCCTTAATACCAATAAACTGCAGAAAGCCTTTGCCCTGACGCTGCCTGATTGGCGTATGGGTGTGGCTCGCATGCTGAACGAAATTCACGAGAAATGACCATCATGAACCGTAAAGGCATTATTCTGGCGGGCGGGTCGGGTACCCGCCTGCACCCAGCGACCCTGGCTATTTCCAAACAGCTGCTGCCTGTCTACGACAAGCCGATGATCTACTACCCGCTCACAACGTTGATGCTGGCAGGGATTCGCGACATTCTGATCATCTCCACGCCGCAGGACACGCCGCGTTTTGAACAGTTGTTGGGTGATGGTCATCAGTGGGGTATCAACATCAGCTATGCCGTGCAGGCATCCCCGGATGGTCTGGCGCAGGCCTTCCTGATTGGTGAGAGCTTCATTGGCAATGACCTGTCGGCTCTTGTGTTGGGTGACAACATCTACTACGGCCACGACTTCCAGAAACTGCTGGGCAGTGCGATGGATCGTACCGAGGGTGCCAGCGTCTTTGCCTACCATGTACACGATCCCGAGCGTTATGGCGTGGTCGAGTTCGACGGCCAAGGCAAAGCCATCAGCCTGGAAGAGAAGCCGGCCAAACCCAAGTCCAGCTACGCCGTGACAGGTCTCTACTTCTACGACAAGGATGTGGTCGAAATCGCCAAGGGAATCAAACCTTCCCCGCGAGGCGAGCTGGAAATCACCGACCTCAACCGCGTGTATCTTGAGCAGTCGCGTTTGTCTGTGGAAATCATGGGCCGCGGCTATGCATGGCTGGACACCGGTACCCATGATTCCCTGCTTGAGGCCAGTGCCTACATCGCTACCATCGAACGCCGCCAGGGTTTGAAGGTCGCCTGCCCCGAAGAGGTGTCGTTCCGTCAACGCTGGATCGATGCACAGCAGCTGGAGAACCTGGCAGCTCCATTGGCCAAGAACGGTTACGGCCAGTACCTGAAGCGGCTGCTCCAGGACAAGATCTACTAAGTCCCGTGGTGTCCTCGCTTTCACATGCATGAAAGCGAGATCGGCACCCTTGCCGCCGCAAGTAAGCCTGTGAAAGAGGCTGTGCCGGTGTAAAGAAGGGTGCACTTGCTCGTAAGTGCGCCCACGCACCACCCTCAGCCTTTTCCCACCCCCCCAACCCGCGTATCATCCCGTCACAAAATCTGAACCCACCCCACGCCCCCCTCTCGACCCAGTGTCCAGCCCCCCAGCGTG
>Ga0213822_1000677_pt1 | contig 24405 bp, 15 predicted proteins | sample MC6MC0908MG_FD_179872 | JGI IMG/M metagenome (GOLD analysis project Ga0213822, IMG submission 179872) | Enriched soil aggregate microbial communities from Iowa State University, Ames, United States - MC6-MC0908-MG | ecosystem: Environmental > Terrestrial > Soil > Unclassified | place: USA: Iowa...
TTTCCAAAGGTGCTTTTTACTTATCCTTCAAGTCAAAGGACGAATTGATTACCGCATTAATTGACGACTTTATGATGCAAATCACCTCTGACATTGACTACTTAGTCAGAAATACAAAAGATGAGCATCTTTTATATGAATTTTATTATGCAATCTTTCATGCTTTTCATAAGCATTCTGATTTGGCCAACGTTCTCCTGAAAGAGCAGTCGCACACATTTAATAAAGAACTCATTTTAAAAATTCAATACTACGAAAAAAGAATCGAGAACGCGATCTTATTGATGATTGAACGATTATATGGCGATGGGGTCAAGGATACAAAATATGACTTAATTTATTGTATAAAAGGCTTTATGAGTACCTATTCTCAGCTATTTGTGTTCTACAATGTTCCGCTGGATTTGAAGTTACTAGCTGAATCGCTTGTGGAAAAAACAAATATACTCGCTCGGCATATGACCGTTCCATTTGTGACACAAGGTCTTTCCCAAATGTTTAAGCAGCCGATGAAGGAAGAAGTATCGAAGGAGCAAATCTTCGAAGTCATCGAAGAAAAAATTAACGAAATGGAAGAATCAATCGAAAAAGAATCACTAATCCTGCTAAAGCAGCATCTGCATGAAGCGACCTTACCACCTGCGATTGTGAAAGGTCTGCTCGAAAATATTCGCAATCATCCTCATTGTAAGTGGATTTCTTATTTACTTCGGCAGTATTTTAAGTATTAAAGATAAGAAAAGCGTAAGGCGCCCCCTATCGGCGTATGGACTGAAGTACATCGACTGAGAAAAAGGAAACACGGTATTCGTTAGCTTTTCCGTGTTTCCTTTTTGTAGGGAGATGCGCGAAGTACACTCGGCGCTGGAGCTGAAGATTTCTCAAAGTGTAATGTTAGAAATTCTAATAAAATGAAGAAAGGCAGAATACTATTATATTAGTATTCTGCCTTCTTGTTAGCTCCCAACTTTCTAGCTAGTGCCTAATTTCACGCTAGAACATTCTGAAAAAATCATCAAAGGGATTTCTCGATCTTCTATCTCGATCACGACTCGTTACACGATTCATGCTGCGCTTCGTGTTTCGATGACGACTCGTGACACGGTTCCTGTCTCGGTCTCGATCACGGCTCGTGATACGATTCTTGTCTCGGTCTCGATCACGACTCGTGATACGATTCTTGTCTCGGTCTCGATCACGACTCGTGATACGATTCTTGTCTCGGTCTCGATCACGACTCGTGATACGATTCTTGTCTCGGTCTCGATCACGGCTCGTGATACGATTCTTGTCTCGGTCTCGATCACGACTCGTGATACGATTCTTGTCTCGGTCTCGATCACGACTCGTTACACGATCCATGTCGTGATCACTATCATGATCTTTATCAGTTGGAGCTATTGCTAAACCACTAAAGGAAATTGGTCCTACAACGGCAGCTTCTGTACCATTGGTAATATTCTCAGCAGTCACTTGATACGTGTGCGTTCCTGCTCCCACATTCGTATCTATACCTTGTACTGTCACAATATAATTTACCTCTGATGTAGGATCTGATTCAACTCCCTCTTGGGCTCTGAAAATTTCCCTTCCATCTCGGAAAATCTTAAATAAAATTTGAGATGTACCCGTGACTCCACGCAATCCCACAGTTGCAATTAATTCCACATGATTATTATTTGCATTCCTTCGAGGAATAGTTATTCGTATTGTTGCCAATACAACTTTTCTCGGTGAATGCGGAATAGGAATGGGCCGAATTTGACCAACTCTACGAACTGGCTCAGTTGCTTGATAATCAATAATACGAACCATTTAATCACCTCCTTAACCTAATACCCTAAAGTATGCAATTAAGAAGAAATAGCTTGGACAAACCATTTAATTAAAATAGGTTAAGTTGTCAAAAAATCAAAATAGGCTTTTGAAAATTTTTTCCAGATTAATAAGTTGGGCAATTGGATTCCATTTTTCATGAACGAAGTGAAGTTGAAGCGAATAGGTCCTATGAATGATAAAGGAACGACAGTTGGTATCAGGAGTTTAAGGGAATTCCTAAATAATGCCCAATAAATGTGGTAACTTTCGTAAAATGCGTAGTAAATGGCCGATAATAGGTTGTAATTAGAGGAAAGTGTGCAATAAAGTCACTCAAACCCAAGTGATTTCCAATTAATTTCCAGTAAATGTCGTATGTTTTGAAAAATAGGTAGTAAGCGGCCGGATTTATGTCATAAACGCCTAGAAATATGTAATAAGTAGCCAAAAATAGGTCGTAATTGGATTCTACTTCGACTTTTTGCCATATATTCAGCGGAAATACCCACGTAGACCTATTCTAAGTCGATGTTTTGACCCATTTTCAGCTGAAAAAACCTACGTAGACCTCTTCACAGTGCCTGTGGAAGGAAAAAAAACATGGATCGGGCAATCTAAAGGGGTCACAGTGCCCATGGAAGCGAAAAAACTCATGGATCAGGCACTCTGAGAGGTTCACAGTGCCCATGGAAGCGAAAAAACTCATGGATCAGGCACTCTGAGAGGTTCACAGTGCCCATGGAAGCGAAAAAACTCATGGATCGGGCACACTGAGAGGTTCACAGTGCCCGAACAAGCAAAAAAATCGTCCCCACGGAAACTCAAAAGCAGAGTAATTCAAAAGATTCTTTTAGATCGCAATCGGCAGAAAATGCAACGAACCACTCCCCTATTCTGATCACAAGTAATTTTGGCGAAGGTCCTACTATCGGTAAGTAATGTTACTCATAGGACGAAAAAAACAAGCGAATACCCCCATGGTGCGCTTGATTCTTCTCACCTCTATCAAATTTATACCGCAACAACGGGATCCGAAATATTACAATAATTTGAATTGGTAAGGATTGATTTCCCACAATCGTTGAATGGGTACTTTTTGCATTTGTTTTACAATAAATGGGCATCATATATTTACATATATTGTAAAAAAGGGATACCTATGGTCGGGCTCATGATCGCAATAATCATAGCTAACATTATTCTGTATAAAACAAATAAAAAACTATCTAAAAGCCAAATGTTACATATTTGGCTTTTTACAACTGTTTTCCAAATGACTTTTGATATTTATGTAAGTTTAAAATTTCAAAGTTACTGGTACTTTACAAAAAGTATTGATTGGCAAACCTTGCCTGTCTATACATTATTAGTACCGCCCGTTAACATCATATTCTTGAATTTTTATCCATGGAAAGCCCCATTAAGTAAAAGAATCCTTTATTTAATTTGTTGGAACCTCGGAATATTGATTTACGAAAGTATTACTTTGTTACCCGAACCATGGGGATACTTTCATTATGGATGGTGGACTATATGGCATTCCGTTGTTATTAATCCAATCTTATTCTTTATACTATTGAAATACTATAAATGGATTTGTAATTTAGAAAAGAAACCAGTAATGAATAAAGCATGAAAGGGTAAAGCGAGGGGAAGCAAGAGAACCGCCCCCTCGCTTCACTAGACTGCCTCTCCATCCCCCAAAGTGTCAGAATCCGCTGCCATGTGTCGATTCTTTTTTTTCATAATAAAATAAGCAAATGATAAAAACACTAACCAAGGAATGCCAAATTGGAGCATAATTTTGAAATCAGTAAACCATGATGTAATCATTAAACTTACTAAGAGAAGTCCTCCCAATATCGTTAAATAAGGAAAGCCAATCATTCTTACAGGCAATTTGCGGCCGCCCATTTTCTCCCATTTACTTCGGAAAGATAAATGAGAAACAAAAATTACTAACCAGGTAAAAAGGGAACCAAACATGGAAATCCCCATCATGAATGCATAAGAAGATCCCGGCAGAAGGGCATTAACAGCAGCAGCCAGCACAATACCTGTTGTTGAAACCGCAAGAGCAATGGTTGGAACACCCTTTTTATTCAGTTTTCCTAGAATCGCTGGTGCATACTTTTCACTTGATAATGAAAACATTGTTCGCGATGATGCATATAGTTGTCCATTCATGGATGATAAGGCAGCTGTTAAAACGATAAAATTCATGACGCCAGAGGCACCGGGAATATTTAAGATTTCCATTACTTTTACAAAAGGACTTTCATCAATCCCAGCTGATTTCCATGGAACAATCATCAACATGATGGCCATCGTCAACACATAGAAAGCGGACAAACGGAATACAGTTGCCTTTAATGCCTTCGGTACCGCGACATCAGGGTCCTTTGCTTCACCTGCCGTAACGGCGACCAATTCTGTCCCTAAAAAGCTAAATAGTGAAATAAAGATGGCAATCCACATACCTTTGAAACCAAACGGCATGAACCCACCATGATCTGTCAGGTTTTTAGCCCCCACATTTTCATGACCGGAAGTTCCAAAAAGCACATATGCGCCAAGAAGAATAAATGCAATAATGGCACTAACTTTGATCATTGAGAACCAATACTCAAAAGTGGCAAATGCATTCACACTGGTAGCGTTTACATAGATAAGAACGGCTGTAAAAACGATAATCCAAACAATCCCGGGAACCCCCGGAAACCAATATTTCATATAGATGGCAATCGCACTAATTTCCACCCCGATTGCCAGAACCTGCGCAATCCAATAGGAGTACCGTACAAGAAATCCTGCCATGGGATGAAGATATTTATCCGCAATCGTTCCAAACGATCCCGATGTTGGATAGGCAACCGTCATTTCTGCCAGACAGCCCATTAATAATAAAACGATAAATGCACCGAATGTATAGCTAATTAACACACTGGGCCCTGCAGTACCAATGGCTAGTCCGCTTCCAAGGAATAACCCCGTTCCAATCGCCATCCCCATCGCGATCATCGAAAGCTGACGTGTTGTCAATTCTCGTTTTAAACCCTCTCCGCTCGTTGTATTCTTCATCGATTTCATCCCCTTCGTTAACCATAAGGCTTTGTCCCAACCATCCCTGAAAAAATTGCCATTAAAGGGGAAAAAGCAATCCTTAATGGAATTTCAAAAATGAACCAGGCGAACCGTCCCTTCACTTCTTTCAAAAAAAGCATAAGAACGGGTCCCCGCACTTATCCTTTAAGCGACTACTTCACGTTCATTTTTATATTTTTCATACTGTTTTTCGGTGATAATCTTTTTAAGAATTTGAACGACTTCCCAAACTTCCGCGTAGGACGTATAAAGGGCAACTGGTGCAAGACGAATGATATTAGGTGCTCGGAAGTCCGGAATAATACCGTTTTCCTTCAATGACTTACAAATTCGGGCTGCTTCACTATGCTCAAGGCTCACATGACCACCGCGGCTTGCATCCTCTCTCGGTGTTCCAATGAAAAAGCCCATGTCAGCTAATTCATGATCAATTAAATCCATTAAATATTGATTGATTTTTAGCGACTTTTCGCGGATATTCTGAATACCAGCCTCTGTAAAAATTTCTAACGAACCGATTAATGGTGCAACGCTTAGAACATGTGGAGTTCCAATTTGGAATGCTCCCGCTGAATGTGCCGGCGTTAATGTGTGCTCCATATCGAATTGTTTTTCCTTATTTGAACTAAACCAGCCGGCAAGTCCAGGCATTTTTCCAAAGTGCTTACGATTCACAAATAAGCCGCCTACCCCGCCAGGTCCGCCGTTTAAATGTTTATAATTGCACCAAAACGCAAAATCAACATCCCATTCACTGAAGGAATGTGGAATCGAACCAACGGAGTGACAGCCGTCAAATCCAATTAAAATCCCTTGTTTATGTGCTTCGTCCGTTAATCGTTTCATATCTAATATTTGGCCGCTCCGATAAAGAACAGTCGGCAGGACAATTAAAGCGATTGTCTCGTCCATCGCATCGATAATATTATCCTCTTCTAAAAAACGGCCATCGCGGCTTTTCACACGGATCAGATGTGTATCCGGATCAAGCCCGTGATTCCTTACTTGGCTTTGCAGCGCATAAATATCGGATGGAAACGTTAGTTCATCCGCTAAAATTTTTGTGCGCGTTCCTTCTGGTTTATAAAAAGTAGAGACAAGCTGATGCAGATTAACGGTGGTTGAACCCGTAACAATGACCTCTTCAGCAGAAGCTCCAACTAACGGTGCAAGCTTTTCGCCCAGCTGCTCGGCCATAAAGAACCATGGATGATTCCCCTGTGTCCAGCCATCAATCCCATATTGTTTCCAATCATCCAAGGATTCTAAGAGAGTCCTTTCCGCCCTTTTCGAAAGAAGTCCTAATGAGTTCCCATCCATATAAATCGAACCAGGCTTTAAATAAAACTCTTCGCGAAAACGTGAAAGAGTATCTTCTTTATCTAATTGTTTTGCGAAATCTACTGTTGGTAAGAAATTCGATACCATTTTCATCCTCCCTTTGCTCCTATTGAAATCGTTTACACACGAATCATAACAAACAATATGACATCATGTCAATATTATAAATTTGAAAATTCAAATTGTTAAAACATTCACAATCTAATTATTATCTATCACTTTCATTTTGGTGAAAATCCTTATATGCTAGAGGTATGGAGGAATTGGTATGAAAAAAACAGAGGATAAACGACATTTACGCTCGATCATCACACGACAAAAATTATTAGAAGCAGCAAAAGAAGTTTTTCTTCAGGAAGGATTCCAAAAAGCAACGATCTCGCAAATGATTAAGAAAGCGAACATCGGTTACGGAACGGCTTATGTACATTTTGAAGGAAAGGAAGATCTCTTAATCGTATTGATGGAGGATGTCATGGAGCGATTTTATGAAATTGCCGAGATCTCCTTCTTGCCAAAATCAAAACAAGAAGCAGAAGAAATCATTAACAAACAGGCAAAAGCCTTTTTATTAATGGCAGATGCTGAAAGAGAAATGATGCAAGTGTTTGAACAAGCAATCGGGGTTTCTGCATTAATTTCAGATAAATGGAAAGCGATTCGGGAAAAGTTTATTCAGCGGATTTCAAAGGATATTGTTTATGCCCAACAAAATGGGCTGGCCAGAGTAGAATTAAATCATGACCTTGTCGCACGAGGCTGGTTTTTCACAAATGAAATGTACCTATGGGAAATTGTCCGAGACGAACATCATGCTTCTGTTGAAGAGATTGCTAAAACCATCACCGCTGTCTATGTCACCGGGTTGTATATTCTGTGAAGAAGCAAGGGGGAAGCAAGAGAACCGTCCCCCACTTCTCTCGCTTCCCCCAAAACTACGGATTTAGAAATCCGTGAGCTTCAAATTCAAAAATTCTTGCGGCTTGATCACTGCCTTGGGTCGGTTTATCAATCCACAACCGTACATATCGTGCATTCGTTAATGATATACTATGCTCCGAGACAGCCTCTGTATTATCCGTGACCTTGACAGCTTCTGTCCAGTTTTCTCCATCAGAACTTACTTCAATTCTAAATGCCTGCGTATTAAATGCCTGCGGCTCCCCGCCAGCTTGTGCATGACGCACAACGAATTTTGAAATCGCATATTGATCGCCGAGATCCACCTTTAACCAATGCGGTGCCGCCCCTAATGCGCACCATTTACTGTTTACCTTGCCATCAACGGCAAAGCTTGCCGCTTCAGACGGGGCACACTGTCCACTTGCGACTGCAATTTTATTCAAAGCCACATTTTTAATATCCTTTGCAGCTTCGGAAATAGTAATCAACGCTTCTTTTGTGAGAACAGTTTCCCCCTCGCTATTCTTGGCGATCAAGGTGACAGGGTAAACACCTTCTTTTTCATAAGTGACAACCGGATTTTCCTCATTGCTCACAGATGGTGTTCCACCCTCAAAATGCCATTCCACTTCTTCCGTTACCTCTGAAGATGTATTGAAAAATTGAATTTTTTCCCCTGGAGCCGCTACCGTTTTATCAGCACGGAAATTTGCCTCCGGCTTCGGATATGGCGGCCATTCGAACGTAACCGCTGCAGGTTCGCTTCGTTTAAACTCTTTGCTTACCGTAACAATTTCTAATGTAGTACTGCCCTCTTTCCCTATTCGTTTTAGCTCGGAAAGGAAATAAACATGATTTGGTGTAGCCCCAACCAACTCACGCTCACCATTCGGTAATTTCCGGTAAATCTCATAATGGCTTACATCCGCTTCAGACGGCTCCCAGGCAAGAGAGACATCTGCGTAAATTCCTTTATTAAATGCAGCTTCACTTACTTTCCCTTGCTGCGGAGCATTTACTCGATCCTGTTTCTCTTTTTTGTTATTAACCTTGATTTCCCCAATATTCATCGCATAGTCTTTCAATTCCTTGTCACTTTCAACCAAAAGCGAGATCGCTGCAATTTTTTTACCACTATATTTTTTCAGTTTAAATGTGTCGGTAGTCCAGCGATTATGACTTTGTTTTTTTGCATCGAAGAAGACAAATTGATCCGGGTTATCAATAAAGCTGACACCAATTTTCATATGTGTATCTTTCAACTCGTTTTTGTAAGTCACCGAAATTTCCGTATCCTTTTGAACAGGAAGGTTGGTTTTATAAAGCTTCACATGCGTAGGATTTTTGGGATCAATCGTTCCTGATAGTTTTAACGAGCTTCCACCATAGAAAGCTGTTTCCCAATCAAAATCAATGTCAATAGATTGTCCGCCTTCTTTCAGCCAACGCCATGTTGGAAGGATATCTTGGAGACTGCGGTTATTCCACGACTCTTTACTTACCAGCTTTCCATCGACAGAGAAAAACTTGCCGCTTCCTGTATTGAAATGCGTCACAAAAGGCAGTTCATGAATCGAGGTTTTTGCTGTGAAATAATGTGCCATTCCCTTCCAGGCACCATTTTCTGTTGTCGCAGCAGGATTTCCGTTCTTCCCAACCCAAAATTCGTTTTCCTTCTGATAAAACTGTTCCATAGTTTCAGACGTTTTAAAGGCCCAGTCAGGACGATAAATCCCTAAAGAAGTAAGTGCTGTTTTGCCCTCAGGGAAGATTCCTTGCCAAGGAACGGACGTGTCGGTTCCTCTCGCTTCCACATCAATGCCGGTAAATAAATCATACGGACTTCTACCTAGTGCCTGTGCTTTGTTAAAGGAAGACTGCTGATCACGCCACCAGAAGTTTAAAAACATGCTGTCAGAAACACGTGTTTCTCTATCCTGCAAAAAGCTGCTATTTTTATCAGTCAATGCATTTTGCCAATTCACCCGCCCATCCGTTGTCATCGAATCGTACCACATGATGTGCATACCTTCCGGCTTATGCTGCTGAAGATAAATGAGGAACTCCTTCATTTTTTGGGCAGTTTTTGCATTTCCGCCTTCGGTTTCTTGATTAATAAACCAGCCATCAAAACCATAATAGGTCGCCGTTTCCAGCAGCTTGTCGGCTGCAGGGAAGGAACCATCCTCCCTTTGGGTCAGCATTTGTTCCAGCCACTGATACTTTCCGCCATATACAGTAGGAGGAAAGAAAACATTTCCTAAAATCGGCACACCGTTTTTATGAGAAGCGTCAATCACGTCTGCACTTGGAGGGACAATAATGCCTTCTCCTGACGAACCAGCCCAATACACCATGAGGTCAACATATTGCCAATAGCTAAACGTATTCGCAAAAAAATCTTTCCCGCCTTGAGAAGGTACGCCGCTTGTATTCGCGTTTAGCGCAGACAATGCGACTAATTTCGCATCCGATTGGGCATTGTCATTTACTTTGTATAACACTTCCCGGTTAGCTAATGGAATTTGACTGCGGTTAAACACAGCATCCGGGTCATTCTCAGGAGTCCAATTCAATAATTGTTCGGGATACCAATATGATGATTCTGGTTGTTTCGCATAGCTTGCATTGGGCCAGAATAGCATTAAACACAAGCCGAAAAAGACGGGCATCAACAAATGTCCCTTTTTCAAATGATTCATTTTCCATCTCTCCCATTCCGATTTTTTATAATGAAGCTTTTTTTAGCGGGCTTCCCTTTAACCATTCCATCTCATCTTGGACACAAAAAGAAAGCGTTATCAAAAAAATAGTTTCAACATTTTCATATGTACAAACACTCAATAAAACTCATTCTTCTCCCTACAATATTCGGGGTCGTACACTTCGTCAATGAACCATGAAAATGTGATAAAGTTTTTTCACTATTTCTAAAATTAATTCACAAAAAAATCCCATTCCACTTTGATCGTGAAACAGGATAATTTCAATCGCTTCAATGGTGGTGCCTCTTCATTGGTAACAAAAAAATATCGAAAGCTGTCTCCAAGAATTATTTGGGGCACAGGCACAGAAAATCCAAAAGAGTAAAAAAGAGGCAAGAGAACCGACCCCTCTCTTACCCAATCAAAATCAAAGTTTTTACATAGTATGAAATGATAATAGAATCTATTGGAGGGGATTGTATGAAACTTTATTTAGATCCTGGCCACGGTGGTACAGATTCCGGTGCTTCCGGCAATGGATTACTCGAAAAAGATATTACATTAGATATTGCGCTTAAAATTAACTCGATATTAAACAATGATTATGAAAATATCGAGGTAAAAATGAGCCGGACAAGCGATAGTACGAAGAGCTTAAGCCAGCGAACAAATGAGGCAAATGCGTGGGGTGCGAACTATTATTTATCAATTCATATTAATGCTGGGGGAGGAACTGGATACGAGGACTACATTTACAGCGGCATATCTGACACTTCAACCACTGCTAGCTATCAAACGATTATTCATGCAGAAGTATTGAAAACGAATCAGCTTCGCGATCGTGGTAAGAAAAAGGCGAATTTCCACGTTCTTCGCGAATCAAAAATGCCCGCACTCTTATCGGAAAATGGTTTTATCGATAATTCACAAGATGCTGCTTTAATGAAACAGGCTTCATGGCTGCAAAACGTGGCAGAAGGTCATGTAAACGGTCTTGCCAAGGCATTTAACCTTAAGCCTAAATCAACTGGCCCCGTTTCCGGAACACTTTACAAGGTCATTGCAGGATCGTTCAAATCAAAACAAAACGCAGACGATCGTGCAGCTTTTTTAAAAACAAAAGGAATCGAGTCTTTTGTCGTTTCAACAATAATATCTGGTGAAACCTGGTACCGTGTGCAGGCTGGGGCATTTGCCAATCGTGAAAATGCAGAAAAAAGCGTAACAGCACTCAAAAATGCGGGCATTACCGATGCCTTTATTGTTAGTGAAAACTCGAGTGAAGGTGGCGGCGGCACAAACGGAGGTTCACCTGGTGGACAAGACAACCAGCCGCCTATAGCTACCCCAACTGGATTATCCATTCTTGGCCCAACCTTACTTTCTCCTGAGCTAATGAATGCATTTGCCAAAAAAGTCAATCCGAATGCCGTGGAGGTTGGAAACTACTATTTAACCTTTGGAGACTATTATGGAATAAGGGGGGACGTTGCTTTTGCCCAAGCCTTGCACGAAACAAACTATTTTCGTTTTACCGGAATCGTCAAACCAGAACAAAACAACTTTGCAGGGTTAGCAGCAACAGGGCAAGGAAATTCGGGAGCCAGCTTTAAAACACCGGAAGAAGGGGTTCTAGCCCATCTTCAGCATTTATATGCTTACGCTGCAACGAACCCATTACCAGCTAAATATCCTTTAGTTGATCCACGCTTTAATCTAGTAACTAGAGGGTCTGCACCTACATGGACCGCATTAAATGGAAAATGGGCTGTGCCTGGCAGCAATTATGGACAATCAATCATAGATTTATATGGGAAAATGATTGATTCTTCCGTCCAAAATCTAGAGACGATCCGCCAAGGGCTCCAATAGGAACATTCCAAATGAATAACTACGTCCCCTCGAAATTAGAAAGGAATTACTCTGAATTTGTCGAATTAAGAATAGAAAGATAAATAAGTTGTTCTTTGAGGGGTTGATTGCTGGGATGGCTAGGCACTTGGGCTACAGCCCTCCTAATACAGACCTTGTTTAACTGGTGGGACAGGGGACAGAGCCCCTTGTCCCTTCGCTATTTTCTTTTGTTCCAAAATGGAATGTAGAGTATGTAAAAGCTCAGGATCATCACTAGCTCCATTGATAAGAGATACCACGGCCATGGGCCGAGATAATCTAAAAGGGATCTGCTTATAGGTTTTTTCATGATGAACAGATAATTTGCTCCCAGTACCTTATTTAGGAAAAAGACACATGCAGCATATAGGTTCACAATGAGAATGGTCACCCACATAGAACGAATGGTTGGCCTATAGTTGAAGGCCACCACCATGAACAAACAAGCTAGCACCACCCCTCCATGTGAAACAAAAAACTCGATATATTGAAAGTGAGGAAACGGAAACTTGCCAAGATCAGGTGTCAGGATGGCTTGAATAGAACTGCTAAGCGCCGCAAAATACATAATTTGAAAAAGTTTTTCGCTTCTCGTAAGCAACATGACAATGGCTAGTAGGACAACAAGATCACTGAGCTGTAGCGGCAAATCTCTCCTTATTAACCAAGCATTTTCAACCAGAAGCCAAAGATGCTCCAAAGCTTCAGAAATCACTAAGAGAAACGCCAGCAAGAACCGAAAAGGACTTCGCTTTCCCTCCTTCTTAAGCTCATTCCTCATAACAAACAGGAGAAGACAAAGAATGAAAATAATCCCAAGCGTCAAAAGGTGCTCTACTGAAAAGAGACGAAACGAATCAAGCTTTGAATGAAATTGAAAGTATACCTGCATCTAATTACCCCATTAACTGCGCTGACTTTTTTTGGTGACTTCTTAGTTTAGGGCAATTTTATCCAAGACTATACCTATTTGCGAGAATGCCTACCCTACTTATATAAATCCTTTAAACATTCATATCTTCCTCCATCATGTCGATGGTTGATCAGAGGAATGATCATTTCTAAACTGCCTTGGAGTTAATCCAGTATATTTTTTAAAGATTTTTATAAAATAACTTTGGTCGTTGAAATTTAGCCATGTGCTTATGTCTGAAATCGAATAATTTGTTAATACTAACAGCTTTTTTGCTTCGACTATACGTTCCCGAAGAGGTTTCCATTATGAGAATGGGTCGTTATGCTGATCCGAACGAACTCGCTGAAATGGTTGCTTTCTTAGCATCAGATAGAGCAAGCTACATGACCGGTTCAGTTATTCTTGTTGATGGTGGTTTAACTTTATAGGTTATAGAAACATCGAGTAGGGTTCGTTACATTTAAGAACACTTTTGTGATATTATGATAGTATAAATGGGAAAGAAGGTGCTTTCCATAATGAATATCCAGTCTAGAGTATTTACTAGAGAACTTAGCTCCGCACAAATGTATACGATGAAGCATTGTGTCAGGAGCTTAATCGGGAAGCATACTGTTTCCTATATTCATCGGCTTATAGTTTGCTGAAAAAAGTGTAGTGGTACTATGCTTATTTGAGTATGACTATTTGCCGATGGATAATAGATTAAAGGGCCATAGACAATGCTTTGTCTATGGCCCTTTGTTTTGGATATTTCAATTAGTTTTTTTCAAATTGAAATCATTTTTGTTGCATCTGTTGCAGCAAAACCGCAAAGCAAAGAGCTAGCGTCTAGTGACGCTGTCTCTTTGCTTTTTTTATTTTTAGGAAAAGAGGAATTATGATGAGTTTACTTGAAGTCAGAAATTTAACCCACCGTTTTATCGACAAACTCCTATATAATCAGGCAAGTTTTGATTTATACAAAGGTGAACATATGGGGATTGTCGGACAAAATGGAGCTGGTAAAAGCACGCTGATAAAAATATTAATGGGAGAAATCATTCCAGATAGCGGAATGATTAAATGGCAATCTACTATTCGTATTGGGCATCTTGATCAATATGCCGAAATCAATGGTACCAAGTCAATTATTGACTATTTGAAAACAGCTTTTGCCCATTTATTTGAACTAGAGAAAAAACTGAATGATCTCTATCAAGAAATGTCTATCACTGGTGATTACAGTCTATTGGAGCAAGCAGCAACATATCAGGAGAAGCTTGAAACGAGTGATTTTTATTTAATAGAAAGTCACATCGATAAAGTGGTTTATGGCATAGGGATTCATGCAATTGGCATCGATCGCCCTATTCAGGAGTTAAGCGGCGGTCAGAGAGCGAAAGTGATTCTAGCAAAGCTATTGCTCGAAAAACCCAATGTTCTATTGTTGGATGAGCCAACAAATTTTCTCGATAAGGAACATGTGGACTGGCTGGCCAATTATTTATCAGCTTTCGATGGCGCTTATATCGTTGTATCCCATGATTTTGATTTTTTGGAGAAAATTTCATCCTGTATATGTGATATCGAGTTTGGAACGATTAAAAAGTATGCAGGGAAATACTCGGATTTTCTTCGTCAAAAAGAGCATTTGCGAGAAGATTATATTCGACAATACGATGCTCAACAAAAAAAGATCGAAAAGACGGAAGAATTTATTCGAAAAAATATTGCTGGAGTGAATACCAAGATAGCTCAAGGGCGCCGGAAGCAGCTTGAAAGGTTGGAACGACTGGCTCCGCCAGCTTTCACTCATAAACCGGCCTTTACCTTTCAGGAAATACCGTCAGGTGCACAAGTAGCACTCCGTGTAAATAACCTTGAGGTTGGTTATGGTAAACCCCTTTTGCCTAAATTGAATTTCTCAGTTTTAGGAGGAGAAAAACTTGTGATTACAGGCTTTAACGGAATTGGAAAATCCACATTACTAAAAACACTCGTTCAACGTATTTCGGCTGTAGCTGGTAGTTTTCGGTTTTCGGAATCAGTAAAGATTGGTTATTTCGAACAAGATTTAATATGGGAAGATGGAGCAAAAACACCTATCCAAATTATCTCAGATGATTACCCAAGATTGAGTGTGAAGGAAATTCGAAGTCGATTGGCTCAATGCGGGGTGAAGAATACTCATACCACTCAAGCAGTAGCAACGCTAAGTGGTGGCGAACAGTCAAAGGTGAAATTATGCTTACTCCTTCTTTCGTCTTGCAATTTCCTCATCTTGGATGAACCAACTAATCATTTAGATGCGGAAACAAAAGAAGCATTACAAAAAGCATTAATTCAGTTTAAAGGAAGTGTATTACTCGTTTCTCATGAAGAAAAATTTTATCAACAGTGGGCAGATCGTTTTCTAAATATAATGGATTGCATAAATTGAGCTCAATGTGTTTATAGATTAAACAGATAAAAGTTCCTTAGACGTAAGGGACTTTTTTCATTGTGGGGCAAATTCCGATAGAGACAGACGTTCAATTACTTCCGTTTTTCATTAAGCAAGAAACTTGTCCCATTCCACTTCCAGCACCTGTAATAACGGCAGCTTTAATGAACTACGTGAACAAATTATAAAATATATTTCTCAGGCGAATGAATTTCAATTCCGTGAGATTTTTTGTATTTTTCCCATTCGTTAATAACGTCCTTATCAGGAAACATACTTCATTAGGTCTAAAAGATTACCCCAACCTATGACAAAAGGTCGAAATTTCCACATTAACCGCGAAAAACTTCGAAAAGATAGATTATTCGACAAATTTCCTCTTTCCCCACCTGAATATTCTGATAATATATTGAATAAGATTTTTACCAATAGGAAGGATTGTAATAGAAATAAGGAATTTTTCAAGAAAAGGAAGGTGGTTCTATATGAATGTGGGGAAAATTATTAAATTTTTTCGTGAAAAGGCAAATTTAACACAAGAGCAACTTGGCAGTGGTATTTGCTCAGTTACTCATATTAGCAAAATTGAACGTGGGATTACGGAATATTCCTCCGAAATCACTACCCTTTTAGCAACTAGGCTTGGAATTAATATCCAGGAAGAGATAGATCGGCTTAAAGGTATTGAAAAACAACTTCATAGGCTGCATAATGCGATCATTATGCAAAAACTAGAGGAGGCTGAAACTACCTTAAATGATCTAGAGGAAATATCAATCCTCTATGTATCTGATTATCGAGAACAATTTAATCTCATAAAAGCAAGATTTTATCTTTTACAAGGAAATGTAACCAAAGCAAAAAAGGTAATTTTTCAAATTGAGAAAAAAAAGGCAAAATTACCCCAATATGAAAGCAACTTATTAAAGCATGTTTTAGGAATCTATTACATTGCAGAAAAAGAATTTTTCAAGGCAATTGATATCCTAAAATCGATTAATGCCGACTACTATAAAAACCTTGAATTTTACTACAATTTAGCCTATTCCTATCATTCCATTGACTCTAAAATATTGGCGTATTATTATGCAGAGAAAGCACTAGAATATTTTAAAATCATGAATAATTTTGTTCGGATCATCGATACAGAAACATTGATGCTTGTCCAAATAGGCGACAATGAGTATCTCAATTTCCAAGAGACTGTTGCTAGATACGAGTACTTAATTCAAACATGTGAAACTTGTAAATTTGATGACAAGAAATCAAAATTGCTTCATAACTGGGCATATAATCATTATCGTCGAAAGGAATTAATCGACGCTCAACAATTATATTTTGAAGCCATGCAATCCTGCGAAAAATACTCATCCCTCTTTTTATTATCCTACGAGGGTTATATTCGGAGTAGTTTTGAGGCAAGTCTATTAGAAAAAGATGAACTTATAAGACTTGCTGAAGAAGGAATCGCGATTGCAAAAGAATTGAATGAACTTCTTTTTAAGATTTTATTTACGATGCTTATCTATGAAATTGAGAATAATAACAATCTTTATCCCTTCATTTATGAAACAGCAATTCCATATTTCAAAGAAAATCGACTGTTTTGGTTGTCCGAACAATATGAAAAACGGTTGTTTTCCCATTACTCCGATACTCAGCAAATCGAAAAAGCTTTTGGAATCGCTCAATCCTTAATTAAAATCTGATTGTTTTTTCCGCTATCTTCTGCTTGAGATGGGAATTTATAATAATCATAACCTATGTTTCCCTATATTGTAAATTGGGGTAATTTCGCCAATTTTATTAAAAAATCCTTGGATTCTACCTATTGGTAAAATCCAAGGGTTTTCCCTTATCAAAAGACAAAAACGTATAAAATTTTTGCTTTGAAGGTGGTTTTAGGTTAATTTCTATTCGTTAAGGCTTAATGCCCAATTCTGCTAAGATCATTTCCAGTGTCTTGCCGTTATAACTCGTCTTTGACTTTGGAGCATTTTCCACGCTCTTGTTTTGCTTGAGGTAGTTTTGTTGCACAAATTTCATATCTTTATCATCGACTGCCCCATCAAAGTTGATGTCAGCGGCCCGATTATTCGTTTTCCATGCTTTTTGAATTTCAAGCGCATCAAGGACATCAATTGCGTTATCCTGGTTAACATCGCCTGCAATAATATCAAGGGATGGGATCGATTGATAATGTCCATATAATATGCCATTGTGCTCAAAACCAATTGTTACTTTTTTCTTTGTCAAGAAGTGACCTGGAACCTTCATTTCTACATAGTATGGATCCTTGCTTATCGGCAGTTTTGCAATCTCATATTGTGCATATTCATTTATGGAAGTTGTTGCATCAAACACCTTTCCGTTCGAATCGATCAGCTTAACGGACGCTCCAACCTTTGACCAATCTTTCTTTGTGTAGGTTCCGCCGCCAGTACCCTCTACATAAAATCCTTTTGGTGTTACGTAGCCCTGAACCCAAGAAAATTGCGGGTTAATTTTAATTTGGTACCCTGCGTTTAATACCTTGATGGTTTTATTGCTTGCGTCCGTTACGCTCACAGTCGGGTTGATATTTGCCACTGTGAAAAATTGATCGTCTAGCACCTTTAATGTCACTTCAATTGTTTCTGTATGATTCAATGCTCCACTCGTCTCTTTAAACTGAACAGTTACTTTATCACCTTGGACATTGATTGTTGCTTTATCTTCAAACGTCTTAGAAAGTTTGGCGTCTACTAGCTGTAGTGTCTTCCTACCCCAATCGTCTCCGAAGGTCCATTCTGCTTTGGATACATCCTTTAGGTTATTTAAGGCTAATTTTACCTTCACCGTTTCACCAGGTTTTGCCGCTGTAGCTTCACTCGTTGGGTACGTAAAAGGTGTCCCTTCTTTTACAAAGTAGTATTGCTTTGGAAACGGTTTGTTGCCTGCCATATTATATCCATCCATCCTAAACTGAAGGGCATCAACGGATTCGTCCATGGCAATTTCTTCGACAAATTTCCCTTCTTTATCCATATTAATAGGTGAGGAAGGGAATCCCCATTGACCCCAGTAATAGACCATAAAGTTTGAGGATTGATCGACATTTACTCCGGCTTTCTTCATTTCATCCACCAATGGGTCGGTGATTTGAATGTCAAATGGGTACGTTTCTTGACCTGGTTTATATTCAATAAATGGCGATTTTCCATCCAGTGAACTTTTAAAGCTAGGTGGATCAAGATAAACCCATAAATCTCTTGTTTCCGTTTTTACCTTTCCGGATAGGCCTGTTCCAATGAATTTTAGTTTGTAATGACCTTCTGGAGCATAGCTTTCTTCTTGTGAAACAGGTTGTTTGGAGTCACCCGTAAATTTATAGTAAATTCCATTAAATGTAAATAACCCATAATCTACGTTGTCGGATCTACCATTCAGATTAACGGTTCCAATAAGTCCAAGGTCGTTCCCTGTTTTCGCATCTTGAAGGACGATATCCATTTTTTCCATTGGTGCACTTATGTTAAACTGTGAAAATACAAAGAAATCACGAAATGGATCCCATGCAGTTTCGCTTAAATAACCTGGTGAAAAGGCCGGATTAAGTATCTCCACCTTGTTAAACCCTTCTTCCATTGTACGGAAGCTAAACGGAATTCGGTATTGCTCGGATGGTTTTGCATTATTTGTCAGCGTAATATAGCCAGCATAAATTCCAGCCTTTGCCTCCTTGTCAACGAGAAGGCTTGCGGACACTTTTTTCTCTTCGTTGCCCTTTATTTCAAGCTTATTTGAAATGTTTAATACCACTCCATTTTCCTTCATGCTGTTGGAACCCTTTGCTTCACTGATCGATACGTCAAATGATTTCTTCACATTTTCACTGTTTTTCATTGTAATTGACTTTTTAATATGGACGTTTTTACCAACCAGTTCATACTCAAAGCTTAGTCCGCCCGTTAATGCTTTGACTTTCACTAAATCCTCTGCGCCAGGAATAAACGTCTTGTCGATAATTTGGAAGCTTACGCCATTATGAATCGCTTGATATGGATTGACTCTTCCTGCACCGACTTCAAAGACACTATAATCGCCGTTAAGGGGATCAGCGGTATTCATGAGTACGGTCTTAATATCTTCCGGCTTTAATTTGGGATTTGCCTGCAGCATGAGTGCTGCGACCCCTGCTGTAAATGGTGTTGCCATCGATGTTCCGGAATAGCGAGAGTAGGCGTACTTGTAGTCACTTTGGTTTTTAGGATCAACCATATAAGAAGGGACAGTAGAGAGTACACTGACTCCAGGTGCCGTTACTTCCGGTTTCATACCGTATGTTTGTCTTACTGGACCGCGTGAACTAAAGTCCGCTAAGCGGTCGCCTTTTGTTTCCGTAACTGCATAATTAGAGAACGTAAAGTTTGTTTCACCGGCTTGAAGCTGGGCTTTGATCTTTTCTCCCGCCTCTTTCGTTAGGGAAAAGGCTGGTACAAAGTTAGTCGCTTCACCAAGATTCGCATCGATTTGTCCTGCGGCATTGTTATAGAGAAGAACCGCTACAGCACCTTTTTGTTTCGCTATGCTGACTTTGTCTGCTAAGGCGAAATCTCCGCGGGCCACAAGAGCTATTTTCCCTTGTACGTCCTTACCAGTGTAATCATTGCTAGCTCCTAAGCCGACATCGACTACTTGATAGGATTTTCCGTCCCAATCTTTTAATTGATCGGCATAGTGGCGAGCCATACCAATAAGATCCACGGTATTTTCATTGCCGATTTTCCCTTTAAAGGTTGAAATTGTCATCGGTACATCACTTGCTCCAACCGTTAACGCGAGTGCAGCTGTACCAGGGGAACCTAATGTATAGTCACCAGGACCATCATTACCGGCTGCGACCACCGCTGTAACCCCGCTTAGGACTGCATAATTGATCGCCGTACTTGTTGGATAATACGGGTCATTGATTCCTGCTCCAAGCGAAAGATTAATAACATCCATGCCATCATCTACCGATTTTTCAATAGCGGCAATGACATTCTCGGAAGTACCGCTGCCATATGGACCAAGAACGCGGTAGGCATATAGATCCACATCCGGCGCGACGCCTTTGACAGAAATATCTTTATTAGTCGCCTGACCGGCAATGGTTCCGGCTACATGTGTTCCATGTGAAGTATAGTAGGCTGAGCCTGCATAAATTTCCGGATATCCTCCAGAGTTCTGCCAGTCTGCGTAAGTCGTCTCCATTGGGTCATTATCATTGTCAACGAAGTCGTATCCGCCCTTATAGACTTTTTTCAAATCTGGGTGGTTGTAATCAATACCTGTATCAATTACCCCAACTTTAATGCCTTTTCCGGTAATTCCTTCTTCATGAAGCTTGTCCACTTTTAAATATGGAAGACTTTCAACCGATGTACCAGGACTATTGTTTGATGCCTTTTCTTCACCTAATGTAATCGGATCGACCTTAAATTCGACATTTTTGTAAACGGATTTGACAACTTCAGATTTTAAGAGCGTTTCTACTTGATTGGCTGGTAGTTTCATCGCTACCCCATTGTAAGTAGTCTTAAAGGTTGAAGTGATTTTATGATCTAACTTCCTACTTTTAAGATTACTAGATGGCAGAATCGATTGAATATCTTTTTCAAATTGCTCATGTTCCTTTGCCACTTGTTCATCGGCCTGTTGTTTCGAAAGCTTTTTTCCCTTTACTTCCGCGTCCAAAACGGCCACCTTACCAGGCTTCGCACGGAATTGTACGATAACGTTGATCTCTTTCTCGCTTTTTAACTCCTCTTTGCTAAATCCTTGCAGGCCGTAGTTATCTGTCATTTCTAATTGATTTAAGGCTTGTCTTTGCTCTGGTGTAAGTGAGGCAAGAATGTCCTCTGCATTGAAGCTAGTAGCCGTTGCCTTCGGTGTGATGTACGGATTAAATGGTGATAACAACAAACCAGCAGTCAAAGTGATCGCTGCCGAACGTTTAAAAAATGATTTCTTTTTCATCTGCTCCCTACTTTCTATTTCTTAATAAAACTAGTTAAGAAAGACTCCTTTCGTGAAGGTTATAATATTATGAATATTATAATAATATTATAAAATTTTATTTTCATATAGCAATTGGGGTTATTTGATAGGCATTCCCGCCTATAGAAAAAGTACTAAACTTTTAATTTGGGGTAATTTATCTCCATTTATAAAACAATCGAAAAGGGCACCGTTATCGGTGCCCTTTTTGATTGTTTTAATATTAATGAAAATAAGAAAGCGGACGATTATGCCCGCTATTAGTACATTATTTAATTTTTGGCGGTGGAATTAGCTTGATTTCCCTATTTGCATAAATAGCAGCAATTTCGTTAGATTGTAACAATCTTTTAATTTCCTTTCCTGGAAGCTTCATCGACACCCCGTTAAACGCCATTTTATAGGTATGCTTTATCGAATAAGGAATTTGGTTTTGGCCTAAATATCGTTCTACATCCTTCTTAAAGCGTGAATGACTTTCTTCTACGTCCTGTTTTGCTTGTTCCAATGTTAATGGTACTCCACTCATTTCTGCAATGGCGACTGCAACCTTTGCTGGCTGCGTTTTAAAGTGAATGATGATTTCAACCATCTTTTCACTATTCATATCAACTTCTGGGTCAATGTGTATAGCTGAAGTCATTGCTTCTTCCCCCCTGTTTTCTCCCCGTTCTCTTATGTCATTATGATCATCAAATCCAGCTAGACATAAAAGACAACTGAGCAATAAAATTGGATACCATCTCACCATTGCCATATCAACCTTCCTTCAATAGAATAATTCAAGGCTTCCCTTTTTGACCTATTTTTATCAAATCTCTAGAAGGAAAAAATGTATAGGCGGCAAAATGATTGACTCTATGTATTCTTTAGTTTCATTTCAACTTAAAATTAAGAATATTTCAATGATTATTATAATAACTTTACCCCCTATCATCTATTGGGGTATTTTTGTAGGCCTTTTTTACTGAATGTTTAAAATTGGGTTAGCCTGATCATGCAAAATATCAATTAAACATGAAAATCCGCTGCCAAAGAACTCGGCAGCGGATTTATACTTGTCTATTTAATTAGGAAAAGATCAAAGAAACGGATTATAGAAACGATTGCCATCATGAAAAGTCACATAAAGCGAGATCAATAAGATTAGAACAAATAGAATGATGGTAAACACATCGATCTTTTGAAATGGGCGTGCCCGGTACCAAGAACGCTTTTTGTTTTTTCCAAACCCGCGGAGCTCCATTGCATTGCTAATGATTTCAATTTTATCGAGACTAGATAAGATGAGCGGGATGATGATCGATGCAGCATTCTTTATCCGCTTCGGCAGCTTTTCTTTGCGCGACATATCAATCCCGCGGGCTTGCTGGGAAAGCGAGATACTACGAAAATCTCGTTGAATGTCGGGAATATACCGTAATGCAAGTGCAACAGCATAAGAAATTCTGTAGCTGACACCGATACGGTTTAATGATGCGGCAAATTCACTCGGATTGGTCGTTACGATAAATAGAATTGCAGCAGGAATTACGGTGAAATATTTAAGCGTAACATTCAATTGATAAAACAACTGCTCTAGCGTGATCGAATAGCGTCCGCCGATTTCAAACAGCACATGGCTTGTCCCATAGATTTTTACCCCTTCTTGCGGCGAAAATACATAGATTGCAAGATTATTAATCATTAGAAATAATAATATAAATAGGAGGACAAAGGCCACTTCCTCTAGTTTCACCTTAGAAACGATAAAGACACAGATACTAAATAAGAAGAGGAAGACCAAAACTCGCGTATCATAGGTGAGCATCGCAATCGATGACCAGATCATAAAGCAAATCAGCTTGGTTACGCCTGTCAGCTGATGGATCGGCGATTGCCGCTCAATGTATGAAAGCATTTCTACTGCCATTTCTGTCTCACCTCGCGATCATAAGCGATAAACCGATCGACAAACTGCGTTGGCTCACTAATTCCCGCCCGGTGTGCCAATTCAAATAAGGACGTTTCCTTTAAGTTTGCCTTTTCAATTATAGTAGAATCCGCCAGCACATTGACAGCAGAGGCATCGGCTATTTTTCTTCCGTCTGCAATCACAATCGCCCGCGGCGTATATTCAAGCATGAGATGCATATCATGGGTAATCATGATGATTGTTACGCCTTGGCTGTTGAGTTTCGCCAAAAAGTCCATAATCTCGGTATAATGGCGGAAATCCTGCCCTGCGGTTGGCTCGTCAAGTATGATTACCTCTGGCTCCAATACTAAGATGGAGGCAATGGTTACCCGCTTTTTCTGGCCAAAGCTTAACGCCGAAATCGGCCAGTTACGGAATGGATACAATCCGCAAATTTTCAATGTCTTCATAACGCGCTCTTTTATTTCGGTTTCCGGTACACCGCGGATGACGAGACCAAGAGCCACTTCATCATAGATCATCTGCTTTGAAATCATCTGATTCGGGTTTTGCATCACCATGCCAATCCTTGATGCCCTCTCTTTAATCGTATCTTCAGTAATATCCTGCCCGCGATAATAAATTCTTCCCGAGCTAGGCTTTTCAAAGCCGCAAATTAATTTGGACAGCGTCGACTTTCCAGCACCATTTTTTCCTACAATACTGACCATTTCACCTTTTTCAATCGAAAAAGAAACACCGTGGATCGTTCTATTTCCCGGTGCATAGCCAAAATTGATATCCTTTAATTCCAAAACAGATTCTGTTTTCTCTCTAGGCTGTGGGCTATCAACTTTTGTAAACCAGTCTATTAACTGACCTTTGCAGCTTTCGACTTGAAAGGAATCGAGATGAGCGGGCTTCATTTCTGGCGTAATATCACAGGCGGCATATTTCACTGCTTTCACATATAAGGGCTCACGGATGGAACATTGCTCCAAAACGGGGGAGGCTAATAGTTCATCTGGAGTCATGTCACTGATAATCCTGCCATCATCAACGACAATGATGCGGTCAACAGGGCAATGCAAGACATCCTCTAAGCGGTGCTCGATAATCACGACTGTTTTGTTTGTTTCTTGTTGGATCCTATCAATGAGTTCAATTGCATATTTTCCTGTTGCCGGATCAAGGTTGGCCAGTGGTTCATCAAATAATAGAATCTCTACATCATCGACCATTACCCCAGCAAGAGAGACCCTTTGCTTTTGTCCTCCGGAAAGATGGTGCAGCGAAGAGTCCAAATAAGCCTCCATTTCCACCATTTTCGATACCTCGGCCACCTTATCAAACATTTGTGTTTGTGGTGTACAATCATTCT
>Ga0213822_1000678_pt1 | contig 24353 bp, 18 predicted proteins | sample MC6MC0908MG_FD_179872 | JGI IMG/M metagenome (GOLD analysis project Ga0213822, IMG submission 179872) | Enriched soil aggregate microbial communities from Iowa State University, Ames, United States - MC6-MC0908-MG | ecosystem: Environmental > Terrestrial > Soil > Unclassified | place: USA: Iowa...
TCCGCTATTAGCATGACTCATACAGAAAAACTCCACAAATATTTATACGAACATTTTATCGAACAGTTATCCACAAGTCTAGAAATTTATAATTTCCTAAACGATAAAAAAACCAAATCGCATCGCGAAATGGCCTTTTTGAAAAATTAACTTACCGTTACTTTACGATACTCCGTTGGGGACAAGCCTGTTGCCTTTTTAAACACACGGCTAAAATAGTTCGGATCTTTATAGCCTACTGAATAGCAAATTTCCTTTAAGCTTTTTCCCTGGTACATGATTTCCGCTTTGGCTTGCTTGATTCTTATTTCCGTCAAGTAATCAATAAACGTCAAGCCAAACCGGTCTTTAAATAATTTACTAAAATAGAAGGGGCTGAGCTCGACATATTCAGCTGCTGACTCTAACGTAATCGATTCGGCAAAATGATTTTCGATGTATTCCTTTGCCTTTTGCAGCATTCCCTTTGCATGATTATTCCGCCACACCTGAACATGCTGAACGACCGCAAGCAGATGCGTTTTTCCTTTTTCAAAAATAAACGCGATATCCTCTGACTCATCGATTGCCGGGATCCGTTCATAATGGATGCCTAAATCGTGAAGCATCCGAGAAAGGAGGATAAACAATTCATCGAATGATTTTTTCAGCCATGATGGTGTTATCGTCTTGTTCGACTCGAGCTTTGTAACAAACGAATCAAAAATAAACAAGACTTGATTGACATCTCCTTGCCTTACCGCATCTAACAGCTTTTTCTCTACCTCCATAACACCTGATTCTGCAGACATTTCAAAGGCAGTTCCATGCTTATCGCAGAATAAATATCTGCGCTTAGGCATTCTTAGAAGCTGCTCCAGGGCCATAACCGCTTCATGATAAGACTTATTCAGTTCCTGTGCTTGGCTGTAAGGATGGCCAAGCCCAATCCTTAATTCTCCCCTGAAGCTTTCCTTATTGAATAAACGAATCAAGCTCTCAAGAATCGATTGTGCGTTTGTTTTAAAATGTGTTTTTTCTGTCGCCTTTTTACAAAGGAATAAAACTGGCACCTGTGTGTCCATTACCGGCCCAATCATAATTTCATGCTTTTTCACAACAGCTTTTAAGGTATCCTTCAACCAGGTATACCAGTTTTGTTTTTCGCTTGCAGTGAATTCAGAGGAACCGTGCAGCTGTAAAGAAAACAACATAATATACCCCGAAGTAATTTCTACGCCTAACAGCTCGCCCCATTCATCAAAGGTAATATCCTGTACTTGATTCACTAATAGAGATGAAACCCATTCTTTTTGTGCAATTGAAACGGCACGGTGCAAATTTTCCCGTAAGCTTTGCTGTTCTTCCCGGTGCTTTCTTTCCTCAAGAATTTCGCTCGAAACTCGCTCTACCGCCGCAAGAATATCTTGTTTGCTGCTTGGCTTTAACAGGTATTCCTTTACCCCCTGCTGCATCACTTCTTTGGCGTATTCAAAGGTATTAAAGGCAGAAACCATAATAAAACGAACGTGGGAATCTTGTTTTTTGATTTCTTTTACCGCTTGGACGCCATCAATGCCCGGCATTTTAATATCCATAAAAATGATATCCGGCCTATGCTCGAGCGCCATTTCAATTGCTTTTCTTCCATTTGCGGCTTCACCAATGACTGTTACGTCCATTAATGAGCTGTTAATCATTTTCGTAATTGCTTTTCGCTCAAGCACTTCATCATCCACAATGAGAATTTTCAACAAGCTCGCTTCCTCCTTTTGCGACAATAGGAATCGTCAGTCTAAAATTGGTCCCCTTCGTCAACTCTGAATCGATTTCGACAATGTCGTTCCGCAAGTAAAAGAGCTGCAGCCGTCTAATCACATTTTTCACGCCAATGCTTGTTGAGTGACCTTTTGATTTTTCGGGTTCGTATACATCCTCTGTTCCAGTCCCCTTAACATAAGTGAGCAGTCTGTTTTTGACTGCCTCATCCATTCCATCCCCATTATCAATGACTTCTACATGTATTCGGTCACGATGCCGGTGAATATGGAGGCGGATCACCGCATTTTCTTCATACGATTCAACCCCATGAATAAAGGCATTTTCAACCAATGGCTGTAGAATTAAACTCGGAATTTCAATATCTAAACAACAATCCTCGATATCGGTGACAAATTGAATCCGTTCTCCAAATCTTGTTTGCTGGATAAAAAAATACTCCTTCACGATCCGGACTTCCTCTCTCAAGGTAGAGGCTTTATTTAAATCTCCAAGATTGTATCGGAGTATGGCAGCAACCGCTTCGATCAACCGCGATGTCTGTTCCGCTTCCTCTAAATACGCCATTTTTGAAATCGTATTCAAAGTATTGAACAGAAAATGGGGGTTAATTTGATTTTGCAGACTACGTAACTCCAATTCTTTTAACAGCTTATCTAATTCCGACTTCTGTTTAATTTCTGTTACATGCTGTCTGAGATTCGTCCGCATTTGGTTAAATGTTTCCGTTAAAGGCTTTAATTCGTCCTTTGTCGTGATTTTTATATCATCTCCTGTTAAATTCCCAGTTGAAATTTCCTTAGCCGCTTTAGATAACAGGCTGATTGGTTTCGTGATCCCGCCGGAAATCCATAACGCTAACAAGGTGCTAAGAAAAAAAGCTGCAGTAAACAGGGAAATCGACATGAGCTTATAATAATGGTTTTGCTGTTCCATTTGATCATAGAACTTTTGATAGTCTGTTAATTTATTGTTTAATAGTGCAAGTGTACTTTCTTGAAGGAACGAGGCAATTTTCAATACTTCATTAAAATGATTCGAATAATGGTTGATATCATCCTTCTGAAAGGCACCCACTGTTGCATCACATTCATCTAAAAAGCTATCAATCATATTTTTATAATTAATAAGGGTAATATCATTGGTATCCATTTCTTGGTAAAGTCTTTTTTGATCTGTGATCAGCTTTACCTTTTCTTTTCGATAATCTTCTAGGTATGAATCTTCTTTATCTAAAATATATGCATGCAGTTTTTCGCTAATTAAATTCGTTCTTTGCGAGATATCATTTAACAGCAAAAATCGTTCAAAGCTATTATCATATTCATTCACTAGTTTTTCGCTGCTGTTGTAAAAAATCAACCCGACGGAGGATAACAACACAACAAGGACAATGAAATAGAGAAGCAATTTCGATCTGATTCGAAATAGCATTAATGTCTCTCCTCCATTCGATCCGGGTGGCCGGGTGGTAAATCTCCTACTCTCAAAATCTTAGTATTCGTGTTAATAATGGACGGAACTTTTTTTCCTTCAATGATATCAATCATCATAATCACCGCTTCATAGCCCATTTCATAAGGCTCCTGAACCACAGTGGCATTGATGATTCCTTTCTGAATATACGTAAGTGTTTCCGGCAATGTATCGAATGCCATAATATAGATTTGGCCGTTATGGCTATATTTCTTGACCACCTGAGCAATTCCAATTCCATCGAGAGCGCTTGTCCCATAAAACGCATTGACCTCAGGGTGTTCCTGCAATATCTGATACGCCTTTTCAGCTGCTTGAACTCTACTAATATCTGATTCTTGTATATCAATGATCATAATGCCCTTTTCTTCTTTTACTGCATCTTCAAAACCCTTGACCCGTTGAATTTGATGGTTCTTATAAAAACTTCCCGTTATAATGGCCACATTGGCCTTCCCCTTTGTATCGGCAATTAATGCCTTTCCCGCTAAATAGCCGGAATAATAATTGTCGGTTCCGATATAGGCCATCCGTTTACTATTGGAAGCATCGGTATCGACAGTGATGACAGGAATCCCCTTCTCTATAACCCGATTTATTAATGGCGTAAATTGCTCGTCACTCAACCCTTGTGTCATGATTCCATCCACTTTAGAGGCCGCTGACATTTCAATCGTTTTCAAATGATCATCAATATTAGATTGTTTGGGTCCCACATATTCGAGCATAACGCCATAATCCTTTGCAGCCGCCTTCGCCCCTTTCTCCACAAGACGCCAATATTCATTATCAACCTCCTCAGGAATGAGCACAAAATGATAGTTATACTTTTCCTGCGCCTTTTTTTCACTAGGCAAGTCATGGGTCACTACCTTAACACCATAAAATATCGAAAATGAGCAACTCACAACAAAAAATAAGGCACCAAACGTATACGCCAAAATAGATAACCTGCCCATAACACAACCCCGATCATTTAGTCTGCCAGACCATGTAACCGTTACCAATCCAGATAAAAACATTATACGGAACATCCCAAAATTCGACAACGTCGTTTTGATGAAAATAGTGATAATGGTGTCAGGCACCGTAAAAAGACAGTGTCCACCTTAAGTGGACACTGTGTAGGTAAATAATAGGTTGGCACACGCCTGCAAAAACCCCACCAGCTTTGTTGGTGGGGTTTTGGTTAGAAACTGCTGTTTCTTAGTATTAGTTTGGTTGCGATGAAGATTTTTTTTGCGTTTTTTCTGCCTTCGATTCGTTCCAAAAGTGTATCAACGGCGGTTTCACCCATGAGTTCGGTATACACCTTGACCGTGCTCAAGGATGGAAACACATATTTTGAGATACTGATGTCGTTTACCCCAATGATGTTAACCCGCTCTGGAACTGAAATTCCATCCTCCAATAGTGCTCTAAGCGCACCGACCGCAATCGAGTCATTCCCGGCAAAAAAGGCCGTTGGCAGGTTGTCACCGTGTTCTTGAATCGCCTGTTTCATCAGAGAATGGCCATCATCCACGGAAAAAGTTCCGCTGTATATAAACGCTTCGTTTAATAAACCTTTTTCTCCTAAATAGCGCTTGAACGCCCGTTCCCTTTGGTCTTCAATGATGGAGGATTTGTCTTTAAAGCCCTCTCTTCCGCCGATATAGCCAATTTCCTTATGACCCTTTTCAACGAAATGCTGCAGCACCTTCTCGGTTGCCTTTTCAAAGTCAATCACAATCGAATCAAATCGCTCTTCATCCGGAGAGGAATCAACAAAGACAATATTCTTGGTAATCGAAAAGAGGTCTTTAACTTGCTTGTTACTGAACTTTCCAATTGCGATGAGCCCTTGAATCTCATCATCCTTCAACACTTCATAGTTATCCTGAAAATACTTTACCATGTGGACACCCAGGTGCCGGCAGCGATTTTCTACCCCAAGCCGGATCGACATGTAGTATAAATCCTCAAGTTCTTCTTTTTCGGTATACCACTGCAGCAGGGCAATTTTCCCTGACTCCTGTTTTCGTACTTGTTTCTTCTTATAAGCAAGCTCTTCTGCAGCCTCAAAAATTCTTTTTTTCGTCTCATCGCCTACAGAAAGCGTCGTATCATAATTTAACACGCGGGATACAGTCGCAATTGAAACGCCCGCTAATTGTGCAATATCTTTAATCGTAGCCATTAAATCAGTCTCCTAATGTGTTAGCAAAGAAACGATACTTCGTTGTGGAATAGTATACTTCCTCGGAATCTAAAATGATAGTAGGAAACTCTGGATGATGAATAGCATCCGGAAAACCTTGTGTTTCAAGACAGACACCTAAATAATTTCTTGCCTGAACCCCTGAAATTGAAAAAGGTGCCTCTAATTGATTGGATGTATAAAGGACCACGCATGGCTGATCCGTAGTAATTAATAGTGTTCGACCGCTTTCTTCATCACTTAATACGATCCTATTTTCTCCTTCTTTTGTAAAAATAAGCGGATGATCATAACCGTTTCCCACTAGCACATTTTGTGGATGCGTCGAATTCATCCCTGACATTAACCTGCGGCCGTGCTGAAAATCAAATGGGGTATTCTTAGACTTCAATACTTGTCCTGTTGGAATAAGATCAGCACCTAGCTCTAAAAAACGATCACTCTCAAGTTGAAGAATATGTTCGGAACAATCCCTTTTTAAATTGCCGCTCAGATTAAAATAGGAATGATTGGTTAAATTGGCTATTGTTTTTTGATCTGTTTTCCCTTCAAAGGTAATAATCAATTCATTTTTATTGTTTAAAAGATAAGTAACGTTCGTATCCAAATTACCCGGGTATCCTTCTTCACCATTTGGACTATGATAAAAAAAACTCACACCAACAGCTTGCGCTTCCTCTACTTTTTCCGCTTCCCAAACCACTGAACTAAGGCCTTTTCTGCCGCCATGCAAGTGGTTGGGATGCTCATTGTCTGCAAGCAGGTATTCTTTTCCGTCCAGCTCAAACCTGGCATCTTTGATTCTTCCCGCCACCCGGCCTACCACTGCTCCAAAGTATGGCGACAATTCAAGGTAGTCCTCAAACTCTTCAAAACCAAGGACAACACTTTCAAAGTTTCCGTGGCGGTCTGGGACGATAATTTTTGTAATTATGCAGCCGTAATTGAGACATGTAACGGTCATGCCTGAATCATTGATAAGGGTATACTCAATTACAGATTTCCCCTCATAACTGCCGACTAACCTATCTATTATTTTCATCGACACTTGCTCCTTTTTCTGGGGCTATACGAGAATTACTACAAATAGTTGGACCTTTACTACAGATTCCATGCCCAATACGACAAATTCCAGCCCACTTACTACACATCCAAAAGACTTTACTACAAAATTCCTAATACTTACGACATTTGATGGATATTAATGGGGTTTAAGATCCCAAAATTCATGATAATGCTTCGATAAACCGCTTGAACCCGGAAGTCCCTTCATCATTCCGCTTAAATACTCCAGCATCCTCTAATACCCGCAAAAACTTTTTCCCTACTTCTTCCCGTACAATCGATTCCACATTGGCAACGTCGACAACAGAACGATAGCGTGATTTTAATTCTTCTGCCCAGCTCATATGGTAGTCGGCAACCACCGCTGTTTTTCCAAGGATAAACCTCTCCACCTCTTCAAGCTCTCGCTTAAGGCGCGCTGGTAGTACAGCAAGCCCCATCACCTCAATCAGGCCAATGTTTTCCTTCTTGATATGATGAACATCCGCATGAGGGTGGAAGATACCAAGCGGGTGCTCGTCGCTTGTTCGATTGTTGCGAAGAACCAAGTCTAATTCGTAAAGATTTCCATTTTTACGGGCAATCGGTGTAATCGTGTTGTGCGGGGTCTCACCTGACCTCGCCAAAATACCAATTGTTTCATCGCTGTAATTTTTCCATTTTATTAAAATATGTCTCCCGGCATCCACTAAAGAACGCATATCTCCTGAACGCAGGCGAATCACAGACATCGGCCATTTGACAACAGAACACTCTACATTCGAAAATCCCGCCATTTTAAATGTCCAATCTGACTCCGCCTTTGCCATTGCAAATTGGTAATTTCCTCCCTGGTAATGTTCATGTGATAAAATCGAGCCGCCGACAATCGGGATATCAGCATTGGAGCCAAGAAAATAATGTGGAAATTGCTCTACGAAGGATAAGAGACTTTCGAACGTTGCAGGGCTGATTTTCATATCCGTATGTGTTTCCGATAACACAATACAATGTTCGTTGTAGTACACGTACGGCGAATATTGTAAATACCAATTTCCTTCTTTTAAATTTACCCTGATCATCCGATGATTCGATCGCGCCGGGTGACCGATCCTCCCCGCATACCCTTCATTTTCTACACAGAGCAGGCATTTAGGATAGTTTGTATTTTTCATCCCCCGCTCAAGCGCGATACTCTTCGGGTCTTTCTCCGGCTTTGATAAATTAATCGTAATATCCAAATCACCGTATTCTGTGGGGACTTTATATTCTATATTTTGACGGATCCGCTTCATCTGGATGTAGTTGCTATTTTTACTTAACTCGTAAAAATACTGGGTAGCCGCTTTTGGATCCTGTTTATATTTTTCGTAAAAAAACTGATTCATAATGGAAGGTCTGGCGATAAAACAATTCATGATTCTACTTGAAAAAATTTCTTTCTCATCAAATAGATCTTCAATAATTCCTTGCTCACAAGCATAGTCAACGATTTGTTCAAGCAAGTCAGCGATTTCTCGGGAAGTGTTTTCTTCCGCATCGATTTCCTTATACTCTGCTAAATGAAGCAACGACAAAACTTGATTCCGCGCATATATTTCGTCTTCCAGCTCGATTAATTGGGCAGCAAGCGCTTGTTTTATCAATTGTTGAACTAATTGGTCAATCCTTACACGAATACCCATTTACTGCCTCCTCCATTTCAATTTCCTTTGCCCCGTCCCCAATACTGGCAACGTAAAAATCAGCCTCGTAACCAATCTTCTCAAGATAAGCGGTGCCAACATTAGCAATAAAATTTTCGACATCTTCGTTTTCCACAATGGCGATAGCACAGCCCCCAAACCCCGCACCAGTCATACGGGCACCTATCACTCCCGGCTGTTTCCATGCCGCTTCTACTAAACGATCAAGTTCTATCCCAGTCACTTCATAATCATCTCGCAATGATTGGTGTGATTGGTTCATCAATTGGCCAAACGTCTCTAAATTTCCCGCTTTCAGTTCCTCTAACGCCCTTAATGTTCTTCTATTTTCATAAACAGCATGCTTCGCCCGTTTACGGACGGTTTCATTGGTTATTAACTGTTGATTTTCAGCGAATTCTTTTTCAGAAAGCTGACCTAGCGCCTCGATTGGAAGCTTCTGCTGAAGCTGTACCAAAGCCTCTTCGCATTCTCTTCTCCGCTCATTATATTTGGAATCAGCTAACTCCCGGCGCTTGTTTGTATTCATAATGATAATTTTGTGATTTTCCAACTGAAGCGGTGCGTATTCATATGTAAGAGTCTGGCAGTCTAGTAGGATTCCCGCACCTTTCTTCCCCATCCCAATCGCAAATTGATCCATAATACCACTGTTAACACCAATAAATTCATTCTCAACCTTTTTTCCAAGCTTTATGAGGTCAAAACGAGGAAGCTTTAGTTCAAACAACCCTTCTACAAGGACTCCAGTTAATAATTCAAGCGAAGCAGAAGAAGAAAGACCGGCGCCATTAGGAATGTTTCCATAAATGACGCACTCAAAGCCTGTTGGAATTTCATAGCCGGCTTCGAGAATGTAACGTATCATCCCTTTCGGATAGTTAGCCCAATTGTGTTCTTTATTGTAATCTAGTTGATTTAAGTTAAATTCAATAATCCCTTGATTAGAGAAGTTAACTGAATACAGGCGGACAAGCTGATCTTCACGCTTCTTTGCTACTCCATATGTTCCATACGTAATCGCACAAGGAAACACATGGCCGCCATTATAATCAGTATGTTCACCGATTAAATTAATCCGTCCTGGGGCAAAGAAGGCCCTTTCAGGTGCAGCATGATATAAATCATGAAATATTGTTGTAAATGTAGTAGTGTTCATAATGGTTTCCTCCAACCAATCTATCAATCTTTTCAAGATAACGATCTACACCACATTTTACTCCCTTTAGTAAATATAATCAATTATTTTACTAAAAATTTTACTAAAAATACATTTAAATAAGACAGATTTTTCGCTCTTCCCTATTCATTAAATTGGAACCTATTGAAAGTTTAAAAAGTTGTTTAAAGTAAAAAGCATCCACTTCAACCGAGTGAATGCTTTTTACTTTTATTCTTGTTCAATATAATTCAGGTTTATTCCGGTTTTGTCGATTAGTTCTAGGTCTTTTGGGATTCGCAGGTACAGGATGCTTTGGCCCCCTGAAAAATTAGAATCATGCCTGAAGAAATCCTCTCCGGTAAATTGCTTTACAGAAAATACGTTAGTAAACTCAGAGTACTTAATTTTATTTTTCTTTGGATTGCTAAGCAACAGCCCATCTTCCGCTATTTCCAGGTGCGGCGGTTTGGCGAGCTCTGTAATATCCATCCCATTCACACTTTGTCTAGTTTGATAAAAGGCAGCTTCGATTTTATCATCATTATTATGTTTCCTTTCGACAATGACTGATGCGTTTAAGTACTCATCTTGGGTGACAACTACATCAAGCTGCTGTCCGTGATAATCAAAACTCCACTCTTTTCGTAAAATACTGCCAATGTTAGCAATTTCTCCTTCAAGCGCTGCATCGTATAAATCGATACTTTCTTTTTCAAGCCCCTTGGTATCAACCTTTTTCCACCCATCTACTATGTTTCCAGGATGGACTGTGTCCAAAACAACACAGATCAATAGGACGGCCACATATCCGCTGAATATCCAGCAAACACGACGACTGTATGAATACTTCCCTTTCCTGTTTACATTTCTGTTCACGGCTCTAGCCGTTAAAATCGCCAAGGTGATGATGATAATAGCCGTTAGCAACAGAGGTATGATCGCCATCATGCTCTGACCTCCAATCGATTGGACAACACAAATGCACCGGAAAATAACAGTCCTGCAGAAACGATTATTTTCACAATAAATAAAGGTAACGATGACTCGGTAAAGAAAAATTCAAATACGTATGCGATCGCCCCAGATTTTCCCCGTAGCCCATCAAGGATTAATCCCCCGAAAAAAGCTGCCGGCAGCAAAACAGTGAAGGCTTTGCTAATCTGGACAAGCGTTCCAACCAAATAACCTAACGCACAAAATAGAAAGATGTAGAGAAAGGTAGAGAATATGCCCAGAAGCAATTCCAGTGGCGCCTCTAAAATCGTCGTGCTTTTTATAGGTACATCGCTAATAAAGTAATAGATAATCACTTTTAGTAAATACGAAGACAACATTGCTGTGATTCCGCCAATGAAACTCGCAGTTAGTAAAAATACTGCATTGGATAGATTACTGCTGACTCGATTGGTTACAAATACGAAGTCATCATTCCGATACGCCTTTGTGGTAATAAGAATCGCGGTAATAAACCCCCACAGCATCGTAAAGGCCGTTACATAATCAGACGAAAAGTATTTAACTTCTACATCAATGCTCTCGTCGCCGCCGGCCATCCCCCCCACACCGTTTAACGAGAAAAAAACGGCTAACAATTGGAGGAAAATCAGTGACATAAATACCTGGCTGTAAGCCTTCAACTTATAAACGTACTGCTTTTTCACTACATTGGTCAGACTAACCTTTGTTAAAGACATCATCAATTCCCCCTTTCGTTTTGCTCGTTAAATAGACACATAGGTCACTCGCGGTAACCGGTGTGATGTCGATTCCGGCATTACGCGCACGTTGCCCTTCTGTTTCGGTGAAATGATTTCTCACGACAACGTACGACTGATCTATTCCGATACTTTTTGTATAAATAACCTCTTTGTTTTTCGTCCATTCACCGATAACAGCGGTATTCCCTTGGAGCCCAATTGCCCATTCCTTCAAATCTGCAACTGGCATATGGTGAAGTTCTTTTCCCTCTTTTACAAGTAGAATATCTTCGAGTAAGTCTTCGATTTCATTTAAATGGTGGCTAGAAATAATAATAGTACGCGGATAAGCAATGTAATCCTTTAATAAGGCACGGTAGAAGTCCTTTCTTACTGCTGCATCCATCCCTGATGTCGGTTCATCAAACAGTGTTAACGGAACACGGGCAGATAAGCCTAAAATCATGTTAAACGTACTTTTCATCCCTTTCGAGAGCCCGTTATAATGCTGAAGTGGGTTTAAGGAGAAATAATCCAAAAGGCGATCTGCCAATTCACGGTCCCAATTTGGATAAAAACTGGCTGCCGTCTCTAATAATTCCTTAAGATTTAAGGCTGTCGGAAGATTCATTTGGTCATGAAGAAAAATGACATTGGCTGAAACCTGCAGACTGTTAAAGGGCTTTTCAGAAAAAACCTTTAGTTCACCAGCGGTTTCTTTTATCAAACCGGCGATAATTTTTAGCAGTGTGGTTTTACCGGCACCATTCCTGCCGATGAGACCAGTAATTTTATTTTCTTCTATTTTGAAGGAAAGATTGTTTAACGCTTTTGTTCCACCATACACTTTCGTCAATCCATTGCACTCAATTACACTCATTTCTCTGCCTCCCCTATGTCAGCCGTTTTGATCATTTCGATTAATTCCTCTTTACTTACCTGCAGCCGTCCCGCTTCCAGGACAATTTCCTGTACGAGTCGTTTCAAGGTTTGATTTTTCCGCTTTGCAAGGATCATTTCTTTGGCACTGTTTACTACAAACATCCCTAGCCCGCGCTTTTTATATAGAATCTGCTCGTCTGCCAAAATATTCAGCCCCTTTGCCGCCGTTGCCGGGTTAATATTAAAAATCTCTGCAAGCTGATACTGGGAGTATATCTTTTGATCACTTTCAAAATTACCGTTCAAAATCTCATTCTCCAACCACTCTGATAGTTGGATATAAATCGGTTTCGTTCCGTCCAGATTAAAAAGCAAACTTTCTCCACCCCCTAGCATGGTACATTAGTGTTGTAATGTAGTATATTATATATGGAAATAAAAAACAATATTATTTTCGTATTTTTTCAATTACCTTTTTCTTTCATTCATTTGAATATTATTGTATCTTTGGTAGTATTAAGAATTGTTAGAGAATTGAGGGGCTTAGTACGTATGTGGAGAAATAGAAATATTTGGATTTTACTTACAGGGGAATTTATAGCAGGTCTTGGATTGTGGCTGGGGATTATCGGTAATTTGGAATTTATGCAGGAGAAGCTGCCTTCAGATTTCTTAAAATCACTTCTTTTAGCCGGAGGCCTATTGGCCGGAATTGCCGTTGGACCTTCTGCTGGCAGGCTTACTGATCAAATGAGTAAGAAAACGGTGATGCTCATGGCTGGGTTCTTGCGGGCATTTAGTGTCATCTTTATGCTTATCGCCATAGCAACTGGCTCCATTTGGTGGATGGCCGTGTTCTTAGTCTTACTTCAGATTTCTGCAGCATTTTATTTTCCAGCATTACAAGCAGCACTGCCGCTAATTGTCGCAGATAAAGATTTGCTACAATTAAACGGGGTCCATATGAATGTCTCAACGCTTTCACGGATAATTGGAACGGCAGTCGCCGGAATTCTGTTGGTGATCCTCCCCTTGTCTTTACTTTATGTCGGTTCGCTTGTGGCGTACATTGCTCTGTTTATCTTAACCTGGTTTTTACAAATCGATGAAAAGCCTGGAAACAAGCCGGCATTGAAAAGCAGTTTAGAGAAAACTAGTTTCAAAGATGTATTTCCTATTATTAAGGGACTTCCGATTGTTTTCATGACACTATTAATGACGCTCATCCCCACCATCTTTATCGGCGGCTTCAATCTAATGGTCATTAACATCAGTGAGATCCAGGATAGTTCTGCCATTAAAGGATGGATCTACACAGCTGAAGGACTCTCCTTTATGCTCGGCGCTTTTTTTATCAAACAAATCAGTTATAAGCTTTCACCTTACATCATTTTGTTTAGCAGCGCGATTATAATCGGCATTGCTCAGCTGCTGCTTTATTTTGCAAACATCCCATTGTTGACCATCTTAGCTTTTTTATTTTTTGGTTTTTCCGTTGGCTGTTTTTTTCCGACAGCGTCCACTATTTTTCAAACAAAGGTACCAAAGGATTTTCACGGCCGGTTTTTCTCCTTCCGTAACATGCTTGACCGCATTACCTTCCAGGTTGTCCTGCTCTTTACCGGTTTCTTACTGGATCTTATTGGCTTGCAGCTCATGTGCGTTCTATTCGGAATTATTTCCATTATCATGACTGCCCTTTTCTTCATCAAACACAACCGGCAGCGAGCAGTCGAACAAAGAAACAACACAAAAGCATCATCCAATGGATGATGCTTTTGTGCATCTGTCCTCCTCACATGGACACTGTCCATAAGTGGTGCCTGACACCCTTACCACTATTTACACAATATTATCCTAGTTTTTTCTTTTGTTTCGATTTAGCTGTTGGGGCGTTTTCCCATGCTTCTACGTTTTTAAGTCCTTCAATATTAGAGGAGTAAAATACTGGGTTTTGGCCGTTTGCCTTTTGCTTTTTGTAATCGGCAAGGGCGGCGAAGGCAATTTTCCCTAGTAGAATAATCGCAATTAGATTAATAATAGCCATTAATCCCATGAATAAATCAGCAAGGCTCCAGACAAAGTTTAACTCTGCTAGTGAACCGAATGCGACCATACCGACAACAGCCACACGGTAAATGTTTAGGACAGCCTTGTTATTTTTCATAAATTCAATATTTGATTCACCATAATAGTAATTTCCTACAACAGAACTAAAGGCAAATAACAATACGATAACAGCAAGGAAAATACCAGCCCATGACCCTAATGACCCTTCAAGGGCATTTTGCGTTAGGATAATACCGTTGCCTTCTTTAGATGTATAAAGTCCTGATAAAAGAATAATAAACGCAGTCGAACTACAAATAACCAAGGTGTCGACAAATACGCCAAGAGATTGAATCAAACCTTGTTTCACAGGGTGGCTCACATTAGCTGTCGCGGCTGCATTCGGTGCACTACCCATACCAGCTTCGTTTGAAAACAGTCCGCGCTTAATTCCGTTCATCATCGCAGCACCAATTGCTCCACCGGCCACTTCTTTAATGCCAAAGGCACTTTCAAAAATCAACTTAAAAACGCTAGGAATTTCAGATAGATTCGTTACCATAATATATAAAGCTACTAAAATATAGGCTCCCGCCATAATGGGAACCATCCATTCAGCCACTTTAGCAATCCGTTTTAATCCGCCAAAAATGATGACCGCCGTAATAACTGACAGGACAATCGCAATGACCGTTTTATTGAATCCAAAGGAATTGTTTAACGAACTTGTAATCGTGTTCGCTTGTACGGAGTTAAAAGCCAGTCCAAAAGTCAGCGAGATTAAAACTGCAAATGTGACCCCCATCCAGCGGGCATTTAATGCTTTTTCCATATAATAAGCAGGGCCGCCTCGGAAGGTATCTCCGTCTTTCACCTTAAAGATTTGGGCAAGTGTGCTTTCTACAAAAGCAGAAGCCGAGCCGATCAAAGCAATTAACCACATCCAGAAAACAGCTCCTGGGCCACCAGTCGTGATGGCAATTGCTACACCCGCAAGATTCCCTGTTCCTACGCGTGAAGCCGTACTGATACAAAAGGCTTGGAAGGATGATATCCCTTTTTTCTCGCTTGTTGCCCCTTCGCCCATTAGGCGAAACATTTCGCCAATCATGCGGAACTGGACAAACTTTGTACGAAAAGTAAAATAAAGTCCTGATCCAATTAATAAAATAATCAGAACATATGACCAAAGTAATGTATTTGTCCCATTTACGAAACTTTCGATTATTTTCATCTACTCATCCCCTTCTACCCCTATTTTTTTTGCATACTGAATTAATTTAACAAATTCTCAGAAATATGACAATGTATGAACTTTCCATTAGACGGATGTGCAAGTATGTTCATGGATAAATAATTGGCACTTGTTAATCAAGTTTGAGAACAAAACAAAAGAAGCGGCAGGACCGCTTCTTTTATTTTGTTCGTGTCAGCACCAAGCATTGTGTCCATTCCAAATGTCCACCCCACGCGTACAGTGTCTTTTTATGGTGCCTGACACCCTTAGGAAACACGCTTTAAATGTTTGAATTGTCCTTTGGATAGGACGGTTCTTTCTAGGCGATGGGCCATGATTCCTGCGAAGACGGCTAGGATTATATCCTTTGGCAGCGGGGCAACCATCCATAACCAGGCCATTTTGTATGTAAATCCCTCTGGTGCTGCTGCCCAGAATTTGTAAGCATAGTACATCCAGTTTGTCCCGAAAAGGTAGTTGACCGCCATTCCGATTAGGGATGCTATGATAAAGGCAGCCATACTTTTTTTCTTCTCAACAATTTTTCCAATGATAAAAGCAGTGAAAATATAGGAAATAATAAAGCCGAAGGTAGGCCGGAAGATGATGGAAGGCCCTCCGATAAAACCAGCAAAGACTGGTACCCCCACTAAACCTACAAACATATAAACAATCATTGCAATCGATCCTAAGCGACTGCCCAAAATGGCACCTGCTAAAATAGCAAAAAAGGTTTGCAATGTAATCGGAACCCCGCCAACTTGCAAAAACGGAGCGATCGTCGCAATGTTAGCACCAATGGCCATCAGTGCCACAAACATTCCCGCAAGTGTTAAATCAAGTGCCCTAAACTTCTTCATCTCATTCTCCCACCCTAAATGTAATTGATGTTATAAATCTAAAATAAATGGTAGAGCGCCTTATTGTCAACTCAAAATATTTTTAGTTGACAATAGAAAAAAATTGGACTCCCTCAATTTAGACTCTCCTGGCTGACAATAAATGTGAAGATTGTTGATGTTTCCCTATATTCGCCAGATTTTTTAAAATAAATTGAAAATTCGACAAAAACCTTTGACATTCTACAAGTTTAAAGGTATATTAAGATAACAAAATAATTATCTGAATTTTTCTAATAGTGACTTAGTTTTAGGAGGAATTATCTTATGGAAAATCGTCAGCAATGGGGCTCTAGATACGGCTTTATAATGGCAGCTGTAGGTTCAGCGGTCGGCCTGGGGAATATTTGGAGATTTCCGGCAGTAGCCTATGAAAACGGTGGAGGGGCATTCTTTTTACCCTATTTATTCGCCCTATTAACCGCTGGAATACCCATTTTGATTATGGAATTCACCATGGGACACAAATATAGAGGCTCTGCTCCACTGTCATTGTTCCGAGTCAATAAGAAAGCAGAATGGCTCGGCTGGTGGCAGGTTTTAATCGCATTTGTCATTTGTACCTATTATGCTGTAATCGTGGCTTGGGCAATTAAATATACCATCTTTTCATTTGGTACACAGTGGGGTGCAGATCCTGGTAAATTCTTATTTGGAAAAGTATTAAAATTATCCGAAAAGCCTGGAGAGATTGGCAGTTTGGTTCCCGGTGTAGTTCTTCCATTACTTTTTGTATGGGCGGTCACTCTTTTTGTACTTTACAAGGGTGTGTCGAAAGGGATCGAAAAACTAAATAAAATATTCCTGCCTACTCTTGTGGTCATGTTTATGGTCATCGTGGTACGTGCAGTAACACTTGATGGTGCTGTTGAGGGTTTAAATGCCTTCTTCAAACCAAACTGGGATATGATTCTTAACGGGAAAGTTTGGGTGGCAGCCTATGGCCAAATCTTCTTTTCCTTATCCATCGGATTTGCGATCATGTTAACTTATTCAAGTTACCTTCCAAAAAAATCAGATATTAGTAACAACGCGTTTATCACTGCTTTTGCTAACTCTGGGTTTGAATTGCTGGCAGGTATTGGTGTTTTCGCTGCACTAGGATTTATGGCAAAACAGCAAGGGGTTCCTGTTGATGAAGTGGTCAGCAGCGGAATTGGCTTAGCATTTGTTGTCTTCCCAAGCATCATTAACGAATTTCCTGGCATGAATGGATTATTTGGGGTATTGTTCTTCCTTTCACTTGTTTTTGCTGGAATGACCTCACTTATTTCCATTGTAGAAACATTTGTTGCCGGTGTTCAGGAAAAATTCAATGTCTCGCGGACAAAAGCTGTATTAACCGGCGGATTGGTTGCAACGGTTATATCCTTGCTTTTTGCCACAAATGGCGGACTATATTTACTAGATGTGGTTGATTATTTCATTAATAACTTTGGCGTTGTCTTAGCAGGCCTGATGGAAGTACTACTTATTGCTTGGTTCTTTAAAGAATTAAATGGATTGCAGTCACATGCAAATGGGGTTTCTGACATACAAATTGGTTCATGGTGGAAGGTGTGCATTAGTTTCGTTACACCAGTTGTTCTTGGGTACATGATGTTTGACAATATCCGTCAGAACCTAAAGCAAAATTATGAAAATTACCCAACATCACTGATACTTTTTGCAGGACTGTTCGTAGTTGGAGCGACCATCGTGATTGCAATTTTACTCTCCATAAAAGGCTGGAAATCCTCAGCAAACACGGCAGGAAAAAAGGAGGTTGCCTAAATGTCAGGAAGCGCAATTACGATGATGGTAATCGGAATGGTCATCATCTGGGGCGGTTTAGCTGCCAGCATCCTCAACGTTGTCAGAGTTTCCAGAAAATCATAATCTATTTCCTTTACACAACTAGAAAGGATTGGGCACTCCTCACCGCCCAATCCTTTTATTTATATGGTAGTTAGTTTGTTTGATTTCAATGGTGCTAGTAGTGGCAATGGTGACAGGCACCACAAAAAGACACCAGTCTACCCCAGGTGGACAATGTTATGTCTGAGAGGTTTAGTTATTTATGGGGGCAGTATTTGCAGACTTTGATGGTTTGGTTTGTTTCTGTTTTGTGTGGATACAGTAGTTTTATTCGTTTTCTTTCACACAGCGGGCATGTCACTCGACCATTTGAAGGCAGGTAGCTGATTGTTTTTCCACGGTTTCTTTTTGCCATTCCCCATCATCCCTATTCATTATAATATTCGTTTCTTTATTTAATGTTTGACTGGCACAAAGGTTGATAGGCATTTAAGGATTTTTGTCATAATAGCTGCCGGAACCCCCCATGAAAATAAACTTTCTTTTTACAAAACTACACAAAAAGCAACAGTATTAAACAAAAAAATCAGTTGATTACTTATTTACTATTTTTTGGATAGTATTATGGAATAAAATCTAGTAATTTTGAGCTTCAAAAATTAATAGAGTAGTCAATTAGCACAGGACTTTTTAAATAGGGAAAACAACCTAGAATTTAATCTACTAAAATAAAGTATGTTATTTTCCCTACAAAATTTTTGTAGAGCGAATTTTATTCTACTCCGGATTTTACGACACAATATTACGAATATTCAATTTAAAATAAGCTTGTAATAAAAATTTGATGTTATTTGGGGGTGCAGTTTTTTGATAAAAACAAAAAAACAGAAATGGAAAAGGAATTTAGTGGTGATGACTGCTGTAACTGGCCTAGGGTTTTCTACATTTTTCCCAGGCCTAAGTATTCCGGCTGCAGCGGTCGAACAGCCTGACCAGCCGATTCCTAAGGAAGAATCAGTCTCAATTGTTCAACTTGTTGTACCGAATGATAATGCCAAGGACAAGCTTCTTGAGCTTGGCATTGACCTTACCCACAGAATCGAACAACACGACGGTGTCTATGAAGTCGATGCCGTTGTCACACCAACTGAGATTGCCATGTTAAAGACTTTTGGCATTAATGTAAAGGATACACTGATCACTGAAAACCAATGGAATGCACGCGTGACAGAGAGGCAATCTGCTGTTCAATTGCAAGCGAGTCTGTCTACGTCTGAGGATACACTTAAGGTTCTTCGAGCAAATCACTTTACCAATCAATCCGCCACATTCCTATATCTCGAAGTGAAATCAAGTGCCGGAGCAACAGCAAGCACAGCACTTAAAGCAACTTGGACCGAGAACGGTGAGGAAAAATCCGCCACACTTTCTAGATTGGTAGATTACGGTGAATATTTATATCACTATTTACTTCTGCCAGTTAGCGCCATTCCTTCATCCGTCAAAATTGAAAGTAATCTTGGCGGAACAGCTACTAGCTCAATTACTGAATGGCTGGGGAAAGAGCCGAAACATCCAAAAACAGATTACGTCACGGATTTTGTTGACCACTATATGGCACCAAATGAATTATATGAACGTGCCGAAAAACTTGCAAAAGAATTCCCAAAATTAGTAGAAATCATCGACATGCCTAATCAAACAAATGGATATAGACGTCTTGCCCAAGCAACCATTGGCAGCACGACTAATACCTCTGTTGTCGTTTCCTCAAAAGCATGGGGCCATGAAGGCGGTAATGATCTCTCTGTAGAATTCAAGAAACCTGGAACCAATAATGCACCACTAAAAGTGACGGTGGATGGTAATAAGATTTTAGTAGATTTAGCCACTGATTCGTCAGGCAACGCTACAAGTACCGCCACTCAAGTGGTCGTTGCACTAAATGCCAATGCAAGCAAACTTATCACTGCGACTACATATCGCGGTAATACTGGTGCTGGTGTTGTTGCACCAACTACAACTGCAGCGAAATTAACTGACGGCTTGAAAGCAGGTGCAGATGTTTCCCGCGATCCTTTTACGGTAAAAGCGATCCGAATTGGCAAGCATCGTGACGGATCTAAGCCGGGTGTTCTTGGATACGCTCAAGAGCATGCCCGTGAGTGGGTGACCCCTCTCGTGACAATCGAAACGGCGGAACGCCTGCTTCGCAACTATAACCAAGATAGTGAAACGAGAAAACTTGTTGATAACCTGGATATTTTCCTAGTTCCATCTGTAAACCCTGATGGTGCCAATTACAGTTTGTATGATTACAATATGCAGCGTAAAAATATGACTAATCACTGTAGTCCAGTCGACTCGGATCCAGGATTCCGTAATAATTGGGGAGTTGACCTTAACCGCAACCATTCTGTCGGTTCCGCATTTGATGGCTATATCGGTGCATCGACAACAAATTGCCGAAGCGATACTTACGCTGGACCATCTGAAAACTCCGAGCCAGAAGCAAGAAACCTTGTTTGGCTTGCTGACAAAAATCCAAACATCAAGTTCGCAATGAATATTCACAGCTATGGCGGCTACTTCATGTGGTCCCCTGGCGCATATGATGCTAACCGTACAACTCTGCCACGTCCGTCAGCAGGTGAAGAAGCCTTCTATTGGGCGGCCTCTGATAACATTTTAAATGACATTCAGGACCACCGCGGAACGGTCATTCTGCCAAGCCGTACCGGTCCAATTCCTGATGTACTGTATTCTGCAGCAGGTAACTCTGCAGACTACCTATGGTATGAAAAAGGGATTTACGCCTGGAACTTTGAAGTAGGGGCAGATTTATGGAATAAGGATACGAAAAGATGGCAGGCTGTTGGCTTCCAGCCAGCGTTTGCAGAGGGTCATGAAGAGGCAATGGAATTTGCTAACGGTTTGATTGGTTTGATGAAAGTAGCCTATAATAATGCGAAAGACCATCAAAAGCCTTCTTCAAAAGCTACACCTGGAAACGGTAAATACACAGGTCCAGTTGATGTGAAGATTGAAACAAGTGAGCCAGCCACCGTCTATTATACACTCGATGGCAGCCGCCCTACCTTCCAATCAGCTAAAATCAAATTAAGCGGAACCCGTGAATTTGCAGAAACGTTAAAAATTGAAAAGACAACAACCATCAATTATTTCGCTGTGGACGCCGCCGGAAACATTGAGAAAAACTACAATCCACTGGGTAACGGGAAAAACTATAACTCTGTAACGATTACAATCAAGTAGCCTTTGGAACAGGGGTTGGCCTTACGGGGCCAACTCTTTTTATTTAAGACTTGAAATTAAAAGCCAACTAGCATTAGTTTAAAAATAAACTCTTGCTACAGCAAAAAAGCCTGATTCACATTACGGAACCAGGCTCTTTCTATTACCATTACCCTTTATAAGATTTTGGTATATAGACTACCATTTTATTTTTCAAAAATTGCATTGGATAATAGTCTGAATAAATAATCCGTATGGTCACGGAAGCCTGCTTCTAGTCCAATCAAGGTTACGTCCTTATCCCGCTCTTTTACCATAACAGCCTGACCTTTGGCAGAAGCGTTATTTTTCCAATGCCCAGCCACGAAGAAATCGTTACTGTTTTCATAGGTTGCGACTACTTTATCGTTTCCAGTATTGGTATACCATGCTGGGCGATAGACAAACCCAAGATCATCCCGACCATAACCGGCAGTTAAACCAGTGCCTTCATAGTTGACCTTCACGATTCCATTACTATTAGATCCACCCACATTAATGGTGTCATCTGTTAGTCCGAGGGTTTTCGTGGCCTGTGATGCACTTGATCCTACTGCAATATATTTGCCGCCTTTGGCAACAAAATCTGAAATGTTCGCTTTCAACTTAGCTTCTTGTGCCTTGTCTTGTAAACCAAATTCCTTGTTTGCCTCGCTTAAGTTTGAGGATATCAAGCTAGCTGTTCCGCTATAAACAAAGACATCAAAACCATTGACTCCGTTTTCTGCTACTTCAACCGGTGACACTTCGGTCACGTCGAAGCCAAGTCGTTTCAAGGCTAACTTTGTCCCGCTGTGGGACTGGGCTTTCCCCATTCCCCCGTCCTTTAAAATAGCTACTTTTAAACTTGACAATACAGTTGCATCAGCCGGTATTTTAGAGATACTTTCAATCTGCAATCCAGATGCTTTTACAGCACCTGATATAGTATTGCCAGCTGCTTCTGTGTAATAGTTGCCGTTTGCATCACGTTTTACAACGACACCTTGTTGAAGCAGCTTATTTACTAGCTCGATAGATTTGACGGAGCTATTCGGAATTAAGAATGGGCCTTTGCCGGCAACGGACCCTTGCTCGGCAATTTTGTTTACTTTTGTTGTTGTCACATCAACAGAACTTTGAGTAGCCACTGCTTTAAATCCCCAAAGCTCTGGTAAACTCCATGCTGAAATATCATACATCGCAGCAGTATCGTTTGAGATGTCTTCTCCGTCCCAAAGCATGGTGTTGGCTAATCCAGCCTTTGCCTGATCCATCTTAACGATAAACGTTCCTTTAGGATATGATTTTCCATCCACGACAAATGCTTTCGGTGCTTGATCCACTTCAATGTCATTATTAATTAAATGATTGACTGCTTTTTGCGTTACAGTTGGGTCTTTTTCATCGACTGGAAGGATATAGGCTTTAGGAAAGAATCCATCCTTATGGAACGGATGATCAAAATTAATCCCACGTTTAAACATTTCAATTTGGTCCGTAATCATAGCCTGCTTGTTCTCTGTCGCAAAATTAAGCGCACCGATAATAGCGTTATACATCCAGCGGACGCCGTCCCAATCATTCGTTGGTGTTTCTAAAGTATGTCCATATGCACCATGATACATCGCATACATAGGAGTGAAGATTGGCGGATAATCATCCCAGCCATCTTTATCATTACGCTGTGGTATATAGGAGCCTTGCATATTTTGGTACAAACTATTAGATGAGAATTTATCCTTTTGGCTCATAATCTGAGCTTCCATCGCTTCAGCCTGTTTATAGGCCCACTTGTTATATAAATCATACTCGTAGTTAGGATTATGCGGCGGTGTACATGGTTCAATTAATCCCTGTAGGTTTGGAGCGTAGTTTTTCACGTATCCATGCGTATCAAGAAATACCATCGGGTTCCATTCTTTAATAAGGTCAACAGTTTCTCTTGTTTCTGGCTGGGATTGTGTAATAAAATCACGGTTCAAGTCAATTCCTTCTCCATTAAAACGAGTGGCATCGACACGTCCGTCCGGGTTTTGCACGACGTTGAAAATAAGGATGTTGTTGGCGAGGATATTTTTCGTCTCTTGGTCATTTTCTGTTGCAAAACGTTCAATTAACTGGAGGAGAGCATCGGTCCCAGCGAATTCCGTACCATGGATGGAGCCATTGATCATGATTGGAACTTTAAAGTCCGGATTACCCGCAATCCAATCTTGAGCTTTTCCCGGGTTTTTAAACATTTGCTTTCTTAAGGCCTGGATTTTTCCAAACTTTCCTTGCGTTGTTGGGTCAGCAATCGTCACGACATATAGAGGATGCCCATCAGCTGACGTACCGCGAACTTCAACTTTAACACGGTTAGACTGTTTCTCGATGTCTTTCAATTTTGTACCGATTTGCGAGAATTTCACAAAGTCATAGTTTTCACTATTAAACTTACTACCATCCTGTTCTTCGTATACATTGACGTTTGTCCATTTTGGACCCTCTGCAAATCCTGCTGTCCAAGGAACTGCAGTAAATAAACCTACTGCTAAAATACCTGCAACCGCCCTCTTTTTCTTCATCTACAAACCTCCATTTTTTAATAATTATTAATAGTATGAAATTTCACAAACTAATTCTATTTTAATAGAATACATATAAAATTCCATCAGACTTTAATCCTATACAATAATAACTAACATTAAATTAGAAGAAGCAATCGATGTAATAAACACGAAAAAGGACTTGGGGATTATCCTAGTCCTTTAACATGTTGTGATATGATATATGATTTGATGTCTTTTTTGGATTATCTACTCCCAAAACTGTGCTGCTTAGTGATCAACACTTCTCCCTTTTCAATTTCACCTCTATTATTCTTCAAAATGATTCAGGTGATCATGGCAGATCGTTATTCACCACAAACCAGGTGTTATTTAGACCATGGCCTTTAGTATCTCCTGGAAGGTAATCTTTTTGGTAGTAATACAAAGGGTATCCTTTATAGGTTGTTTGTTTTTGGCCATCTTTCCTTGTGATTGTTCCAAAATCTTTTGCTTTGTATCCGTCTGTCGTCTTGATCGTTTCTTGATAGAACGGCTGCCATTCTGCAAGACATTCGTCAGTGCAATGACTAAAATCTGGAGTATCTTTGCTAGAATAATAAAGCGTGATTCCACTCATGT
>Ga0213822_1000681_pt1 | contig 24314 bp, 20 predicted proteins | sample MC6MC0908MG_FD_179872 | JGI IMG/M metagenome (GOLD analysis project Ga0213822, IMG submission 179872) | Enriched soil aggregate microbial communities from Iowa State University, Ames, United States - MC6-MC0908-MG | ecosystem: Environmental > Terrestrial > Soil > Unclassified | place: USA: Iowa...
CGTGGCATATCGCGGGGCTGCTGGTACTGGAGGCGCTGTCACTGGCGGCGGTCGGGATCGTGGCCGGGCTTGGCTTGCTGTATGCGGGGATTGCCCTGGCGCAGGGGTACGTGCAGGCCAACTATGGCTTGTATCTGCCACTGGCCCTGCCGAGTGCTCATGAATGGACCTTGCTGGCTATCATCCTGGGGGCGGCGTTGCTGATGGGCAGCGTGCCGGCGTGGCGGGCCTATCGGCAGTCGCTGGCCGATGGCCTGTCCATACACCTCTGAGTGCGCGTAATGATCAGACACCTCACCGCCTGCTTCGCGGGCACGCCCGCTCCCACAGGGAGCCCCGCAGGCTTCGAACCTTGTGCAGGACCTGTGGGAGCGGGCATGCCCGCGCAGAGGCCGGCAATGCGCATGCTGCTGGCCCTGCTGTTGCTGGTAGCAATGCCGCTATGGGCCGCCGAACCCAAGGAGCTGGACTGGCCGGCCCTGATCCCCGAAGGCGCCCCGGTCATCCCGCCGCAACTGACGCCGCTGCACGACATGTCACAGCTCAGCAACGCCCTGTCTGCCGAGTCCGCGCCAGCCGCGCGCCAGCAAGCCCCCGATGCCCCAGTCGTGAGAGGCCTCGACGGCCAGCAGGTCAAGCTGCCGGGCTACATCGTGCCGCTGGAGGTAAGCGAAGAAGGCCGCACCACCGAGTTCCTGCTGGTCCCTTACTACGGTGCGTGCATCCACGTGCCACCCCCGCCGTCGAACCAGATCGTGCACATTTTCAGCGAGATGGGCGTGCGCGTCGAAGACCTCTACCAGCCGTACTGGATCGAGGGAAAGATGCAAGTTAGAGCCTCCAGCAGCGAACTGGCCGACGCCGGCTACCAGATGGAAGCCGAGAAAATATACGTTTATGACCTGAGATGAGAACTGTTTCGAATTCGTGAAGACGCTTCTTTGAGCTGGGTCAAACTTTCTGTTTAAACAGCTCCGTACCATTGGACTACTCGATTAATAACGTCCTTTGGGAGCTTCCATGAACAAGTCCTTGCTCGGCGCCTCGCTTGTGGCCCTTGCGCTCGCCGCCCCTGCCGCCCACGCCTACCAGGCGGGGGACATGATCCTGCGCGCAGGCGCCATCACCACCGCCCCGAACGAAAGCAGCGGCGACCTGAAGTTCGACGGCAACAAGGTGTCGGGCACCAAGGCGACCCTGGACAGCGACACCCAGCTGGGCCTGACCTTTGCCTACATGCTCACCGACCACATTGGCCTGGAACTGCTGGCAGCCACCCCGTTCAAGCACACCGTCGGCGTTAAAGGCCTGGGCGGCGGGCTGGACGGCAAGCTGGCAGACATCAAGCAACTGCCACCGACCCTGTCGCTGCAGTACTACCCGATGGAGCCGAATTCGCGCTTCCAGCCGTACGCCGGTGTGGGTATCAACTACACCCTGTTCTTCGACGAAGACCTGAGCAGCGCACGCAAGCAACAAGGCTTCAGCAACCTCAAGCTGCAGGATTCGGTCGGTATTGCCGGCCAACTGGGCATGGACTACATGCTGACCGAAAACTTGCTGGTCAACGCCTCGGTCTGGTACGTCGACATCGACACCAAAGCCAGCGTAAACGGCCCGACCGCGCTGGGCTACAGCAAGACCAAGGTCGACGTCGATGTCGACCCGTGGGTGTACATGGTCGGCCTTGGCTACAAGTTCTGACCTGAACACTGCAGGGCGGCTTCGGCCGCCCTCGCGCGTTGCAGCCATAGCCAGTAGCCCAGCGCTGCCGCACTGAAGGCCATGCCAAGCCCACACACCGCAGCCCACCCCCAACGGGCATGCACCCAACTCGCAAGCACCGCCCCCAGCCCGCTGCCAAGCGAATAGCAGCACATGTAGGCGCCGATCAAGCGGCTGGCCATCGCGCCACGCCCTGCCAGCAAAAGGCTCTGGTTGGTGACATGCACCGCCTGCACGGCAAAGTCCAGCATCAGCACACCTAGCACAAAGGCCATCAGCGACTGCCCGACAAAAGCTGTGGGCAACCACGACAGCGTCAGCAGCGCCAGCGCCAACCCGGTGGTGCGCTCTCCCAGCCCCTGGTCGGCCAAGCGACCGGCGCGCGCAGCCGCCAACGTCCCCACAACACCTGCCAGGCCGAACAGGCCAATCTGGGTATGGCTCAACACAAATGGCGCAGCGCTGAGGGGCATGACCATGGCACTCCACAGCACGCTGAACGCAGCGAAGATCAATACGCCAAACACGCCGCGCTGGCGCAGCAGCCTGTCTTCCCGATACAAACGGAACTGGGACACGATCAACGCCCGGTAGCCAGGCCGGTGTACGAGCGGCTGCCCACCGGGCAGGCTGCGCCACAGCACCAGGGCCAGCAGCGTCAGCAGCCCTGCGGCAACCAGATACACACTGCGCCAACCGGCCAAGTCAGCAAGCCCACCTGCCACCAGGCGCGCCAATAGAATCCCCAGCACCACGCCACTGGTGACGGTGCCCACGGCCTGCCCCTGCGCACCGGGTGAAGCCAGGCTGGCCGCATGCGCCACCATTATCTGCACCATGACGGCCATCAGCCCGGTGATGGCCAAGGCCAGCAGCAACATCGCCCAGTTGGGCGCCATGCCGACGCCGACCAGCGCCAGGGCAGAAAACAGCAACTGGCCCAGCAACAGGCGTTTGCGGTCGATCAGGTCCCCCAGTGGCACGATCAATAGCAGCCCCAGGGCATAACCTGCCTGGGTCGCGCCGACAACCCAGCCAATTTGCTGTTGCGCCACACCAAGGTCGGCGGCCATCGATTCAAGCAAAGGTTGGGCGAAGTACACCGTGGCCACCGCCATGGCGCTGGTGATGGCAAGCAGCAGGGTTAGCCCGCGTGTCAGCGCAGATGTCATCGGTCAGGCCTCGTCAATTTGGTTTCGATTTGAAACCACTTCTGGCTATTTAACAAATGTGGTTTTAATCTGCAACCAGACAATCAGGAAAGGCCCACCCCATGCTCGATGAAAACAATGCCCAATGCCCCGTGGCCCGAGCCCTGGAGGTATTGGGTGATCGCTGGGCACTGATGATCCTGCGCGATGCCTTCGATGGCTTGCGGCGGTTCAGTGAGTTTCAGAAGAACCTGGGGCTGGCGAAGAACATCCTCGCCTCACGGCTCAAGCTGCTGGTGGAAAGCGGGTTGCTGATGACACAGCCGGCATCGGATGGCAGTGCCTACAAGGAATATGTGCTGACCGAGAAAGGGCGGTCGGTGTTTCCGGTGGTGGTTGGCTTGAGGCAGTGGGGGGAGCGGTATCTGTTTGAGGCGGGTGAAGCGCGTTCTGAATTGGTCGAGGCTGCCAAAGGGCAGGCTATCGAGACTTTGCAGGTGCGAGCTTTGGATGGGCGGGTACTGGGGGCCGAGGATTGCCTGCGCAGGGTTGTGCGGCATGGGTGATTTTTGGGGCTGCGCAGCAGCCCCAAAAGTTCAGCTTTTACCGAGAAGCTTGGCCAAGCCCTCGACCATCGGCGTCGCCTGCGGAAACTCGAACCGCGCCAGCAACCGCTGGTTGTCCGCCCGCGAATGGCGAATATCACCCGAACGCGCCGCCACATGGCTGATCGCCGGCAAGCTGCCCACCACCTTCTCCAGCGCCACCAGCAACTGGTTCAGCGAGGTGGCCTGGTTGAGGCCGATGTTCACCGCCCCCTCCTCGACCTGCGGCTGCTCCAGTGCCTGCACCATCACCTGCACCAGGTCGCCCACGTAGAGGAAATCGCGGGTCTGCTCGCCATCGCCGAAGATGGTGATCGGCAAGCCCTGCACTGCGCGCTCGCAGAAGATGCTGATTACCCCGGAATACGGCGAGGACGGGTCCTGGCGTGGCCCGAAGATATTGAAGAAACGGAACACCACCGGCTCCAGGCCATGCTGACGGCGGTAGAAGTCCAGGTACTGCTCACTGGCCAGCTTGTCCACGGCGTAGGGCGTCAGCGGCGCCTTGGGCGTGTCTTCGGCAATTGATTCACCCTCGCCATTGTTGCCGTACACCGCCGCACTGGAGGCGAACAGCACCCGGCGCACACCCTGCACGCGCATGGCTTCGCACACATTGAGGGTGCCAATGAAGTTGCTTTGGTGGGTACGCACCGGGTCTTCGACCGAGGCCTGCACCGAGGCCACCGCCGCCAGGTGCACCACAGCACTGCAGCCTGCCGCAGCCTGCGTGACCAGCCCGGCGTCGGCAACATCGCCTTCAATCAGCTCCAGCCGTGGGTGGTCAACCTGCAGGTTGCTGCGCCGGCCGGTGGAGAAGTCGTCGAGAATGCGTACGGCGTAGCCTTTGTCCAACAACGCATCGCACAGGTGGGAGCCAATGAAGCCGGCACCGCCGGTGATCAGGATGGGGGCGTCAGCCATGGCGGTAGAACCGGTCCAGTAGAGGCGGCAGGCCGGCGCGCCAGGCGCGCGGCTTGATGCCGAAGGTATGAAGGATTTTCTTGCAGGCCAGTACAGCGTTCTGCGGCTCTTCGCTGGCATCCGGCCGTGCCGCATGGGCCTGCGGTGTCGGCGCCAGCACCGCCAGTTGGCGGTATTGGCCTGCTTCGGTAAGGATAGCCTGGCCTAGCGCCAGCGGCGTGGTCGCCTCGTTGCCGGCGTAATGGTATGTGCCCCACAGCGGCGCACTGCAATCGAGCTGCTTGAGCACCGACAGAATCACCCGTGCGGCATCGTCGACCGGTGTCGGGTTACCACGCCGGTCATCGGCCAGCAGCAGTTCTTGCGGCTGCTCTGCACGGGTCAGGAAGCGGCCCAGCGCGCCGTCGATGCTCTCGTCGAGCAACCAGCCGAAGCGCAGCAGCACATGCTGCGGGCAGGTTGCGCGCACACTCTGTTCGATGCGCCACAACGCCTGGCCACGCAGGCCCAGCGGCACCGGCTCGTCCTTTTCGCTGTAGGCCGTTGCCCGCGAACCATCGAAGACCCGGTAGCTGGAAGGTTGAACCAGGGTGATCTGGTGGTGCTGGCACAGCTCTGCCAGCCGCTCCACAGCCCGCTCCTGTTGAGCCAGGCGTTGCTCGCTGACCGACTCGGCCTGGAACCAGTCGAAGTAATAGGCCAGGTTGACCAGGGCGTCGGGGCGGTGATCGTCGAGCAACTGGGTGAGGTTGGCCGGCGTCCAGCCATTCTCGGGCGGGCGCGGCGCCAGGAAAGCAATGTCCTCCTCGGCCCCAAGACGAATCAGCGCTTGCCCGAGGGCATTGCCACCACCCAACAGCATTAGGCGCATACGCATAGAGTCAGCAGATCCGAGAGGTTGATGAAGGAAAGGGGCCATTTTGCGGTTTCCGGGCGGGGAAGTCCAACGCAGGGCCCGGTGAATGCCATGGACGGATTTGCTGATGCTGATTACCCGTCTGCTTCACCTGCCGTCAATGCCGAATGTACAGCCGCGCAAGGGGGAGATCTCGACTAGCCTCTTTTGCGTGACAATAGCGCCAATCATGGCTTTTCAGAGACCATCATGCACTTGCAAACTGGCACCCAGCAGCGCCTGAAATGGCAATTCGACGAGCCGGCCCCGGGCAAAGAGCTGTTCATCGACGAACAATTCGGAAGCTACCAGCAACAGGCCCGGTTGCTTGTACCTGATACCGAGCGCGCAGCGCCGGCATTCGTGCTGGGTGGCGCGCGCTCGGACTTTACCCGGCTCAACCCACTGCTCTATCGCTTGCAAGCCGCTGGCATCGGGTCGCTTACCGGCAATCTTTCTGGTCACAGCCTCGCTAGCGAGCCAGGCGCAGTGGCACCGTCACTGGCTACCAACCTCGAAGAGGCACAGCGGTTTCATACGCATATCGCACCTCGATGCCGAACACTGATCGGCCACAGCCTGGGCGCGGCAATCACGCTGAAACTTGCAGCACGGTTGCCGCAAGTGGACAGTATCGTGTTGATCTGCCCAGCGGTTTATCCAGATGATGCCCACCGGGCGCCGTTTGGCCCGGCATTCACCACAGCCATCAGCAAACCCTACGGCTTTCTGGACAGCGACAGCTACGCCTTCCTCAAGCAGTTCCAAGGCAGAGTGCTGATGGTGATTGGCGAGTATGACGGGCTCAACTCACAACGATTCGGCAAAGGCCCGGGGACCAGTGCAGGTAGCCTGTGGCTGGCCGGTGCCGAGCGCTACAGCCCGATTCCTGAAGAAGTTACCCAGGCCCTGATGCAATCAGTTCCAGCAGCGCATTTGCAATGCCTGTTTCTTACCGACTGCGACCATGGCATCGCTTCCCACTTACGCAGTACGCCAGCGATTGCGGATCAGGTTGCCAGCGCCGTGGCGGGATTCATCCTCGAAGACGCCTGACTTGTTGAGCATTACTCGATCTCGAACAAACTGTTGCGCAACGGCCCCACACTCAAACGCTCACGCACATCATCATCTATACGTGGGTCATCCGGCCGGTACAGTTTCACCTGCCGATAGGCATTGATGCGATTGATCTCCTCGCCCAGGTACTCCCACACCACACGGGTGCAGGCCGGGTTGCGCCGGTCGCCGCTGGACACCCCGGCCTTGAGGCCGTTCAGGCGGGTGATGCGGCTTTTGAAGCTGGGGATCAGGATGGTCTGGCTCATTTCGTTGAAGGTGAGCGACTCGTAGTCGATGAGGAACACCCGGTCCTGCAGCTGAAACGCCGCGCCCAGGTAGCGGCAACGTACCTCGGCATGCTGGTCGTTGGCACTGGAACGCTCCTGGCGCTCCTGGCGCTCGAACAGGAAACGGCCGCGCTCCTCCCACAGGTGCACCAGCGACACCAGGATCGTGCCCGGTACCGACATGCAGTTGGAATACTCGAAGTAGTAACCGCAATAACGCGACAGGTTGCCCGCATGATCATGCAGCGGGCGGAACAGTTCGCTGATCGGGTCGCTGGGCTGCTCGGCCAAGGTGGACACCCGTGCGCCGATCAGCCGGGCGAACTGCTCGGCCGGCAGGTTCAGTTCGTAATCCTCAACCCCGAAGAAGTCGCCAATGCGCTTGAGGTTGAAAGCCGTCGGACGGCTCTGACCGCTCAGGTACTTGTTGAACTGCGCGCGGTTGATAGAGAGCTGCCGGCAAACTTCGGAGATAGAGCGGTAGTGGCTGCAGGCCAGTTTGAGGTTGGTGGCGAAATGATCGCTCATGTGCGGAATCCAGGTGACGCGAATGACGCAATTGTAGCATCAAGTCGCATCAAGTCAGAGCAACCCGCGAAATTGTAACGGCTCTTGTCATGGCCAACCATTCGCCCCAACGAATAGCGGTGCGCCTGCCGTCCGCTGGTCATTCCACACGAAGAATAAGAATCGAGGTCATTTTCCAATGCTCGAAGTACTCAACGATTTCCTTTCAGGGAAACTCCTCATCGTGCTGATCGTAGGGCTGGGTAGCTACTTCACTATCCGTTCGCGTTTCGTTCAGTTCCGCCATTTCGGCCACATGTTCACCGTGTTCAAGGAATCGCTGCGTGGCCAGGCAGGCCAGCTGAGCTCCTTCCAGGCCCTGATGTTGAGCCTGGCCGGCCGCGTTGGCGCCGGTAACATTGCCGGTGTCGGTATCGCTGTGACCCTGGGTGGCCCGGGCGCCGTGTTCTGGATGTGGGTCACCGCGCTGGTGGGCATGTCCAGCAGCTTCTTCGAATGCACCCTGGCCCAGGTCTACAAGCGCGCCGACGGCGACGGCCTGTACCGTGGCGGCCCGGCCTACTACATCCAGCATGGCCTGAAGCGCAAAAGCATGGCCATCGTGTTCTCGATCCTGCTGCTGGTCACCTACGGCTTCGCCTTCATCGGCCTGCAGTCGTACACCGTGACCCACTCGCTGCAGAACGCCTTTGACTTTGCCCCAAGCCAGACCGGTATCGTCCTGGCAGTGCTGCTGGCCATCACCTTCATCGGCGGCATCAAGCGCATCGCCGCAGTGTCGGACCTGCTGGTACCGATCAAGACCTTGGCCTACATCGGCGTGACCCTGTACGTGATCGGCACCCAGATCGAACACGTGCCGGCCATGCTGGAAACCATCTTCAAGAGCGCCTTCGGCCTCGACCCAGCGTTCGCCGGCCTGCTCGGCAGCGCCATCGTCATGGGCGTGAAGCGTGGCGTGTTTGCCAACGAAGCGGGCCTGGGCAGTGCGCCGAACGTCGCCGCCGTGGCAGCCGTGAAACACCCGGGCGCCCAGGGCGTGGTCCAGGCCTTCAGTGTGTTCCTCGATACCTTCGTGATCTGCACCTGCACCGCGCTGCTGATCCTGCTGTCGGGCTTCTACACCCCGGGCTTCGAGGGTGACGGCATTGTCCTGACCCAGAACTCGCTGGCCGCCGTGGTCGGTGACTGGGGCCGTGTGTTCGTCAGCGTGGCGCTGTCGCTGTTCGTGTTCACCTGCATCCTCTACAACTACTACCTGGGCGAGAACAGCCTGCAGTTCCTCACCCGCAACCGCGTGGTGCTGATGGTGTTCCGTGGCCTGGTGCTGGCACTGGTGGTATGGGGCTCGATGCAAGACCTGTCGACCGTGTTCGCCTTCGCCGATATCACCATGACCTGCCTGGCTTTCGTCAACCTGGTGGCCTTGGCCCTGCTGTTCAAGGTCGGCCTGCGCGTCATGCGTGACTACGACGACCAGCGCAAAGCCGGTATCGGCCAGCCTGTGTTCGACTCGAGCAAGTTCGCCGACCTGGACCTGGACCGCAATGCCTGGCCTGCCAACCCGCAGGTGGAAACAGCCGCTGACAAAGCAGCCGTCCAGGCTCAGCCGCAGCGCTGATATCCTCCCCTGCCCAGCCGCCCCTTCCGCGGGCGGCTTTTCTTTCTCGGCTCACCGCTACGGATGTTTTCCATGCGTGCAGTAAAGAATCTTCTCGTTCTCTATACCGGTGGCACCATCGGCATGCTCGAAACCCCGGAAGGCCTGGCGCCGGCCGGTGGCTTCGAAGCGCGGATGCGTGAGCACTTTGCCAAGATGGCCGATGCCCCCCAGGTGCACTGGTCGCTTCAGGAGCTGAACCCGCTGCTCGACAGCGCCAACATGCAACAGCACAACTGGCTGGCGATGCGCGATGCCATCGTCGAAGCGGTGGATGTGGCAGGCCATGATGGCGTGCTGGTGTTGCATGGCACCGACAGCATGGCTTACAGCGCCGCGGCGTTGTCGTTTTTGCTGCTGGGCCTCCCAGTCCCGGTGCTGCTGACCGGCTCGATGCTGCCGGCAGGTGCCGCAGACAGCGATGCCTGGGCCAACCTGTGCGGTGCGCTGCGCCAGTTCGAACAAGGGCTGGAGAATGGCGTGCAGCTGTACTTCCACGATCAGCTGCTGCATGGCTGCCGGGCGTCGAAGCTTCGCAGCGAGGCGTTCGATGCCTTTGCTGCGTTGCCGCGCCATCGCGACGGCGAGCGGGCCGGGGCGATTCCCGCCGAGCTTGGCTACAAGCACCCGCGCCAGCCGGTCAACCTGGCGATAGTGCCGGTGTTCCCCGGGCTGCAGGCCGGGCACTTGCAGGCCTTGATCGACAGTGGTGTGCAGGGTTTGCTGCTGGAGTGCTACGGCAGCGGTACCGGGCCGTCGGATGACCAGGCGCTGCTGAATGTGCTGCGGGCGGCGCGCCAGCGTGGCGTGATGTTGGCAGCGATCAGCCAGTGCCCTGAGGGTTCGGTGGTGTTCGATACCTATGCGGCGGGTAACCGCTTGCGTGGGGCCGGGCTGGTCAGTGGCGGTGGCATGACCCGTGAGGCGGCGCTGGGCAAGATGGTTGCGCTGCTGGGGGCGGGGTTGGATGTGGATACTGCAGAACAGTGGTTTGCCCTGGATCTGTGTGGGGAGCGGGCTTAGGCTTCACCCTTCAGGGCCTCTTCGCGGGTGAACCCGCTCCCACAGGTACCGTGCAAGTCCCAAGGGCTGTGAAGCGCCCCGTAGAGCCCCGACAGGCGAATGAAAATGGCGGAAGGCAGCGGGAGTCGAACCTGCCCGGGAACGGCTGCCGTCCCCAACCGGGTTTGAAGCCCGGCCGCGCCACCGGGCGCGATTGCCTTCCTTGAACTCAGTGCCTGGCCTGTTGCTGGGCCAGGGCGCTGTCGGCGCGGATGTGACGCTGGTCGGCCACCCTCCGGGTCAGGCCGATGCGGTCGAAATATTCCAGAATCTGCACACTGCGCTTGCGACCGATGCCCAACATATCGCGAAACGCGGCCACCTGCACTATCGGCGTTTCGCTGGCCTGCCCCAGCAACAGCTCTGCCATGCGCTGTAGCGTCGCCTCTGGGTAGAACAGGTCACGCACCACCTGGTGCACCACACCAAGCCTAGCCAGCTTGCGCAGCAGCAGGCGCACGTCGGCTTCGGTGCAATTCTCCTCAGTTGCCAGCGTCCTGACCCAGGGCGGATCGTATTGTCCCTCCAGCAACTTCGGCTGCAAGCGCGCCCACAACGCACTGTCGGCTTCGCTCAACTGCACCTTGTGATCGGGCAAATGCAGCCAAGGCCCGCTGCTGGCGATGGCGCCGTCATCGAGCAGTTCATCCAGCAGGCTGACGAATGCCGGCCGCTCCAGCGGCAAGGCCGCAAAGCGACGCAGGCGATCACGGTCCGGGCCCAGTTGGTCAGGCTCTTGCTCATGGAACCGCGCCAAGTGCTCCAGCACCTGTTGCTTCAGCGCCTGCCACTGGGCGTTGGCGAACAGCAGCTGCCCCTGCCGCGTGGCCACCACCAATACCCCTTCTGGCAACTGCCAGGTTGCGCGCAGGCGATTGAACTGCCGCTCAAGCCGCTGGGGATCGATGCCACCGAGAGCGCTGGCGAGCAGCGCAGGCAGGGCCTGTTCCAGGTCCTCGGCATCCCGTAGCACCTGCAACTGGCGCAGGCGCTCATCGCTGCGGCGCTGCCGGCTTGGCGCGAATGGGTCGAGTACTTTGCCGCCCCCCAAGGTGCGCTGGGCACGCTGGTCACGCAACACCAGGCGATCGCCGTGCACGGCCTGCAACGGCGCATTGAGCAGTAACTGGGCGAACATACGCTGCCCCGCTGCCAAGGACTCACCTTCGAGCAAGGCCACGCGGGCCGTTACATCCTGGGTGCCGAGGTGCACGTGTACAGCGCTGAAATGTTCAAACGTACGGGGCTCGCCCGGCAGCAGGTTCAACTCGATATCGACGCGTACGCTGGGCGCGTGCAGCCACTCGGGCACCAGCCAGTCGCCCCGATGCAGCTGCTCCATCGCCAGCCGTTCGGCCGTGATATTCAACGCCACTCGCTGGCCTGCCTCGGCCACCAGCGCGGCCTGGTTCTGCGCATGCAGACCACGCACCCGCACCGGTTTGCCGGCCTTGCCCAGCAATAAGGTGTCGCCGGCACTGACCCGCCCGGCCAGCGCCGTGCCCGTGACCACCACGCCGGCACCGGTAACCGCGAAAGCGCGGTCGACGGCCAGGCGAAAACCGCCACCAGCGCTGCGCTTGCGCACCGCTGCTTCGGCCTCCAGCAAGGCCTGACGCAGCGCGTCTATGCCTACCCCGTTGATGCTGGAGACGGGAAACTGCCGCGCACCGGCATACGGCCCGGGCGCCAGCAGTTCGCTGACTTGCGCCCGCACTTCGGCCAGGCGCGCCGGCTCGACCCGGTCACATTTGCTGATCGCCACCAAGGCCTGAGGAATGCCCAACAGCTCGATGATCGCCAGGTGCTCGCGGGTCTGCGGCATGACCCCGTCGTCGGCAGCCACCACCAACAACACCAGGTCGATACCGTGGGCACCGGCCAGCATGTTGTGGATAAAGCGCTCGTGGCCCGGTACGTCGATGAAACCGGTCAGCGGTGCACCTTCGACCAGGGGCGCGTAGCGGTACCCCAGGTCGATGGTCATGCCGCGGGCACGCTCCTCATGACGCTGGTCGCCGGCCTGCCCGGTCAGCGCCTGCAGCAGTGCGGTCTTGCCGTGGTCGATATGGCCGGCGGTACCGACGATCACTGCACCGGCCCCAGTTGCAGGGCGGGCAACTGCGCCAGCCACTGGAGCTCGTCATCCAGTTGGCGCAGGTCCAGCCACAGGGCGTCGTCATCGATACGGCCAAGCACCGGCACCGGCAGTTCACGCAGTGCCCGTTCCAGCACATGCAGGCTGCGCCCTCGCAACTTCTTCGACACCTGCGGGCGCAGGCACAGGGCTGCACTGGGCAAGCGCGCCACCGGCTGGCTGCCACTGCCGATCATGCCCAGCGCGGGCTCCACGCTGACAGCCCACTGCTCACCGAGGTGAGCCTTTAGCCCAGGGGCCAGGCGCTCGGCCTGGGCCTGTATCTCGGCCTGGCTGCGGGTCAGCAGACGCAGGCTGGGCAGGCGCTCGGCCAGGCGGTCGGGGTTACGGTACAGCGCCAGCACCGCTTCGAGTGCAGCGAGGGTGATCTTGTCGACGCGCAGCGCACGCTTTAGCGGGTTTTTCTTGATCCTGGCAATCAAGTCCTTGCGACCGACGATGATCCCGGCTTGCGGCCCGCCCAGCAGTTTGTCGCCACTGAAGGTGACGATATCGGCGCCGTCAGCCAGTGCCTGACGCACCGTCGGCTCGGCGGGCAAGCCCCAACGGGTAAGGTCTAGCAGGCTGCCGCTGCCCAGGTCTTCGAGCAGCGGCAGCTCATGTTGGTGGGCGATGCGCGCCAGCTCGGCCGTGGGCACCTGAGTAGTGAAGCCCTGGATGCTGTAGTTGCTGCAATGTACCCGCATCAGCAGGCCGGTACGTGGGCCGATGGCAGCTTCGTAGTCGCGGGCGTGGGTGCGGTTGGTGGTGCCGATCTCGTGCAGTTTCACACCGGCACGGGCCATGATGTCGGGGATACGAAAGGCACCGCCGATCTCGATCAACTCGCCGCGGGAGATGATGCCCTCCTTGCGCGCGCCCAGGCTGTTGAGCGCCAGCAGCACAGCGGCGGCATTGTTGTTGACTACGGTGACGGCTTCGGCGCCGGTCAACTCGCGGATCAAACCTTCGATCAAATCGTCACGGTCGCCGCGCTTACCGGTAGCCAGGTCGAATTCCAGATTGAGGGGATAGCGGGCGGCGGTTTGCATGGCCTCGATGGCTTCTTCGGGCAACAGAGCACGACCGAGGTTGGTGTGCAGTACGGTGCCGGTGAGGTTGAACACGCGGCGGACCTGGCTGCGCTGCTGAACGGCCAGGCGTTCGCCGGTGCGGCCCAAGAGGATCTCGGGGGCCAGTTCGGCGGGGGTGAGTTCACCGTTGCGGGCGGGGGCGCGCAGGTCGTCGAGCAGCTGGCGCAGGGTGGCCAGGACCGCGTCGCGGCCGTGGCGGTCGATCAGTGCGAGGCCGGCCGGGTGGCGCAGGAGGGTGTCGATGGAAGGCAGGCGTAGGGTGTCGCTGGCGAGGCTTGAAGACATGCGGTACTACCTTGGCTAATCCGGTGTCTGTACTGGCCTTTTCGCGGGTGAATCCGCTCCCACAGGGTCCGCGAAGCGGGTTTACCCGCGAAGAAGGCAACTCGGTGTTTCAGTGTAGACACTCAGCCACCACCCGGCGCGAGCATCAGGTTTGGTGCCAGGCGATGGAAGCCCTCCTCGTCCAGGCGCATATCCAGCGCCAGGCTGGCCAGGTCGTCGGCCAGCGCCTCGGCCGCAGCGTCGTTTTCCAGATAATTCTGCTTCAGGTACGTATTGCACCCGGGGCAGCACTCCGCACGCAGCGGTGCCTTGCCCGGCGCATGGCGGTCATCTTCAAGGCTGGTGTAGCGCAAGTCCTTGCTCGACTCGCAGTACACACACTTGACCCGCACCACATGCCATTCACAGGCACACAGCGAACAGGCCAGATAGCGCAAGCCATTGTGCTTGCCGCGGTTACGCACCACCCCGGCCATTGCCGGCGAACCGCACGCCGGACACTGGGCCAGGCTACCGGCGGGTTTGAGCTCCGGCGCCGGGAGCGCCAGCAACCAACTGGACCAGGCCGCCTGCAACGCAGCGCCCAAAAACGGCACCAATGCCGCAGGCACCGCGTCGTACTGGCCCGCCAGCAAGGCGATGCCCCAGCCCTTGCGCTGATGGTCATCACTGCTGCGCAGCACCTGCAATGCTTCACCCAACGGGCCGCCTGTAGCGCCGCTGCAGTGCTCCAGCAGGGCCTGCAACCAGACAAGCCAAGGCCCTTCACGCACCAGGCTGTCGGCCGCCAGCGGCGGCAAGCCATGACTTATGCACAGGCGTTGACGCTCCTCGGCCACCGGCATACGACCGGGTGGGTTATCCACAAGCTGCTGCTGGATGCGGCACAACTGCGCGATCAGCCGCAGATAGTCGCCAAGGGCATTGCCATCGGCCAGTTGCTCAAGGCGCGCAGCGCGCAGTTCGAACAGATTGGCGGGGGGCAGATGCAGGAACGGCGGCGCTACCGCCGACGCTTCGATCTGCCCGGGTTCAAGTATCGTGCTCAAGCGCTCATCCTTCTTTTCGTCCGTGATCGCCCGGCGTCTTGTCGCCGGTCACTTCGCGGTACCACAACGCATGGTGCTTGCGCGCCCAGGGGCGGCTGACCCAGCCATGCAGCATGGCGCCGATCGAGCCCTTGATCCAGATGCCGGCGTAGATGTGCACGATGATGCTGAGGATCAGCACGAAGCCCGCCAGTGCGTGGGCAAGCGATGCCAGGCGAATCGAGCCTATATCAAAGAAGTGACTGAAATAGGCCCGCCAGATCACCACACCGCTGATCAACAACACCAGCATGCACAGCAATAGCGTCCAGAACAGCAGTTTCTGCCCGGCGTTGTATTTACCAATGGGGGGCACGCCGTCTTCGCGGTTGACCATCACCCGATCAATGCGACGCAACCACAGGCGGTCGTTGGCGGTGATGAAGTTGGCGCGCCAGAAGCGGAACACCAGGCCGAGGAAAAACACGAACATCGCCACACCCATGAACGGGTGCAGGATGCGCGTCCACGGCCCACCGCCGAACAGATGGCTTAACCAGAACAGCGCCGGGTGAAACAGCGCCAGCCCGGAAAGCCCGGCCATGAAGAACAGGATGGCGACAATCCAGTGGTTGGTCCGCTCGTTGGCGTTGTAGCGCAGGATGGGTTTGTTGTCGTTCATGGCCGCTGCTCCCCTTGCCCACCGGGCTGCTTCGGATCGTAGACATGCACCGCCGGGTCTACCTGGTGCACGCTGTCATCGGGCGGCGCTGGGTGCTCGTCCTCCTCTACCCGCTGCGGGCCAACCCGCACGTAGTGGAAGAACCCGGCCAATACCGCCGCGCCCATGGCCAGCAGCGCCAGCGGTTTGGTGAAGCCCTTCCACAGCCCCACAAGCGGGCTGATCACCGGCTGGTCCGGCAGGCCGGCGTACAGCTTCGGCGTGTCGGCATGGTGCAGCACGTACATCACGTGGGTGCCACCGACGCCATCCGGGTCGTACAGCCCGGCCTTGTCGTAGCCCCGCGACTTCAGGTCGACGATGCGCTCGGCGGCGTGCACCTTCATCTCGTCCTTGCTGCCGAACACGATCGCCCCGGTCGGGCAGGTTTTCACGCAAGCCGGCTCCAGGCCCACGCTCACGCGGTCGGAACACAGCGTGCACTTGTACGCCTTGTGGTCCTTCTGCGAGATGCGCGGGATGTTGAACGGGCAGCCGGTGATGCAGTAACCGCAACCGATGCAGTGGTCCTGGTTGAAGTCGACGATGCCGTTGGCGTGCTTGATGATCGCCCCCGGGCTCGGGCAGGCCTTCAGGCAACCTGGGTCGGCGCAGTGCATGCAACCATCCTTGCGGATCAGCCACTCCAGGTTGCCGTCGTCGCGCTCGTGCTCGGTGAAGCGCATCAGGGTCCAGGTCTCGGCAGTGAGGTCCTGGGGGTTGTCGTAGGTGCCGTGGTTGTGGCCGACCTCGTCACGCAGTTCGTTCCACTCCGAACACGCCACCTGGCAGGCCTTGCAGCCGATGCACTTGGTGGTGTCGATCAGCTTGGCGACTTCCTGCTGCTGGCGTACCGAAGGCGGTACGGTGGTGGTGGCCGAGCGGGCGATGATGTCTTGGCTGGCCATCAGAGTTTCTCCACTTTGACGAGGAACGACTTGGACTCTGGCGTCTGCGTGTTGCCGTCACCCAGGAATGGCACCAGTGTGTTGGTCAGGTAGCCATGCCGCGTTGCACCGGTGAAGCCCCAGTGCAACGGGATGCCGATCTGGTGCACGGTCTGGTTGTTGACCTGCAGCGGGCGAATCCGCTTGGTCACCACCGCCACCGCATCGATATGCCCGCGCTTGCTCGACACCCGCACCCGGTCGCCGGCCTTGATGCCTTTCTCATTGGCGAGTACCTCGCCGATCTCGACAAACTGCTCCGGCTGGGCAATGGCGTTGAGCCGGCAATGCTTGCTCCAGAAGTGGAAGTGCTCGGTGAGCCGGTAGGTGGTCGCCGCATAGGGGAACTCGTCGTGGGTGCCGAGGGTGTCCCACACAGAGTCGAAGATGCGCCCGGCCGGGTTGCTGACCACCTTCTTGTTCTGCGGGTGCAGCGGGTTGATGCCAATCGGCGTTTCGAATGGCTCGTAATGCTCGGGGAACGGGCCTTCGGCCATCTTGTCGATGGCGAAGAAGCGCGCCACGCCTTCAGGGTTCATGATGAACGGGTTCATCCCCGCTTCCGGTGGCGAGTCGACCTTGAAGTCCGGCACGTCGGTGCCGGTCCAGGCCTTGCCGTTCCACCACACCAGGCGCTTTTTCTCCGGGTCCCACGGCTTGCCTTGCGGGTCGCTGGAGGCACGGTTGTAGAGGATGCGGCGGTTGGCCGGCCAGGCCCAGGCCCAGTTCTGCACCTGATGCATGCCGTAGGGGTCGCTGTTGTCACGACGGGCCATCTGGTTGCCCTGCTCGGTCCAGCTGCCGGCGAAGATCCAGCAGCCGGACGCGGTGCTGCCATCGTCCTTCAACTGCCCGAAGCCCGACAGCTGCTGGCCGGCTTTGAGCGTGGCGCCGGTGGCGTCGGTAAGGTCGGTGACTGCCCAGCCGTTCATCTCCTTGGCCAGCTCCTCCGGGGATGGCTCTTCAGGAATCTTGTACGGCCAGCTGATGTTCATCATCGCGTCAGGGTAGGCGCCGCCCTCGGCCTGGTAGCGTTGACGCATGCGCAGGAACAGCTCGCTCATGATCTGCACGTCGGTACGGGTCTCACCCGGGCCGTCGGCCCCCTTCCAGTGCCATTGCAGCCAGCGGCTGCTGTTGACCAGCGAGCCATCCTCCTCGGCGAAGCAGGTGGTGGGCAGGCGGATCACTTCGGTCTGGATACTGGCAGTATCGACATCGTTGAATGGCCCGGCGTTGCGCCAGAACTCCGAGGTCTCGGTAGCCAGCGGGTCCATGATCACCAGCCACTTGAGCTTGCCCAATGCCGCAGTCACGCGGTTCTTGTCCGGCAGCGCAGCGATCGGGTTGAAGCCTTGGCACACGTAGCCGTTGACCTTGCCTTGGCTCATCATCTCGAACATGCGCAGCACGTCATAGGCAGGCACGTCGAGCTTGGGCAGCCAGTCATAACCCCAGTTGTTTTCTGCCGTGGCGTTGGCGCCGTACCAGGCCTTCATCAGGCTGACGTGGAACTTGCCGTAGTTCTGCCAGTACGACAGTTGCCCCGGGCGCAGCGGTTTGGATGCGCGCTTGTCGATGTAGGTGGCGTAGTCCTGCTCGGCATCCCCAGCCAGGGTCAGGTAACCCGGCAGCGAGTTCGACAGCAGGCCGAGGTCGGTCAGGCCCTGGATGTTGGAATGCCCGCGCAGTGCGTTGACCCCGCCACCTGGCATGCCGACGTTGCCCAGCAGCAGCTGGACCATGGCCGCGCTGCGGATGATCTGCGCACCGATCGAGTGTTGCGTCCAGCCCAGTGCATAGAGAATCGTCATGGTCTTGCCCGGTACCGAGCAGGTGGCGATCTCTTCCCAGACCTTCATCATGGCGTCCTGTGGCATGCCACAGATCATGCTCGCCAGCTCAGGGGTGTAGCGGCTGTAATGCTGCTTCATCAGCTGGAACACGCAACGTGGGTGCTGCAGGGTCGGGTCGACCTTGGCAAAACCGTCCTCACCCAGCTCGTAACCCCAACCGGATTTGTCGGCATACACGCGCTTGGCCTCGTCGTAGCCGCTGAACAGCCCGTCCTCGAAGCCATAGCTCTCTTTGACGATGAACGACACGTCGGTGTAGTTGCGCACGTATTCGTGCTGGATCTTGTCGGTGCTCAGCAGGTAATTGATCAGCCCGCCCATGAAGGCGATGTCGGTACCGGTACGGATCGGCGCGTAGTAGTCCGCCACCGAAGCGGTACGGGTAAACCGTGGGTCGACCACGATCAGCCGCGCCTTGTTGTGCGCCTTGGCCTCGGTCACCCATTTGAAGCCGCACGGATGCGCTTCTGCTGCGTTGCCACCCATCACCAGGACCAGATTCGCGTTGGCGATATCGGACCAGTGGTTGGTCATGGCGCCACGGCCGTACGTCGGGGCAAGACTTGCCACCGTCGGGCCATGTCAGACACGTGCCTGGTTATCGAACCCCAGCATGCCTGTTGCGCGGACGACCTTGTGGGTCAGGTAGCCAGCCTCGCTGGAGGCGGCGGAGGCAGCAAGAAAACCGGTGGTAAGCCAGCGGTTGACGGTTTGCCCCTGGGCGTTCTTCTCGATGAAGTTGGCGTCGCGGTCCTGCTTCATCAGGTCGGCGACGCGGTCGAGCGCCTCGTCCCAGCTCACCCGCACCCACTCCTTGCTGCCCGGCTTGCGTACCTCGGGGTACTGCAGGCGGCTTGGGCTGTGGATAAAGTCCAGCAGGCCGGCGCCTTTCGGGCAAAGAGTGCCGCGGTTGACCGGGTGGTCGGCGTCACCTTCGATATGGATGATGCTCTGTTTGACGTTCTTGCCCGCATCACCCTGGCTGTACATGATCAGGCCACAGCCGACCGAGCAGTAGGGGCAGGTGTTACGGGCTTCTTTCGTATGCGCCAGCTTGAAGTGACGCACCTGCTCGGCGAATGCCGGCGTCGGGGCCATGCCCAACGCCGCCAGGCTCGAGCCTCCAAGGCCGACGGCGGCGACCTTGAAGAATTGCCGACGGTTGAGGTCCATCGTGCACTCCTGATCAGGTGGTGGACGCGCGGAACATGGCCGGCGCCTCTTGGTAGTCACGGTGGCGGTTTTGACGGCCGCCAACAGGTAAGACTAGTCAAGAATCCGAAACGTGCGATGACCTGGGTCAGGGGCGATGCAGTTGGTGCATGGCTTGTGGTTGCCTGAGTACCTAGAGGCGCACTTCATTACCTGACATGTAACCAAAAGCAAAAAAGCCATCTGCCAGGCAGTAGCCCCACGTCAACTTCAGAAACGGACTACATCCAAGGGTGACTGTTGCTTGCTAGCTTCGCGAAAAATCCTAGGGATGGTGCTCACATGAACAAGAACTTCAGCCGCGTCACACTCTTGATGGTCTCGCTATTAATGGCAGCACCGTCGCTGGCGGACCCTCCGAAAACCACCCCTACGTCCCCCATCACTTCCGAAGCTGCTCGAACAATGGCCGCCAACGCCGAGCGCGCAGCCCGTGCCCACGGTCATGCCATCGTCATCAGCATCGTCGACAGCCATGGCAACCTGAAGCACTTCCACCGTATGGACGGCACCAGCAGCGGCAGCATCCAGGTCGCGCAACTCAAGGCCTCGACTTCTGCCCGCTTTCCGCTTTCCTCCAGCTCGCTGGCGGACCGCAGCGCGGCACTACCAGCCAATCCCTACGCGTCCTTGCCAGGCTTCACCCTGTTGGGAGGCGGTTTGCCGATCATCGATGGCGACGGCCAGCACATCGGTGGCATCGGCATCAGCGGCGCTACGCCGGAACTGGACGCGCAATTCGCCCAGGCGGCGCTGGATGGCGATGCCTGAATTCACACATAAAAAAACCCAGGGCAACTGCCCTGGGTTTCTGGTTTTGCGTGACGCCTGACCGCTCGAATCAGAACGGAATATCGTCATCGAAGCTGTCGAAGTCGGCGGCCGGCTGCGGCGCAGGCTGCTGGGGCGCTGGGCGCTGAGGGGCCTGTTGCGGACGCTGGGCCTGCTGGCGAGGCGGTGCCTGGTTGTACTGTTGCTGCTGGCCGCCACCCTGGTTGTAGTTGCCGCCACCCTGGTTGTACGGGTCGCCGCCTTGCTGCTGGCCTTGCGGACGGCCGCCAAGCAGCTGCATGGTGCCGTTGATGTCGACGATGATCTCGGTGGTGTAGCGCTTGATACCGTCTTTTTCCCACTCGCGGGTCTGCAGCTTGCCTTCGATGTAGCACTGCGAACCCTTGCGCAGGTACTCGCCGGCAATTTCGGCAACCTTGCCGAACAGCGACACACGGTGCCACTCGGTACGCTCGACCTTCTGGCCCGACTGCTTGTCGGTCCACTGCTCGCTGGTGGCCAGGCTCAGGTTGGTCACGGCGTTACCGTTGGGCAGGTAGCGGACTTCGGGATCCTGGCCACAGGTGCCGACCAGAATGACTTTGTTAACCCCACGGGCCATAACGTTCTCCTAGGCTTCGCACGCCGAAGAGGCCGGGTTAACCAGGCGCTCGAGGGTCGTACGGTCCAAAATTTTCGTATCCAGTTTGATATAGATGGCGGCTTCTTCAGCCACCACAACGGCGTCGGTCACACCCGGCACGGCCATCAGGCGCTCGGTCAGGCCGGCTTCCCGGACTGCCTCTGGCGTCAGCGGCATGCGCAGGCTGGTCACATAGGGCGGCTCGTTCATGCGAAGCGCGACGACCAGCCAGATGGCACACAGTACCGCGCAACCGAGGAACACCATGTTCAGCCCGCCGTGCTGGAACAACCAGCCACCGAGGATTCCTCCCAAGGCAGCGCCAAGGAACTGGCTGGTGGAATAAACCCCCATTGCCGTCCCCTTGCCACCGGCAGGCGACACCTTGCTGACCAGCGAAGGCAGCGAAGCCTCCAGCAGGTTGAATGCGGTAAAGAATACCACGGTGCCAATCACCAGTCCGCGCAAACCGTCAGCCCACTCCCAGAAGTATATCTCTGTCAGCAGCAGGACACTGACCGCACCGGCCAACACACGTTTCATCTTGCGCTTCTTTTCGCCGTAGATGATGAACGGGACCATTGCAAAAAATGAGATGAACAACGCGGTCAGGTACACCCACCAGTGTTGCTCTTTGGGCAGCCCCCCGCGCTCGACGAAGGCCAGTGGCAATGCGACGAAGCTGGCCATGAGAATGGCGTGCAGAACAAAAATGCCCACGTCCAGGCGCAGAAGGTCCGGATGGCGCAGGGTCGGGCCTATGGCCTGGCGCGCTACACCCGACTCGCGGTGCTGCAGGATGCTGTGCGAGTTGGGCACGACAAACGCGACCAACAGGATGCCGACCAGGGCAAGACCCGCCGTGGCGAGGAACAATCCTGACAAACCAAAGGCACTTGTCAGCAATGGGCCGACGACCATGGCGACCGCGAACGACAGGCCGATGCTCATGCCGATCATGGCCATGGCCTTGGTCCGGTGTTGCTCGCGAGTGAGGTCGGACAGCAGCGCCATGACCGCGGCAGAAATCGCCCCCGCGCCCTGCAGGATACGCCCGGCGATCACCCCCCAGATGGAATCGGCCTGGGCCGCCAGCACGCTGCCCAGGGCAAAGATCACCAGCCCCAGGTAAATCACCGGCCGACGGCCGATGCGGTCGGAAATCATGCCGAACGGGATCTGCAATACCGCCTGGGTCAGGCCATAGGCACCGATGGCCAGGCCGATCAGCGCTGGCGTGGCGCCGGCCAGGTCCATGCCGTAGGTGGCCAGCACCGGCAAGACCATGAACATGCCCAGCATACGAAAGGCAAAGACCAGGGCAAGGCCGCCAGCGGCGCGGGTTTCGCCGCCACTCATGCGCTCGTTGTGGGTGTCGTGCATGGATTAACCTCGTGTGAACCGGCGGCGATTCTATCAGTCCGACAGCTTGACGGCATCTACGCGACGCTTTGCCGCGTCATACTGGCGCGCCGTATACTTCCTTGTTTATGCCCGCCAAGCGAGGCCGCAGTGGACAAGATCCTGATTCGTGGGGCACGGACCCACAACCTGAAGAACATCGACCTGACCCTGCCCCGGGACAAGCTGATCGTGATCACCGGCCTGTCCGGTTCTGGCAAGTCGTCCCTGGCGTTCGATACCTTGTACGCCGAAGGCCAGCGCCGCTACGTGGAGTCGCTGTCGGCCTACGCCCGGCAGTTCCTGTCGATGATGGAAAAGCCCGACGTCGACACCATCGAAGGCCTGTCGCCGGCCATTTCCATCGAGCAGAAATCGACCTCGCACAACCCACGCTCCACGGTTGGCACCATCACCGAAATCTACGACTACCTGCGCCTGCTATATGCCCGCGTCGGCACCCCTCGTTGCCCGGACCACGATATCCCGCTGGAGGCGCAAACGATCAGCCAGATGGTCGACCTGGTGCTGGAGCGCCCGGAAGGCAGCAAGCTGATGCTGCTGGCACCGGTGGTGCGCGAGCGCAAGGGTGAGCACCTGGCGGTGTTCGACGAGCTGCGCGCCCAGGGCTTCGTCCGCGCCCGGGTAAACGGCAAGCTTTACGAGCTTGATGAACTGCCGAAGCTGGACAAGCAGAAGAAGCACAGCATCGATGTGGTAGTGGACCGCTTCAAGGTCCGCGCCGACCTGCAGCAGCGCCTGGCCGAATCGTTCGAGACCGCACTCAAGCTGGCTGACGGCATCGCCTTGGTAGCCCCAATGGACGACGAAGAAGGCGAAGAGATGATTTTCTCCGCCCGCTTCGCCTGCCCGGTCTGCGGCCATGCCATCAGCGAGCTGGAACCGAAGCTGTTCTCCTTCAACAACCCGGCTGGCGCCTGCCCGACCTGTGATGGCCTGGGGGTCAAACAGTTCTTCGACACCAAGCGCCTGGTCAATGCCGAACTCACCTTGGCCGAAGGCGCGATTCGTGGCTGGGACCGGCGCAACGTGTACTACTTCCAGATGCTTGGCTCGCTGGCCGCGCATTACGGCTTCAGCCTGGAAGAACCGTTCGGCGAGCTGTCGGCCGAGCACCAGAAGGTCATCCTGCAAGGCAGTGGCAAGCAGACTGTCGACTTCAAGTACCTCAACGACCGTGGCGACATCGTCAAGCGCTCGCACCCGTTCGAAGGCATCGTGCCAAACCTTGAGCGCCGCTACCGCGAGACCGAATCGGCCACTGTGCGTGAAGAGCTGGCGAAGTTCCTCGGCACACAGCCCTGCCCGGATTGCCGCGGTACCCGCCTGCGCCGCGAGGCGCGGCATGTATGGGTTGGCGAAAAGACCCTGCCGGCGGTGACCAACCTGCCGATCGGTGAAGCCAGCAACTACTTCGGCGAGCTGACCCTAACCGGCCGCCGCGGCGAGATTGCCTCAAAAATTCTCAAGGAAATCTGCGAACGCCTGCAGTTCCTGGTCAACGTCGGCCTCGACTACCTCACCCTCGACCGCAGCGCCGATACCCTGTCCGGTGGCGAAGCGCAGCGTATCCGCCTGGCCAGCCAGATCGGCGCCGGCCTGGTCGGGGTGATGTACATCCTCGATGAACCGTCCATCGGCCTTCATCAACGCGACAACGACCGCCTGCTGGCCACCCTCAACCACCTGCGCGACCTGGGTAACACGGTGATTGTGGTGGAGCATGACGAGGACGCCATTCGCTTGGCCGACTACGTGGTCGACATTGGCCCGGGTGCCGGGGTGCACGGCGGCCAGATCGTCGCCGAGGGCACGCCGCAGGAGGTCATGGACCACCCTGACTCGCTGACCGGCAAGTACCTGTCCGGGCGCAAGAAGATCGTCGTGCCGGCCAAGCGCACACCGCGCAACAAGAAGCTGCAGCTAAAGCTCAAAGGCGCGCGCGGCAACAACCTGCAGAACGTCGACCTGGAAGTCCCGATCGGCCTGCTGACCTGTGTAACCGGGGTATCCGGCTCGGGCAAGTCGACGCTGATCAACAACACCCTGTTCCCGCTGGCAGCCACTGCCCTCAATGGTGCAAGCACCCTGGAAGCAGCCCCGCACAGCAGCATGGACGGCTTGCAGCACCTGGACAAGGTGGTGGATATCGACCAGAGCCCGATCGGCCGCACCCCGCGCTCGAACCCGGCGACCTACACCGGCATCTTCACGCCGATCCGCGAGCTGTTCTCCGGCGTGCCGGAATCGCGCTCACGCGGCTACGGCCCGGGGCGCTTCTCGTTCAACGTCAAGGGCG